>Ga0070735_10001735_pt1 | contig 20498 bp, 20 predicted proteins | sample Coa_R1_FD_66443 | JGI IMG/M metagenome (GOLD analysis project Ga0070735, IMG submission 66443) | Surface soil microbial communities from Centralia Pennsylvania, which are recovering from an underground coalmine fire - Coalmine... | ecosystem: Environmental > Terrestrial > Soil > Unclassified ... | reverse complement strand
TCGGCGATCGAGACCAGCACCGCATCGAGGAAGAAGCGCTCGTTCGCGGTCGGCTCCCGGCCGACCAGAAGCAGGTGGAAGAACTCAGTGAAGCTGAGGCGGCCGATCAGGCTGCTCAGGTCGCGGCCCCTGACCTCGACACGGTCTGAGTAGGCCTGGCTTATCTCGGTGGTGGCCTTCAAGGCTTTGGCTGGCGCGACTGCACACGGCGCACCCGGCGCGCCCCCTCCGGCACCATACACCCGAGCGCGGCCGTGGCCGCCAGGATCACCGGGCCGTTTCCTGACCGCGTCTCCTCGACCGGGATCCCGACGATGTGGGCGAGCGGCACGGCTCTCAGCGTCTCCTTCCGATCGCGTAGCCGATCGCGCCGAACAGGAACGCGAGGACCCCGGCCGAGCCCAGCAGCGTGCGCGGGTTGCTCAGCCGACCGCCGATCACGCTCGCGGCGACTTGCATCACCGGCAGGGAGGACTCCGCCGGCGCGCCGGCCGGCGCCCGCACCGGCTCCGTCGCCGTGCGTCCCCCGTCCGCCGCCCGCACCGTCTCGGTCGCGGCCGGCGCGGTCATCGTCGAAGTCTGGGCCCGGGCCTCGGAGGCGCTCGCCGTCTGCGCGGCGCCCGCCGCATCTGCGCCGACCGGCTGCTCCGGAACGGCGACCAGCATCTCCGCCAGGTTGACGGCAAACAGCTCGGTGAGCTTCTGGGCGACGTCGACGATCATGCCCCGGCCCATGGCCGCTGCCCGACCGCTGATCTGCAGCTCGGTGCTGATCGTCCCCCGCGTGCCGTCGGCCGCTTCCGTCAATGCCATCCCGATCCGCGCGTCGGCGGTGCCCTGACCCCGCGCCTCCGTGGCCCGGGCGCGCAGGAGCGCGTGCCGCGCGGCGTCGTCGCGCTCGACGATCGCCACCTGCCCGCGGTACTGGAGGGACATTGGTCCCAGCTTGACCCGCACCGCCACCCTGAATTCGTTTTCGCCAAGGCGTTCGAGCACCTCGGCACCCGGCATGCACGGTGCCACCCGCTCGAGGTCCATGAGCGTCGCCCATACATCGTCGATCGGAGCCTGCACCACGAATGTGTTCTCGAAGTTCACCTATCGCCTCCTTCACTGTGAGCGATCGCGTCGGCCATGGCGGACAACGAACGAAGGCTATGCCCGATGACGAACGCGTCGCAATACGAAAAGTGCGGCCGCCATCCCGCCGCCGGCGGGAGCGGCATCCTCGCGCTCGCCCCCTCGGTGCTGGCCGAGCTGCGCAGGCGCTGCGCTCGCGCGGCTCGACGTACGGGCGGCGAACCCGAGCGGTTAATTACTGATCCGACTTCGCCCGCGGGCGGATGGAGCGCTCGCTCGCACGTCGTAGGTTCGAGATGTCGCCTAGCCTGAGGCGCCGACGTCTTGGACTCCCCCGACGAACAGGAGGCCCGGTCATGACCAGCACCCGCTTCTCCAGCGCCGACGCGGCTTGGCTGCGGATGGACCAGCCGACCAACCTCATGGTCATCACGTCGCTGTCGCTGTTCGACTCTCCCGTCGACTGGGCGCGATTTCGCGAGATCACCCAGCGCCGGCTGGTCGATCGCTACCCGCGCTTTCGCCAGCGGGTGGTCGAGAGCCGGTTGCCGCTGCGCCCGCCGAAGTGGCAGGACGACCCGGACTTCGCACTCGAGCACCATCTGCACCACATCGCGCTTCCCGCGCCCGGGGACGAGGCCGCGCTCCGCGCGCTGGTGAGCGACATCATGACCCTACCCCTGGACCACAACCGTCCGCTGTGGCACATCTACATGGTCGACGGCTTCGGGCCGAGCGGGGCGGCGACGATCGCGCGCATGCACCACTGCATCGCCGACGGCGTGGCCCTGGCACGGGTCCTGCTCTCCCTGACCGACTCCGAGCCCGACGCCGGTATCGGGCCGGCGGCAGCCGCGTTGCGCCTGCCCGCCACGCGTCTGCGCATCGGGGGTGTGCCCCTCCCCCGCACCCGTCTCCTGAGCCGAACCGCCGATCTCGGGCTCACAGTCGCGCGCCAAGGCGCCGAGATCGCGACCTCGCCCTCCCACGCCGCGCGACTCGCCGGCGCGGTCGCCCGTGACGGCGCGACGGCGCTGCGGCTGCTGCTGACGCCGGCCGACGCTGCCACCGCGATCAAAGGCGATCCCGGGATCAGCCGCCGGGTGGCCTGGACGCGGCCACTGCCCCTGGCCGAGATCAAGACCATCGCCCATCGCCACGACGCCACGGTCAACGACGTGCTCCTGGCCGGCGTGGCCGGAGGGCTACGCCACTACCTGCAGGAGTGCGGCGGTCCGGTGGCCGAGATCCAGGCGATGGTCCCCGTCAATCTGCGTCCCCTGGACAGGCCGATCCCGAGCGATCTCGGGAATCGCTTCGGGCTCGTGATGCTGCCGCTGCCGGTCGGCACCAGCGGGGCCTACCGACGCCTGACCGAGGTCCACCGGCGCATGAACGAGATCAAGCAGGGTCGCGACGGACAGGTCTCCTACGGAATCCTCAGCCTCGCGGGACTCGTCCCCGAAGCCGTCGAGCGGGCGGTGATCGACGTGTTCTCGGGCAAGGGCACCGCCGTCATGACCAACGTGATCGGCCCCGCCGAGATCGTTTACATGGCTGGCACCCCGGTCCGCTCGGTGCTGTTCTGGGCGCCGACGTCGGGGCACATCGGGATGAGCGTGTCGATCTTCAGCTATCGCGGCGAGGTCACGGTCGGGCTGATGGTCGACGCCGCGCTGGTTCCCGATCCGGACGCCATCGCCCAGCACCTCGAGCGCGAGCTCGAAGCCCTGGCGGCGCTGCCCCAGAAGGGCCGCCGGCGGTCGGCCCGCCGCCCGCGCGAGCCGGCGATCAGGTGAGCGCCGGCGCCCGACGGCGCACGCTCAGAGCCTGACGCAGGTCGGCAACGAGGTCCTCGGGCTCCTCGATGCCGCAGCTCAGCCGCACCAGGTCGGCCGGCACCGCGGCGTCCGACTCCTCGACCGACTGGTGGGTCATCGCCTGCGGGACCTCGATCAGCGATTCGACGCCGCCCAGCGACTCGGCCAGCGTGAACAGGCGCGTGCGTCCCGCCAGCTCGCGAGCCTCCGGGTGACGGAAGCTGACCATGCCGGAGAACCCGGGCCAGCGGACCTCCGAGACCTCGGGGGTGGCTCTCAGCAGCTCGGCCACGGCCGCCGCGCTGCGGGCGTGCGCGGCCATGCGCAGGTGCAGCGTGCGCAGCCCGCGGTGCACGAGGAAGCAGTCGAAGGGCCCCGGGATCGCGCCGATCGCGTTCTGGACGAAGCGCAGCCGCTCGTACCAGTCACGGTCCCGGGTGATCACCACGCCCCCGACCACGTCCGAATGGCCGCCGAGATACTTGGTCGTCGAGTGCACCACGAAGTCGGCCCCGAGCTCGAGCGGGCGCTGGTTGACCGGGGTGGCGAAGGTGTTATCGACGGCCACCAGCGCGTGGCCACGACGGGCGATCACGCCCTCGATGTCGATCACGTTCAGCAGCGGGTTGGTCGGGCTCTCGACCCAGATCAGGCGGGTGTCGGCTGTGACCGCGCCTTCAACCATCGTCAGGTCGGTCTGGTCGACGAGGTCGTAGCTCAGGCCCCACCGGGTGAAGACCTTGTCGACCAGGCGGTAGGTCCCCCCGTAGAGATCGCCCGGGAGCACCATGTGAGCACCGGCCTGCGCCACCACCGTGATCAGCGCGTGCTCGGCCGCGAGGCCCGAGGAGAAGGCCACGGCCAGGCCACCCTCCAGCTCGCCCAGCGCCTGCTCCAGAGCTGCCCGGGTCGGGTTGGCCGAGCGGGCGTAGTCATAGTCCTCGACGAACTCGCCCGGGGCTCGCTGGGCGTAGGTCGAGGTCTGATGGATCGCCGGGATGACGGAGCCGAAGCTCGGGTCCGGGGTCAGGCCGGCGTGGACGGCTCGGGTCGCGAACGCGTCGCTCCCGGGGCGGCGCTCATGCTCGCTCATGACGCGAGCGCCTCGAGCAGGTCGGCGCGGGTCACGAGGCCGATCGAGCGGCCGTGCTCGGTGACGAGCAGCGCCTGCTGATCGCCGACCAGCAGTTCGATCGCCTCGCGGACCGAGTCCTCGGTGGACACCGCCGAGAACGGCGGCTCCATGACCTCGACGATCTCGGCGTTCAATGCCGCGGGATCCTCGGCCGCGCGCTTGAGCAGCCCACGCTCGGAGATCGCGCCGACGACGGTGGCCTGATCCTTCGCGCTCACGACCGGAAGCTGCGAGACCCGATGCTCGTGCAGCAGCGCGATCGCGTCGCGCACCCGCCAGTGGGTCTCGACCGTGACCAGCGAAGGCATCTCGCCGGCGTCGCGCTTGCGGCGCAGGACGTCCCCGACCATGAGCTCGGTGTCCCGCTCGAGGAAGCCGTACTGGCGCATCCAGGCGTCGGAGTAGATCTTCGAGAGGTAGGAGCGCCCGCCGTCGGGCAGGATCACGACGACCATCGCCTGCGGGTCCTCGATCTCGGCTGCCGCCTGCAGCGCCGCGTGGACGGCCATCCCGCCCGAGCCGCCGGCCAGGATGCCCTCGACCTCGGCCAGGCGCCGGGTGGTCAGGAAGGCGTCGCGATCGGAGACCATGATCCAGCGGTCGACCACCGAGCGATCGAAGGTCTCGGGCCAGAAGTCCTCGCCCACGCCCTCGACCAGGTAGGGCCGGACGTTCTCCTCCCCACCCGAGTAGATCGAGCCCTCGGGGTCGGCTCCGATCACGACCAGGTCAGGCTTCTGCTCGCGCAGGTAGCGCACCGTGCCGGTGACCGTGCCGCCCGTGCCCACGCCGCACACCAAGTGGGTGATCCGCCCACCGGTCTGCTCCCACAGCTCCGGACCGGTCGACTCGTAGTGGGCCTGGGGGTTGGCCTGGTTGAAGTACTGGTTGGGCTGGAAGGCGCCCGGGATCTCCTTGGTCAGGCGATCGGCCACCCGGTAGTAGGACTGGGGCGAGTCGGGCGGCACATCGGTGGGCGCCACGACCACGTCGGCGCCGTAGGCCCGCAGCAGGTCGATCTTCTCGCGCGACATCTTGTCGGGCATCACGGCGATCACCCGGTAGCCGCGCAGACGGGCGGCGATCGCCAGCCCGGTGCCGGTGTTCCCCGAGGTCGGCTCGACGATCGTGCCGCCCGGGCGCAGCCTGCCGTCGCGCTCGGCGGCGTCGATCATTGCCACGGCAACGCGGTCCTTGATCGAGCCTCCGGGATTGAAGACTTCGAGCTTGGCGAGCACTTCGGGGCGCAGTCCGGCGGCAATGCGGTTCAGGCGCACGAGCGGCGTGTTACCGATCGTGTCGAGGATCGAGTCCTGGATGGCTGGAGCGAGCGTGGTGGGAGACATGGCGCTCATCATGAACTATCGAATGATGCGGCGCGAGCCATCCGCAGAATCTTCGTGTATATCTCGCTTTGTCGTAGTATCTTCGCAGAAGCGACCCAGGAGAGCAAGTCATGCCGAAGCATCCACAGCCGGCGGTAGACGACGTGGACCGCGCGATCCTCGAGCTCCTGGCCGCGGACGCCCGGATCACCAATCAGCGCCTGGCCGACCGGGTCGGCATCGCCCCCTCCACAGCGCTCGGTCGGCTGCGCTCGCTGCGCGAGCGAGGCGTGATCCGTGGCTTTCACACCGAGGTCGACCTGGCCGCGCTCGGGCGGCCGCTGCAGGCACTCGTGGCCGTCCGACTGACCGTGCACGCGCGCGAGCAGATCGACGCCTTCACCCAGGCGGTGCGGACCCTGCCCGGCGTGCTGATGGTCTTCCACCTCACCGGAGTCACCGACTACCTGGTCTGGGTGGCCGCAGCCGACGCCCAGGACCTGCGCGAGTTCGTGGTCGACCACCTGGCCACGCACCCGTCGGTGTCCCACGCCGAGACGTCGCTGATCTACGAGGCGCGCCGGGGCCCCGGGATCTGGGGTGCGGCCGACCCGGCCACGGGGTGAGCGCTATGTCGTGCTCGAGCGCAGGCGCCCGCTGATATCCGCGCACTCGACGCAGACATCCTCGGGCACGACGCCGAGGCGCATGAGCCCGGCGAACAGCTTGCAGCCGAGGCAGTAGCCCGCGATCGACTCGAGCCCGGCCGCTACTACGAACAGCCCGAGGAGCACGTCGGCCGCGGGGATCGAGCCCGCGAGCCACGCGATCAGCGCGGCGCTCGACATCCCCGCCCCCATTCCCTGGGCAAAGCGCTTGGGCGGCCCCGGGACCGGGCGCCGCGGACCCAGGCGAGGGGCGATCACGTTCTGGGCCAGCCACCCCAGAGGGCTCAGCGTCGGACCGGTGAGCACTCGGGCCCAGAAGCCGTAGGTGAGCGGCACGAGCAACCAGTACGAGCCCGTGGCCAGCATCACCACCACGGTGAGGAGCACGACCCCGGCGACCACGCGCGCCGCCTTTTCGTTGACCGGGTTCGGAAAGGAGAACAGCCGCATGCCCGAAGGCTAGCAATCCCGACCGGTATTTAGGCAATTACGCGGCGGCTGGCGCCCCAGGGACGTGGGGAAGGGCGCCAGCCTGACCGCGGACCCCCGGTCATCTCAGTAGGGACGCCGGGCGGGTTCGTACCCGAGCTCGGCGCGCCGGGCATGACGGCGCTCGCGCGCCATGCGCTCGAGGACCTCCAGATGCTCCTGCGACCGGCTCCGTCTGGGTAGTTGATTCAGTGCGCGCGAGGGCACGCGCGCGACGGCGACTGGGAGCAGCCGCACGCTCGCCTGCAGGTATCCCCGCATGGGAGGATCTCCTTTCGATTGATAGGTCAGCCGCGGACAGCCGGCGTGGACCTACCAAGGCAGGCAGGAGTAACTGTCACTTGACAGGTCAGTTGACAGTCAGTGTCAGTCCGGCGTCTCTGGCTATATGTGTTGGTGGTTGTGGTTCACGGGCAAAAAAAAGGGCGACCCGTCCGGGTCGCCCTCGCGTGGTGGGAATGTGGGCTGCCGCCGCTAGCGTGCGGCCCTCCCCGCGAGGGCTGGCGTTCCGAGTCCGGCCTTGATCCCGCCACAGAACGCGGGAACCGCCGTATTCGGCGTGGCCCAGAACGATGCGTGTGCGGTGATCGTGGTCATAGATATCGGCCTCCGAGTTGAGCTCGGGTGGCAAGAGTAACCCATGTGTGAATTGCGCGCAAGGGCTCCCGCGCAAAAAATTCACACGCGGACGCGGGCCGGCCGGGGAGTTACCCCCGGCCACGCCAAAGCGCTTTCAGCCGACGCGGTAGCGCTCGGTGAGCGACGACAGCTTGCCGGAGAGGTCGTTGAGGTCCTTGGCGGCCCGCTGCGACTGCTCGGCGCCTTCCACGAAGTGGCTGGTGCCGGCGTTGATCTCCTGCATTGCGGCGGCGATCTGGACCATGCTCGCGCTCTGCTGCTGCACCGAGGCGGCGATTTCAGCCGCAGCGTCGGACGCCGCACGGATCGTGTCGGTCAGGCTTGCGATGCCCTGGCCCGCCTGACCGGCGAGCTCGATGCCCTGGGCGACCACCTCGGTGCCCTGCTGGCTTGCCTGGACGGCGGCCTGGGTGGCGAGCTGGATGTCGTGGAGGATCGTCTCTACCTGGGCCGTGGCCTCCTTGGACTGCTCGGCGAGGCTGCGCACCTGGTCGGCGACGACCGCGAAGCCCCGACCGTGCTCGCCCGCACGGGCCGCCTCGATGCTCGCGTTCAGCGCCAGCAGGTTCGAGCGATCGGCGAGCCCGTTGACGGTGGCGGTGATCTCACCGATCTGCTGGCTGCACTCCGACAGCGTCGCGATGCCCTGGGCGATACCGTCGACGCGGTCGCGGATGTCCTCCATCGCGGCCGCGATCGCGGCCACGGCGCTCGTGCCCTCGTCGCTGACCACCAGGGAAGCTCGAGCCCGCTCGGCGACCTCCTCGGCCTTGGTGGCCGTGATGTCAGCGGCGTGGCGCAGCTCGTCGACCGTGCAGGACGTCTGCTGGATGGCGGCCGACTGGTGGTTGGCACTCTCGGTGTGCTGGCTCACGACGGCGAGGATCTCGGAGGTGGACAGGCCCATGTTGGAGACGCCGATCTGGATCTCGCTCGAGATCTCGGCCAGGCCCTCGACCATGCGATTGAGGCTGCCCGCGAGCTCCGACAGCTCCTCGCTGCCGACGGCCGCGACGGTGGCCGTGAGGTCGCCGTCGGCCACGCGAGAGGCGAAGTCCGAGTATTGGCGCACGGTGGCCTGCAGGGCCTCGCGCGAGCGCCGCTCCGCCTCGGCGGCCTCGGCGAGCTCGTCCTGGCGTTCCTGGTTGAGGGCGTTCAGGCGCTTGAGGGCCAGTCCGAAGCGAGCGCCGGCAGCGGCCAGCGTGAGCGAGGAAAGGGCGATCGCGACCTGGCCGGCGTGGGACAGCGAGCCGACGAGGAGGACAAACAGCGCCAGGCCCCCGGCCACGGCGGGCACGGCGAAGCCGCTGGACTTGTGCTCGCTGGCCTCGCCCACGGTACCCCTGGTCAGCCAGATCGCGCACGAGATCAGGAACAGCGAGGCCGGCCAGGCCATCGCGTTGAAGAAGAAGCCGACGTGCGTGGCGACCATGCCCGGGAACAGGGCGGCGATGTCGCCGGCGGCGTTGACCACACAGGCCGCGCACAGCAGGTACCAGCGCGCGCGCTTGCCTTTCGGGAGCATGAAGATCGGGATCGCGACCAGGACGAGCAGCAGCAGGTCGCCGAGCGGATAGATCACGTTGACAGCCGTGCCGGCGGTATCCCCCCCGCTCCAGTTCACGATCGCCGAGAACGCGAAGGCCGCGAACAGCGCGCCCGTGATGAGCGCGGCGATCACGCCGTCGAGATAGTTGGCGACGGTGAACTTGCGAACGTCGCGGCGCATCAGCACCATCACGCCGACGTAGACGAGTGGGAAGAAGCCGTACCAGAGGATGTTGGCTGGCGAGAGCGTGGCCGGCGTCGCGCCGTTCAGCGTCTCGAACGTCATCGCGAAGTCGCCGATCGACCACGAGCACATGCCGATGCCGAGGAAGAGCCCGAATGCGCGGTCTTCGCGACGCGCGAGCGCCCGCGCGAGAACCAGCAGGCTCGAGATGAGCTCGAACGAGGCCACGCCCCAGCCGTCGACGAGCGTCGTGGTATCCCCCGTCGCCTTCAGGATCAGCTTGACGCAGTAACCAACCAGTACCAGGGCGAGCAGGCCGTAGAGGGCCTTGACGCCGGCGCCTGCCGTCTCAGGACGGTCTTCCTTGATGTCGAGCACTGCCATCGGAAACCTCAGCTCCCCGTTCTATTGGTGGTCGGCGGTAGCCGCCGGCTGCTCCCCGGTACGCCTGGTGCCGTTTGCAACCACCAGGGCGATCTGGCTGGAAACATCGGCCGACTCACCGAGATCTGTAGCGACGCGGGCCAAACTAAGTAGCTGCTAAGACAGAAATCGGCAGCTGTGAGCGAGACCGCTGCGGTTTGAGCGACCCCACAGCGGGCACCTTTGACCGCACAGGCGCTCAGCTACAGGAGGTGCCAACGATGCGGAGCTTGACTACCAGGGCAGCCGGTCTGCTGATCCTGGCGGGCGGCGTGTGGGGCGGTCTGATCCCATTCGTCGGCCCCTATTTCCACTTTGTCCTCGGTCCCGACAAGGCCTGGACCTGGACCAGCGGCCGGCTATGGCTCGACGTCCTTCCGGGTATCGCCGCCGTGCTCGGCGGCCTGATGCTGCTGGGCGCCGGACCCCGGCCAAGCGGCCGGCTGGGAGCGCTCCTCGCGATCTGCGCGGGCGTGTGGTTCGCGATCGGCCCGGATATCAGCCTGCTCTGGAACAGCGTGGGCGCCCAGGGCGGCGCTCATGGCTCTCGCGGCGTGCGCATGCTCGAGATGCTGACCTTCCACACCGGCCTTGGCGCCCTGATGGCGACCCTCGGTGGTTACGCGCTACCTGGCCTCTGGCGCACCGTGGCCGCGCCCGCCGCGGTCCCAGCCGGCGCTGAGACCCGGAGAGTGGTCCCCGCCGAGGCCTCGATGCCCGCTTCGGCGGATGCTCCGGCCGCGGGTGCGCGGACCGCGGTTCCCGCCGCCGCAGGTACCCGGGCGGCTGCGAGCCCGGTTGTCCCACCAGCCGGAGCTGGTGCCCCCGCGGGCGGCACTGGTGCCGCGACGACCGGCGCCGCTGCTTCAGCGGGCGCTGCTGAGGCCCCCGGCGCCGTTCCCGCCGAAGCCGGCGCAGCACCCGTCGGCACGCGCGACGCTCACTACGCGGACACCGGCCACACCACGCGGCGTCGCCGCGGCGGCCTGCGCTCTCTGTTCGCGCGTCATTGACCACACCACGCAGGCCCGCCGGCGGATGAGGGTCGGCCGGCGGGCCACGCGCGTCAGGACCACCACTTCTCCTCGCGGGCGCTCGAGGTTCCGTCGGTGCGATCGAGGTCGTCGAGCTCCGACATCTCGGCCTCGCCGAGCTCGAAGTCGAACAGCGCGCCGTTCTCCTCGATCCGCTCGCGGTGGGTTGACTTGGGGATCACGGCTGTGCCGCGCTGCAGGCACCAGCGCAGTAGGACCTGGGCCGGTGTGCGCCCGACGCGCTCGGCGATGGCGGTCACCGCCGGATCGCCGAGGTGGCGTCCGGTGCCCAGCGAGCTGTAGGCCGTGATCGCCAGCCGGCGCTCGCGGCATGCCTCGAGCAGCGCCCGCCGGTAGTTGAACGGGCCGAACTGCACCTGATCGACGACCGGGCGAACCTCGGCGATCGACAGGACCTCGTCCATCTCGGCCACGTCGAAGTTGGAGATCCCGATCGAGCGGGCGTGCCCGCGCTCGCTCGCTCGCTCCATGCCGGGCCAGGCCCAGGTCGCGCCCCCCTCGGGCCAGTGCACGATGTAGAGATCGACGTAATCGACTCCGAGGCGCCGCAGGCTGCGCTCGATCTCGACCGCGGGATCGTTCAGCCGGGGGAAGAACTTGGTGGTGATGAACACGTCCTCGCGCGCAACGCCGCTGGCCTGCAGCGCGCGACCGACGCTGGCCTCGTTGCCGTAGGCCTGGGCGGTGTCGATGAGGCGGTAGCCGAGCTCGAGCGCCCATCGCACCGCGTTCTCGCACTCCTGACCATCGGGCACCTGCCACACGCCCAAGCCGAGCGCGGGCATCCGCGTGCCGTCACCGAGCGTCAGCGTATGAACGTCGAAGCTCACGTTGCCTCCCTGGAGTCGGATTCAAGTCGGGACCACCGGTTACCGTACCCGGGCCGTGACCCCCGTCACCTCGCCACTCGATTCGGCCATGGCGCAGCTGCGCCACGTGATTGCGACCCGCTATGTGACGCCGCTGCGCGAGGGTGGGTCGCTCCCCGGGCTCGTCGAGGCCGACGACGACGGGTTGTACGTGATGAAGTTCAGCGGCGCGGGTCAGGGCGAGGCGGCGCTGGTGGCCGAGGTGGTGGGCGGCGAGCTGGCCCGGGCGCTCGGCTTCCCGGTGCCCGAGCTCGTGATCGCCGAGCTCGACCCCGAGCTGGCGCGGGCCGAGCCCGACATCGAGATCCAGGAGCTCGCGCTCGCCAGCGCGGGCGAGAACCTGGGTGTGGACTTCCTGCCGGGAGCTCTCCCCTTCACTCCCGCCGCCGCTCGCGCGACCGCCCCGGAAGCCGCCGCGGCCCTCGTCTGGTTCGACGCCCTGGTCATGAACGTCGACCGCACGCCGCGTAATCCGAACCTGCTCGTCTGGCACGGGCGAACGTGGCTGATCGACCACGGCGCCACGTTCTTCCGACAGCACGGCGACGCGCCTCTGCGCGATAGCGCCCACGCGGCGTTCCCGATGATCGCCGAGCACGTCCTCCTCGACCGGGCGGCGCCGATCGAGGAGGCGGACGCTCGGCTGACCCCGCTGGCGCAGGCTGCAGTGACCCACGCGGTCAGCCTCGTGCCCGACGGGTGGCTCGGAGCGGATCCCGCCTCCCGGCGCGAGGACTTCGGCGCATTTCTTCATGCGCGCCTCGAGCCGCCGCGCGCCTGGCTGGATGAGGTCCGGGGTGCCCGAGCGTAGGCCGTTTCAGTACACGATCCTGCGGCTCGTGCCGCGGATCGAGCGCGGCGAGTGCATCAACGTGGGCGTGGTGCTGTTCTGCCGCCAGCACGGATTCCTGCGCGCCCGGATCGGGGTCGACGAGTCGCGGCTGCGAGCGCTTGCTCCCGGCCTCGACGCAACCGAGGTGCGAGTCCACCTTGGCGCCATCGAGGCGGTCGTCGACGGAGCCGAGGAGGCCGGCGCGCTCGGCCGCCTGGATCAGTCAGAACGCTTCGGCTGGGTGGCCGCCCGCTCATCGACCGTGATCCAGGCCTCCGAGGTTCACACGGGCCTGACTGACGATCCCGCGGCCACGCTCGAGCACCTCTACAGAACGCTCGTGCAGACGGACTGACTCAGTGCGCAAGCTCTCGCAGCGCGACCAGCGATTGCGCGAGGAGCTTCGCCACCTCGCGGCCGCCGAACAGCCGCATCACGAGCCCTCGGGAGCGGCTGGCCGGTACCTGTCGCGAGACCATCTTCACGCGCGTGCCTTCGTCCTCCGGGACGAGCGTGATCGTGAACACGGTCTCGGCGGCGAACCGGGGGGCCGGCTTGCCGTCGAGGCGCTCGGCCAGATGACGCCAACTGAGCCTGCGCGCCGGATCGTAGGCCACGATCTCCTGGTCGATCTCGGAGCGCTTGCTTCCCCAATGGCCGTGCAGCCGCTGCCGGCGGCCGAGGCCCTGGCCCTCGACCATCTCCATCCGGTCAGCGAACGCGAACCACTCCCCCATTCGCGCCGGATCGTCGATCAGCGGCCAGAGCTGCTCCGGAGTAGCCCGTACGCGTCCTTCCTCGATTACGGTCACGTCGTTCATGGTCGATAATAGTACATGATTTGAACAGTTCAGACTCAGAACAATTCGAGTGCCTCTACCGCCGCCTGTGGGGAGCGCTGCACAAGCCCGACGACCCCGACCTCTCGCAGCACGAGCGCATGCTGCTGCACCACGTGCCCGACCGGGGAGCCATCGCGCTCACCGAGCTCGCGCGCCACCTCGCGCTCCCGAAGAGCTCGGCATCGGTGGTGGTGAAGGACCTCGCCCGGCGCGGCTTTCTCACGCGGACCCGGGACCCCGAGGATGAACGGCGGCTGCGGATCGAGCTCACGAGCGCTGGCCGCGAGCGGGTTCAGGCGGACACGGTGCTCGAGCCCGCGCGCCTGGCGTCGGCGTTCGGGCGGCTGGACGCGGATCAGCGGGCGGAGCTGCTGGCGACGATGGGCGCGCTGGCCGACGCGGCCGAAGGGCTCAGCACTGGATCCCCTCGGGAGTCGCCGCCTCCTGCTCGAGATCCTGGAGCGTGATCCCGGGCTGGTTTCGCTGGCAGGCCGCCAACGCCGCCTTGGCCTTGGCGACCTCCTCCGGGGTCGGGGTGAACCCGGGAGCGGTCGGCACGCCGGCCGGCGAGACGCCGCCGCTGGGCGCTGTCGTCGTTGGCGTCGACGAGGTCGTGTCCGTGCTCGTGCTCGGCGGGGTCGTGGTCGCCGTCGTGGCCGGGATCGTCGCCGTCGGGGTCGTGGTCACGGTCGGCGTGCTGGTGCTCGCCGGCGGCCCGGTCAATGCGCTCGTGGTTGACGTCGTGGCGGCGCCCCCGCCGCATCCGGCCAGCGCCAGGACAGCGAGCAGCGCGCCGATCAGGCGGCTTCTCATCACCCGTGAGGGTAGCCGTCGAGGAACTCGGTCAGGGCGGCGTTGAACGTCCGCGGGCGCTCGAGCATCGGAACGTGCCCGGTGTCCTTCAGGAGCAGGAGCTGTGAGCCCTCGATCAGGCGGGCCCACTCGTGCGCGTCCGCCACCGGCACGAGCATGTCCTCCTCGCCGTGGACGATCAGGGTCGGGCAGCGGATCTCGCTCAGGCGGTCGCGGAAGTCATACGACAGCAGCGCGTCCATGGCCAGCAGGAAGCCCGGCATCCCCGGACCGCCCGCCTGCTCGGCCACCAGATCGATCGCCAGCCGGGTCGGATGCCGCATCACGGCGCGGAAGGCCAGGTGGCGCAGGCGAGGGCGGAGCAGGATGCTCCGCTGGGCGCTGCCCCATCCGGCCTGAACCGCGATCAGGCGCATCGCGGTGCGCGCGGGCCAGCGGAGCAGGTCGACGATCGAGATCCCGGCGGCGTCCACGAGAGCCAGCCGCCGCACGCGGTCGGGCCGCGTGAGCGCGAGCTCCGCAGAGACGAACCCGCCCATCGAGTTGCCGATCAGATCGATCTCCGCCAATCCGAGCTGACGGCAGACGTCCTCCACGCACCGCGCATAGCCCGAGATCGAGATCTCTCCGGCGGGCAGCTCGGACTCCCCGAACCCGGGCAGGTCCAGCGCGATCACCCGGCGACCGAGCGCGAACGCCGGCAGGTTCTCGAGCCAGTTCTTCCACGTGCCCCCCAGCCCGTGCACGAACACTGCCGGCGTGCGCCCGCCCGAGCCGAGGTCGATCACGTTCACGCCACGGCCGTCCACCTCGAGGCGGCGGACCCCGAACTCGGTCCGGCGCCAGTCGGGCTCGGCCGTCGCCCCGTAGTCGGCATCCGCCTTCAGACCAGCCCGGAACGAGGCCGGCCGGGCACTGGACGGGATCAGTAGCTTGCGCCGCGCCGTGGTCACGAGCAGCGAAATATCGCGCATCGGGCGGCCGCGCCGCATGCCGCGGCGCTCCATGGGAGGATTAGTCTCAGATGACAACCCAGCTCCCCCTGGCTGGCAAGGTGGCCGTCGTCACGGGCGGCGCGGGCGGTCTGGGCCGTGCGACGTGCGACGCGCTCGCGCGCGCCGGCGCGCAGGTTCTGGTGGTCGACATCGACGCCGAGCGCGGGCGCGAGACGGCGAGCGCGATCGGAGGAGAGTTCTTCGCTGCCGACGTCTCCTCGCTCGAGGCCAACCACGCGATGGTGCAGGCCGCCGTGAGCCGCTTCGGCGCCCTGGACCTCGTGCACCTGAACGCCGGGGTGGCGAGCTTCTTCGGGCTCGACGAGAGCTTCGACCTCGAGCGCTACCGGCGTGCGATGGGCATCAACTTCGACGGCGTGGTGTTCGGGACGAATGCCGCCCTCCAGGCGTTCGGGGCGGCGGGCGGCGCAATCGTGGCCACGGCCTCGCTGGCCGGGCTCACCAGCGTGCCCATGGATCCGATCTACGCAGCCAACAAGCACGCCGTCGTCGGGCTGGTGCGCTCGCTCGGGCCGGCGCTCGAACCTCGGGGCGTGCGCATCAACGCGGTCTGCCCGGGCTTCTCGGAGTCCGCGATCATCGACCCGATCCGAGAGGCGCTGGCCGAGCAGCAGCTGCCGATCATCCCGGCCGAGAAGGTCGCGGAGGCCGTCCTCACCCTGTTCACCGGCTCGATGACCGGCGAGTGCTGGTTCGTGCAGGCCGGCCGCGACCCGGCGTCGTTTGAGTTCCGCGGCATCCCCGGGCCCCGCTCGATCAAGGAGGTCGTCTCATGAACTTCGAGCTCTCGCCGCGCGCCCAGGAGTTCCGCGAACGCCTCATCGCCTTCATGGACGAGCACGTCTACCCGGCCGAACCGGTGTGGGCCGAGCAGATGGCGGGCGCCGACACTCCGCACTTCCACGCCCCCGTGATGGAGGAGCTCAAGGAGGAGGCCCGCCGGCGCGGCCTGTGGAACCTGTTCCTGCCCGACGACGAACACGGCGCGGGCCTGCGCAACTGCGACTACGCGCCGCTGGCGGAGATCATGGGCAGGACCCGGATCGCCTCGGAGGCGTGCAACTGCAGCGCGCCTGACACCGGCAACATGGAGGTCCTGCACCAGTTCGGAAGCCCCGAGCAGAAGGAGCGATGGCTGCGGCCCCTGCTCGACGGCGAGATCCGCTCGGCCTTCGCGATGACCGAGCCCGCCGTGGCCTCCTCGGACGCCACGAACATCGCGCTGCGCATCGAGCGCGACGGCGACCACTACGTCCTGAACGGCCGCAAGTGGTGGACCAGCAACGCGCTTCATCCGAACATGCGGATCCTGATCGTGATGGGCAAGACCGATCCCGACGCGCCCACCTATCAGCAGCAGTCGATGGTGCTCGTGCCGGCCGATACGCCCGGCCTGACGATCATCCGCAACCTCACCGTGTTCGGGTACAACGACCACGAGGGCCACGCCGAGGTCGACTTCGACGACGTGCGCGTGCCGGCTGAGAACATCATCGCCGGCGAGGGGATGGGCTTCCTGATCGCGCAGGCGCGGCTCGGCCCGGGCCGCATCCACCACTGCATGCGGGCGATCGGCGCCGCCGAGCGGGCGCTCGAGATGATGTGCGCCCGCGCCGACGAGCGCGAGGCGTTCGGCCACCCCGTCTCGCACTACGGCAACGTGCGCGACTGGATCGCCGAGAGCCGGATCGAGCTCGAGATGGCCCGGCTGCTGGTGCTGAAGACCGCCTGGCTGATGGACACGGTCGGAAACCAGCACGCGCGGATCGAGATCTCGGGCATCAAGTTCGCGGTGCCGAACATCTGCCTGCGGATCATCGACCGGGCGATCCAGGTCCACGGCGGCGGCGGCGTCTCCCAGGACTTCCCATTGGCCGCGATGTACGCCGGCATGCGGACGCTGCGCCTCGCCGACGGGCCCGACGAGGTGCACAAGCTCTCCCTGGCCCGGCAGGAGCTTCGCCGCCAGCGCGAAGCCCGCGGCGCCCTCAAGGTGTGAGCGACCTCGAGGACCTGCGGGCGCGGATCGCGCTCACAGAGGACTCAGCCCGCCCAGAGGCCGTGGCGCGCCGCCACGAGGCCGGCGGGCGCACCGCTCGGGAGAACATCGCCGACCTGGTCGACCCGGGGAGCTTCGTCGAGTACGGCCGCTTCGCGATCGCCGCCCAACGCGCCCGGCGCTCGCCCGAGGAGCTGATCGCGAGCACTCCCGCTGATGGGCTCGTGGCCGGAACCGCGACGGTGAACGGTCGCCCGTGCGCCATCCTCTCCTATGACTACACCGTCCTCGCCGGCACCCAGGGAGCGCTCGGGCATCGCAAGAAGGACCGGCTCTTCGAGCTGATCGAGCGGATGCGATTGCCGACGGTGTTCTTCGCCGAGGGCGGTGGCGGGCGGCCCGGCGACACCGATCACCCGGTCGTCTCAGCGCTGGACGTGCGGGCCTTCGCGCTCTGGGCCGGGCTGTCGGGGCTGGTGCCGCGCATCGCCATCGTGAAGGGCCGGTGCTTCGCGGGTAACGCGGTGCTCGCCGGCTGCTCCGATCTGATCGTGGCGACCGAGGACGTGTCGATTGGCATGGGCGGCCCGGCGATGATCGCCGGCGGCGGGCTCGGCCACGTGGAGGCCGACGAAGTCGGCCCGGCCCATGTGCAGGCGGCCAACGGAGTTCTCGACCTGGTGGTGCGGGACGAGGCGCAGGCGGTCGAGATCACCAAGGGCCTGCTGGATTACTTCGCAGGCACTGATGAGCCTCGCCCCGCCGCCGATCAGACGCGCCTGCGGACGCTGGTTCCCGAACGCGAGCGCCGGGCGTACAAGATCCAGCCCATCATCGACACCCTCGCCGACGCCGGCTCGGTCACCTACCTGCGGGAGCGCTTCGCCCCCGAGATGGTTACCGCGCTCGTGCGCATCGAGGGCCGGCCGTGCGGGGTGATCGCCAATAACACCATGCACATGGCCGGGGCCATCACGAGCGACGGCGCGGACAAGGCGGCTCGGTTCCTACAGCTCTGCGACGCGTTCGGGCTTCCAGTGCTCTCGCTCGTGGACACGCCGGGGATGATGGTCGGCCCCGAGGCCGAGCGAACCGGCCTGGTCCGGCACACGGCGCGGCTGCTCGTCGCGGGGGCCGCGCTCCGGGTGCCGCTCGTGGCCGTGATCCTGCGCCGGGGATACGGGCTGGGAGCCCAGGCGATGACGGCGGGCTCGCTCCATGAGCCGGCCCTCACGGTCGCCTGGCCGAGCGCGCACCTGGGGCCAATGGGGCTCGAGGGCGCGGTGCGCCTCGCGCTCCGGCGCGAACTCGAGGAGATCCCGGACGAGGCCGAGCGAGAGCGACGGGTGAGGGAGCTCACCGCCCAGGCCCAGGACAACGCGAAGGCGCTGAACGCGGCCACCCTGTTCGAGCTCGACGACGTGATCGACCCGGCCGACACGCGGCGGCTGGTGGCGGCGACATTCGCCGCGGCGGCCGCGGCGACGCTCGAGCCGCGCCGGCCGTACGTCGACACCTGGTGAGCGATCGCCCGGGCGTCCGTCCCTCGGCGTCGATCTCGGATCAGAGGGCGCAATCGGGCTCGCTGCCGAGCGAGCGCTCTATTTCCTCGCGCAGGATCCGCCAGCCCTCGATGAACCCCGCCCGCCCCTCGGGCGAGAGACGGGCAAGCGTGTTACGCAGCGGCGCGACCCGCTCCTGCAGCCACTCCTCGGCCGCCTCGCGATAGCCCTCGGCCATCTGGACCAGCGTGCGCCGGCGATCGCGCTGGTCCTCGACGCGCACGATCAGTCCGGCGCGGTCGAGCTCTCCGACGAGCAGGCTGGTGGTCGAGAGGCTCAGACCCATGCGCTCGGCCACCTCGGTCACGCTGAGCTGTCCCTCGTGGGCCAGCATCATCATGACCGGCGCATGGCGGGGCCCGAGCGCGCCGCGAGAGAAGGCCTCCTCGAAGATCGCCGGTGCGGGCCCGGCCTGCTTGAGGGCGGCGATCACCGGCCGGATCGAGCGGATCAGCTCCGCTAGCTCCGCCTCGACCGTGCCCTCTTGGGCCGACGACTTGACAGACATCAACTCCTCCGGATAAGGTTCTGACTTCAAACTATTCTGTTTCAGAATAGCTTTAGATAAGAAGTGTACTACCGAAATCCGGGGAGATCCCAAATGACCAACATTCAGCGTCCAGGACTGGTGGCCCGCATCGCCGCCTGGTGCGTCGCCCACCGCCGGCTGACACTCGCGGCCTGGGTGGTCCTGCTGATCGCGGCACTCGGTGCCTCCGGGGCGATCGGCTCGCATTACTCGAACAGCAACTCGCTGAAGGGCACCGAGTCCCAGCGCGCCGCCGACCTCCTGCAGCGGGACTTCCCGAGCCAGGCCGGCGACACCGATCAGATCGTGATCCACGTGGCGCACGGCAGCGTCACCGCGCCCGCGGTCGCCCGGCGCGTCCAACCGATGCTTGCGAAGGTCGCCCGGCTGCCGCACGTGACCGGCGTGATCGCGCCGTTCGGCTCCGCCGGCGCCCAGCAGGTCTCCCGCGACGGCACGATCGCCTTCGCCACCGTGCTCTTCGACGAGCGGGCCAACTCCCTGCCGAAGTCCTCGATCCAGGCCGTCATCTCGACCGCTCAGTCGGCCCGCGCGCCCGGACTCCAGATCGAGCTCGGCGGGCAGGCGATCGAGCAGGCCCAGGGGGTCTCCACCGGGCCCGCAACCGAGGTCGGCCTGTCCGCGGCGATCGTCGTGCTGCTGATCACGTTTGGCTCGTTCGTGGCCGCCGGCCTGCCGATCCTGACCGCCCTGCTCGCGCTGGGAACCGCGCTGGGGCTGGTGACGATCGGCTCGCAGGTCGTGACCATGCCCGATGTCTCCACCCAGCTGGCGACGATGATCGGCCTTGGCGTGGGCATCGACTACGCGCTGTTCATCATCACCCGCTTCCGCGAGAGCGTGCGGGCGGGCTCGAGCATCCAGAACGCGGTGATCGAGGCGATGGACACCTCGGGTCGAGCGGTGCTGTTCGCCGGCACGACCGTGATCGTGGCCCTTCTCGGGATGCTCGTGCTCGGAGTCGCATTCCTGGCCGGGCTCGCGATCTCCTCCGCGATCGCCGTGCTGCTGACGATGCTCGCCACGCTCACGCTGCTGCCGGCCCTGCTCTCGCGCTTCGGCGAGCGGGTGGCCCGCCCGGGCTTCTCGATCCGCCGGCGCACGCGGCAGGCCACGCCGGCAGACGCGCGACCGGGGGCATGGGAGCGCTGGGCGCAACTCATCCGCCGCGGTCCGTGGCCGGCCGCGGTGGCCGGAGTCGCGATCATGCTCGTGGTCGCCAGCCCCGTGCTGTCGATGCGGCTCGGTCTCAGCGACGCCGGCAACGATCCCACCTCGACCACCACGCGCCAGGCCTACGACCTGCTGAGCCGCGGCTTCGGCAAGGGCTTCAACGGCCCGCTGGTCGTGGTCGCGCAGCTGCCCTCCTCGGGAGATCGCGCCGCGCTGAGCACGGTCGCGGGCACCCTGCGCACGACGCCCGACGTCGTCGCCGTGTCCAAGCCGCGCCTGAGTGCCTCCGGGCAGACCGCCGTCTATGAGGTCTTCCCGGGCTCCTCACCGCAGGCCGCGCAGACCTCCACGCTGGTCAACTCGCTGCGTCAACGGATCCTGCCACCGGTGGCCCGGAGCACGGGCGCCCGCCTGATGGTCGGCGGGCCGACCGCGAGCGGGATCGACTTCACGCATGTCCTGGCGGCGAAGCTGCC
>Ga0070735_10001734_pt1 | contig 20504 bp, 17 predicted proteins | sample Coa_R1_FD_66443 | JGI IMG/M metagenome (GOLD analysis project Ga0070735, IMG submission 66443) | Surface soil microbial communities from Centralia Pennsylvania, which are recovering from an underground coalmine fire - Coalmine... | ecosystem: Environmental > Terrestrial > Soil > Unclassified ... | reverse complement strand
GGTCGTGGCCATCCTCACGGCCAAGCGCTCGGAGCTTCACGGGCTGTTCGACCTCGTCGGGTTCGACGAGTTTACCTATCTCTGCGTCCTCATCATGATCGCGATCATCGGCCCGGGCGCGGTATCGCTCGACCAGTACATTGCCCGCCGCGTCGAAGAGCGAGGCTGACCGACGCATCGGGCCGTGCAGCGGCCTTATCAGCGCCCTGCTACATACACATTCCGATGAAGAGCTGCATGCAGCCGCATGCGCCTGCCGAGGTGCAGCAAGGCGGCCCGAGGCAGAGCCCGGGCGGCTTGCACGTCTTGGCGTTGCATCCGCCGCCGCTGCCGCTCGAGCTGCCCGACGTCGACCCCGACATGGCCCCCGAAGAACCCGTGGAGCACGCGCCCGTCTGGCACGTTCCGCCGACCATCGTGCAGTTCTGACACGTCCCACCGCCGGACCCGCAGGCCGAGTCGTTGTTCGTCTGGCACATCCCGTTCATGTCGCAGCAGCCCGTCGGGCACGACATCGCGTCGCACATCGCCGGGGTGCTTCCGGTGCTCGACCCTCCGCCGGACCCGCTGTTCGACCCCGCGGACGAGCCGCTCGAAGAGCCGCTCGCCGAACCGGTGTCCGACGAGTCGTCGCCGCCGCCGCTGTCGCTCGCGTCGTCGCCGTTGGAAAGGGTGCTCGATTGGGTGAAGCCGGCGTCTCCGTAGAAGAAGTTCGGAGGCGCACCCGCGGCGCAGGCCTGGTCGAGCACGACCATCGCCCCGAAACCCACCGCCGTCCACACCAGGTGCGCTGTCTTCATTGGACCCCGATAGTGTATCTGCGGAAACGGGTTCGACCACGCCTCAGTCGGGTCTCCCGGCCCAAGCGGCGCCCCTCGCGATCCAGTTCTCTGGGGGCTTTCCAGTCCTCCCCAGGCCCCCGATCTCAGCGCCCGTCGCCGCTCTTTGCGCCGCTGCCCCCCAATCCGTCGTCGACGTGCACCGCGGCGATGCGGTCGCTGCTCGACGGCCGGTGCGGCGGGTCCCGGACGCGTTCGAGCTTGCGATAGAGCGTGCGGCGATCGAACCCGAGCACCTGCGCCGCGAGGGTCTTGTTTCCGCCGACCGCCTCGAGGACTTTGAGAATGTAACGGCGCTCCACCTCCTCCATCGGGAGGAGCTCGGCCGGGTCGTTCGACTCGATGTTGATCCGTGCCGTCTTGTGATCGCGGATCTTCTCGGGCAGGTCATCGACGCCGATCTGATCGAACTGCGCGAGGGCGACCGCCCGTTCGATGCAGTTCTGAAGCTCTCGAACGTTCCCGGGCCACGTGTAGACGAGCAGCCGATCGGCGGCTCCGCTCGTCATTCCGACGACGGGGCGGCGGCTCTGCGCCGCGTAACGCTCGAGGAAGTGCTGCGCCAAAAGGAGGATGTCCCCGCTCCGCGCGCGCAGGGGAGGCACGTGGATGCGCACGACGTTGATCCGGTAGAAGAGGTCCTCGCGGAACCGTTTCTCCTCGACCTCGGTCTCCAAATCGCGGTTCGTGGCCGCGATGATGCGCGTGTCGAAGGGCTGCTCGCCGTCCCCGCCGACGGGGCGCACGCTCCTCTCCTGGAGCGCGCGCAGGAGCTTGGCCTGCATCCCGGCGGGCATCTCGCCGATCTCGTCGAGGAACAGGGTCCCGCGCGTGGCCTTGATGAAGAGCCCGGGGCGCGCGGTGCGCGCGTCCGTGAAGGCGCCCTTGACGTGCCCGAACAGCTCGCTCTCGAGCAGAGGCTCGGGCATCGCGGCGCAGTTGATGGCCACGAGGGGACCGTCACGCCGCGCACTGTTCGCGTGGAGCGCCTTGGCGACCAGCTCCTTGCCGGTGCCGCTTTCGCCGGTGATGAGCACCGTGGTCTCGGTGTCGGCGACGCGCGTCACGAGCTCGCACATCTTGAGCATGGCGGGGCTCTTGCCCAGGATCTCCTCGAAGCGCGGCGCCCCGTCGACCGCCTTTCGGAGGCGTTTCACCTCTTCGCGCAGCGCGCCGTGACGGAGCGCGCGCTCGATCGTGAGCGCAAGCTCGTCCATGTCGAAGGGCTTCGTGACGAAGTCGTAGGCGCCCGCTCGGATGGCCGCGATCGCCGTCTCCATGTTGGCGTACGCGGTGATCACGATGACGGGCATGTCCTCGCGCCGCGCGACCAGCTGCTTGCACAGCTCGACCCCGTTCATCCCGGACAGGTTCACGTCCGTGACGACGAGCCCGAAGTCCTCTCGCTCGAACGAGGCGATGGCCTTGTCGGCCGTCGTCACCCACGTGACGTCGAAGTTACGGCGCCGAAGGTCGGCCTCCAGCACCTCGCACATGCTGCGATCGTCGTCGATGATGAGGATCCGCCGCTCCATGGCCGTCGTTTGCGTGGACGCACTTTAAGTCCGTCGGCGCGCGCGCGCCACCTGGGCGCTCGGGCCGGCATCACATTGCGGTCCGGAACCCTGCTAAACCCCTCTTCCATGCCCCGGCCCCTTGTCGCCGCCCTTCGCGAAGCGCGCGCGATGCTCGCCTCGGCGGCGCCGGCCGAGCCCGCCGAGATCGCGATAGCAAGGCGGTTGACTCGCGACATCGACCGGGCGATCGACCGCCTCGACGGCCGCGACGCCGACCGGGATCTGGTGGCGGTCGTCTGTCACGACCTGAAGGATCCTCTTTCCTCGATCGTCATGGGCGCGGGCTTCCTGCGGCGGGCCGTCCCGGACGACGACGGCACCACCCGACGGGTCGTCGAGGCGGTCGCGCGGTCGGCCGACCGAATGAGCCGCGTGATCGCCGACTTTCACGACCTCGCGCGGCTCGAGGGGGGGACGCTCCGCGTCGAGGTCAACGTGGTGGACCTGGCCCACGTGGTCCGCGAGGCGATCGCCCCGTTCGTGGCACAGGCGGTGGAGAAGGGCGTGGCCCTGTCGCTCCATGTCATGGGCGAGTCGGTCCTGGCGCTCTGCGATCGTGCGCGCATCGACCAGGTGGTCGCCAAGCTTGTGGGGAACGCGATCAAGTTCACGGCGCCGGGCGGCCGGGCCGAGATCACCCTCGAGAGCGTCGCGCCGGACGCCCGGTTGACGCTCGCGGACAGCGGCCGCGGCATCGCCGCCGCCCGCCTCGCGTCGGTGTTCGACCACGCGGCGAACGCTCGGCAGGTCCCTCGGGACGGCCCCGGCCTGGGTCTGCCCATCGCCCGGGGCCTGTTGGAGCTGCAGGGAGGGACGATCGCGATCGAGAGCCGGGAGGGCCACGGCACCACCGTCACGGTCACCTTGCCCGCCGCGTAAACCCCCGCAAAGACGCGTTGGGTGCGGCGTCCGAACTCTCGCTTCGCTCGAGCCTGCGGACGCGTTCGGGTGTTTCGTCCGAACTCTCGCTTCGCTCGAGCCTGCGGATTTCGACGTGCTATGAGCGCGGCCATGAGCAGCGTCCGCACCGAGTCCGACAGCATGGGGAAGGTCGACGTCGCGTCCGACAAATACTGGGGCGCTCAGACGCAGCGTTCGCTGCAGAACTTCAAGATCGGGGGTCACCGGTTCGGACGTCCGGTCATCCGCGCCTTCGGGATCGTCAAGAAGGCCGCCGCGCTGACGAACAAGGACCTCGGCAAGCTCGACGCGACGAAGTGCGACCTTATCGTGCGGGCCGCGGACGAGGTCATCGAGGGCAAGCTCGACGCCCACTTCCCGCTCGTCGTCTGGCAAACGGGCAGCGGGACCCAATCGAACATGAACGCCAACGAGGTGATCGCCAACCGCGCGATCGAGCTCTCGGGGGGGGTCATGGGGTCCAAGAAGCCCATCCACCCGAACGACGACGTGAACCGGTCGCAGTCGTCGAACGACGTCTTCCCCACCGTGATGCACGTCGCCGCCGCGCTCGAGATCCACGAGCGCCTCCTTCCCGCGGTGGCCAAGCTCCGGGTCGCCGTCGAGACCAAGGCGCGCGCCTTCGCGGACATCGTGAAGGTCGGCCGCACGCACTTGATGGACGCTACGCCGCTCACGCTGGGGCAGGAGATGGGCGGCTGGGCCGCGCAGCTCGCGGCGTGCGAGGCGGGGCTGGGTCGGTCTCTCGACGGCGTGTACGAACTCGCCCTCGGGGGGACGGCGGTCGGCACGGGGCTCAACACGCACCCCCAGTGGGCCGACCGGGTGGCGAAGAAGATCGCTGAGCTCTCCGGCGCGCCGTTCCGCTCGGCGCCGAACAAGTTCGCGGCGCTGGCCGGCCACGAGGCCCTCGTCGCGGCGAGCGGCGCGATGCGCGTGCTCGCCGCGGCTTGCTTCAAGATCGCGAACGACATTCGCCTTCTCGGGAGCGGTCCGCGGTGCGGCATCGGGGAGCTCGCGCTGCCGGAGAACGAGCCGGGCAGCAGCATCATGCCCGGCAAGGTGAACCCGACGCAGGCCGAGGCGATGACGATGGTCTGCGTGCACGTGATGGGCAACGACGCGGCGGTCGGGTTCGCGGGCGCGAGCGGGCACTTCGAGCTCAACGTGTTCAAGCCCGTCATCATCCACAACGTCCTCGAGAGCTGCGCCCTCCTTTCGGACGCGTGCCACAGCCTCACGGACAACTGCGTCGTCGGCATCGAGCCGAACCGGGAGGTCATCGCCCGTCACGTGGAGAACACGTTGATGCTGGTGACGGCCCTCAACGAGGTGATCGGCTACGACAACGCCGCGAAGGTCGCCAAGCTCGCCCACTCGAAGAACATGACCCTTCGTCAGGCCGCAGCGGAGCTCGGGCTCGTCAAGCCGGAGGACTTCGACAAGCACGTGAAGCCGGAGAAGATGGTATCGCCCGGGTGAACACGGTCAGTCCACCCCCCCCATGCGGCAGGCGTTGGGGACGCAGACGCTGACGCCCCCCTGCGCGGTGGGGTAGGTGTAGCAAAAGACTCCGGACCCACAGTCTGCGTCTGTCATACACAGCTTCGTGCAGAAGCCGTAGTCTGGGGCGACGTAGTCCGCGCTGCAGAACAGCGCCGCAATGCACTGGTTCTTGTGCGCCAGGCAATACATGCCGACGCTCAGCTCGTTGCCCGCGCTGCCTTCGGGGACCGTGCACGCCGTCGTGCCGGCCTCTCCCGCGTCGACGCCCCCCGCGTCGGCGGCCGCGGTCATCGAGGCGTCGGGGATGTTGGGCGGGGTCGTCGAGACGCAGGCGCTCAAGGTGACCAGCAGCGCAGACGTGGCGACGACCATTCCCCTCATCTTGCGCCTTGCCCCCGAATCTCGACGATACCACCGGGTGATTGCTCTCACGATGCCTTGTGTTGTACCCAAGAAGACGGAGGGGCTGACGCTTCGGCGCGACGATGACACGTCCTTTCAGGGGGCGCCGCATGTTGGCGGTGTGGGCCCTTCTCGTCACGATGACCGACTCGAAGCAGGCGGGCGCGCAGGCCGTCGCCGTACCCGTCCCACTTCAGGCGGAGCTTCTCGTGAAGGTCGCTGCCTACGACAAGAACCTCCTGCCGCGCGCGGGCGATCGCGTCCGGGTGTTGATCGTGGAGAAGCCCGGGGACGGCGACTCGGCGCGCGTGGCCGGGCAGCTCCGCAGCGCCCTTCACGAGATTCCCGCGATCGGCGGGCTGCCGCACGACGAGGTGGTGTTCGACTTCTCCGACGCCCACGCCCTGGCCGCGGAGTGCCGGTCGCAACACGTGTCGATTGTCTACATCGGGCCCGGGATGGGGACGGACATCGAGGCCATTCGCCAGGCGTTCGACGGGGGCAACCTCCTCAGCGTCGCGGCGGTCCCGGACGACGTGAGGCGCGGCATCGTGCTGGGCTTCGGGCTCAAGGCGGGCAGGCCCAACCTGCTCTTGAACCTCGCGCAGGCGCGTCGCGAGGGGGTCGCCCTAAGGCCCGAGGTGGTGCGCCTCATGACGGTGTACGAATGAGGCCCGTCGTCGTCGCCTGCGCCCTCGTGCCGTCTCTCCTCGCGTGGGGCCCCGCCGCCCTGGCCGACGACGACACGTCCGATTTGCAGAGCGTCCTCTCGTCCCCGGTCGTGAGCACGGCGTCGAAGACGCCCGAGATGGACACCGTCTCTCCCGGGACCACGACCGTCGTGACGGGCGAGGACATGATGCGCTACGGCATGCGCACGGTCGGCGAGGCGGTGAACTTCCTCGCGATGGGCGTCGTCGGCGACTCGCCGCAGGGTCTCGACGCCGACGACTTCGGGGCAAGAGGGGTGCTCGTCACCGGGGATCTCGGCGCCCACTTCCTCGTCATGATCGACGGCCACACGGTCAACCAGCCGCTCGGGGGCACCGGGGAGTTCTATTCGTCGCACGCCATCGGCGCCTCCTTCGGACCGGCCCTCGGCGTGCCGCTCGAGTTGGTGGACCACATCGAGGTGACCCTCGGCCCCGGCTCGGTGCTCTACGGGTCGAACGCGATGCTCGGGATCGTCAACGTGGTCACCAAGCGCGCCGCCGCGTTCGAGGGGGTGCACGTCGCGGCCGACTCGCAGCTGCTCACGACCGGGCGCGTCTTCGCCGGGGGGGGCCACGCCTTCACCCTGTTCGGCAAGCCCGCCGAGGCCACCGCCGGCTTCGAGTACTTCACGCGCAAGGGTCCCGGCATCGACATCCCGGTCCAGGTGTCCGGGGGGGGGCCGTACGGGGGGACGGCGCACGACAACTCCATGCAGGTGCCGTCGGGCATCGCGCGGCTGCGCGTGGGGAGCCTCGAGCTTAGCGCGCGCGCGACCCTCAAGGATGCTTCACTTCCGCTGCCGACGGGGGTCTTCGACGACCCCAAGGCGCACGACCTCGAGCGGCGCCTCTCGTTCGAGGTCTCCCACCGGGCGTCGATCTCCGAGCTCCTCGTCGTGACGAGCCGCGCGTACTTCGATACGTACGACCTGCGGGGTACCTACGAGATCTTCTCGAACGTGTCGCTTCCCCTGACGGCCGCGGCGTACTGGGGAGGGGCCGAGGTTCGCGGATCCTTCGATTGGTTCGGCAACGGGCGCTTCGTGACCCTCGTCGGCGCCGAGGGGACGTACCGGCAAGTCGGGCAGCTCGGGCTCGTCGAGCTCTCGGGGAACCCGTCGCAAGTCACGGGGCACCTCGACCGGCACGACGTGATCCTCGCCGCTTATGGGGAGCAGACGTGGCGGCCGCGCCGGTGGCTCGCGCTCAATGCCGGGCTGCGCCTCGACTACGACGAGCGATTTCCCGCCGTCGCGTCGCCCCGTGTCGCCGCAAGCGTGAAGCCGTGGGAGGGGGGCACGATCAAGCTCATGTACTCGGAGGCCTTCCGGGCGCCCACGCTCGCCGAGAGCTACGGCTCGCTGGGGCTGCTGATAACGCCTCAGCAGCTCGACCCGGAGACGGTGCGGTCGGTCGAAGCGTCGATCGCGCACGACTTCGGCACGCAGCGGCTGCTCTTCGGCGCGTACTACTCGGTCTGGAACGATCTGATCTATCTGCACCAGTTCACCCCGGCCGAGGTGGCGGCGGGACTCGGAGGCGCAGGCCAGGCGCAGGAGCAGAACAGCACGTCGCTGACCAACCCGGGCCTCAACGCGAGCTTTCAAGGGCAGCTCGCGGAAGGGCGCCTCCAGTACGGGATCACCTGGACCGAGGCGGTCGCGCACCCGAGCGGGGGCGGAATCCTTCCGGCTTCCCCCACCACGTTCGGGAACGCGCACGTCTCCTACGATCTGCAGAACGGGTGGCCCGTCCTTGCCGTCGCCGCGAGCTACGTCGGCGAGCGGCGGGCGCCGGTCCCCCTCGCGAGCTTCCTCGACAACAACCTGATGCCGACCGCGCCCCCGCAGCTCGCCTTGCGCCCGACGGCGACCGGCCCGGTCCCTGGGGTCGACGGGCTCTCGTATCGCGTGAGCGTCAACTACGTCTTCGGGACCAAGGACCCGTACCTCATCGGACCCGCCGCGAGCCTCTCCCCCAACGCGTCCCAGCTCGTGCCGATCGAGAAGTTTCGCGCGCTCGTCGGCCTCGCGTACCAGTTTCAGTGAGAGGCGACCGCTCTTCGAGATGGGGGGCGATGCCTACTTGGGCACGGCCACGATGCGAGCGTCGGGGCTTCCGTCGAGCTGGCCGACGGACCCCGAGTCGCTGAAGTAGACGTACTTGTCGTCGACCGCGATGCCGACGGGGAAGCTCAAGTAGTCGAGGAGGGTGCGCGTGCCGGCAAGGCAGCCGTTCACCGGGCACTTGCCGATGCGACCGAGGTTCGGCCCGAAGGTGCCCTGGCCCACGTCGCCCCACTCGCTGATGTAGACGTCGGCGCCGTCGGTCGCGATCCGCGCGGCGCTCGCCAGCGCGCTGGCCAGGGGGGTGGTCTGGTTGCCGCAGCCGGTCTTGGCACACTTCACGAGGCGCCCCGACGAAGCGTCCTGGCTCGCGAGAAAAACGTCCGTGTCGTCGATGGCCATGTCGACGAGGCCCAGCTGTCCGCTGACCAGCCACGACGTCATCGACGCCGCCTGGCCCGGCGCGAAGGCCATCACCTCTCCCTGAGTGAGCAGGCCGTACAGCGTGGTCGTGTCCGCGCCGAGCGCGGTCGGCGTGTACCCTCCGTTCGGGTCGGGAGGGGGTTGTGCTTGCGGAGACCACTCGAGCGTCGGCACACCCTGGCAGCCGCCCTTCGCACACGAGAAGACGACGGCGCTGTCCGTGGCATAGACGCGAAGAGCGTCGACCGCGATGGGTCCCGGAAACTGCCCGCTGTTATGCCACAGGACCGTCGGCCCGCTTGGACAGCCGTCGACCGAGCAGGCGAGGACGGCGTCGTCGGCGGTGAAGTACACGTTCGTCGCGTCGACCGCGAGGCGGCCGACCGCGTTCCAGCCGCCGCTGGTGAGGACCGTCGGGCGGTTGTTGCACCCCTGCTTGGCGCACTTCAGCAGCGACGGCGGGGACTCGTTCAACCAGTAGACGTTCACGGCGTCGATGGTGAGATCATGCGGGGAGCTCTGCCCCGAGGCGAGCACGCCCGGCGCGAGCGACGTGCACGTGCCGTAGCCGCACGCGCCGCCGCCGCAGTCGTGTCCACATGTGCCGCAGTTTCGCGGGTCGAAGTTCAGGTTCCCGCACGAAGCGGATACGGCGCCCATCGCGGGGGTCGACGCGTCCCCCGCGGACGTGACGGCGGGGTGCATCGGGGCGAGACCGCCCGAGTCCTGCTCGGGCAGGCCGTTCGGCAGCTGCGCGACGCATCCGGAAGCGACGACGAGCGCCCCCACGAGGGCCCATCGCCGTGTGCGACGCGAGGAAGGCGTGTGCGCGCGGCGCGTCATCGTCGATTGCCCGGAGCCATTCTGGCGGAGTCGTCGCGCCTCGGCCAGCCCACCCTATGGCCGTCGGGCGAGCTATACATCGTTCGAGGCGAGGCTCATGGCCGAGATCACCCAGCGCGACGTCCTGGTCGATAGCGTTCGTTCGCGCGTCCGCGAGGCGGTCGCCCGGGACGCCGGGCAGACGCGCGCGGCCGTGGTGTTCGTCCACGGCAACCCGGGCTCGGGCGAGGACTGGGAGGATCTGGTCGCGCGGGTCGGCGACTTCGGACGCGCGATCGCCCCCGACATGCCCGGCTTCGGCAAGGCCGACCGGCCGGCCGTCTTCGACTACACCGTGGCCGGGTACGCCCGCCACTTGGGCGGTCTCCTCGACCGCCTCGGCATCGACCGCGCGCACCTCGTTCTCCACGACTTCGGCGGTCCCTGGGGCCTGGCGTGGGCGGCGGCCAACCCCCCGCGCGTGGCGAGCGTGACCCTCGTCAACATCGGCGTGCTGCCCGGCTATCGATGGCACAAGTACGCCCGCATCTGGCGGACGCCGATCGTCGGCGAGCTCTTTCAGCGCACGGCGACCCGACGCGCGTTCCGCTTCTTGCTCGACGCCGAGAACCCCCGGCCCCTCCCGCGTGCGTTCGTCGATCGCATGTTCGACGACCTCGACGCGGGCGCCAAGCGAGCCATCCTCAAGCTCTATCGCGCCACGTCGGACGTCGACGGGATGAGCCGCGATCTGGGTCGCGCGCTCGGGCCGCTCCGCCTGCCGGCGCTCGTGCTCTGGGGCACGGCCGACTCGTTCTTGTCGTCGACCTATGCCGAGCGCCAGCGCGACTTCTTCGACGTTCGCGGGGTCCACCTGCTCGGGGGGTGCGGTCACTGGCCGTTCGTGGACGAGCCCGAGCGATGCGCCTCGATCATCGTCCCGTTCTTGCGGGACCGATGGGCGGAGGCGGACGGGCACGTCGCGCCGTCGGCCGTCGGTTGAAGGTCATGCGTCGGGGGGTGGCGTCCGCGCTCGTCTCCCTCGCCGTCGCGTCGTGCGGGCACGCGCGCGGCACCCAGGTCGGGGCGCCGGCGCATGCGCGGGGCGCGAGGGCGTCGACTCCCGTCGTGCCCGTGGCGGAGGACGCCGGGCCTCGCGGTCCATCGCCCTTGCCCGAGGCGGAGATCGACGCCGCCGTGGCCGACGCGATCGAGGCTCACCAGCTGCCCGGCGCCGTAGTGGTGGTGGGCCGCCGCGATCGCGTCCTCTTCCGCCGCGCCTACGGCCTGCGGGAAGTCGAGCCTGACCGCGTGCCGATGACGCTCGACACGGTCTTCGACCTCGCGTCGCTGACGAAGCCCATCGCGACCGCGACCAGCGTCATGACCCTCGTCGAGCAAGGGCGGATCCGAGTCGACGACCCCGTCTCTCGCTACGTCCCCGAGTGCGACGTCCCCTCGAAGCGCGCGATCACGCTCCGCCAGCTTCTCCTGCACGTGTCGGGGCTGCCGGCGGATGTGCCGAAGGAGGACTTCGCGCACGGTCGGGCCGAGGCCGTCGCGCGCGTCTGCGGCGCCCCCCTGCGGGGTCCCCCCGGCACAGTCTCGATCTACAGCGACCTCGGCTACATCCTGCTCGAGGAGGTCGTCCGCCGGGTCACGGGGCTCGAGCTCTCCACCTACGCGCGAGAGAGGGTCTTCGAACCGCTCGGCATGCACGACACGACGTTCTTGCCGCCCCCGGCGCTGAGGGATCGGGCCGCCTGGACCGAGTTCGTCGACGGGGCGTGGCGCGCCGGAACCGTCCACGACCCGCGCGCGTACCTGCTCGGAGGCGTGGCCGGGCACGCGGGGCTCTTCTCGACGGGGGACGACCTCGCGTCCTACGCACGGGCGATCCTCGGCGGCGGTCAGGTCGACGGGCGGCGGATCCTGTCGGCGCCGACGGTCGCGTCGATGATCGCGCCGCACGACGTCCCCGGCAACGTCCGCGCGCTCGGCTGGAACGTCCAGAGCTCGTATCGCGGCGAGGGCCTGTCGCCGATCGCGGTCGGTCACTTCGGCTTCACGGGGACCGCGTTGTGGATCGATCCCGACAAGGACTTCTTCGTCGTCGTCCTCTCCAACCGGGTTCACCCCGACGGCACGGGGGACGCGAAGCCGCTCGTCGCTCGCGTCGACTCGCTGGTCGCGTCCGCGCTCGGTCCGCCGGCGGGTCGCGCCCGCTCCTGCCCCGACCGGCTCGGGGTCGTCCGGGCCGGCATCGATGTCCTGCGCGCGGAGGGGTTCGAGCGCCTCCGGGGCCACTCGGTCGGGCTCATCACGAACGCCAGCGGTCGCGCGGCCGACGGCCAGTCCACCGCCGACCTGCTCCTCGCCGCCCAGGGCGTTCGCCTGGTCGCCCTCTTCACCCCGGAGCACGGGCTCGACGGGGCGCAAGGCGGGCGGGTCTCGGACGGCCGCGACGAGCGCACCGGACTGCCGGTCTACAGCCTCTACGGCGACACGCTGTCCCCCACCGCGGCGAGCCTCGAGGGGCTCGACACGCTCGTCTTCGACGTGCAGGACGTGGGGACTCGCTTTTTCACCTATGCCTCCACGATGCGTCGCGCGATGGGCGCGGCGCGCGATCGTGGGCTTCGCTTCGTCGTCCTCGATCGACCCGATCCCATCGACGGCGTCGACGTCGCGGGGCCGGTCCTCGCGCCGTCGTCGGACTCGTTCGTGAACTACCACGCGCTACCCGTCCGCCACGGGATGACGATCGGCGAGCTGGCGACGCTCTTCAACGCCGACGATCACCTCGGCGTGGCTCTGTCGATCGTGCCCATGCGCGGCTGGTCGCGCGCCGAGTTCGCGGACGAGACGGGCCTGCCCTGGTTCAACCCCTCGCCGAACATCCGCAGCGTCGAAGAGGCGCTCCTCTATCCAGCGATCGGGCTCCTCGAGGCGTCGAACCTCTCGGTCGGTCGCGGGACCGAGGCTCCCTTCGAGCGCATCGGCGCGCCGTGGATCGACGCGGGGGCGCTCTCCGCCGCCGTCGCGCGGGACGGGCTCGAGGGGGTGGTCCTCTCCCCCGAGGTCTTCACGCCCACGGCGGATCGCTACGCAGGCCAGGCATGCCATGGCCTCCACGTCACGGTGCGCGATCGCGCGCGGTTCGAACCGGTCCGAACGGGGCTCGCGATCGCGCGGGAGCTGCGGCGCCTCTACCCGAGGGAGTGGGACGTCGACAAGCTGGACCGCTTGCTCGTCTCTGCGGCGACGAGTCAGGCGGTCCGCGCCGGCCTTCCGATCGATGCCATCGTCGCGACCTACCGCGACGACCTCGCCGCGTTCACGGCCAAGCGGGAGAAGTATCTACTCTACGACCCGTGCCCGGCCGCCCCGCTCGCGGGCAAATGAGGACACACACACCGATGAATCACTCTCACGTGGTGAAGAGGACCCACGTGGTCCCGTCGAAGCGCACGAGCTGGAGTTGCTCGAAGACGTTGAAGTCGGTCGGGGACGTCGACATCTTGATCCCCGGCAGGAGCAGCGGAGGCGCGAAGTCCTTGAGGCTCTCCGCCTGCTTCATCACGTTGTCGCGCGTGAGCTCGTCGCCGCACTGCTTGAGCACCTGGATGAGCGTCTGCCCCGCGATGTAGCCGTACACGTTGTTCGCCTCGGCGGCGTTGCCTTCCGGATAGTACTCCTTCATGAAAGCCTTGAAGTCCTTCATCGCCGGATCCGAGTCCCACTGTTTGTCGGTCGGGTCCTTGAAATAGCCCACCGTGACGAGGCCCACCGATTTGTCCAGGCCCGCGGGCGTGAGGACCGATCCGACCGAGGCCGCGACGTTGCTCAGGTACTCCTTCGGCTTCCAGCCGATGTCGTAGGCCTTGCGGATGGCTTGTGCGCCGAACTTGGGCGTCGTGATGTTCACGAAGGTGTCGGCGCCCGACGCCTTGAGCGTCGCGATCTGCGAGTCGACCGTCGCGTCCGAGACCTCGTACGTCGCCTCGGCGACGATCGCGCCGGCCTTGGCGCCGAGGCCGTCCTTCAGCCCTTTGAGCAGGTCCTTGCCGAAGTCGTCGTTTTGGTAGAGAACGGCGATCTTCGCGTTCGGCTGCGTCTTCGCGATGTACTCGCCGTAGGTGCGCCCCTCGAGCTGGTAGCTCGGATTGAAGCCCATCGTCCACGGGAAATGCGCCGGGTCGGCCCAGCGCGTGGCCCCGGTGGCCGCGAAGAGCTGCGGTACCTTCTTGCCGTTGAGGTACGGCTGGATCGCCACGTTCGACGGCGTGCCGAGCGGCTGGAAGATAAAGAGCACGTCGTCTTGCTCGACGAGCTTGCGGACCTGCTCGACCGCCTTCGGAGGGCTGTAGCCGTCGTCCACGCTCAGGAGGTCGATCGTGTGGCCATTGACGCCGCCCTCCTTGTTGATTTTCTGGAAGTAGGCCGCCTCGACCTTGCCGATCGTCCCGTACGCGGACGCAGGGCCGCTGTAAGGCATCGTCTGGCCGATCTTGATCGGGCCGTTGCCGGCCGCCGCCTTCTGCTCTCCACCTCCTGCGCTCCCGCGCTTGCACCCCGCCGACGCGAGGGTCAACGCAAGAGCCGCAGCCCACGTCCATGTCTTGCAGTTCATCTTGTCCTCATTTCTTGAGCCGCCGCGGCAGCGCCGAGGCGATGCGTTTGACCAGCCCGGAGACTCCGAATGGAAGAGCGTAGATGCTAAGCAGAAGAACCAACCCGTACACGGCGCCCGGAGCGGCCTTGGAGAGGTCGCCCGCGACGTTCGGGACGAACTGGATGAAGATGGCGCCGTAGATCGCGCCCGACAGGGAGGCGAGGCCGCCGACCACAATGCCCACCAGCAGGCTGATGGAGAGGAATGCCGAGAAGCTGTCCGGCCCGACGAACTGAACCGCCAGCGCGCTCAGGCCGCCCGCCACGCCCGTGTAGAGCGCGCTGATGCCGAACGTGACCGACTTGTACATGGCCGTGTCGATCCCGACCGACGCGGCGGCGATGGGGCTGTCGCGAATGGCGACGATGGCTCGACCCGTCGGGCCCCGCACGATGTTGCGGGCGACGAGGAACCCCGCGGCCGCCACCCCGAGCGAGAGGAGATAAAGCCACTGGTCGGGCGAGAGGGGAAGCCCGAGCGGCGCGTGCGGCTTGTCGAGCGAGATCCCCTCCACCCCCCCGGTAAAGGACTCGATCCCGCGGAACTTGAAGACCTGCGGAAGGACCACGCCGAGAGCGAACGTGGCGAGCGCGAGGTAAAGCCCGTCGAACCGCAGCGCCGGCAGCCCGAACAGGAAGCCCGCGACCATGCACACGGCCCCCGCGCAAGGCAGCGTCGCCCAGTATGGGAAGCCGAAGCGGTGCACAAGGATGGCGGTCGTGTAGGCGCCGATGCCGAAGAACGCGCCGTGACCGAGCGAGATCTGTCCGCCGTATCCGGTCAGCAAGTTGAGGCCGAGAAGGGCGACGGCGTCGATGACCACGAGCGTCACCTGGAACACGCGGTAGTCGTCCGCCGCGAGGGGGAGTGCGCAGGCCGCGACGACGGCGATCACTACGGCGGCCGTCCGCCAGCGTGGGACGCCGGTCCTCGTCGTTGGCGTTGGATGGATGCCGGGCGCGCTTTCGACCATCAAACCCTCGTGGCGGCGACGGAGCCGAACAGGCCCGCTGGACGGAGGACGAGAACGCCCACGATGAGCGCCAGCGCGACGGTGAGCTTCAGCTCGGTCCCGATGAGATAGGCGCCGACCACGTTCTCGAGGACACCCACGACGAACCCTCCCACGACGGCGCCCCCGGGGCTGTCGATTCCGCCGAGGAGCGCGGCGGCGAACGCGTAGAGGAGCACGCCCCCCATCATCGACGGATCGAGGAACACGACGGGCGCGACCATCATCCCCGCGACGGCGCCGACGGCCGCCGCGAGCCCCCAGCCGAGCGCGAGCATCCGTCCCACGCGGATGCCGACGAGGCGGCTCGAGGCCTGGTTCTGCGCGACGGCGCGCATCGCCAGGCCGAGCGACGTGTGGCGGAAGAACGTGTAGAGGAGCAGCATCATCCCGAGCGTGACGCCGACGACGCCGAGCTCGTGGGACCCGATGTAGTGGTTGCCGAACGGCGGGCGCGCAGGGAATGGGCTCGGGAAGGTGCGGATCGTCGTCCCGAACACCCACGACGCGAGGCTGTTGAGGGCGACCATCAGGCCGATGAAGACGATGACGACCGAAAGGACCGGCGCGCGCGCCGCGGGCCGGATGATGACGCGCTCGATCAGCATCCCCGCCGCGAAGGAGATCCCGACGGTCGCCGAGAAGGCGAGCCAGTAGGGGACGCCGGCCTCGATCAGCGCCGACGCGAGGTACGTCGAGCAGAGGGCCATCTCCCCTTGGGCGAAGTTCACGAGGTGTGTCGCGCGGTAGATCATGACCAGCGCGAGCGCGACGCTCGCGTAGACGCCCCCGTTGGCGAGGCCCGAGACGACTTGGTGAAGAAACTCCTCCATCGCGCCCCTTCAGAGCCCCAGGTACGCCCGCCGGATCGACTCGTCGGCGCGAACCTCTTGTGCCGTTCCCGACATCACCACGCGACCGGTCTCGAGCACGCAGGCGTGATCGGCGAGCTGAAGTGCGATGACGGCGTTCTGCTCCACGAGCAGGATCCCCATGCGCTCGGCCGCGCTGACGTCGCGCAAGATGCGGTAAATCTCCTCGACGACGAGCGGCGCCAGGCCGAAGGACGGCTCGTCCATGACGACGAGCTTCGGCCGCAGCATGAGCCCCCGCCCGATGGCCAGCATCTGCTGCTCGCCACCCGAGAGCGTCCCCGCCTGCTGCGCGCGACGCTCGGCGAGGCGCGGAAAGTACTGGTAAACGCGATCGAAATCGGCGGCCACGCCGGGTCGATCGCGCCGACTGTACGCGCCGAGGCGCAGGTTCTCCTCCGTCGTCAGATGGACGAACGTCCCGCGGCCCTCCGGCACGTGCGCCACGCCGAGGCGCGCAATGTCCTCGGTCGGCGTCTTGTCGATGCGACGGCCTTGAAGGGTCACCTCGCCGCGGTGGTCGACCATTCCGGTGACGGCCCGGAGCAACGTCGTCTTGCCCGCGCCGTTGGAGCCGAGGACCGCCGTGACCCCTCCCGCCGCCACGTCGACGTCGATCCCGTGCAGGACGTCGCCCTGTCCGTAACCCGCGTAGAGGGAGCGGACCGCGAGGAGGCTCACGAGGTACCTCCCAGATAGGCGCGGATGACCTCGGGGTCGTTGCGAATCTTGCCAGGAGGCCCGTCCGCGATGACGCGGCCGAAGTCGAGGACGACGACCGTGTCCGAGACGTGCATGACGACGCCCATGTGGTGCTCGACGAGGAGGACGGTGACGCCCATCGAGTCTCGGAGCGATCGGACGAGCGCGGTCAGATCGTCGATCTCGGCGTGGTTGAGGCCGGCGATCGGTTCGTCCAGCATGACGAAGCGCGGTTTCGCCGCGAGGGCGCGCGCCAGCTCGACGCGCTTGCGTACGCCGAAGGGCAGATCCAGGACCCGACGCTGGGCGATCCCGCGCAGCCCGACGAACTCGAGCAGGCGCTCGGCCTCGGCGGCGAGTTCGCGGTCCCTGCGCGCGGCGGCGGCCCCCGCGAAGGCGTCGGCGAGGAAACGCGGGCGCCCGGGAGCGTGCGCGCCGAGCATGACGTTGTGCGCCGCCGTCATCGAGTCGAAGAGTGCGACGTTCTGGAAGGTGCGCGCGATCCCGAGCGCCGCCATCTGGTGGCGCGGCCGGGTGAGCAGCGACGTCCCGTCGAAGAGGATGGCGCCGCTGTCGACCGTGTAGAGGCGGCTGATGCAGTTGAAGAGCGTGGTCTTGCCCGCGCCGTTCGGCCCGATGAGACCGACGATGGTGCCTTCGGGGACTTCGAACGTCACGTCGTCGAGGGCCGCGATGCCGCCGAAGCGCACGCAGACCTTGTCGCAACGGAGCAGGGTTCGTCCAGGGCGCATCGTTTGGAATCGGGTCCTTTTACCTGGCGTCCACGCCGGGCGGTAGAGCCGATCGGGATTCGGGTCGGTCGCCGCCCACGTTACGCGGGTCGCTCTCGTCCCGTCTCCCGTCTTGCCGCGGCGCGGCACGGGGACTAACTCTCCCGGTCACCATGCCCGATTCGTTCTCCGCCAAGACGACGCTCGCGGTCGGATCCGCCTCGTATGCCTATTTCCGCCTCGCCGCCGTCTACGCCAAGCACCCTCAAGCAGCGCGCCTACCCTTTTCTATCAAGATCCTCCTCGAGAACCTCCTTCGCACCGAGGACGGTGTTTCCGTTCGGGCCGAGGACGTCGAGGCGCTCGCGACGGTCGACCTGACCGCGCAGCCCACGCGGGAGATCGCGTTCACCCCGGCCCGCGTGCTCCTGCAGGACTTCACCGGCGTGCCGGCAGTCGTGGACCTCGCGGCGATGCGCGACGCGATGAGGGCGCTCGGGGGAGACCCGAAGAGGATCAACCCGCTCCAGCCGGTCGAGCTCGTGATAGACCACTCGGTCCAGGTGGACGCGTTCGCGTCGCGCGACGCGCTGACGATCAACGCGCAGCTCGAGTTTCAGAGGAACAAGGAGCGCTACCAATTTCTCAAGTGGGGCCAGAGCGCATTTCGTAATTTCAAGGTCGTCCCGCCGGATCAAGGGATCGTGCACCAGGTCAACCTGGAGTATCTCGCCCGCGTCGTGATGCGTTCGGACGACGGCAAGACCTTGTACCCGGACACGCTCGTGGGGACGGACTCGCACACGACGATGATCAACGGTCTGGGCGTCCTCGGCTGGGGTGTGGGCGGAATCGAGGCCGAGGCCGCGATGCTCGGGCAGCCGGTGTCGATGCTCATTCCGCAGGTCATCGGCGTCAAGCTCACCGGCGCCCTGCCCGAGGGGGCGACTGCGACCGACCTCGTCCTCACGGTCACCGAGATGCTCCGAAAGCGCGGCGTGGTGGGCAAGTTCGTCGAGTTCTACGGCGACGGGCTCGCGCAGCTCCCGCTCGCCGACCGCGCGACAATCGCGAACATGGCGCCGGAGTACGGCGCGACGTGCGGCATCTTCCCCGTGGACGCAGAGACGCTGCGGTACATGCGGTTCAGCGGTCGGGACGAGGCCCAGGTGAAGCTCGTCGAGGCGTACTGCAAGGAGCAGGGGCTCTTCCACGGTCCGGACGCCGCGGAGGCCCGGTACACGGACACGATGCACCTCGACCTCGGCACGGTGGTGCCGAGCCTGGCGGGCCCGACGCGCCCGCAGGACCGGGTGAAGCTGACGGAGTCGAAGGCGTCGTTCCGGTCGTCGCTCGAGAAGATGCTCTCCAAGTCGCCGAAGCCGAGCCCGATCGACGCGAAGGAGGCCGCGGTCATCGACGGAAAGGACGTGGAGCTCAAGCACGGGTCGGTGGTCATCTGCGCCATCACGAGCTGTACGAACACGTCGAACCCGAGCGTCCTGATGGCCGCCGGGTTGCTCGCGAAGAAGGCGGTCGAGAAGGGGCTGACGCGCAAGCCCTGGGTGAAGACGAGCCTCGCCCCGGGCTCCAAGGTCGTCACCGAGTACCTCGCCAAGGCCGGCCTCGTGCCCTACCTCGAGAAGCTCGGCTTCGACACGGTGGGGTACGGGTGCACGACGTGCATCGGCAACAGCGGTCCGCTCCCCGAACCGGTGTCGAAGGCGATCGAGCACGGCTCGCTCGTGGCCGCCGCGGTCCTCAGCGGGAACCGCAACTTCGAAGGACGCGTCCATGCGGAGGTGCGCGCCAACTATCTCGCGTCTCCGCCGCTCGTCGTGGCGTACGCTCTCGCGGGGACCATCGACGTCGATCCGTACACCGAGCCGCTCGGGACGGGAGGCGACGGCAAGCCGGTCTACCTCAAGGACCTCTGGCCGACCCGCGCCGAGGTGCAGGCGGAGGTCGACAAGTGCATCGATCGCGCGATGTTCGAGCGCGTCTACGGGCACGTCTTCGACGGAGACGAGGAGTGGCGCAAGCTCAAGGTGCCGACGGGCGACCTCTACACCTGGGACGCGAAGTCGACGTACGTGAAGCACCCGCCGTATTTCGCCGGAATGACGCGCGAGCCGGGTGCCATCGCGGACATCGCCGGCGCCCGGGTGCTCGCGGTGCTCGGCGACAGCATCACCACCGATCACATCTCGCCCGCCGGGTCGATCAAGAAGAACGGGCCCGGGGGCCTGTACCTTACGGCGCACGGCGTCGACTTGAAGGACTACAACTCGTACGGCTCTCGCCGGGGCAACCACGAGGTCATGGTGCGCGGGACGTTCGCGAACGTACGCCTGCGCAACCTGCTCGCTCCGGGAACCGAGGGGGGCGTCACGCGGCACCTGCCGAGCGGGGACGCGATGAGCATCTTCGACGCGGCCGAGCGCTACGAGAAAGAGGGGGTCCCGCTCGTGATCCTCGCCGGCAAGGAGTACGGCTCGGGCTCGTCGCGCGACTGGGCGGCGAAGGGGCCGAAGCTCCTCGGGGTCCGGGCGGTAATCGCGGAGAGCTACGAGCGGATCCACCGGAGCAACCTCGTGGGGATGGGCATCCTGCCACTCGAGTTTTTGCCCGGGGAAAGTGCCGCGTCGCTCGGGCTAACGGGGGAGGAGACGTACGCGATCGGGGGCTTGGCCGGTGCGATCGCGGCGCGCAAGGTGACGGTGCGGGCGAGCGCGGGGGACAAGGAGCGGGAGTTCGCAGCGACGGTGCGGATCGACACGCCGCAGGAGCGCGAGTATTACTGCCACGGGGGCATCCTCCAGTACGTGCTGCGGCAATTGCTGAAGGGGTAGGGCTGGTCCGAGGGGGTCGCGGGCGACGGTCGCGGTCAGGGTGTGGTCGATCGCGGACGGTCGGGCACGCGCCCATGCCTTAGGTTCGCGCTGGGGTGGGCGTTCCGGTGACTGCGGGGGATCACCTCGCTAAATCGCACGCCTCATGAAGATGCTGAACGGATTGTCGACGTACCCGTCGAACGCGCCGCACCGCACGAACCCCGCGCTCTCGTAGAGCCGGAGCGCCGGAGTGAACGCGGGGCTCGATCCGGTCTCGAGCCATAGGGTCCGCATGCCGCGCGTGCGCGCCTCGCCCACGATGTGCTCGAGGATCGCGCGCCCGACGCCCCGTCCGAGGAACGCGTCGGCGACGCGCATCGATTTGATCTCGCCGCGCTCGGCGTCGAGC
>Ga0070735_10001733_pt1 | contig 20506 bp, 17 predicted proteins | sample Coa_R1_FD_66443 | JGI IMG/M metagenome (GOLD analysis project Ga0070735, IMG submission 66443) | Surface soil microbial communities from Centralia Pennsylvania, which are recovering from an underground coalmine fire - Coalmine... | ecosystem: Environmental > Terrestrial > Soil > Unclassified ... | reverse complement strand
CGGCGATGCGCTTGCCGACGGGGCGCAGGACGTCTTGCGCATTCTCGGACCGCGCCTGATCTTCCGCGGCCGTGTAGTCGGTGAGCGCCCGCGTGAGGCGCCCGAGGTGCTCTTCGCACAGCGCTTCGTGGAACCGGACGCCCGCCGTCCTTTTCACCTCGCCGACTCGACGCACCTTGTCCAGGGCATCTTGCCACCGGCCCGCGTCCTCATCGTGTTCGGCCTCGACGAAGAGCGCGCGTGCCTCGACGAGGCGAGGGTCCGGACCCGCGGCGACCGCCGGGCGCGCCGAGGCCGCGGCGATCCCCGACGCGACGAGGGCGCCGACCCCAAGCCCGAGCCGACCACGGTCCGTGAGCATGCCCCGATCGCGGTTTACCAGAGCCGGCCGTCGTTCGACACACGGAATGCGGTTTCCGGGTTGTGGCACGGGGTCACCGCTTCACGTAGCCTGCGGCTCGATGCTCCCGACGGTCGTGCGTCTCGCCGCCGAGGCACGGGCCTTCGCGGACGCCGCGCGCGCCAAGGGACGTCGCGTGGGGTTCGTTCCGACGATGGGGGCCCTCCACGAGGGGCACCTCGCGCTCGTTCGCGCGGCCCGGGCGCGCGCCGAGACCGTCTTGGTCTCGATCTTCGTGAACCCGACCCAGTTCGGTCCGAAGGAGGATCTGTCGCGATACCCACGTGACCTCCAGGGGGATTTGCGCAAACTCGAACGGGCGGGCGCCGACGCGGTCTTCGCCCCCGACGCCGGCGAGATGTACCCTCCGGGCGATGGAACCCGGGTGCGGGTCGGGGCCGTCGCCGAGCCGCTCTGCGGCGTGTTCCGCCCGGGTCACTTCGAGGGAGTGGCGACGGTCGTCACCAAGCTCTTTGCGATCGTCGGCCCCTCGGTCGCGGTGTTCGGTCGAAAAGACTATCAGCAATGGCTCGTCATCCGGGCCTTGACGCGCGATCTGTTCCTTCCGGTGGAGATCGTCGGGCACCCGATCGTGCGCGATCCGGACGGGCTGGCGATGAGCTCGCGCAACGCCTACCTGTCGCCCGAGGAGCGCGCGCGGGCGCTCTCGCTGGTCCGTGGCCTCGACCTTGCTTCGCGTCGCTTCGCGGCGGGCGAACGTCGCGCGCGAGAGCTCGAGCGCGCGGCCCGGGACACGCTTGCGCCCGCGGCCACGTCGATCGATTACGTCGAGGTGCGCGACGCGGACACGCTCGCGCCGATCGACGCGGTCGTGGGCGAGCGGGCCGTCCTGGCGATGGCCTGCCGGGTCGGCTCGACGCGGCTCATCGACAACGCCGTGCTCGGCGAAGAAGCGTTCGTGCTCCCGCCGTGAGGCTTTCCGTCGGCGGGCAGCTAGGGTATCCCGGGTCCGGCGGATGGCTACGCAACGCGGACGCTTCGTGGTGCTCGAGGGGATCGACGGAGCGGGAACGACCACGCACGTCGCAAAGCTCGCGGAGCGCCTGCGCGAGACGGGAGTGCCCGTGCGGGCGACGCGCGAGCCGAGCGACGGGCCCGTCGGCACGCTGGTCCGTCAGGTGCTCACGGGTCGCATCGTCGTTCCCGGCGGCCGCGCGCCCGGATGGGCGACGATGGCCCTGCTCTTCGCCGCGGATCGACTCGACCACGTGGAGAGCGAGATCGAGCCGTTCGTGCTGGAGGGCGGCGTGGTCCTCTCCGATCGCTACGACGCGTCGAGCCTGGCCTATCAGAGCGTCTCGAGCGGTGCCGAGGCGAAGGAGGCGGTCGAGTGGATCCGGTCGCTCAACCGCCACGTGCGCCGGCCGGACCTGACGATCGTGCTCGACGTGACCCCGGAGACGGCGGCCGAGCGCCGCATGCGACGGGGCGAGGCGGCGCAGCTCTACGAGCAGAACGAGGTCCAGCGGGCGCTCGCCGTGTTTTACCGCGACCTGGCGCGGCACATGCCGGACGACCGGGTGGTCGTCATCGACGCAGGCGGGCGCATCGACGAGGTGCACGAGCGCGTCTGGACCGCGTACGCGCGCTCGTTCAAGGCCTGAAGAACGCGCGCCGTCCGAAAACTTGCGCCGGCAGGTTTCCACGGGGCAACTTGCCATCCATGGGCAAGCTCGTTTCCATTGGTTTCGCGTGCCTCGTCGGTTGTGGAGGGGCCGCGCCGCTCCCGCCGGCGCCGCCGCCGCCCCCCGCCGCGAGCGCCCGCCCGCCCGCGCCCCCCGACGCGCGCGCCGCCGACCACAAGCTCGCGCGATCCGCCGTGCACGCGGTCGTGGCGCAAGGGCTGGGCGCATTCCTCCAGCACGTCGACGTCGACGACCATCCGGTGATGTCCGGCGGGCGGTTCCACGGTTTCCGCATCGCCGCGCTGCGCGACGCCGCCTTCTGGGCCGGCGTGGACCTCAAGCCGGGCGACGTCGTGACCAGCGTGAACGGCCTTCCAATCGAGCGACCCGAGCAAGCGCAGACCGCGTTCGATTCGCTCGACGTCGCGAGCGAGCTGCGCGTGGCCTTCGAGCGCGACGGGCACCCGCAGGAGCTCGTCTATGCGATCGTCGACGACCGGTAGAGTGGGCAAGCGCAGCCGCGCGACCGGAATTCGCGGGACGGTCGCGTCCCACGATTGCCGGCGCGCAGGAGTTCCGAGGGCACGGGTGTCCCCGAAATCCTATGATCAAGGCGAGGCGAGCCGGCCGCGCGGAATTCGAGGGACACCCGCGTCCCACAATAGTCGGCTCGAGGGCCGGGCGAGCCACGTCGATGGCAATTGCAGGACAGCGGTGTGCCGGAAATTCTGCCCTCGTGGCCGGAGGAGCCGTCGCCGTGGGGATTGCGGGACACGCGCGTCCCGGAAACTCTTTCAAGCGAGAAGGCGCGCCTCATGACGAAGGCCGGGGAGCCTTCCCTCGGGCCGGGCTCGCTTGGTCTGGCGTCTACGAGGTGTCGCTCGCTAGACGAGGCGAGCGAGGTCCTCGAGGTCGCCCTGGGCCGTCGCGCCGTCGACCGAATCCGTGGGGAACGCGAGCGTCACGCCGCCCTCGTCGTCCACGAAGACGTGCGCACCGTCCAGCTGGCCGTGCGCGCTGCCGGCCGCGTGGAGGGCGCGCAAGGCGTCCCCGAGCTCACGCCGCTGCTCCGCGGTGAGGGGCCGGTGCATCGGTCGGCCTCGCGGCGCGTCGAGCCAGATCGCGCCGTCCTCGGGATCGACGCGGAGGACGACCTGGAGCGCGGGATGGTCGGCTTGCGCGAAGCGACGCGCTCGCTCGAGGACGCCGCGCGTCGGAGGCAAGCGCACGATCGCTCCCCCCGTCCAGACGTCCACGGTGGTCCCCTCGTCCGTGGTTCGCAACCGGTTCGTCGCCACGAGGTCCTCCCGAGCCGGTCCCGTGGGCGTGTCAGTCGGGTGTGTCGTCCGAACTCTCGCTTCGCTCGAGCATGCGGACTCAGCGATGCGCGGCCCGGCGGGCTCGGACGGCCAGGGGAGCGCGCCCAGGATCGCGAGCGCCTCGGGCGCTCCGGACGGCCGCTGCGACGGGTCGACCGCGGTCAGCCGCGCGATCGCCGCGTCGTGCCGCGCGTCGAGCCCCCGGTGCGCGTCGCTCGGCGTCGTCGTGGGAGTACGGTCGGCCGACGGGCGTTCGCCGGTGAGCATCTCGCGCAGCAGGACGCCGACCGAGTAGATGTCGCTCCTGGGCGTGGCCGGCCGCCCCTCGCGTTGTTCGGGGCTCATGTACCCGCGCGTTCCGAAGACGCCCGCCGTCGCGGTCGTGGCCAGATCTCCGAAGCTCGCGACCCCGAAGTCGGACAGCCTCGCGGCGCCGGCGGCGTCGATGAGCACGTTCGCCGGCTTGACGTCGCGGTGCAGGATGCCGAGTCGATGCGCGTCCCCGAGGGCGCGAAGCACGGCCGCCGCGATCTCGTGAGCGCGCGCGGGAGCGATCGGACCGTCCGCGAGCAGCCCCTCGAGCGACCCGCCCTCCATCCACCTCAGCACGACCGCCGGACCGTCGGGGAAGAACTCGTGAAGGGGTACGACCGAGGGGTGATCGAGGGCGCGCAGGACCTCGATCTCGCGCGCGAAGCGGGCGACCGCGTCGCGCCCCGTGCCGAGCGCCTCCTGCGCCGCCAGGACCTTCACGGCGACGCGGGCGCGGCTCACGACGTCGACGCACTCGAGCACCCTCGCCGTGGGCGAATTCGCCGCCTCCCGCACGACCTCGTAGCGACCGAAGAGAAGGGCACGCTGCGGCGTGGGTGGCGGCGCGGCGCTCGCCGTTGCCGGGGCGGCCCCCCCCAGCGCCTCGAGCTCGCGCGTCGCCTCGGCGGCCGCGGACGTGAGGCCGAGACGCGCGAGGGCCGTCACCGCGAAGGCGAGGGCTTCCCGGCGCTCGGGTGCGCCGATCGGCACACGTTGCAGGGCGCGCACCGCGGCTTCGTCCTTGCCGTAGCGCGCGAGCAGGGCCCCGAGGGCCGCCGCCGCCCCGTATGCGCGCGGGTCGCGGCGCAGCGCCGCCTCGAGCGCCTCGGCTGCGCGCGCGGGCCCGTCGATCGCTTCGAAGAGTCGTGCGGCGCGGGTCGCCTCGCCGGCGCGCTCCCACGCCTCGGCGGCCTCCGCGGTATGGCCGCTGGCCTCCCAGAGCGTCGCCGCCCAGCGGTGGTGTCCCTCGCTCGCCAGCGCGACGGCCGCCGAGACGGCCGAAGGAGCGTCCTTCGCCAGGGCCAGGGCGGCCCTCTCGGCCGCCGCGTCATCGGCCCCGCGGGCCGCAAGGGTCAGCGATCGTGCCGGCTCCCCCGCGCGCAGAGCCTCGGCGGCCGCGGCGGACCAATCGCACGCGCGCTCGAAAAGCGCCGACGCCCTCGCCGCGTCCCCGCGAGCGCTCGCGAGGCGCGCGGCCTCGACGAGCCGCTCCTGAGCGACGAGTCCTTCGACCTCCGGATCCATGGTGAGCGGGGCAGGGGGCGATGGAGTCAGTTCTCGTCGTCCTCGTCTTCTTCGGGGACGGCGGACGGCGGCGCGACGAGCCCTCGCGCCCGGAGGGCCCCCTCGACGTCGCGCGCGATCGCGAAGGGCTCCACCGGCGACTGACCGCGCGCCAGGGCCTCCGCGTCGCTCTTGCGCGCGAGATCTCCCAGGATGCCGCTCTCGCGGTTTCGCATGTGCGGTCCGCTGTAGTCGACCCAGAAGTAGCTCCGCGGTCGCACGTCCAGGTGGACGAACTGGCTCGTCGGGTACACGCCGACGCCGACGAACCCCATCTCGCGCGCGAAGCGGGCGACGTCTTCGTCCGCCACGCCGGGCACGATGAGGTCCATCGCTCGTCCCTTGCCGTGGTTGGAGCGGGATCCGGGCTTGGGGTTGCGATATCCGGAGATGACGCGCACCTCGGGCACGCCGAAGTGCGCCTCGACCCGATAGACCATCGCCAACGTCCGCGGGTCGACGGGGTGCTCGTCGCCGCTGGCCGCGCGCAGCAGGTGCGCCGCGCGGTCCAGGTCGATCGAAGAGAAGCCGCCCTCGTCGCTGAGCGCGGCGATGTCGAGCGACTCTCGCCGGTTGACCGTCATGAGGGACAGCATCGGTCGCCCGGTCGCGTCGCGGACGACGGCCTTCTCCGAGGCAGCATGAAGACCCACGAGCGCCTGCTTGCCGGACATGTACGAGGCCGCCGCGGGTGTCCCCGGGCGCGTCGAGGGCGCCGGCGGCGACGGCATGCGCTTCGCGCGATGGGGAGGCTCCGCGATCGCGCTGGCCGCCGAGCCGACCGCCACCGCGCACGCCAGGACGCGGGCCGCCTGGGTGGGACGCACGCCCGCCGTCCTATGGTCGCGCGTACGGCCGAACGTACGCGATGCTTCGCGCGAAATCGAAGCGCACCTCGCCCCCGTCGACGCCGAGCGCGTGGAGCGCCTCTCGATGCACGCGGTGCAGGACGATCGAACCGGCATCGTCGAGGTTGGACGTCGAGAGGGTCGCGCGGGTCGAGCCGCCGCGGACCACGCCGTCCAGCACGCATCGAACGGCGCCGGGCCGCACCTCCACGTAGACCAAGTCGTCCGCGCCGCTCGACGGCCAGGTGAGCGCGACGGACGAGCCGCGCGCGACCAGCGGCCCGCCGCCCGCCTCTTCCCCCGTGACGGTGATGTCGCTCGGATCCGCTGGCGCGTCGACCGCTGCGTCGAACGCCTCGCGACCCGGCGACCCGCTGACGTGGACCTCGTACCGCGCGGCCGCCGGGAGCAGCGCCGCGTCCGACGCCCGCGCGTAGACGACGCCGCTCACCACGTCGGTCACGTCCGGCACCTGGCGGGGAACCAGCCGCGTCCGGGCGCCCGCCACGTCGAGCCACACCGAACCCACGTCGACGAGCTCCACGACGGGGGCGGCCTCGGCCCGCGTGATGCCGCCCGAGAGCGCCGAGACGCTCGCGCACTCGCCGCGCGCGGGGAGCTCGAGCGCGGCCCCGACCGCGCGCATCGCGTCCTGGGCGGATGACCCCGCCGCGACTCGCACGAAGCGGGCGCTCACCTGCGCGCGGGCGCCCTCGATCGCGTCGGTGCTGCGTTCGACCACGACGACCGCGTTCGTCGTCATGGACGCGTCGGCGTCGCCCGGCGTGCCCGGGCCGGCCACGTTTCCGGCGCAACCGGCGGCCGCCGACGCCGTCAAGAGGAGGGTCCACTTATCGAAGTGCGAAAGCATCCGCGTTCCTTGGTAACGCTAGTCGGGCGACCCGGCCGAGGCAAGGTCGTGCGGCTCGGAGTAGGATTCGCGAGGTCTTGCCGGTCTGGCCCGCAGACGTTCTCGTCCTCGCCGCGTTCGAACCGGAGCTATCGCCGCTCTGGAAGGCGCTCGGGCAGCACGGCGACGGCCGCGTTGGGCGGCTCGCGGTCTCCGGACGGGTGTGCGGAGTGGGGCTCGCGACCGCCACCGCGGGAGCCGCCGCGCACATTGCCGCCGCCGGAGCGAGGGTCGCGGTGGCGGTGGGGACCTGCGGCGCGTATGCGGGGTCCGGCATCCCGGTCGGCGCCGTCGTCGTCGCGCGCCGGGTCGTGCTCGCGGACTGGGGCGGGATGCTCGGCGCCGCGCAGAGCCCCGACGCGGTCCACCCGCCTTGGGTGACGCACGCCGCGGTCTCGCGCGGCCTTGTGTCGGGAGGAGCCCGCCCGGTCGACGTGGCGACCACCTTGGGGGTTACCGTCGACGACGCGGCCGCGGCGCGCATCGAGAGGGCCACCGGCGCCCACGCCGAGCACATGGAGGCCTACGGGTTCGCGGCGGCCTGCGGCGGCGCCGGGGTCGCCTTCACCGCGGTCCTCGGGGTCGCCAACGTCGTGGGATCGGAGGGGAGAGCGCAGTGGAGGTCGAACCACGAGGCTACGTCGGCCGCGGCCATCGCACACATCGTGCGCTGGCTGGAGGCGGGGGCACCGGGAATTCCCCCACGATGAGTCGACTTGGAGACAAAGGAGGTCCGCCTGGTGGCGTAGTCTTTCCGTGTGTCCGGAATATTCCGTGACCCGCTGGTTGGCTCGGTGGCCTGCCTCGGCCTGCTGGTCGCCGCGTGCGCGACCGCCGGCGCCGGGAATGACCCGCCGCTTCCGGTGCCCGACGACGCGGGGTCGAGCGCGGTGACGGACGAAGCCTCGAGCCCCCCGACCGAGTGGCCCGACGCGGGCCCTTCGAGCTCCGGCGCCACGTCGGGCGGCACCGGCGGCTCGGGCGCGCCTACCTCGGGGGCTGGCTCCGCGTCGATGTGCCCGATGGACGTCCTGCACGGACTCGCCGCGCTCTTCGCGATCGGCCAGCCGGCGTGCGCGAGCACCGGCTGCGATGCCGGCGAGTGCTGCTACGTCAACATGTCGTCGTCGGCGAGCGTCTGCGTCAAGCAGTGAGGGTCCGCGATCGGCGCAGGGCCAGCGCCGCGAACGGCGGCAGGAGGACCAGCGTCGCCGCCGTGGACGTCACTAGGCCGCCGATCACCGCGATGGCGAGGGGTCGCTGGAGCTCGGCCCCCGCGCCGACGCCCAGGGCGAGAGGCAAGAGGCCTGCGAGCGTCGCCAGGGTCGTCATCACGACCGGTCGCAGGCGTCGCTGGGCCGCGAGGGTCACGGCTCGCTGCGCGTCCTCCCCGGCGTCGCGCGCCCGCTCCGCCGTCTCGAGGAGCAGGACGCCGTTCTTGACCACCAGCCCCACGAGGAGCACGCAGCCCATGAGCGACGACGCGTTGAGCGGCGTCGACGTGACGAGCAGCGCGACGACCGCGCCGACGATCGCGACCGGTACGGAGGCGAGGACCAGCAGGGCGAGCCGCACGCGGCGAAACTGCGCCGCCAGGACGGTCAGGACGAGCACCACGGCGAAGCCGAGCACCGCGGCGAGCTGCCGGGTCGCGTCGCGCTGACTCTGCGCCTGTCCGCCCATGACGACGCGGCAGCCCTTCGGCAGCGGCATCGTTCGAGCGATCCCCTCCACCTCGTCGGCGACCGAGCCGATGTCCCGCCCCTCGGTGTCTCCGGTGACGGCCACCACGGGTTGCAGCGCCTCGTGCTGGAGCACCGACGCGGTTGTGTCGGCGACCGGCTCGGCGACGGCGCCGAGGAGGGTCGTGTGCCCCGCCGCGACGAACGGGAGCGTCAGGACGTGCCCGGCGTCGAACCGCACCGGATCCGGGTAGCGCACGCGCACTCCGACGAGGCGATCGTAGCGCCGGACGCTGCCGACCACGGCGCCGAGGAGGGCCGTGGAGAGGTGCGCGCTGACCTCGGCAGGCGTCGTCCCCAGGCGCGCGGCGGCGTCTCGCTTGGCGACGTAGCGGAGCTCCGGCGACTCGCGCTCGCGGCCCGAGTAGAGGTCCACGAGACCGCGAACGTCCTTGATCCGCGCGGCGAGCCGGTCGGCGAACGCGTGGAGCTCGGCGTCGTCGGGGCCGAAGATCTTCACTTCGAGCGGGCGGGGGCTCCCGGAAAGATCGTTGAGGACGTCTTGGAGGACCTGCACGAACTCGACACGCACCTCCGGAAAACGGGTCTGCATGCGCTTGCGCAGGTCGGCCACGATCTCTTCCGACGATCGACCCCGGTCGGACGGCGGCTGCAGGCGAACCATGACGTCGCCGCGATTGAGCTGCGTCGCCGCCGCGGGCCCGAGCTCGGCCCCCAGGCGGCGCGAGAAGGTGACGACCTCCGGCGTGGCGTGAAGCTCGCGCTCGAGCCCTTGCGCGTAGCGCTCCGACACGGCGAGCGAGGTGCCGGCGGGCAGAAAGTAGTCGAGCACGAACGCGCTCTCGTCCATCTCCGGGAGAAAACCCCGCTCGAGCCGCGGCGCGAGGACGGCGCCCACGGCGACGGTCAGGACGAACGCGGCGGCCGCTAGGATCGGCCGGGACGTCAATCCCCGGACCGCGCGCTCGTAGACGCGGGTCGTTCCCTCACGCGTCCGCGGTCGGGACGAGAGGAACGCGCCCGCCGCCAAGGGCACGAGAAGGAGCGCGACGAACAGCGAGACGACGACCGCAGAGGTGAGGGTGAACGCGAGCGCGCGGAAGAAGTCGCCGACGACGCCCCCGAGGAAGGCGAGCGGGATGAAGACGACGACGGTGGTCAGCGTCGTCCCGACGATGGCCGGCGCGAGCTCCGCGGCGCCGCCGAGCGAGGCGGCCTTCAAGGCAGCGCCCGCGTCGCGGTGACGCGCGATGGCCTCCATCATGACGATCGCGTCGTCGACGACGAGGCCGATGGCGACGGCCATCCCGCCGAGCGACATGAGGTTGAGCGTCTGCCCGGCCACGCGCATCGCGGCGAACGTGACGGCCAGTGCGAGGGGGACGGTGACACCCGCGAGCAGGCCCGCGCGCGCGTCGCGCAGGAAGAGCGCGATGACGAGCGTGCACAGGACGATGCCGAGCAGGATCGCGTCCCGCACGCTCGCGATGGCCTCGCGCACGAGCCGCGCCTGATCGTAGACGGGGGTGAGGGATACGCCCGCCGGCAGCCCGGGGGTCAGCGCGTCGGCCGCGGCGATCGCCCCCTCGACGACGTCGGTCGTACTGGCGCCCGGCAACCGGGCCACGCTGAGGCCGACGGTCTCCCCGCGCGGCCCCCCGATGCGGACGAGCCGGTCCTCGTGCCCGTCGACCACCTCGGCGACGGCCGAGAGGGGGACGGAGACGCCGTCGGGGCCGGTCGCCACCGGCATGCGGCGGATGTCGGCGAGGCCCCGCGGCTGCGCGTCCGCGACGATCGTGACGAGCTGCCGGTCGCGGTCCACGCGGCCGACCGCTTCGAGACCCATCGCCGTCCGGAGCCTGTCGGCGACCGCGTCGGGCGTGAGGTGAAGGGCCGCGGCCTGATCGGGGTCGAGGAGCACCTCGATTTCGCGCACGTCGCCGCCGAGCACCTGGATGCGCCCCACGCCAGGCACCGCGGCGAGAGCGGGACGCACCACGTAGTCCGCGAGCTCGCGAAGCTCGCGCGTGTCGATCGCGCCGGACAGGTTGAACGAGAGCACGGGGAAGGAGCCGGTCGTCACCCGCTCGACCACGAGCTCGGCGCCCGGCGGCAAATCGGACCGGACCTCGGCCACGCGGGCCTCGACGAGCTGGAGCGAGCGCCACATGTCCGTCCCGGGGGTGAACTGGATGGAGATCTCCGTGGCGCCGCGGATCGTCGTGGACTTGAGGCGCTGCACGCCGAGGACGCTCGTCAGCGCCTGCTCGAGCGGCCGCGTCACGGCGGTGAGGAAGACGTCGGCGGGGGCGCCTCCGCTCCGGGCGACGACGACGATCCGCGGGAACTCGACCTCGGGGTAGATCCCGCTCGGCATCGACATCGCCGACGCGACCCCGAGGGCCACCATCGCCGCCGTGGCGAACCAGACGGCCGCGGCGTGCCTTCGGAGGAGCTCGAGGATCCGGTTCACGGCTTCGCTTCGACCAGGGGCGAGCCCGTTTGCAACCCGAGGACGTGATCGACTGCAACGCGCTCACCCTCGGCGAGGCCGCCCGCGATCTCGATGCGTTCGTCGTCTCGCCACCCGACGTGGACCGTGCGCACCTCCGCTTTGCCTCTTGCGCAGACGACGACCTCCGCGCCGTCGGCCACGGCGCCCCGCATCGCCGCCGCCGGGACGACGAGGACGCCCTGGCGGACGCGCGTCTGGACGGCGACCGTCCCGAACGCCCCGAGCGTGAGCGGCGCCGGCGGGTCGATGGCGACGCGCACGAGACCGAGTCCAGTCGCCGGATCGAGCGCGGCCGAGCGCGCGCGGACGGTGCCCGGGATGGGCGCGCCCCCCGCCGTGGTCGTCACGGTGGCCTGCTGCCCGGCCGCGACGTCCACGAGCTGGCGGTCCGTGGCGTCGGCGTCGAACTCGGCGGTCGTCGCCGCGAGCTCGATCACGGGGGTCGCCGCGGTGCCGTCCACGAGCGCGCCGGGCCCGCGCCAGACGCGGGTGACGAGGCCGTCGAAGGTCGAGCGCACCTGCACCCGACCGAGGGTGCGGGTCGCCAGGTCCGCCGCCGCGACCGCTGCGTTGACCGAGGCCTCGGCCTGCTCGCCGCGCGATACGGCGTCGTCGAGCTCCTGCTTGGCTGCGATCCCGCGGGTGACCAGCTCGCGCGTGCGGTTCAAGGTGGCCCGCGCGTTGATCTGCGCGGCCCTCGCCTCGGCGACCGCGGCCTCGGACTGGCGAAGCGCGTCCCTCGACGCGGTGTCGTCGACGAGGGCCACGAGCGCGCCCGCCGCGACGCGGTCCCCCTCGCGAACCGTCACGCGAAGGATTCGACCCGGCACCTGCGACGCGACCGGCAGGTCGCCGCCCGGCGGCGCGGTGACCCGCCCGAGGAGCGTCTCGATCACCGACACGACCTGCCGGTCCGCGGGGACGCACTTCACCTCGACGGCGATCGGCTCCTCGTGCTCTTCGGCCGGGGCTCGGCACGCCCCGTACGCGAGCGGCGCGGCGAGCGCGAGGACGACGAGGCGGCCTCTCACGGCGCACCGAGGGCGTGCTCGACGTCCGACCACGCGGCGGCGCGGGCCGCGCGCGCCTGGAGCGCGGTGACGTGGGCGTCGACGACGACGCGCTCCGCGTCGAGGACGGCGAAGAGCTGGGCCCGCCCGAGGGCGTACGCCTCCTCGCTCGCCTTGGCGGCCCCCTCGGCGGCCGGCACCACGGTCTCGCGCAAGACGCGCTGGCGCGCACCGGCCGCCTCGTAGGCGCGATAGGCCGCGGTGAGATCGGCGAGCGCGCGGACCCTCGCCGCGACGGCGCGCGATCGGGCCACCTCGCCGGCCGCCCGCTCGCGGTCGACGTTCGCGCCGCGTCGATTGAAGAGGGGCAGCTCCACCGTGACCTGCGCGCGCCAGTTGACCGGAGGCGTGGCGCCCGGGTTGTCGGCGGGGCGCAGCGTCGGATCGTCGACGTCGGCGCCGAGGTCGAGCGACAGTGCCGGTCGCGCGAGCGCCCTCTCCCGATCGGCGCGCACGTTGGCGGCGCGCTCGTCGGATCGCTCGCGGCGGACGGGCGAGCTCAGGTCGATCCGCGCCGCGAGGACGTCGAGCGGGGGGAGGGTCTCGGGGACCGGCGGATCCTCCGAGGCGCGGAGGGCGGCGCCGTCGGTCGCCGCCATCCACCGCGACAAGTCGGCGGACGCCACGACGATCTCGGCGTTCGCGTCGATCACGTCGGCCTCGGCGCGCGCCCTCTCGGCGCGGACGCGCAGGGCCTCGAGCTCCGGCGCGGCGCCCACTTGCACGCGCTGGATGACCGCGTCCTCGAGACGACCCTCGAGGATGGCCGCGTCGCGCCGGGCCCCCGCGACCCCTTCGGCGAGCCAGAGGGCCACGTACGCGTGCTCGGTCGCCTGGCGGACGTCGTTCCAGGCCACCTGCGTGTCGAGGAGGACCGTGGCCTCGTCCGCTCGCGCCGCGTCGACCGCCGCGCCTCGCTGCCCGAGGAGGATGAGCGGCACCGACAGCGTCCCCGAGAACCGCGCCGTCTGCGTGCTGGTCCCGGCGGCGAAGCTCGGGTTGGCCGGGTACGCGCCCGCGACGCCGACGTCGGCGCGAGCGACCCCCTCGCGTGCGCGCGCGACGACGAGCTCGGGGGCGACCCGCTGAGCCGCCCGCAGAGCGTCGGCCATCGAGACGCGTGCCTCTTGGGCACGGACGGGCGCCGCGAGGGTCAGCCACGCCGCGGAGACGAGCGCGAGCGGAACGGTGCGGGGGGCCACGCCGACAGCGTAGGAGCGTGGATTGAACCGCAGCTTAACGGCGGCGGTCCGGCGCGGTCGAAGGGCCGATTTCGTCCTGCCAGTGCACCAGCGGCGCGAGCGTCATCGACACGTCGAGCCCTCGGCCCCCAGGACCCGACCGGGCCTCCGCTTGGCCGCCGTATCGCTCGGCCACCGCGCGGACGAGCGCCAGGCCCAACCCGCGCCCGCGGCCGTCCTCGGCGCCCCGCCAGTGGCGATCGAACATCCGGTGTCGGGCGCTCTCGTCCAGGCCGTCGCCTTCGTCGCGGACGGCGAGGCGCACGGCCGCGCCGTCGCGCGAGACGCGGACCTCCGAGACGCCGCCCGCGTACTTGGTCGCGTTGTCGATGAGGTTGCGGAGCGCGAGCGTGACCAGGCGCTCGTCCACGTCGACCAGCGCTTCGTCCGGCGCGTCGATGCGCGCGCCCTCGGGGACGAGATCGCGGGCCAGGTCGGCGACGTTCACGAGGCCCCCGGAAGACGGCGCAGCCGGCCGTGGGTCCGACAGGACGAGGATCGCGTCGATCACGTCCGAGAGGCGTGCCACGTCGGCGCGCATCCGCGCGACCGTCGCCGAGGCCGCGGCCCCGTCGGCGTCGCTCCATCCCTGCAGCTCCGCACCGAGCGACGTCAGCGGCGTGCGCAGCTCGTGGGCGATGTGGGCCGCCGTGGCCCGCGCTCGCGCGAGCGTATCGAGCAGGCGCCGAACGAGGACGTCGAACGCAGCCTCGAGGCGCGCGACCTCGAGGGTCTGCGCGGGCGGGGGAGGGGAGGGGGCCTCCACGTCGAGGATGTGCTCGGTCCACCGGACGACGGCCGTTAGCTCGTCCAGCGGCGCGCGCAGCGCCTGCCGGACGGCGATCCACAGCGCGACGAGCCCCGCGAGCACGACCGCCGCGGCGGCGCGCGTCAGGAAGCGGACCGCCGCGCGGTGGCCGTCGATCGAGATCGTGGCGACCACGGACGCCGCCTCGTCCCCCGCCGCGCAGGCCCGCCACGCCCCCCCCGCCTCGTCCCGCACGGTCGCGCACGCGCCGGCGACCAGCGCGGGGACGATCGGCCCGCCCGCCGTGGTACGCGTTCGTCCGCCCGCGCGCGCCACGACGCGCACTCCCTCGGCGCCCGCGGCGGCGATCACTTCTTCGAGCGCCTCGTCCGCACCGTCTCCCTCTGCGAGCTCGCGCTCCAGTGCGGCGCGGCCACCCGCCGCCTCGGCCCGCGCGGAGGCCGTGTCCCCCGCGTCGAGGACGCGGTCGATGACGACGACCGCCGACGCCCCGACGGCCACGAGCACCGGACCCGCGAGGCCGAAGAGGCGGCGGGTCAGGCGCGCTTCGAGACTTCGAGGCCCCATGCGTAGCCCACCCCTCGAACCGTGCGCACCGCGTCGCCCAGCCCCCGCGTGCCCAGTTTTCGCCGCACGCGGGCCAGGAGCACGTCGAAGCTCGCCATCGTCTTGTCCGACGAGGTGCCCCAGACCGACTCGACGATCTCGTCGCGCGACGCAACGCGCCCGTCCCGCCACGCGAGGAGCGACACGATGTCGAACTCGCGCGCGGTCAGCGGCAGGCGGGCACCCTCGTGCGTCACGGTCCGCCGGTCGCGGTCGATGGCCAAACCGCCGAAGCGCCGCACCGACTCGCTCCAGCGCGGACCGCGGCGGGCGAGGGCGCGCAGGCGTGCGAGGAGCTCGTCCATCGCGAACGGCTTCGCGAGGTAATCGTCCGCTCCCGCGTCGAGGCCTGCGACCCGGTCTCCGAGCGCGTTGCGCGCGGTGAGCAGGAGGATCGGCACGTCGTGTCCGTGCGCCCGGGCCGACCGGCACCAGTCGAGCCCCGAGCCGTCCGGCAGACCGACGTCGACGACGGCCACGTCAAAGTGCGTCGCCAGGAGCGCGGCGTTCGCGCCCGCGACGTCCGGGACCGCGTGGACGGCGTGTCCGCCGCGCTTGAGCCCCGCCGTGAGGACCTCCACGAGTCGTTCGCTGTCTTCGACGACGAGGACCCGCACGCCGCTACTTTACCACTCGGCCCCTGCGGACCGTCAGCGGCTGCAGACGGCCAGCACCTGCTTGACGTCGGTCAAGCCGGCGAGCGCCTTCTGGATGCCGTCTTGCAAGAGGGTGCTCATTCCCCCCTCGAGCGCGAGGCGTCGGATCTCCTCGGCACTCGATCGCCGCTGGACCGCGAGCTTGACGGGGTCCGAGGCGACGAGCAGCTCGTGGAGGCCGAGCCGCCCCTTGTAGCCCGTGTGCTGGCACGCGTCGCACCCCCTGCCGCGCCAGAGCTTGAACGTCGGGCCGTACGCGCCGATCCTCTTCGCGCGTGACTCCGCGTCGTAGGCGCCCGCGACCTCGTCGTACTCCTCCTTCGACCCCGGGTATTGCTCCCGGCAGTTCTTGCAGAGAGCGCGCGCGAGCCGCTGCGCCAGGACGGCGAGCAAGGCGTCCGCGAAGCTGAAGGGGTCCAGCCCCATGTCGACCAGGCGCGTGATCGTCTCGGGCGCGGTGTTCGTGTGCAGCGTCGAGACCACCAGGTGTCCGGTGAGCGACGCCTCGATCGCCGTCGCCGCCGTCTCCTGATCGCGCATCTCGCCCACCATGATGACGTCCGGGTCCGCCCGCAGGAACGCCCGCATCGCGGCGGCGAACGTGAGCCCGATCTTTGGCTGCATCTGCACCTGACGCAGCCCGGGTTGCGTGATCTCGACGGGGTCCTCTGCCGTCCAGATCTTGCGATCGATCGTGTTGATGTGTCCGAGTAGCGAGTGGAGCGTCGTCGTCTTGCCCGAGCCGGTGGGGCCCACGCACAGGATGAGCCCGTAGGGCTTCTCGGCGGCGACTCGGAGCTCTCGCAGGGTACGCTCGGTCATTCCCATGCGGTCGAGGGGCAGCGGCTTGGACGCCGCCAAGATCCGCAGGACGACGTCCTCGTTCTGATTGACGGTCGGGAGCGTCGCGACCCGGAGCTCGATGGCCTGGTCGCGAACCTTGAAGCGGATCTTGCCGTCCTGGGGCTTGCGCCGTTCTGCGATGTCGAGCTTCGCCATGATCTTGAGGCGTGCCACGAGCGGGTTCCGCAGGGACGGAGGGAGCTCTTGGTACGCAACGCAGTCGCCGTCGATCCGAAACCGCACGACCAACCGGTTCTCGGCGCCGTTCGGCTCGACGTGGATGTCCGAGGCGCCCTGGCGGTAGGCGTCGATGATGATCTGATTGACGAGCTTGATGACGGCGCTGTCGGACGCGTTGACCTCGTCGTCCGCCGGGAGCGGCTCGGGGGCCGTGGCCTCCTCTTCGGCGGCGAGCTCGCGCAGGATGACGTCAACGGCAGTCTCGGTCCCGACCACGTTCTCGTCGCGGGCCAGGGCCTTCTCGACGAACTTGTGGACCTGGGTTCGCGTCGCGACCACCTCGGCGATGCGTCGCTTGAGCTGCAGGCGGAGCGCGTCGATCGGGTCGGTGGCCAGTGGGTCGTGGATCGCGATGGTGAGCGTGCGCGCGTCGATGTCGACGGGCAAAACGCGGTACTTCTCGATCAGGGCCTTGCCCACCTGGTCCGCGGCGGCGACGTTGATCGGATACTCGTCGAGGTCGACGAACGGCAGGTGAAACTTCGCCGCGAGCGCGGACGACAAGTCCTGCTCGGTGATGAGGCTCATGTCGACGAGGATCTCGCCGATCCGCTTGCCGCCGCGCTGCTTCTGCTCCGCGAGCGCTTTGTCGATGACGTCCGGCGTGACCAACCCGGCCTGGACGAGGATCTCGCCGAGTCGCAGCCGCTTGCGCTGCTGAAGCGCCGCCGCCTGCTCGACCGCCTCGGCGTCGAGGTGCTTCTGTTCGACGAGGATCTGACCAATCGTCGGGCGGGCCGCCTTCTGGTTGGCGAGGCCTCGCTCGACGTCGGGGGGGCGCAGGACGCCCGCCTGGACGAGCATCGCGCCGAGAGGCTCGTCGGTCTCCTTGAGGTTCACGCCGTGGGCGTAGAAGAAGATGTCTCGATACGGCGAATCCGGGTCCGCGGGCTTGCAGTAGAAGCCGAGGGGGTTGGAAGCGGCCGCGGGGTCCACCTCGACGACGAATTTCTTGCCGCCCGCGACGTGGATGCGAAGCCGCTTGCGCCCCGCTGGTCCGCGCCTGGCCGGCCCGGCGGCCTCCTGCGCGTGAAAAGCGACGAACGCGATGCGCTCGGTCGCGAGGAGCGTCTGGACCGAGCCGCCGAACTCGGCGGGCAGCGGGCTCTCGATGGCGAGGTCGGGGACCTGCGGGGCGAACGCCTTGATTCGCCCGTCCTTGGTCTTGCCGTCGACGAAGCCGATGGTGACCAGCGCCCCGGGCGTCTTCTTGCTCTCCTCGGCCACGCCCCCGACGATACATCACCGCGTCACGAGCAGCCCGAAGCGCGAGTGGACGCGGCGCTCGAGCGGCGCGAACGCGGCGCGATCGAAGAGCATGCCGAAGAGGATCATCACGATCATCGTCGCGATGACTTGCGCGATGTCCGAGAACTCCCGCCCCTCGTGCAAGAGGTAGCCGACGCCATGTCCTCGGACCATGAAGATGAGCTCCGCGCCCATGAGCGAGCGCCACGCGAACGAGAAACCCTGCCGCAGGCTGCTGACGAACGCGGGCATGCTCGCGGGGAGGAGCACGCTCGCGTAGAGTCGGTACCCGCGCGCCCCCATCATCAGCCCTGCCTTCTCGTACACCGGGTTGATCGTGCGCAGTCCGTCGCGAAACCCGATGGCCATCGCAAACGTGCTGCCCATCACCAGCACGAAGAGGATCCCTGTCTCGTTGAGGCCGAAGACGAGCACCGACAGCGGCACCCAGCACACGCTCGGGAGCGTCTGAAGGCCGAGGAAGAAGCCGCCGAACGTGCCGTCGAGCCAGCGCCACCGCCAGAGCGCGATGCCGAGGAGCATGCCCACGACGGTGCTGATCGTGAACCCGGCCACGAGTCGCGTGGCGCTGATCGCGATGGCGGTGGGGAGGGCGTGGTGAGACCGCACCCCGAGGAGCGCGCCCAGCGCCTCGATGACGTGGCTAGGGGCCGGAAACACCCAGGGCTTCCACCCGACGATGCGGAACGCGGCCTCCCACGCGCCGAGCACCGCCCCCCAAACGGCGAGGCGCAGGAGGATCTGCGTCGTGCGCTGGGCCGCGGTGATCACGGTTCGTCCCGGTCCTTGTCAGGGCGTCGCGGCGCTGGCGCGTCGCAGGGCGGCCGTGTCGACGAGCGCATCGAGGTCGGCGGGGCCTCGGCCCCCCGGGGAGTCGTGCCGGTCGAACCCCAGGTCGGCCTTCCACGCCGCAAACGTGGCCATCGTCTCGGGGCTCGGATCGTCGACGAATCGCACCCGCCGGAGCGCCAGCGGCAGGATCGCGGGGCCGAGGCGCTTGCCGGTGAGCCCGAAGAGCGCGTCGCCGAGCGCGCTGACGTACCGGTCCGGATCCTCGTTCAGGCGTTTGGTCCACGCCCGCTGCACCCGGAGCACCGTCGCGACGACGTCCGCGCGCGCGGCCAGGAACTCCGGGGTGGTGACGGCGGCGGTGAGCAAGAACTCCTTGTTGGGCCAGAGATCCTTCTCTTCGGCGATGATCGTCGCGCCCGTTTCGGTCACCAGACGCTGGCCCCAGGGCTCCGGCACCCACGCGGCGTCGACCTCGCCGCGCGAGAACATGGCGCCCTGCTCCGCGTTGTCGATGGGGATGACGTCGCCCAGGTCGCTCTCTTTGAGGACGGCGGACAGGTAGTGGCGTGCCGAGAGGTCCTGCGTGTTGCCGAGCTGCGGCGTCGCGACCCGTTTTCCGCGCAGGTCCGAGAGCGAGGTGATGCCACTTCCCTTGCGGGCGACGACGACGACCCCATTGGCGGCAGCGCCGGCCACCACGCGGATGCCCTTCCCGCCGCTGCGCGCGTACGCCGCGATCGCCGGGCCGGGGCCCACGTAGCCGACGTCGATCTCCCCCGCGAACAGCGCCTCGATGAGCGAGGGCCCGGCGTTGAAGACCTTGGCCTCGAGCTTCAGCGGCGCGATGGCGGTCGCGAGTTCCCCCGACGCGACCGCCAGGACGGCCTGCGCGTGCGTGAGGTTCGCGAAGTACCCAATCCTCAGCGTGCGAGCGCCCGCGTCCGCCTTGGCGCGACACCCCGAATCGAGGGCGAGCAGCGCGAAGGCCGCGACGAGGAGCGCCAGCGGCGAGGCGAGGGGAAAGCGTCGGCGCGCGGACAAGGGGGCTCCCGAGATGGCCGCGTCTAACATAACGGACAGGGTCGAGAGCGCAAGCGATGCCCTCGTCGGTCCCAGGCCGGTTCGTATCGTCCACTTTTGTAGACATCGGCGGGGGCCGGGGCCCGCGATTGTCCCGCCGCGCGACTTGTGTCAAGAGCCGTCGAGGACCCTTTCGATGCAGCCGAGCCCGATTCCCGAAGCGCGTCCCCTCCTTTCGCTCGACGCGAAGGTAATCGCGCTCGCTCTCCTGTCCGCCGCCTTCACGGCCCTCGGCATCTTCTTCCAGAAGGTCAACGGCGTGCGCTCCGGCAACGTGTTCCTGAGCGGGTGGCTCGTCCTGGCGACGGTGTGCTTTTTCCCGACGTTCCTCATTACGAACAAGGTCTTCGCGATGGGGGGTAGGATGTCGCTGTTCGCCCCGGTCACCGCGGCCCAGTACGTCCTGTCGGTGCTCGTGGGCCGCTTTTACTTCGGCGAGGCGATGCCGTGGGCCAAGTGGGTCGGGTGCGCGCTCATCGTGTCGGGCGTGGCCGCGATCGCGCGGTGAACTCGAGGATGAGCTGCTCGCCGCGCGTCCGTACGGCGTTGGTCCTCTGCCTGGCGTTCGCCGGCTGCGAGAAGAAGCCCGATGCGCCGCCCGTGCCCCCGGCCCCGGCCAGCGTCGTCCCCTCGGCGTCGGTCCCCGAGATCGCCTCGTCGCCCGCCTCGCCGGTCGTCGGCGCGCCCGTCGCCTCCGCCTCCGCGCCACCGTCCGCCACCGCGGTCGTGCGCTCGCCCGACGGGGGCGCGAGGGCCTGCCGTGTCCTTCGCGGCCCGATCGAGCTGCCCCTGCGGGGACCGGCGACCCTCATCGTACGCGGCGGCGACGTCCAGGCGGTCCTCGACGACGACGGCAAGCCGCGCGTCGTGTCGTTCCCCGCGCCCCCGTTCCCCGCTGCGCCGCCGCGCGCATCGCCGCCGGCATCGCGTGAGCCGTCGACGGACGGCGTCAACCCGGGCGTACGCGTGGCCTGCGCCGTGGCCGCCGACTCCACCTTTT
>Ga0070735_10001732_pt1 | contig 20519 bp, 23 predicted proteins | sample Coa_R1_FD_66443 | JGI IMG/M metagenome (GOLD analysis project Ga0070735, IMG submission 66443) | Surface soil microbial communities from Centralia Pennsylvania, which are recovering from an underground coalmine fire - Coalmine... | ecosystem: Environmental > Terrestrial > Soil > Unclassified ... | reverse complement strand
CCCATTCAGCTTCCATTGATCGTCTGGAATGGTAAACCGCTGTCCGTCAGCTATATCGCGCACCGTAAGAGAACCCGATGCCACGCTGGCGGGAGCATCCGGAAGCGTTTGCGTTGTCGTCTTCTGATTCACCAGGATCTCGGTTCGCACCTTCCCGGTGACACCCGCGAGAACCGGCGCATACAGCTTCACATTGTTCGCACCGGCGACGTCGAACTGCCAACCGACCCATACCAGCGTGAATCCCTGATCCAGCATGAAATGGTCGCCCATGTCCTGCTTGCCCGGAATGCCTCGAGCCGCACCGAGATTCAGAGCACCCCAGAACGGCGACGAACCGCGGTTGGCGATCTCCAGAAACGCGGTCCCATTGCTCTTGGCCGCGTCCTTGGGACGCAGGATCAGGAGGTCGGCGGAAAATTCGACCAGCCCCGCCGCGTTCCTGGGTGCGAGGTCGATATCCGCAATGGCTCGATTGGCGGGCAGCTTGGGATCCACGGCGAAGTACACCTTGCCAGCGATCCTTTCATACCCGTTTACAGGCACACTCACGCGCTCGGTCACTTCGACGCGCGTAACAGCAGCTTGGCTGCATGTGACTAAGGCCGCAAACGGGGCCATAAACGCGAAAACTCGGCGTAGCATGAAGCTATTCTACGCCCTTTATAGCACTCGAATCAGGGTCGGCCGATGAAGCAAAGCGCTATCGTCCCCGATAAAGAAGTAGCTGATCCAGAGATCACCGTCCCCTCGCAGGAAAAGATGCTGGGCATCGGCCGGGACGCGGAAGGTTAGCGTCGTATCCACCGATTGCTTCGGACTTAGCTCGGTATCGAACGGAGCCACGGCAGGATCGGGAACTATTGAGAATCGCCGGCCGCGCTCGTCCACTAGATAGAGCGATGCCCCCTTGGCGCTGACTTTGACGTTGTCCGCATCGCTGAAGATGCGGACGTCGGTCTTATAGACGACGTCCTGCCCGAACGGAATCTTGGTAACGCCTTGAACGCTGATGCACCAGATGTCCACGCAATACGACTGCCCCGGATTCACGACCTTCTGCGGAAGCATTAGCGAGACAGCGATCGTCAACGCCGTGTACGCCGCGAAGCAGGCGCTCCACCATTTAAGGATCTTGCCGGCAAAGCGAAACTCGCGGCCCACCAGACACATGAGCGCCACGACAAACATCAAGGCCGATCCGACCATCACGAAGAAGAACACCATGCTGCCGATCGCGTCCGAGTGAACAATCATAATGGGTACGATATCACTTATGCACCATCACGTCGACGCCGCGCACCGCCAGTTCGGCTTCGATATCACCGCCCAAAAACCGTCGCGCCTCATCCTGGCCTCTTAAGACGGAATCCATGTGGCAAACGGTGAGCCCGCGTACCATCAAGTGAGCCTGTTCCCCCGAACAGAGTTCGGCAAGGGGCCGCATCTCCTCCGTCATCCACGCCAGGTGCGCGGGAAACGTCGTGGCCCGCACGGTTTCATGAACCTCCTCGGCATCATCCAGAAAGTGATAGTGGTCCGCCCGCCGCAGGATGACCATCTGCTTTGCCGACCGAGTCCTTTCGAAGAGTTCATACATGCCATCTAGTGGCAGGGGAACATCGTTCTCGGCGACCAGATACAGGGTTGGAACGTCGCGGCTCCATCGGAAAGTTAGATTCGCCGGAATGATCCCCGGCTTTGGCTGGGAACTTCCAGCGGGCGCGAGTGCCACCACCGCCCTGATACGCGGTTCAACCTCGGGTGCGGCCAGCGCTGTCCACCCTCCGAAGCTGTGTCCCACGATTCCGATGCGATCGGATCAACGTGAGTCTCTGCGCTGCCAAGCATATGATCCAGCAGAAAACGGATGTCGGGCACACGGTTCGCGATCCACGCGTCGACTCGCGCTCTCAATTGTTCGGCAGTCTCGCCATCTTTGCCCTTCAGTTGTTCCGCGATCACCTCCGAGTGATCCAGCGCCGCGACCACATACCCGTGACTGGCCAAGTGATCGCAAAGGTAGGAAGCCGCGCGCCGTCCGCCGCCACTGTGATGCGAGTAAAGGATAAGTGGATGGCGTCCTTCCGCGGATTCGGGATGCCAGATCTCGCAAGGAAACAGGCGATCCCGCGCCGTATCCAGCGCTTCAATGGTGCGCACGCCCACTGGAAACCGCCCCCGGGCGAATGGATCGTAACCAGTCACCTTACTTGTCAGTGACGAAACGGTCGAATGCATAGAGTAATTCCTCGCGCTTCGAATACGGACCCGGCGTGTACGCCCGCGAGCTGATCCCTAACTGCGACAGCTCCGAAATCCCCCAATCTTCGCGATTGGTCTGATCCCAGAAGTCGATAGCGTCACCTGCCTCAAAGTCGGATTTCTCGATTTCGCGGGGATGAAAGTGCCACTCACAGACGACCTCGGTACGATCCACAGCCTTGGGCCACAGCGTGTGCGTCATCATGTAATCGGGATGCAGGCTGAGCAGCAGATTGGGATAGATCGCGTAGTAGCAGACCATGTTCCGCTGGTCGGCATTCAAGCCCGGCAGGTACTCGCGCCGCCGGATGCCGTCGACGCTCATGGTCTCGGCGCCGTCGCGGAATCCCATGCTGCCGCCGACGTAGTTAGGCGTTGGAGCCTGGTTATCTGCGCCCAAGTAATCGGTCAAGCGGTTCAGCAAGGGATGCAGCACCGGGCAGTGCAGGCATTCGTTGTAATTCAGAATGATCAGCTTCCAGTTGGCCTTCACGTCGTAGACGATGCGCCGGTGCATCTTGAGCTCGGCCATGTTCCACGCCGAGAACTTGTCGGGTACGTTTAGGGGCTGGCGCTCCGCGGCGAAGTTCAGGAACACATGGCCTTCCCAGATTTCTTGGGCGACCTTGTGAAGCGGGTAATCGAATCGCGAGAATCCCTCTTCGCCCATATTCGGAGCACTGATGAGCGACCCGTCGAGCCCATAGGTCCAGCCGTGATAGGGGCACTGGATGCGCCCGGCGAAGGTTCCCTCGGGCGCTGTGCACATGCGAGTACCGCGATGGCGGCAGACATTGTAGAAAGCCCCTTCTCGGGTGACGATCACGCTCTCGCCGGCAACGTCGCACAGAAAATAATCGCCCGGCCTCTCGATTCGCTCCGCCCGGCCTGCGTAGATCCAGCGGTTGAAGAAAAACCGCTCCATCTCAGTACGGAAGATGTCCGGATCGGTGTAATACTTACCCGGCAGTGTTTTAACGATAGACATCAAGCCAATGCCAAATTCGCCTGCGCCTTCAATGTCGCGTCCGAGAATTCCGCGCGCGCGAGCTTCGGAAACGCCGCGGCCGCGATCATCGCCGCGTTGTCGGTCGAAAGATCCCGCTCAGGAAAGAAGACCGGATAAGGGAGATGCGCCTCGTCCGCCGCCCTCCGCAATCCCGAATTGCACGCGACGCCCCCGGACACGATCATGCTCCGCGCCCCGATCTCCTCCGCGCTTCGTGTCGCCCGCCGCAGCAATTCGTCGATCACTGTTGCTTGAAATGACGCGAGAAGATCCAGGGTCGCCTTTGGCGTAACCCGCAACCAAACGTCGACGGATGGCCTCAAGTTTTCGGCCAAAAGCCTGTGCCGCGTCGCGACTTCCTCGGCCATATCGCGCGCCTCGAACCACCGCAGCACTGCGGTCTTCAGCCCGCTGAAGCTGAAGTCGAGTGTGTTTCCCTTCATCTTGGCCAGGGTGAACCGCACTGCGTCGGGATTCCCATGCGGCGCCAGCAAATCCACCACCGGCCCGCCGGGATACCCGAACCCGAGGAGCTTTGCGACTTTGTCGAACGCCTCACCCGCCGCGTCATCGCGGGTTTTGCCCAGCAGCCGGTAGCGGAATCCTTCGGCAACCTGAAATAAATGAGTGTGCCCGCCGCTCACCACCAGCGCCAGGGCCGGGTACTCCACCGCGCTCTGACTCGCTACGGCGTGAATGTGTCCCTCGATGTGGTTCACGGCGATCAGGGGCAGCGTGTGGACCATCGCCAACGCCTTGCCGTAGGTCATTCCGACCAGCAGCGATCCTACCAGCCCCGGACCTTCCGTCACCGCGATCGCACTCAAATCTTCTAAGCGAGTCCCCGATTCTTCCAGCGCCATCCGCACCGCCGGGACAATCGCCCTTAGGTGCTCGCGTGATGCCAGCTCCGGCACGACGCCTCCATACTTCGAATGCGTCGCCATCTGCGAGGAAACCACGGACGAGAGAATGCGGGACCTGTCCTCCACCACTGCCGCGGCGGTTTCATCGCACGACGATTCAATCCCCAGAATCCGCATTTGGTTTCCAGTTTACATTGGTCTGTAAGTGCTTCTTTCCGACTTCGACTACCACCTTCCCGACGATCTCATCGCCCAGGAACCTCTTCCCGACCGCGCTGGGTCGCGGATGCTGGTGGTCGATCGCACCACCGGCAAGTGGGAAGATCGCCTCTTCCGCGATTTTCCAACCTACCTCAAACCCCACGACTGCCTCGTCCTCAACGATTCCCGAGTCTTGCCGTCCCGACTCTACGGCCACCGCGAGCACGGCACGGGAAGAGTCGAGATCTTTCTGACCAAACCCGTCTCATCTGACGGACTGACCTGGGAGGCGCTGGTTCATCCCGGCCGCAAGATGCGCACAGGCGAGCGCGTCATCGTCTCTGACGACCTCACGGCCGAAATCCTTGGCCGAGGCGAATTCGGCGAGCGCACCGTCCGGCTTCAACCCATCGGGGAACTGCTCAAGGTGCTCGACAAGGTCGGTCACGTACCCCTGCCGCCTTACATCCGCCGTGACGATACCGCTGCTGACCGCGAGCGCTACCAGACGGTCTTCGCTCGCGAGCCCGGATCGTCCGCCGCGCCCACTGCCGGCCTGCACTTCACTCCAGGAATCCTCGAAGCCTGCAAGGCGACCGGCGCATCGATCGCATACGTCACCCTGCACGTCGGCCTCGGGACGTTCCAGCCGCTCCGCACGGAAACGCTCGAAGACGTCCATCTCCACAAAGAGTCGTTCGTGGTCCCTCCGGAGACAAGTCGAGCTATGGATCAGGCCAAAAGGGTCGTCGCCGTCGGCACTACCGCCGTCCGGGCAATCGAAAGCGACCCTGCGGACGCCGAGACTGAGCTTTTCATCCGACCCGGCTTCGAGTTCCGCCGCACGAGTTCAATGCTAACCAATTTCCATTTGCCGAAGTCTAGTCTTCTGGTGCTGGTGTCCGCTTTCGCGGGCAGGGAACTGGCTCTGGACGCGTACCGGTACGCCGTTTCTCAAAAGTATCGCTTTTACTCTTACGGCGATTGTATGCTTATGATATAGAGTTACGTTCCGGAAGTGAAAGAGTTGCCCAGCCATCCTACCCTGACCGATCTTCTCGAACGCGCCCGCCGTCGGCTGTTTGGACAGCTGGCGTTGGATAAGGGCGCTCTGGCGCTGGTGATAGGCATGGGCGCCGTGATCCTCTTGCTCCTCGCCGGTACCCAGATCCTGGATTGGTATTGGCCGGTTCTGGTAGTCGCCGTCAGCTTGGGCATAGGGATCTACCGCCTGCGCAAGAGCCTTCCCTCTCTTTACGTGCTGGCTCAGCGAATCGACAAGCGTCTCGGCCTGGCCGATTCGCTTTCCACGGCGGTTCATTTCGCCGACCATCCCGATCCTGCCCGCGAGGCGGTCTGCGAGGTACAGCGCCGCGACGCGGAACTGGCAGCCCAGCGCGTGGATCTCCATCAAGCCCTGCCGCCCTCGCGACCGCGATACCTCTTGCCCGCAGCCGGTTTGGTTCTGGTGGCCTTCGGGCTCTTCGCGGTTCGCTATGCCGTTACCGGCAGCCTGAGCCTGGAACCTTCGCTATTCAAGATCGCCTACGATTCTTTCTTTGGGCCACCTCCGCAAGTCGCGAAGAATCAAGCCAAGCGTCTTAACATGAAGCAGGATCCGTTCGATCCTGGCAATCCCGACGCGCAATCCACCGCCACCGATCAGCAACCCGAGGATCTTCTGAATTCCCAGGATTCTAAGGACGCAACCAATCCTCAGGGCGACGACAACGCCAAGCAGGCCGCCGATAAAGACGGCGACAAGAATGACGGCAACGCCGACAAGCAGGGCAAGGATCAAGGAGATAAGGACGGCAAGCAAAGCGACAAGGGCTCGAAGGACGGCAAAGATTCCGCCGACAACAAAGATAAGGAAGGCGGCGGTCAGGACAAGCAGGGCAATCCCAACGACAGCGGCGTTCTCGACAAAATCAAGGACGCTTTGGCCAACATGCTGAACAAGATGAAGCCCAACTCCGAAAAGAGCCCTCAGCAGAACGCCAAGAACCAGTCGTCTAAAGAGAAGGGTGAGAAGAGCGATAAGGGCGAAAAGGCCGACAAGCAGCCCGATAGTCAGAATGGCGATGCCCAGGCTAATCCTGATAGCAACCAGAGCGGCGATCAGAAGAATGCCGAAGACGCCAAGTCCAGCAGCCAGCCTGGCCAGCCTTCCTCGCAGGACAGCAAAAGCGGCGCAGGATCCAAGGACGGCGATAAAGCCATGAAAGACGCCAAGGCTCTGCAAGCCATGGGTCAGATCAGCGAAATCCTGGGAAAGCGCTCGGCCGCAGTCACCGGCGAAATGATGGTCGAAGTTGGTCAGACCAAACAAACCCTGAAGACTCCCTGGATCGACCGCCAGGCCGCCCACGCCGAAGCCGGCGGCGAGATTCATCGCGACGAAGTTCCTCTGGTGTTTCAGCCTTTTGTAGAACGATACTTCGAGGAAATCCGCAAGGTTCCGTCAGCCGCGAAATCCACCCCCGCCGCCAAAACCAAATAGGAAGATTATGCACGCAGATTATTTGGCCCAGCTTCTGCACCAGCCGCAGTTGAGCGCCGGATGGCTGCTGGCCGGGATCGCCGTCGCGTTCTGGCTGGGCGCGATGCACGCCCTGGAACCGGGCCACGGCAAGACCATCGTCGCTGCCTACCTAGTCGGCTCGCGCGGCAACATGAAGCATGCGGCTCTATTAGGTGCGACCGTCACCTTTACCCACACCATCAGCGTTTTCCTGCTGGGAATCGGCACATTGCTGCTATCGAGCTACATCGTCCCTGAAAAGATCATTCCCGTTTTGGGAGTGGTTTCCGGCATCTCGATCGTCCTGATCGGCGGCTGGTTGTTCTACCAACGCTGGCGAGCCTTTCTGCATGCCCGCGCGCACGCTCTCGGCCACCATCACCATCACCATGACCACGATCATCATCATCACGACCACGGTCATACCCATGCACACACCCACACCCACGATGGCCACACGCACAGTCATGTCCCGCAAGGAGATATCACGCTCGGCAGCCTGATGGCTTTGGGAGCAAGCGGCGGACTAGTCCCATGCCCCGCGGCGATGGTACTCCTGTTGAGCGCCATCGCGATCGGGCGCGTCGGTCTCGGCCTGGTCTTGTTGATCGCCTTCAGCCTGGGGCTGGCCGGAGTTCTGATGGCGATCGGGATGCTGGTGATTCACGCGAAGAACTGGCTGCCTGAAACCGCCAGGACCGGGCAGCATCCTCTCTTGAGGTTCGCGCCGGTAGCGTCCGCTTTTGTGATCCTATGCGTCGGCGTGTTGATGACGGCAGCGTCGCTGCGATGGATCCCGCTGCCGTTTCTCGCCGGCTAACCCGCTTGGCGCTTTGCTTTCGATGTTCGTGCATCGGCCGACGCCGGCTTCTTTGCCGGCTTCCGCCGCAGCAAACGATTCACTGAGCGAACCAGGTGCGTCACCTCATTGGCGCTCTTCTGAATGACCGCGTCTGCTCCGGTGGTCGCTTCACTCAACCCCAGCGCGTCGACGAAACCGGAAACCAACACGATCAGAATCTCCGGTTGGAGTTTTCGCAAACGCCCAATCAACTCCAACCCGTCCATTCGGGGCATCTTGTAATCGGTGACTACCAGGTCGAACTTATGTTGTGCAAATTGCTCGAGCGCATCCGCGCCGCTGGATGTCACGTCGATCTTGTGTCCGAGTTCTTCCAGAACGGTTTTTCGCGCTGTCGATCCGCTGACATTGTCGTCCACCAGTAAGATGCGTCCGTGCATCGCTGAAGATGAAGACTTTCGAAGAGTCATGGTGTGTTGGGAACATCGCGACAGTAACAGAGCCGAAACACGACTGTCAAGAAATTTCTATCGGACTCAAAAGGGGAAAGATGGAGTTCTTGACTTTTTTATTTCGCTTCATCGGCCACTGGCGCGATCGCGAAAAAATTCTATTCGACTGGCTTGGGCGCGGTGTAACCTGGTTTTGCCAGAATTTCGAACTTCACCGGCTTGTTCTTCTCGTCGTTGATTCGCAGTGGCTGATTGTTATCCGGATTCACCAGGTCCACTTTGATCTTGCGGAACTTGCCGTCCCGAGCCGTGTTGCTGGGAGTGTACGTTAGTACGTACTGGCTGCGGAGAACGCCGCTGATGTCGCGATAGATTTCGCCGAACTGGCCATAGAAGTGCGGAAAGTAAGCGATGCCGCCGCTTTCCTTGGTGAAGGTGCGCAATTGGTTGTCGGCTTGCAAGAACGTCATGTTCTGCGAATCCGAGATCATGCCCGCGCCGTACATGATGTCGCGATAGGCTTGCATCAGTCCGATGGCGTAAATCGGCACGCCGGCGTTCTGGATGATCTTGCGAGCCTCGCCGTAGTTCAGCTTGCTGAAGGTATCCACGCCCGAGGAAATCACCAGGATGGCCTTGCGCCCTTCGATATCCTGCATCCGCTGCGCCGTATCCGTAAGTGCATCGAACAGATTGGCTTCGGAGAAGCCCGGGAACGTCAGCCGCGACAGGCCGTCCCATGTCTCGTTTCGGTCGGTCGAAAAGTCTGAAAGAATCTCGGGCCGCAGATCGTAGGCCACGACCGCGACATAGTCGTCCGGCCTGAGGGTCTCCACGAATCCTCGCGCCGCCGTGAGCGTCTGGAACCACGCGGATGAGTATGCCTGTTGAAAACGGGCTGAGAACTCGATTACCAGGGCGACCGTTATCGGCGCCTCACCTTTGCTTATAGCAGTGACTTTTTGGGGGACGTTGTCCTCCAGGACGCGGAAAGCTCCCGTTGGAATGTTGGGAATGAAGTGCCCCTTGTTATCGAGCACCGATACGTCCACTGTAACCGTGACCGCATCCGTGGAGTAGGTTGCTACCCCTTGGGGCAGATCCTTACCCTTCTTGAATTGTGATGGGATCTTGGATTGCGCGGGTGCGTCCGCCGGAGCCGTGCTGGGTCCGGTGGTGCTTCCCGTCGTGTCCCCGGATGCGTTCCCCTTTCTGGGGCGGGCGACGGTCTCGCTGCCGCTATTCAGCGGTCCTTGAGCAACCAGAACCAGGGCCACGCTCAGCGAGGAGGCCAAAACTAGGAGGCTTATACGTGAGGCCTTCATGTCCGCACTATACCACCTCTTTAAAAGGTGGTCCGGGCTTCAGTCCGGTCGGGGCTTTAGCACCTTCAAAACGCTTAGACTTACAGATGCTATCCTTCTCGTCGCTCTTGTTTTGGTGGGAAGTCTTGGCTGCTGTTCAACGTCTAAGGACCAATGAATTTGTTTGGCGACATCCGGCTAAGTTTTCGAACCCTGGTCAAGAATCCCGGATTCACGGCTGTGGCAGTGATGACCCTTGCTATCGGAATCGGGATCAATGCCGCCGTCTTCACGCTTACGGCCGCCATGCTCTTCAAAGGGTACCCAAACATTGCGAGGAGTGATCGCATCGTATACATGCAAACTCGGCATACGACTGATTCTTATGCCGGCGGCACCTCTTATCTCGATTTTCAGGACTGGCGGGCTCAGGCTAAGTCGTTTGACGGGCTGGCGGCTGTCGGCGACGGGGGCGTGACCCTCGGCGATAAGACCGGGCCATCTGAGAATTACTACGCTACCCAAATCAGTGCGAACGGTTTCAAATTGATCGGTCAACGACCGCTTCTAGGGCAGGACTTTGCTCCGTCCGATGACGCGCCCGGTGCCGCCCCGGTTGCGATCCTGAGCTACGGCATCTGGGAACAGCGGTATAGGAAAGACCCAGCAATCGTCGGCCAAAGTGTACGAATCAATGGCATCGCGACGACGGTGATCGGAGTCATGGGCCCAAACTATAATTTCCCGTTTCAACTCGGTGACCTTCATCTATTCATGCCCCGCGTCCCGGCTCCGGAAGATCTCCAAAATCGAGAATTGCGGCGGATACCTTTGGTCTTCGGTCGTCTTGCCGATGGCGTCTCTATACAGACCGCCCGCGCGGAAATGGAAACCATCGGAAATCGGTTGGCGAGTACCTACCCGCCTACAAATCAAGGTTTTGTTCCCGTGGTGCAGAATTTCAACGAGCACTACGTAGGTGCAAGCCAAACTCGGGCTTATGAATTCATGTGGGCCGCCGTTGGTTTTGTGCTCTTGATTGCATGTGCCAATCTGGCCAATCTCATGCTTGCTCGCGCCATTGGTAGGACCCGCGAGATTTCCGTCCGCATCGCACTCGGCGCGGGGCGGTGGCGGATCATTCGGCAACTCCTCATCGAAAGCACGATCCTGTCGGCCATGGGCGGCGCCTCCGGCTGGTGGATTGCCAAATGGGGTGTTCGAGCCTACGGGCTAACGCAGGATTCCTGGTTCGACTTTTCCATGGACTACCGCGTTCTTGGGTATCTCATCGCGATTTCGATTGGAACGGGATTTCTCTTCGGGCTCGCACCGGCGAAAAGGCTCTCGAAGCTCGACGTCAACACCATATTGAAGGACGGTGGGCCCGGTGTTACGGGTGGACGGCGCGGTAGTCATCTATCCGCCCTCCTCATGACCGCGGAGATGGCCCTTGCAGTGGTTCTGCTGGCGGGAGCCGGGCTGATGATCCGCAGCTTTCTGAATATCTATACCGTGGACGTGGGGGTTAAGAACGCGAAAAATGTCCTCACAGCGGGCTTGTGGCTGCCTCAAGCCAAATATCCCCGCACAGAAACGCAGATTTCCCTCTACGACAATCTAAAGGCACGTCTGGAGGCGATCCCAGGGGTGGAATCCGTAGCCATCGCTAGCGCCCTTCCGACGCGGGGCTCACTCACTTTTGCGTACGAACTTTCTGACGCTCAGTCCGTTGATGAACAACGCCTCCCTACACTTTCTGCATTACTGATCAGCCCGGATTACTTCCGGACGCTGGGAGCCGGCGTACTCTTCGGCCGTGAGTTCAAGGATGCGGATGGGACTCCCGGAGCGCAAGTGGCGATCGTGAATCAGCGGTTCGCGAGCCAGCATTGGCCGGATGAGAACCCGTTAGGCAAACGCCTTCGGCTATTCGATGGAAAGAAGCCGGAAGACTGGCTAACCGTGGTTGGAGTCGTGTCAAATATCATTCAGGACCCGCGTCGCCAAGAGATCGACTCTCTGGTCTACTTGCCTTACCGGCAAAAATCGATAAGGTCGATGAATGTGATTGCACGAACTCGCGTCCCACCCGGGGATCTCGGACCTGATTTTCGGCGCGAAATCCATGCGATGGATCCCGATCTCGTCGTCACCAGGCTTACTCTGATGCCGCTGGCCGATTGGTTGGAGGATAGTTATCGATCCACGGGCGCTTCCACGGCCGTATACTTGATTTTCGCCGCGGTCGGGCTCCTGTTCGCTTCGGTCGGACTCTACGCTGTCATCGCCTACTCCGTGCGCGGGCGGACGCAGGAGATTGGAATTAGAATCGCAATGGGCGCCACGGCGCGCGATATTGTCAAGCTCGTTGTCATCCAGGGGATGCGGCCTGTGGGAATTGGTCTGATCATCGGACTCGCCGCGTCGTTTGCTCTCACGCCGATTCTGAAGGCTCAGCTGGTGGGCGTCGCCCCCGCTGACCCAACCGAGTACACCATCGCATCCGTGGTGCTCATTCTGGCGAGTTTGCTCGGCTGCCTGGTTCCGGCCTGCCGCGCGATGCGCGTTGATCCTGTCGTGGCTCTGAGGCACGAATAGCGCCGGCTTCCCTAAGTAAGCTTAGTTCACCCAGCGATCTCGGTCCGAGCCCTGCTTCTTGAGATACACCTGAAATTTTCGCTTGGCGCGCTCCAGCTTCCAGGCCTTATAACTTTCCCGGATCGGAGTAACTGGATCAATCCTGCGCCCTTGTGAAGCTTTGAGGAACACATAGCCGAAAGCCATACCGCTCAGGTGTGCGATGTTGCTTACGCCGCTGTTCAGATCACGCAGGCCAAAGAATTCGATCGCGCCCAGAATCATCACAAAATACTTGAGCTTGATCGGGAAAATATAGAAAATGATGATTCTGTCGGGCCACAGAACTGCTGCTACCAGGAAAATTCCGTAGATCGCGCCCGACGCGCCAATCGTCGGGGTCAAGCGGTCGCCGAACAAGTAGTTGGCCAGCACTGCGATGATTCCCGCGCCGATGCCGCAGAAGAAATAGAACTGCAGGAACCGCCGCGTGCCCCAGATGTCTTCCAGATCCTTGCCGAAAAACCACAGCCCCAGCATGTTGAATAGGATGTGGAAGAACCCTCCATGTAGAAATAGGTATGTGACCAGTTGCCACAGGAAAAACCGGGTGACTACATCGGCGGGGACCAGGGCGAACCACTGCATCAAAACTCGTTCGATGGGCCCGACCAGCCACATCAGCAGGAACACCACCGTGTTGGCGATGATCAGGCCTCGGACGCCCTGGGGTAGTCCTCCCATCGAAAGATACGGGCGCGCGTAATTGCGTGTGCCGATCGCCATCGTCTCAGGTTCAGGATAACATCGAGCCGGCGAACTGGCGGCTTACAATTGGGATAGAGGTAGTTATATGGAAATCAAACGCGAAGATTTGATTGCCACTCTAGGCGGCGAAGAAGCCGTCGCTCGCATGGACTCCGAGGCCAAGGCCGACGCGCTCGAGGATTTCCTGTCCACCGAGCTCGATAAGATCCTGCTATCCAAGGATCCCTTCCCCACCGTTGCCGAAGTGGAACAGAAAATTCCCACCCGGCACTATCGGATGGGAGTAGGAAACCTGTTCGTCGCCCAAGCGCCCGGCGCGAAAGTCAAAATTCTCCCGCCGATGCCCGATAAGCCCACACTCTACGATTTCTTTGCGCTTCGCTTCGCGCCCGCGAACCACGTCCTGCAGAGCGCCGCCCTGGCGATGAAGAACGGCCTGCCCGAGGAACTTATCCTCGCCTGCCTGCTGCACGATACCGCGCAGGCCCTGCTCAAAGCCGATCATGGGTATTGGGCCGCCCAGATGTACACGCCCTACGTGCCCGAGAAGACCGCTTTCGCCATCAAGTATCACCAGGCTTTGCGTTTCTTCGCCGATCCCTCCTACGGCTACGAATATCCCGATCTTTACCGGCGCTTGTTCGGCGAGGATTACGTCCCGCTTCCGCACATCCGTGCCGATTATGAAATGCTCAAGAAGCACCCTTGGTATGAAGCCCCCCGGCTGGTCACGGTCAATGATTTTTATTCGTTCGACCCCAATGCCAAGGTGAGCATCGATCCATTCCGCGAGATCATCGGCCGCCATTTCAAGCAGCCGAAAGACGGGCTGGGCAACGACAATAGTCCTGTGGCTCACATGTGGCGAACCATCGCCCGGCCTGACATGGCACTATAAAGTTATGCGCATGTACCTAACCATGTTCGGCTTGGCGCTCGCCGCCGCCGTCGCGATGTACGCTGCCGATGCCAAAGCCGGCAAGACTGTTTACGACACCTCCTGTAAGTCCTGTCACGGACCCGACGGCACTCCCAATCCGGCGGTCGCCAAGATGATGAAGGTCGAAATGAAGGACCTGAAGACGACTGACGCCGACATCGCCGCTGTCATCACGAACGGGAAGGGAAAGATGCAGCCCGTCAAGGCGGTCTCCGCCAAATCGGCCGAAGACGTGGCGGCTTACGTCCACAGCCTGAAGAAGTAGAGCCTCCTTGCCGGCGGTTCCGATTTGCCGCAAGCCGGACTTCGCAAATCCAGCGTGTGCCGAAAAGGCTCCAGCACGCCTTCTCAGCGCCTAGCCTTATGGTCATAACACGACAGCTACGTGGAGGGCACCGTTGACACCTTAGGGACCATGAAAACACTTGCCCAATTCGTCGCTAGTCGGATTAGTCTGCTTGGCGTGGAAGCCCATGATATTTCATCGGCGCTTTGATCGCTGGCGTCTACCTTTGCGGCCGTTTGCACTTCCATCCAGGTAACTGGTTGCAGCACAGTGAGCGTACAAGGGGCCTTAAAAGCACTAGACTGAAATCGTAGACGTTGATCAACGTAGGATGCTAGAGAGACCTTCTCGTATCGAGATCGGTGATGTCCTATTCGGCGGAAGTCGATTTCTCTTCTGGTTGCTGGCACCCGTACTGCTACTGTTCATCATTCTCACGGCCATATTTCACCCTCGATGGTCAGCAGAATCGAAAAGCATTGTGTTTGGCCTCGATCTATTGGCCGTCCTTTTGATATTGGCTCTTTACAATCCAAAACGATTTCATTGGGCTGGCCGCGCGGCGACTGGTCTCGTCTTCCTGGCTTTCTTGGCCTACCTCATTGACGAAATTGCAATCGGCGATTCGTGGCACTTTGGTCCTCGATCAGAACCAACACCCTTGAACGCATTGCTTGGCCTCGTGTTCATCGGTTTTCCCTGTCTTCGCTACACGTTAATCGGGAGGTTTGGTCGGAAGATCGCAGATACGACGATGAACCTATGGTTGACCGGGCCATGTGGTCAATGCCCGAAGCCGCTCACCGAACACGATTGTGCGATGTTCGGATGAAAATGACGTTCTCGCTTACGTCGTTAGGTGCGAATCAGGAGGATTTGTCGCCGTGGTGCGAAGCCCCTTCGAGCTTTATGCGAACGACGAGTTGTACCTCAGTGAGACCGTCACTCCCGCTGAGGTGTCGGCGATAGAAAACCTCATCCCTTCGACTTCATGGCATGTTGGAGCACCATCCCACAACCGAACTGATCTACCACGAAAGTCGGGCAACGCAGCGTGCCAAGCGGACTGAATCAGGAACGATAAAGTGAGGAAAAAGATGAAGGATCTGTTCAGGTGTGCAGTTCCGCTCGGCTTCGCGATGAGCTTTGCGCCTCTCGCGTCGTCTCAGGTCAAGATACAAGCGGTGGTGGACCCGGTATCGTACGCCCGGGGCCTTCCGAATGTCGGTTGTGCCGCATCGATCTACGTGTCAGGCCTAACAGGAGCTCCCGGTCTGTACCTCCCTACAACCCCACTGCCATTGCCGTTCCAGCTCGCTGGGATTAATGTGACTGTGGACGGAGTACTGGCTCCAATTCTGGCGGTCTACATTCCGCCGACCTAACAACAAGCTAATGCTCTTATCAATATTCAGGTGCCTCTGGAATGGAATACGGAGGCCGCTGCGTCCCGGAGCTCCCTGATTGTTCAGGAATCCTTGTCGTTGCAATCTGATGAGATTACGCCAGTTTCAAATTCCGGACGGTGGGGAGGATTTTATTCCGATCAGGGCGGTTTTGGGTTTGCCCGGCACACTTCAGACAACAGTCCGGTGACCCGGGAGAATCCAGCGCATGCGGGCGAAACAATCGCGGTTTTGGCCAATGGCTTATTCCGGGTGTGGCCTCCTGCGCCCGTTGGTTTTCCGACGCCGCCACAGCCAGTATTCGTTACGACCACACCTTATCCGCAAGGCACGGGCTATCTATTCTCCGCTTGGAGGCATTGGTTCGTGTGCTTCTTCGCCAGCCCTCAACGTCACATTCGAAGGCCTGGCGCCAGGTTTCGTCGGCGTAGAGCAGATCCAGTTCGTAGTTCCCGCTAACCAGCAGCCCGGCGATTGGGCGCTCTTCTTCAACATAGGCACAGATATCAACGGCAATTGCCCTACTGGGCATGAGACTCCTTCCTCAGGCCCATATGTTAAGATCCCGGTCAGATGACCACTGGGGACGCGGACACGAGTTGGCCACTGTTGCAGATACATGGTGGACGGTTCCGAAACCAATCGAACAGCTACAGGCGATTAATGATCGACTTGGCCCAGAAATCGGCGACCCGCAGTGGCGTGTCGAAATGGCTACTGACTTACGCCAAGCAATCGACTGATTCGACCATCCAGACCCCGACCTGCTGAGGCCCCTGCGGAAACCTCAACCTTTCGGCACAGGTGCCGCCGTAGCCGTGTCCGCCGTCGGCGCAAAAATGATGAAGGTCGAAATGAAGGAGCTGAAGACGACGATGCCGACATCGCTGTCATCACGAACGGGAAGGGAAAGATGCAGCCCGTCAAGGCGGTCTCCGCCAAATCGGCCGAAGACGTGGCGGCTTACGTCCACAGCCTGAAGAAGTAGCTCTCGCTTCAGATACTTAGCACTGTCTCCTCGAGGTCACTGACCTTCCGTAGACCGCGGATCGACCGGTTCCCAGCGTTTCCAGAGTTCAGGTGTGATAAGCTTCCGGTTCGTGCAAACGCGAACTATTGTCTTCCTCCTGACGCTGGTCCTGGTTAGCGGACTGCTTCTCCCGATCACCGCCTCGGCGCACGACGTCTCCCGGCGGGACGCATCGTTCGTCCAGTCCAACCAGGGCACAGCCGTGGCCGCCTTCATGTACCTCGGTGCGAAGCATATGGTCACTGGATATGACCACCTCGCGTTTCTAGTGGGAGTCATCTTCTTTCTGTACCGCCTCAAAGACGTGGTGACTTACGTCAGCCTCTTCACCGTTGGGCACAGCGTCACCCTTCTCGCGGGCGTCCTAGGAGGGATCCACGCAAACTCCTACGTAGTCGACGCGATCATCGGCTTCTCGGTGGTCTACAAAGCCTTCGACAACATGGACGGGTTCAAGCGATTTCTGGGGTTCGAGCCGAACACCAAGCTGGCCGTTTTGATTTTCGGCTTGTTCCATGGCTTCGGACTGGCCACCAAGCTTCAGCAGCTCGATCTCTCTAAGAACGGACTGGTCACCAATATTGTCAGCTTCAACGTCGGTGTGGAAATCGGGCAGGTGCTCGCGTTAACGGCCGTATTGATCGCTCTCAGCTACTGGCGAACGCGCCCCGGATTCTTGCGCCACGCTTTCGCGACCAACACGGTACTAATGACTGTGGGCTTCGTGCTCACTGGATACCAGATCGCCGGATATTATCTCGGATCATAAATGGAAACTCCCAACCAGGCACCTTCGAAATCCGCACTCGCCAAAGCCACCGGCATTGCCCTCCTCGTCGCGCTGATTCTGCTGTTCACCGCCGTGCTCCCTGCCGAATATGGCTTCGATCCTTTGAAAACGGGTAAGGGGCTGGGCTTGACCGGGATTTCGCAAGCTCCCCCGCCTGCGGTCAAAGGGGCCGCGCCGACGCCCGTCGCCGGACAATCCGTCTACACCTCTCAACCCAAGATCTATAAGGTGGACTCGCAAGACTTCCAGTTGCGGCCCAATGAAGGCGTCGAGATGAAGTACCACATGCAGAAAGGCGCGGGCATGGTCTACGGTTGGAAAGCTGACGGCAAGCTTACGTACGAATTCCACGGTGAGCCTGACGTGAAACCCAACAAGGATTACTTTGAGAGCTACGATCTGGACGACAAGATCGGCAAAGCGGCCTCCTATGGTTCCTTTACCGCTCCTTCAACCGGAATCCACGGCTGGTTCTTCAAGAACAGTACCGACAAGGACGTGACGTTTCATCTGACTGTCGCCGGATTCTTCGACTCCGCGAAGATGTTCGTCGATGGCGCACCAGAAGATATTCCCGTCGAAGACGCCAAGTGAAATGCTCGCGGATTCTTGTTTTGTAGTGCGCTTTGCCATTTGGCACAGGCTCCCGCCCCTCTATCGTTAAACCTCGATTCCGGCTAGACTATTGAAGCGAGCGCGCCGCATGGTGCACGCACATTGCGGGTGATCAAGAGGAGAAGCCTCTAATGAATCCGAAAGCGTCAAAACTATTTCTTGGAGTCGGAATTCTGGTGCTCGTTTTCCTGCTCTCGAATCCATTGCCCGCCCAGGTCGCCGGCTCCACGCTGACCGGGACCATCACGGATACATTGAATGCAGGCATTCCTAACGCCAAGATCTCCGTCAAGAATATCGCCACTGGGCAATCGACCGAGACCCAGACCAATTCGGCCGGAATCTACAACGTCCCGGGCCTCATGCCGGGCGATTACGAGGTTTCCATTCTGGCGGACGGCTTCAGCACGAAAGTGGCGAACGTGAAAATCACGGCGGCCGCAAGGCAGACACTGAACCAGACTCTCGCCGTTTCTTCCAGCGGTGGCGCAGCGCCTGCGCTGGGGGATCTGTTCCCTCCGGATCAGGCTCAAGGTAACGCCCAGGATCAAGCCAGACTCGACCGGCGCGCGCATATGCTCAAGATGCATCAACGCTTCGGTCTGATAACTCTCGCCCCTATGATCGCCACCATCGCCGCGTCCGGCCTCGCCTCCGGAAGGCACAGCACCGCCACCGGCCGCGACATCCATGGCGGTCTAGGCGCGGTCACGACGGATCTGTATTTCATGACCGCCTATTATGCGATCCGCGCGCCAAGGGTGCCTGGGACCGCAACTCGCGGGCAGATTCGTCTGCACAAAACCCTGGCCTGGATTCACGGCCCGGGGATGGTCCTGACGCCCATCCTGGGGGCGATGGCCTATAGTCAGGAAGGCAACGGACAAAGAGTCCATGGGATCGCTAAAGCGCACGGTGCGGTGGCCACCGTGACCTACGTGGCATTCGGGCTCGCCGTTGCGTCCGTAACGATAAAATTCTAAGCGGGATTTATGAATAAACTTTACTCGGTGCTGCTGGCCTTGTTGCTTCTAGCTCCCAAGCTGGCTCACGCCGATAGCCAATGGGTTCTGGAACAGTCCACTCTCACTTATCACGTGTCTCACCCGCTGCACCAGATCGACGGCGTCAGTAATGCCGCGCGAGGCAAAGGCGTTTGCCACGACGGACAATGCGATTTCTTGATTGCAGTGCCGGTGAAGTCGTTCGATTCCAAGGACAGCAACCGCGATCTTCACATGCTTCAAGTGACGCACGGCGCGCAATTCCCCCTCGTCAGCGTGCGCACTCGATTGCCGGAAACGGCATCCGCATCCGCCACCATCCATGCCGATCTGGAGATCGAGTTCGCCGGCCAGACCGCCCAGTATAAGCAGGTCGCATTCCAGGTAGTGAAGCAGGGAAACCAGATTCGGATATCGGGAATCATTCCCGCCACGCTATCCGATTTCAAGATCGACCCGCCGTCGCTCCTCGCGATCCCCGTCAAGAACGAGATGCCGGTGAAAGTAGAGATGACCTGGCGTCCGCAGTGAAAAGTAGCCGCCGGCTTTCGGCTATTTCTTTTCGGGCCCGGCCTGCGGACCCAGCGACTTCTCAGCGCCATCCACCAGCGCCTGCTTTTCGGCTGCTGTAAGCCTGGCCGCGGGGTGCATCGGGAGATAGAACCACGGCGGCATGTCACCTTGCTTTACTTCCTCGGCGACGTCTTTGGCGTGCTTCTGCGGAAGGTCCCACTCGGTAAAATTCAGATGGCTGCGGCCGCCGTTCACGTCTCTCTGAAGTAGCCAGGACACTGGCGCGACATGGGAATACCAGGGGTACGTGGTTTGGTTGCTATGACAGTCAAAGCAGGCCCGGTGGACCAGATCTCTTGTCTGCGGTGAATCCCAAGCAGGTTCCTGAGTGGTCGGTGGATTCGTGTGGGTGTGCCCGTAGGGAATAAACTGAATCAGGACGGCGGCGAGCAACAACCACTTGAGGACCTTCATTGAGCTGTACTAAGCATAGCCAATTCGCAGGGATAAACGGCCGTACTCACGCGCCCGGCGATCCACGTCAAACCGTCATGGCAGTGCGCTTAGCGATGGCTTTGTCCTTGGTTTCCGTTGCGTTTTCAGCTCCCCAGGATAAGTTGACGGACCAAACCCGAAGCATCTCTTTGACCATCCCGGCAGGCGTGCCCCTTCGCCTGTATCTGACCAAACGAGTTCCCAAACGGCTCAATGCGCCGGTCGAGGCAAAACTTCTGACCCCGTTGTACTCTTTCGATCACGAGGTGATCCCCGCGGGAACTCAAGTGCTCGGCCACGTGAGCCGCGTTCAATCTGTTTCAAGATGGGAGCGAGCCAGGGCCATACTGGGCGGCGACTTCACTCCGCTGCACGTCGTCCAGATCGAGTTCACGTCGTTGCAGTTGGCGGATGGCCGCTCGATGGAGCTGCACACCATCGCAAGCCCGGGACTCAACTCGCTGGTTCCGTTTAAACCTCCCAAGCAGCCAAGCCAGACCGCGCAAAGCAACAACAACGGTGGAGTGCTGACCGCAGGCAAGCAGCAGGCCAGAGACGCGATCAATACTCAGATCGCGCGCGTCAAGAGCATTCCCGACATCGTGCGCGCACCGGGCAAAAAGGCATGGTTGTACGATTACGCGATGTCCAGGCTGCCGTACCATCCTC
>Ga0070735_10001731_pt1 | contig 20525 bp, 20 predicted proteins | sample Coa_R1_FD_66443 | JGI IMG/M metagenome (GOLD analysis project Ga0070735, IMG submission 66443) | Surface soil microbial communities from Centralia Pennsylvania, which are recovering from an underground coalmine fire - Coalmine... | ecosystem: Environmental > Terrestrial > Soil > Unclassified ... | reverse complement strand
AAGACGGCATGCGCGTCGATCACGTCGAGGCGATTTTGCGAACGCGCCGGCCGCGTTTCATCTATACGATGCCGTCCCTGCACAATCCGACGAACGTGACGATGAACGCGGATCGCCGCGAGCGTCTTGTCACGCTTGCACGGCGCGAGGGCATTCCGATCATCGAAGACGACCCGTACGGCGAACTGGCGCAGCACGGGCTCCCGCCGCTCGTCGGACTCGCGTCCGATTACGTCGTGTACTTGAGCACCTTCAGTAAAACGATTGCGCCCTCGCTGCGCGTCGGATGGCTTGCCGCGCCGCGCACGATTCTCGAGCGGTTGCTGCTGCGCAAGCAGGCGCTCGACATGGCGACGAGCTTGTACGTACAGGCGGCAATCTGCGATTATCTCGAAACCGGTTACGACAGCCACGTCGCGCAACTGCGCGAAGAATTGCGCATACGGCGCGAAATGGCGGACGCTGCGATTGCCGAACATTGGCCGAGCACCATGCGCACGAGCAAAGCCGGAGGCGGCTTCTACCTGTGGGTGACGACACCGCGCGAAATGCGCGCGCGTCCGCTGTTGGATCAAGCGGAACGTCTTGGCGCGTCATTCCTTTTCGGCGAACCGTTTTTCGCAAACTCCGGCGGCGATCACAACTTTCGCCTCGCGCTGACCGCCGTAACGAGGGAGCAGATTCCCGAGGGCATTCGGCGCATCGGCAAAGCCGCCGCGCATACGCGATCCTGATGGGCCGCGGACGCAGCATTGCCGCAGCGCTCGGCGACGTGCTCGGAGAGAATCTTGCGGGACTGTACGTTTGCGGCTCACTTGCGACCGGCAGTTTTCATCGCGAACGCAGCGACGTCGATTTGATCGCGGTCACGAGGAGCAAGTTGACCCCCGAGGCGCGCGGAGCGCGTAGCTCGCGTGCTGGTGCGGCTCTCGGACGAGCGCCCGATGCGAGGCGACATCGAAGTAAGCGTCATTCAAGAGCGCTACGCGCGAAGCTTCGAGCATCCGCTCCCGCGCCAACTGAATTTCGCGCAGGACCGGACGAACGTGGATTTGGCAGCGAACATCGTTGAAGCGCGTGAACGCGGCGTAACGCTGCTGGGGCCGCCGCCCGATAGCATGTTCGGTCCCGTGCCGTGGCACGCGTTCGTGAATGCGCTGGAAGCCGACTTTACGTGGGCGGGCAGCCATCTCGAGGACATGCCAGTCTATGTGGTCTTGAATGCATGCCGCGTGCTGCACGGCGCTACGTCGCGCGCGATGACCGCGCTGAACAAGGACGAAGCCGCGCTCTGGGCGCTCCAAAACGTCCCTGCCGAGTACCATTCGATTGTCAACGACGCGCTGCAGGTCTATCGCGGCACGAAGTCGATCGACGACGTGGTGCTTTCCACGCGCGAAATCGCCGCGTTTCGCGAGCACGTGCGCGAGCGCTCGCAGCCGGCGTTTGCGCGTGCATCCGATACCGGCGAAGAAGAGTGATGGTGATGGTTCGACGGAGCAACCAGGACATAGCAGGCCTTTTGCTCGACTGGTATGCTCGCTGCGGGCGCTCGCATTTGCCTTGGCGGACGACGCGAGATCCGTACCGCGTTCTCGTCAGCGAATTCATGTTGCAGCAAACACAAGTGGATCGCGTGCTTCCCAAATACGAATTGTTTCTCGAACGTTTTCCCGATGTTTGGTCGCTTGCGCGCGCAAGCACGGCCGACGTGCTACGCATGTGGAAGGGGCTCGGCTATAACTCGCGCGCAGTGCGGTTGAAACAGATCGCGCAGGCAGTGTGCGAGCGCTTCGGCGGCCTCATGCCTAGCGATGAAGAGACGCTGCGAACGCTGCCCGGAATCGGTCCCTATACCGTTGCCGCGATCCGCGCGTTTGCCTTCGATTGCGACGATGCGGCGACCGATACCAACGTGCGCCGCGTGACGCATCGCGTTGTGTACGGCCTCGAGTTTCCGCCCGCGGTAACCGCCTCGGCTCTCGACGCGCGGGCACGCGAGTTGGTGCCGGCCGGCCGCGGCCACGATTGGAATTCAGCGACGATGGATTTGGGAGCGACGATCTGCACTGCGCGCGCGCCGAAGTGTCTGCTTTGTCCGCTCCAGCCGGCATGCGCCGCGGCACCGGTCGATGCGGCAAGCCTTGAACAAGCGCGGTCGGGGCACTCGCGCAGGCGCTCTCCGCAAGAAACCATTCCGTTCGAGCAAACGACGCGTTATGCGCGCGGGCGCATCATCGACCGGCTGCGCGAATTGCCGCCGGGGCAGCGCATTTCGCTTCTCGATCTGCACGAACAGGTCACGCGCCGGATCGGTCGCAGCAGCGAGGAATTGCATAGGTTGGTCAAGGCGCTCGAACGCGATGGATTGGTCAGCATGGATCGGCGCACAGTAGCACTGCAGGAATAAGGAGGGAACACGTGCCGAAGATTCCGTTTCCGTTGCGCCGGGTTTCCAAAGACGTCGCCCATGAAGAACTGCGGATTCTCGAACGCACCTATCCGCATGCGGTAACCGCGCTCGAATACTCGAATCCGTTTGAATTGCTGATCGCCGTGATACTTTCCGCGCAGTGTACCGATGCGCGGGTAAACATGACCACGCCGGTGCTCTTCAAGAAATACCCAAATGCGGAGAAGCTTGCCAAAGCCAAGCAAGACGACGTCGAGCGCATCATCAAATCATGCGGCTTCTTTCGAATGAAAGCGCGGAACATCATCAATTGCTCGCGCGAACTGGTCGAAAAGTACGGCGGCGTGGTGCCGCGCGAGCGCGAACAGCTCGAATCGCTGGCGGGCGTTGGGCGCAAGACGGCGAGCGTTGTAATGTCCGTCGCGTTTGAAGAAGCGGCCATTGCGGTGGATACGCACGTCTTCCGCGTGTCGCACCGGATGGGGTTGACGCTCGCGAAAACACCGCGTGAAGTCGAGAATGATTTGGAAGCGCTCGTCCCGCGCGAGAAATGGCGGCACGCACATCACTGGCTCATCCTGCACGGGCGCGCGATCTGCAAAGCACCGGTACCGCTTTGCTCGCAGTGCCCGGTGAATCAGCTCTGCCCGACGCCGAAGATCATCGCTAAAAGCTTAGCGGCCCGGGGCCGTTCAAATGCGGCGGGCGCGGCAACTCGGCGTCCTGCGCGATCCGCTTCAGCAAAGAAGAAGGCGTAAGCGCTTCTCCGTAGCCGGCTTCCGTCGAGATCTTCGAAAGGTTGATCAGCGACGGAGTTTGCGCATCCGGATCGAACTGCCACTCGCCGTCGAGTTCCAGCCCTTGAACGCGCACGAGTTGGTGCACTTCGTCGAGATCGAGGCTGACGCGTTTCTCACCAAAGCGCAAACGCAGACGCAGCGGCTTTTCCAAACGCACGAATTTGACGCCGGTACGCTCGCCGAGTATCGAGTTGATGCGTTTGGTGCCCATCTGCAGGTCGACTCCGAAGGCGTGGAAGGCACTTTCGGCGTCGTCGTAAGCGACCGGCTGCTGCGAGCCGGAATCCGCTGCGCGCTCGATCTCCTTGCGAGCGCGGATGCGCGTCGCAGCGGCCACGATGGGGTTTTGCTGCGTAAATTCTTCCTCGAACGGGTCGGGCATGTCCAGCAAGTATTCGTGGGCGGGGGCGGTGAACTCCGCCTCAGATGGACGAGCAGCAGATGCCCATTCCGGAGTATAACGTCGTCGTCGATACGCCGGGATGGCGCAATGTGAAGCCGCGCATTCCCGATACGGCACAGCGTCGAACGCTCGAGCGGCAGCGCAGCATCCGAGAACTCGTTTTCGGCGTTCAGGACGGCATCTTGACGACGCTCGGTATCGTTACCGGCGTCGGTGAAGCCGAAGGCAAGCACTGGATCGTGATCGTCAGCGGATTGCTGGGACTCATCTCCGGTGCGCTCTCGATGGGCGTCGGCGAATATCTCGGATCGAAGGCGGAGCGCGAGGTCGTGCAAGCCGCAATCGAGATGGAACGCTCTGAAATGGAGGCGCATCCCGAGGACGAGTTTGCCGAGCAAGTCGCCTATTACAAACTGAAAGGCTTCAGTTCGGAAGAGGCGCACACGATCGTCAAGCGTCTCGCGCAAAACCCCGACATCTATCTGTACGAGATGATGCGCGACGAGTTCGGCATCGATCCGCGCATTGCGGATCAGCGCAACCTGCGCGGGCCTATTGCACTGGGATGCTCGTTCGCAATCGGCGCGTTCTTACCGATCATTCCGTACTTCACGCCCTGGAACGCGCGCACGACGCTGATTGCGAGTCTCGTCTTCGCGATCGCCGGATTATTCGGCATCGGATTCTATGCCGGGACGCTCGGCCAGCGCAATCCGTGGCGCAAAGGCGTCGAGATCGTCGCCTTCGGCATGGCGGTATTCGTAATCTCGTGGATCGCGGGATATTTCATTCCGCCGCTGTTCGGTCATCAACCCGGCGGGATTCTTGGGGGATAACCGCTAGAAGTCGTCGTCCAGCGGAATGTTCGTATCTGCCCGCTGATGCAGGAAGTAGGACGCGGGCAGCGGCGCCCGGATCGCTTTGAACGGCTGCGCCTGGCTGAAGTCGAAGCAGTCGGACAGATCGTCGGCGTATGCGTCGCGGTATCCCAGAGACGGTAACCCGAACTGCTCTTCGATGAAGCGCAGAATGCTGCCGAAGTCATGCTGGACGTGTGAGACGTAGTGCTGCTTGGCGTAGGGCGATATAACGATGAGCGGCACGCGGAAGCCGAGTTCGTAATAATTGTACTGCGGCGGTGTCACATGATCGTAGAATCCGCCCCAATCGTCCCAGGTGACGAAAATGACCGTATTGTTCCAGTATTGCGAATTGCCGATGGCGTCGACCACCGAAGATACCCATGAGGGTCCGCTCCCGTCCGTGACGCCTCCGTGATCAGACGCCTTCGCCGTCGGTTCCACCCAGGATACGGCCGGCAATTGACCGTCGGCGACATCGTTCAAAACCGTGGTATTCGGTATTACGACGTGACTCCAGTACGGGACGCCTTTGGCGTCCGTCCCGAATCGAAGGTGATAAACGGCGTCCGGAGCGTTCCAGAATCCGTCGAGCGTGTACGCATAATATTTGTAAGAGATGCCTCGAGCGTCGAGCGTATCGAACAACGTCGGATGATCGATGCAGGCTGGCGAGAGCGACGGCCCTTCTACGCCGGTATTGATGTCGATGAGCACGACGCTGCTCGTATTCGAGCCGTTGGCATCGCAATTCAATGGTGCGTTCGCGTTCGCGTATCCCGCATTCTCGCCGGCATACAGTGCGCTGCCCGGTGAACTCTGGGACGTGCCGCTGATCAGGTATTGATGCGCCTCCCAGCTAGGGCCGGAGTTCGACTGGAACATGCGATCCGCGAACGTGTACTGCTCTGCCATATCGAAATACGGCTGCACTTCCGATTGCGGCACGTACGCGTATGCCGTAGGCAAAGGATTGCATGTAGCGCAGCCGTCGGATCTGATCTTGTCGAAGCCGTTCATGGCGCCGTTGTCGTACTCGGTCTCCCATCCCGAGTGTCCGTGGTCGAGATCCCATGGCGCCGTGATGTCGACGGGCTCCAGCGGCACGGTCTGTCCGCTCGAGTTCAGTCCGGAATTGGCAGTGTCGGCACCGGGAAGGCCATGGAAAAGGTTATCGGTCGACCGATTCTCCTGCACGATGATGACGACGTGCTGGATCTTCGAATACGGAGTGGGCGTCGGGCCCACGGACGGCGTCGGAGCAGGCGTAAGCGTCGGCCCCGGCACGGGCGTCGGCTTCGGTGGCGGGGTACCGGGAAACGGCGTCGGCGTGCCCGTTCCAGATGGAGCGGACGTGGGCATCGGCCCCGCGATCGGCGGATCGCCGCCGGACGCACCTCCACCACCGCCTCCGCAGCTCGCGAACGCGGCGGCTAATAGAGCGACGGCGGCTAAAGACGATCGCTTCACAGCACGGACCATTTACCTGGAAAACACTGCTTTCCATCCCGAGACGGCCACAATCAGTCGCAAAGTCCTAGAAGTCGTCGTCGACCGGGACGTTTGACGGAGGGAGCTTCATGAAGTACACCGCGTTCCGCGGGGCGGCTATCGTGTGAAACGTCGTGGGGCGCTGGTGGAAGTCGAAGCAGTCGGATAAGTCGTCGCCGCGCGTGTCGGTGTAGCCCAGCGACGGCAGATCGAAAACGTCTTCGGTGAAATGTAAAATGCTGCCGAATTCATGCTGGACGTGCGAAACGTAACTGCGCTTTGCGTACGGAGAGATGACGATGAGCGGCACGCGAAAACCGAGTTCGTAGGCGTTATATCGCGGCGGCCTGACGTGATCGTACCAGCCGCCCCAGTCATCCCACGTGACAAAGATCGCGGTGTTTTTCCAGTACCGCGAATCGCCGATCGCATTGACGACCGACGCAACCCACGACGGACCGCTTCCGTCGGTGATCGACGCATGATCCGACTGTGGCCCACCGGGCATCACCCACGAGACATTGGGCAACCTTCCGCTGGAAATGTCTCTAAAGATGTTCACGTTGGGCATGGAAACATGTGGCCAGCTCGGGCCGAACCTGATGTGACGGACCGCGCTTGGGCCGTTCCACAAACCGCCGATTTGGTTGACATAGTACTTGTACGTTAGATGCTTCGCTTCCAATTCGTCGAGCAGCGTCGGATGGTCGACGCAAGCCGGATGATTGATCGTCTCGACACCGGTGCGGATGTCGATGAGATAGACGCCGTTGCCGGCTTGCGGATTAGTGCAATTCAACGCGGTCAAGTTCGCGTAGCCGGGATTCTCCGCGACGTACAACGGACCGCCGTCGATTGAAGAAGTGCCGCTGATGATGTACTGATGTGCGGGCCAACTCGGTCCCGCATTGGTTTGAAACATCCGGTCCGCAAACGTATATTCTTCCGCCATTTGGAAGTACGGCTGAACTTCGTCCGGACGCACGTACGCGTACGACGTTGCGCCTTCGCAGTTCCCTCGGCAGCGAACGCCGTCAAAGCCGTTCATGGCGCCGTTATCGTACGCGGTCAAGAAGCCGCCGCCGAACATGACCCCGTTATGGCTGTGATCCAGGTCGTACGGAACGGCCATGTTGACCGGTCGCAGCGGCACCATCTGTCCTCTCGAGTTGATGCCGTAATTCGCGGTATCGGCACCCGGCAATCCGTGAAAGAGATTGTCGGTCGTGCGGTTTTCTTGGAAGATGATGACGACGTGTTGAATCTTGGCGCGGGCCGCCGCGATGCTAAGCGGCGCTGTCGTCGTCGGCGCTAGGGCGGGGCCGCCGCCGCAGCCTGCCCACAACAGAAGGCAGAACGTCAGCATGATGCGGCGTTCATTCCCGTGCGGTGCTGTCCCTTCAGTCGTTATCGACCGGCGTGTTTGAAGGGGGAAGCCGCATGAAGTACGCCGCATTGCGTGAGGCCCGGATCTCGGTGAACCTCGCCGGCGGCTGTGAAAAATCGAAGCAGTCCGACAGGTCGTCGGCGCGCACGTCGGTATAACCCAGAGGCGTGAGGCCGAACTGCTCTTCGGTAAAGTGCAGAATGCTGCCGAATTCATGTTGCACGTGTGAAACGTAACCGCGCTTCGCATATGGCGAGATGACGATGAGCGGCACGCGAAACCCGAGTTCGTAGGCGTTGTACTGCGGCGGCTTTACGTGATCGTACCAGCCGCCCCAGTCGTCCCACGTTACGAAAATCGCGGTAGTGTTCCAGTAAGGTGAATTGCCGATCGCGTTGACGACGGATGCAACCCACGAAGGGCCGCTGCCGTCCGTGACCCCCGGATGATCGGATGCCGCTGCGCTCGGCGTTACCCAAGACACTGCGGGGAGTTCTCCGTGGGCGATATCCGAGAAGACGTTCGTGTTCGGCATCGATATATGCGACCAGTCCGGACCGAAACGGATATGACTGATGGCGCTTGGACCGTTCCAAAAGCCGCCCGTGTAGTTGGCGTAATATTTGTACGTCAGGCGCTTCTCGTCGAGGACGTCGAACATGGTCCGATGGTCGAAACACGCTGCGTGGCTGCCGCTCTCGATGCCGGTATCGATGTTGATGACGGGCACGCTGGTCCGGCCCGAGCCGGCTGCGCAGTTCGACGATGCAGCCAGATCGGCGTAGCCGACGTTCTCGGCAGCGTAGAGCGGGCCGCCGTCGACTGACGACGTGCCGCTGATGATGTACTGATGCGCGGGGAAACTCGGACCTGCATTCGACTGGAACATCCGATCGGCGAATGTGTACTGTTCCGCCATCTGAAAATAGGGCTGAACACCCGACGGGCGCACGTATGCGTACGCGGGCAGGCTCGGGCAAGGTCCTGCGCAACCCTCGCGGTCGAAACCGTCCATCGCGCCTTTGTCGTATTCCGCGAGAAAGCCGCCGCCGCCGCGGAACATGCTTCCGTTGTGGCTGTGATCGAGGTCGTACGAGGTCGACAAAGCGACTGGAACGAGCGCCACAGTCCGGCCGTTTGACGTTACACCCGAATCGGCAACGTCGGCGCCCGGCAATCCGTGGAACAGATTGTCCGGCGTGCGATTCTCCTGGAAGATGATGACCACGTGCTGTATCGGCGGCGCGCCTCCGCCGCTCGTGGAATGGGAGCCTGCGGGCGGAATGAACGTTGCGGCACCGCTTCCGGCACCACCGCCTCCGCCGCACCCCGCGAAAGACAACACCCAAATCGCCGGCAGAATAAGCCGGACGAAACCCGCCTTGGACATACCCCATGTATCGGCGCGCCGTGGTTCCAAAGAACCAGGCGAGCCCTCTCTCGCGTAAAAATCGCGTAATCTCTCAGCAGCGGTTAAGGTGCGCCGAAGCGAAACGCCGCCCCGATGAACCACCGCATTCTACGAACGGTATGCGCCTTACTAGCGGCGTCGCTTCTCTGTGCATGTTCGCAATCGCGATCCGGAAGCGGGACGGCGAGCGGGCGCGACACGCTACGGATTTCCGTGCCGCAAGACGCCAAGACCCTGGACCCGATTCTTGCGTCCAACACCATCGACGGGTTCGTAATGCGCTTCATGTTCGAGCCGTTGCTCTCCGCGAATCCGCAGGGTGATCCCGTGCCGATGCTTGCAGCCCAGGTCCCTTCGCGCGAGAACGGCGGCATCAGCGCCGACGGATTGACGATTACGTACCGCCTCCGCCGAAACGCGAAGTGGACGGACGGCGTGCCGGTGACGTCCCGCGACGTGCAGTTTTCTTGGCAAGCAATCATGAACCCGCAAAATAACGCCGTATCGCGAAACGGCTATGACGACGTCACGCGCATCGACACGCCGAACGACTACACCGTCGTCGTGCATTTGAAAAAGCGCTTCGCTCCGTTCGTGAATACGTTTTTCGCGGAGAGCGATCAACCGTATACCGTCGTGCCGGCTCACGTACTTGCGAAGTATCCGGACATCAACCACGTCTCGTTCGACTCGGATCCCGACGTTACGGATGGTCCATTCCGTTTTCAGAGCTGGTCGCACGGCGATCACATCGATCTGGTTGCAAACGACGGCTTTTTTATGGGCAAGCCGCATCTGCGCCGGATCGTCATACACGTCGTGCCGGACGAAAATACTTCGGTGAACCTCTTGCGTACGCACGCAATCGATTACATGTTCCAAGCATCGATTGCCACGTACCCCGCGCTGCATGCGGCTGCGGGCGTGCACCTCGTGTGGGTAAACATGAACGGCTACGAAGGCATCCAATTCAACATGCAGCGCAAGCCGCTCGACGATCCGCGCGTGCGACTGGCAATAGCATATGCAATCGACAAGAGGCGGCTGGTGCGCGATTTGACGTACGGCCAGGAAAAACTCGCGACGGAAGACTTGCCTGACTTCATGTGGGCGTACAATTCCGCGCTCAAACCGCTCGCGTACGACCCATCGAAAGCGCGCGCGCTCTTACAGGGTGCGGGCGTCAAGTTGCCGCTCGACCTCGTGCTCGTCACGGACACGGCCAACGTTACGCACAAACGCGAAGCAGTGCAGATTCAAGCGATGCTGCACCAAGTCGGTATTCAAGTCGAGGTCAAGACGTATCCGGGCGATCTTCTGTATGCGCCCGCCGGCGCGGGCGGAATCGTGAACGGAGGCAGCTTCGATCTGGTGCTGTGGCCGTGGTATGCGGGAATCGATCCGGACAACTCATCGCAATTCACCTGCGCGAGCATTCCACCGCACGGATATAACGAATCGCGTTACTGCACGCCGGAGATGGAAGCGCTGCAAAGCTCGGCGCTGACGCACTACGATCGCGCGACGCGTACGAAGGCGTATCATGGGATTGAAGCGCTGCTTGCCCGCGACCATCCGCTGGTCGCGTTTTGGTGGCAGCGGCAGCAGGAAGCGCTCTCGGTCGATCTGCACAACTTCACACCGAATCCGACGGAAGAGTCTTGGAACGCCTGGGAGTGGAGCCTGTAGCATACGACGCGGTGGTCGCCGGACTCGGCGGCATGGGCAGCGCCGCACTCGCGCATTGCGCGAAGCGCGGCGCAAGGGTACTCGGGGTCGAGCAGTTCGGCGAACTGCACGACTGCGGTTCGTCTTCCGGCAAGACGCGGATCATTCGCAAAGCATACTTCGAGGATGCGGCATACGTGCCGCTGCTGCAGCGAGCCTACGAATTGTGGCGCGAACTCGAACGCGAGAGCGCGACGCAGTTGCTCGCGCTCGTGGGGCTGCTGATGGCCGGAACGGAGCAAAGTGAGGTCGTTACCGGCGCATTGCGAGCGGCGCAAACGCACGATCTGCCCGTCGAAGAACTCAGCGCAGCCGATATGCGGAAGCGATATCCGCCGTTGCGCGTCGACGATGCGGAAGTCGGCATCTTCGAACGCGAGGCGGGCGCATTGTTCCCGGAGCGCGCAATTCGCGCGCATCTAGACGTCGCTCGCGCGCACGGCGCGCACACTCGGTTTCGCACCGCCCTTCGTGCTTGGCAGAGCGACGCGGATGCGGTTACCGTCCAACTCTCGAGCGGCGATCGCGTGCGCACGCGCGCGCTCATCCTGACGCTGGGGCCGTGGTTTACTGCGGCGATGGCAGAAGCCGGAGTCCCGATGCAAGTGCAGCGCAACGTGCAGATCTGGTTCGAGCCGCAAACCGCAGCATATGCTGCGGACACGTTTCCGGCGTTTCTTCTCGACCGCGGATCGCTGCCGGCGCCCCTTTACGGCTTTCCGGATTTCGGCGAGGGCGTGAAGGCGGCATTTCACGGTTTCGGTACGATCACCGCTGCGGAGCAGCTCGAGCGGGAGATCGATGCGGCAAGCGACGTTCAACCCGTCGCGGCGGCGATGGAAGCGTGGATGCCCGGCGCTGCCTTGCGATATCGCGACGGAAAAGCGTGCATGTACGAGCTCACCGAGGACCGGCATTTCGTGATCGACCGTCATCCGCGCGATAGGCGCGTGATACTTTGCGGCGGTTTTTCGGGCCACGGTTTCAAATTTGCAAGCGTCGTCGGAGAAATTGCCGCCCGGCTCGCCCTCGACGGCGGAACGCCGTACGACGTGCGTTTTCTTTCGCTGGAGCGTTTCGCGAAATAAAAAAAAGCGCGGTCCCCGACCGCGCTTACGTTGAATAAAGACGAATACTACGGTTTTTTGACCTTTTTGGTGGTCTTGGCTGCCTTGGTGGCCTTCGTGGCCTTGGTGGCCTTAGAAGCCTTGGTCGTCTTGGCGGTTTTCTTCACCTTGTCAGCGGTCTTTTGAACCGGTTTCTTGGTGCTCTTCACAGCCTTCTTCGACTTCGTCGCCTTGGTAGCTTTGGTGGCTTTGGTCGCCTTAGCGGCCTTGGTCGTCTTGGCGGCTTTCTTCACCTTGTCGGCGGTCTTCTGGACCGGTTTCTTGGTGCTCTTCGTTGCCTTCGGTGCGGCCTTCTTAGCCGCGACCTTCTTGGCGGCGACCTTCTTGGCGGGCACAGCCTTCTTGGCGGCGGCCTTCGTCGTGGTCTTGGCAGCCGGTGCCTTCGTTGAGGCCATTGCCGTACCGGTGAGCAGGAACGCTGCCGCGATCATCGATGCGAGAATCTTATTCAATTGATTTCACCCCCTTTGCGCGAACGTCGAACGCTCGTAATAGGCAACGAGCGTCGCACCAGCATAACGCTGGTGGAAGCCCGTCTGTTCCGCAAGCTTGCTCGCTCGCCCTTTAGGATCGCGTAAAGACGGTGCTACCTGGCTTTGCCGACCAGGTTCCGGGAAATGACCAGCCGCTGAATCTGCTGGGTGCCTTCATAGATTTGGGTGATCTTGGCGTCGCGCATCATTCGCTCGACCGGATAGTCCACGGAGTAGCCGTAGCCGCCCAAGATTTGTACGGCGTCGGTGGTCACGCTCATCGCGACGTCGCCGCATTTCAGTTTGCACATTGCAGCCCAAAGCGTTACGTCGCTCGCGCCCTCGTCGCACTTGCGCGCAGCTTCGTAGAGCAGCAAACGCGCGGCTTCCACTTCCGTTTTCATGTCGGCCAGCATGAAGCCAACGCCTTGCTGTTGTCCGATCGGTTTGCCGAAGGCGATGCGTTCGCGTGCATAGTTCGTTGCATAGTCGAGCGCACCGGCGGCGATGCCGAGCGCTTGCGCTGCGATTCCGGGACGCGATTTGTCGAGCACCTTCATCGCTATCTTGAACCCTTCGCCCTCGTTTCCGAGTAGGTTGCGCGCCGGCACTTCGCAGCCCTCGAAAACGAGTTCGACTGTCGGTGAGCCGCGGATGCCCATTTTCTTCTCGAGTTTGCCGACCGAAAAGCCCTTGAACCCTTTCTCGACGATGAATGCGCTGATGCCGGCCGCACCTTTCTCGGGATCCGTGACGGCAAAAACGCAGACGACGTCGGCGACGCTGCCGTTGGTTATCCAAATCTTCTGGCCGTTCAAAACGTACGTGTCGCCGCGCTTCTCCGCGCGCGTGCGCATCGAACCGGCCGCATCCGAACCGCTCCCCGCCTCGGTTAGCGCATAGGCGGCGATCCACTCGCCGCTCGCAAGCTTGGGCAGATACGCCTTCTTTTGCTCGTCGCTTCCGCCGATCAAAATCGGCAGCATGCCGAGCTCCTGGACTGCGACGATGAGCGAGCTCGACGCGCACGCTTTGGCGATTTCTTCGACGACTTTGACGTACGTCAGAAACGTGCCGCCGACCCCGCCGTACTCGGCGGGAATCGGAATGCCGAGCAGGTCGTTTTCAGCAAAAATCTTGCGGATGTCTTGCGGGTACTCGCCGTGCTCGTCGATCTCCGCGGCACGGGGTGCGACTTTTTCCGCGACCAGGTCGCGCACGACGTCGAGGATCATCGCCTCTTCATCGGACGACGCGTGATGCGGGCTGGCAACTGCCATTGGCTTTCAGGTCTCCTGTGGTTACGTTCGGGGGAAGGACGAAGTTCGCGGGGCGGGATATCACCGCCTCGTATGGACAAAGTCGTCTCTTCGTGCGCCGAGGCGGTCAAGGACATCCCGAGCGGCGCCTCCATCGCCGTCGGCGGTTTCGGCCTGAACGGCATTCCGCACAATTTGATTCAGGCGCTGCTCGAGCAAGGCGCGACGGACTTGGTTACCGTTTCGAACAATTGCGGCGTCGACGGCTGGGGGCTGGGCGTCCTGCTCGACTCCAAGCGCATCAAACGCACGACCGGATCGTACGTCGGCGAAAACCGCGAGTTCGAGCGTCAGTATCTGCGGGGCGAACTCGAAGTGGAATTGGTGCCGCAAGGCACGCTCGCCGAACGTTTGCGTGCCGGCGGGTGCGGCATCCCGGCGTTCTACACGCCGGCCGGCGTCGGTACGCAAGTTGCCGACGGCGGATTACCGCTCATGCACAACGCCGACGGCTCCATTTCAAAGCCCTCGCCCAAGAAGGAAACGCGTTCGTTCAACGGCCGCGACTACGTGCTCGAACACGGCATCGTCTGTGACTTCGCGCTCGTTCGCGCAAGCATCGGAGATCGTCACGGCAATTTGATCTTTCACAAGGCGACTCGAAACTTCAATCCGCTTTGCGCGATGTCGGGAAAAATTACCATTGCCGAAGTGGAAGAACTCGTGGAACCCGGCGAAATCGATCCCGAGCAAGTGCATCTACCGGGCATCTTCGTGCAGCGCGTCGTGCGCGTCGGCTCCGACGGCAAACGAATAGAACGCGTCACAACCAGAAAGCGCGAGGCGAGATAAGCCATGGCGATCACGAGAACTCAACTTGCCGCTCGCGTCGCGCAGGAATTGCGCAACGGGCAGTACGTGAATCTCGGCATCGGCTTGCCGACGCTAATCCCGAACTATCTGCCGCGCGGAGTCACAGTCGTGCTGCAAAGCGAAAACGGCATCTTAGGCATGGGTCCCTACCCTTACGAAGGTGAAGAAGACGCCGACCTCATCAATGCCGGCAAGGAAACGGTGACCGTGCTTCCGGGCGCCGCTTTTTTCGATTCGTCGCTTTCCTTCGGCATGATTCGCGGCGGCCACATCGACGTCGCCGTCCTCGGAGCGATGCAGGTTTCGGAAAAGGGCGATCTGTCCAACTGGATGATCCCCGGCAAGATGGTCAAAGGCATGGGCGGAGCGATGGACCTCGTGCACGGCGCGAAGTATCTCATCGTGATGATGGAGCACCTCGCTAAAGGCGGCGCGCACAAAATCGTCAAGGAATGCCACTTGCCCTACACCGGACGCGGAGTCGTCAATCGCATCATTACCGACATGGCGACGATGGACGTGACGCCGCAAGGCATCGTGCTTCGCGAAGTCGCGCCGGGCGTGAGCGTCGACGACGTGCGCGCGGCAACCGGCGCGCAGTTACATCTACCGGAAGAACCCAAGGTCATGCGCATTCCCGAGGGCGTCGCTTAACGAGGGATGCACGCCCGGCCCGTAGCCCGCGCGAAACACGGCGACGATTGAAGGCGGGGTGAGAACCTCCGCCTTCATGTTTTCGGGAATCGCTCGAAAATCGCAGTAGCCGCCGTCACTCCACGTAGCGAGCTTGCCGCGCCAAACGATGCACGCGCTCCCGTCGACGCGAACGTATGCGCCGTCCGGCAACGTTTCTACGCCGGCGCGCAAAGTGCGCTTGCGCTTGCCGTCGAGCCGCTCCGCATGCAGCTTTGCGTCGATTTCATCGACGCTCTCGACCGTTCCGAAAAGCGATTCCCACAGGACGCGAAAACGCTTGTAGTCCGCGTGACGGCATTCGGCGCACGGACGATGCCCTGCTGCGAACGCCGTCGCTTCGTCGAGGAAAAACAGTTCGGTGTAGGAGCGTGGCTTCATGAGCGTCCGGCGTATGCCGCGCCACACCAGCCGGCACGCAATCCAGCGCTTTACTTGACTGATACGAACGATGTGCCGGCGATCGTCGTGCAAAACGCCGCGGTTACCCATCAGCAGACCGCGACCCGGCAGCGCGACGATGTCGCCTGCGGGCGTTACGCGATTCTGCAGCGGCATCTATTCCGCTATCTGCGCATCGAGCGCGTTCTTGCGACCAATGTTTTCAGGAGTAGCCGAATGCAGGCAGACGCTGTCGGTTCCTTCCATGTAGGTCAGCCACGTTTCATGTGCATCCAAAGCCGGCATGCCCTCTGCCGCGCAAGCTGCCGCAAGACGGCGTTTGCACTCGCCCTCATTCACCGGCAGCTCCGCATAGTCATGCGGATAGAACTCCAGACAAGTGAAGTTCGCTTCGACGTATGCGACGTCGGCGGGCGTGAATTGTGCAGTCGTATCCATAACGCAAGTGTAACCTCATGTTATTTCGCCGCGCGTCGAAGAGTCAACCAGACGGCTCCTCTACTACCGCAGCTTTTCCCGCGATGCAGTATGCTCGTGCCATGCTCATTGCCGCAGCCCCACCGGCTGTACTACGACTTGCGCAGCGTGTCGAGAGCCAGGAGCAAGGCGTCGTTCTATTCCGTCTGCATCGCGTGTTCGACGTACACGCAGGGCCGATGCACCGTCACGACGATCTTCAGCTTGCAGTCGTATCCGAAGACAATCACATCGTAAAGGTCCGCGTGCTGAGCGCGCTTGTCGGCGGCAAAATGCAGGACGCAGCGCGGATCCGGCAGATCGAAGATCAGTACGAACACCCGAAGCCAGGCGACGTCTTCCATCGGCCGTTCGACCCTGCGTTTCTGGACGAGTATACCTATCAAGTCGTCGATGCCCGGACGTACCGATTCAGCAGCGGCGTCCGCGACGCCGGCCATGGCGATGGAACGTTCCAGCTCGACGACGGCGGCAACGTCGTCAGTTACGTATACACGCCCAACGTAATGCCGCAGTATGCTACGTCGGGAACAGTGACGGACGAACGAACGCAAGTGCTGCCCAATCTCTGGCAGCTGACGCGTGAAGTCTGGACCTTTCACGGGCACTACGCTATTTTCGGCGGCGGCGCCACCGCCACGATTACGTACGATTCGTTCGAACGTTACGCGGATTTGATTTCGGCGGAGGCCGCGCTCGACAAAGCGACTCCGAAGACGTGAGCGAACATCTCACGCCCTGGTTCCGTGAGTTCGAGTGCGCGAGGCTCATTGCGCCGGCGCAGCGCGCCGGACGAAAGAAACGCGCCGAGCAGCGCGGCGCCGAGCGGACCGGAGATGTGCGGGCGGCGCTGCGTCCAGTCGATGCATGTCCGGATATGCGCTCGCGGATCGCGAAACAGCTCCTCCGTGTCGACGCCTGCAGGAAGCAGTGCGGACCGCGCGGCGTCGCATAGCCGAAAGCCGTCTTCTTCGGCCTGCAGCACGTTTCGGCGAACGAGTGCGTCGACCAGCGCAACCGCGAGCTCTCCTGCGAGATGGTTGTAACACGATCGCGCAAAGCGCAAGCGTTGCATGCGCAGCGAGTCGCTGAGCGATCGCACGCGCGTGGGATTACCGATGGAACCGAGCGCCTCGAGAGCCTGCGCGATTTCGGGACGCGCAAGTTCGTAGTAGCGGTGGCGCCCTTGCGCGCGCACGCGAATCAGCCCGCCTTCCGTAAGTTTTGCGAGATGCGCACTCGCTGTTCCGGCGGAAACGCCGGCGGCTTTGGCGAGTTCGCCCGCGGGCATTGCGCGCCCATCGAACAGCGCGGCGAGCATCGCCGCCCGCGCGGGTTCACCGGCAAGGGAAGCAACGAATGCGAAATCTGGTTCGTTCACGGTTCTATCTTACGGCGCGAACGTTTTGTTTGCGAGCAAAATGTGTTACATCGCCTCGGCGCGCGTGATAGCGACGCCCTGCCCCGCAATCCGAGCCGAAGCGAACGCAACGAGCAGCATGGTTTCGAGCAGCGAGCAGAGCACGGCTCCGGCCAGTGCAATGCCGGCATTTCGAAGCGCAGCGATGACGACGATGCCGAAAATTGCGGGCGGAGCGGCCAAGAGATACGTCAGCATCACGCGCACGATGGCGAGCGGGCCGCGCTGGTCGAATGTCGAGGGAAAGAGCGAGTAGAGCGTCAGTCCGATAGCTCGAAGGTAGAGAACTGCGGCAATTGCGACCGGGATGCCGCCCAGCGCTATCGCGGGGGCTCGCATCATCAACGCCCACGCCGCGATTCCGGCAGCCAAGCACGCCGCTAAGCGCCACGACGCGCCGACGGTCCACGCGAGCAAACGCAGCCACAGCGCATCGCTACCCATCCACCACAGCGGCTTCGAAATGTCGCTCGAGAGTCCGACGGCGGATCCCATCGCGACGAAGATCAGGATCATGTTCCCGACAGTGCTCGCAAGCAATGCGGTTTGCTCGAGCGCGTCTTTCGATCCGCTGGTGACGTAGCCGAAAAAGGCTCCAACGCCGGCACCGACCACGATGCCGAAGACGAACATGCGCTGCATCGACGGCGAACGCATGAACGCAATCCATTCTTTCCAAACGATCGTCCATGGCCCGCGCAGCGCATTGAAGAGCGGATGCGATCCATGCGCGCCGCGCCGCTCGTACCGGTGCTCCATGCTGAACGCCGCCCCGCCGCGCCGTTGCCGGTCGCGAAATGAGAGCACGCGCATGGAAGACGCGTAAAGATCGGGATAGAGTTCGGTGCCCATTGCAATCGAGATCCCGACGAGCAGCACGCCGAAACCATACAACGCCGTCAGCGCGAACGCATTTCCGTGAAACAGCGCGTTGAACGCGTAACCGAGGCCAAGGCGTTCGACCGCCGCGGCCGTCTCGCGGCTGACGCCGCTGCGCGGCAAGCTCGCGAGCAGGATGGCCATCGGAAATATTCCGATGGCTGCGAGGGCTCCGGCGAGGCTTTGCGCGGTGCGCGTGCCGATGCGTTTGCGCAGCTTCAGCATGGGAATCGCGCTCAGCGTGGCTATCAGCGTGCCGCCGATCATCGAAAGGCCGATTCCGGCAACGCTCCCAGAGGCGGGGGAAATGAGCGTGTAGAGCAGCAGTGTGAAGATCATGCGTGCAATCGACGCCGCGCTGCGGCGCAACTGCAGCCAAACGATGACCAGGCGCTCCGAAATCGCCGAGCCGCTCAAAAAGCGCGCGTCGGCGGAAGACGCGAACGCGCCGACGATGCCCGACGCGGCGCCGTACATCATGATACCGAGCAAGGTGACATACGCGCAAAATAGCGCGCTGGCGTAGGGTTCGGGAATCGTCGCCGGCGAGAGGGCGTGGCGGTTTTGATGCCGCAGTATTGCTACGGTAACGAAGTAGCCGAGTGCGAGGATGTAGACAATCGCACGTCCCGGGTTGCGCAGCATCTGCCGAATCCGGTTGACGATCTGCCGGTATTCGAGATAGGCGAGCGCGGAGAAGCCGCTCATCAGCGCGTCAATTCGAGGAACAGGTCTTCCGCGTTGGCATAGGTGCCGGTGCGCGCTTGCAGTTCTTCAAACGTTCCGGACGCGATGGTGCGCCCGTTCTTGAGGATGACGACGCGATCGCAGATCGCTTGCGCCTGCTCGAGCATATGGGTGCTGATGACGACGGCTGTGCCCTGCGCGCGCAAGTTACGGATGATCTCGCGCAGTTCGCGTTGACCGAGCGGGTCCAAGCCGATCATCGGTTCGTCGAACAGCACGACCGGCGTTGCCGCAAGCACCGTTGCGGCAACGAGCGTTTTTTGGCGCATGCCTTTGGAAAGTGAAGCACCGAGCGTGTCGCGCTGTTCGAGCATACCGAAGCGCGAAAGCAGATCTTCGGCGCGAGCCTCCCAGCCGCTCGGGAGCCGGCAGCTTTTCGCAACGAAGACCATGTGCTCCCAAACGGTGAGCATCGGATAAACGTCGGGAGTTTCGGGGATCAGCGCGATCGTTTGTCCGCGCTGCGAGCGCAGTTCGACTCCATCCCACGTGAACGAACCGGACTCGGGGCGCAGCAGACCTGCCGCGCACAGAAAGGTCGTGCTTTTGCCGGCACCGTTCGGGCCGAGCAAACCGACGATTTCGCCGCCGCGAACTTCGAATGAAACGCCGTCGACGGCGGCTTTATTTCCGAAGCGCTTGGTGAGGCCGTTGATTTGCAAGACCGGCATTACCGGATATGCCCTCGCCCCGCACCGGTTCCCTGCGCGCGATCCGAATGATAACGAACGGCAGAGCCGCAATCGGCGCGAGCGCGCACGCCGAAATCGCAGCCGCGTATGAAAGGCCGAAACGCGCGAGCAGCGCGGCGAGCAGCGCACCAGCCGACGTGCCCATTGCAAAAGAAAGGTTATACGTGCCCATCGCGACGCCGCGCGTGCCTGGCGAACTTTGCGTAAAGAAGAGCGCAACACCAACAGGGACGACTGCGGACCATGCGCACCCGAGAAGCGCACCGGCAAGAAGCACCATCGGGATCGAGTGCGCATTCGCGGCCGTCAGACACCCCAGAACTTCTGCAAGGACAAGCGGCGCTGCGACGCCGCGCGGACCGTACCGCTCGACGGCGCGGCCGGCGGGATACCGCAGCGCCGCAGTCACGAGCGCCATCGAGGTAAAGATGAGCGCGCCGTTGGCAATACCGCGTTGCGTGAACGTGACGACGGCGAGCGCCGTGTTCACACCGCTTTGCATCGCGGCGGCGCTGAGAAACGCCATGGCCGGAAGCCACTTCGAACGCATCAGAATCAGGCGCGAACGACGGCGCGGCGCCGAATACTTGCTGCGCGGCAGAAACCACAGCACGGACCCGCCCCCAAGCGCGACGATGCCGCCGTACGAGAACAGTTCGCGCCCGATGCCCTGGTTCCACATCCACACGGCCAACGCAGGCGCGATTGCGAAAACGACATTGGCCAGCGTACTCAGAACGGAGACCGCGGAAACCGAACGCTCTTGCGGCACGATCTCGGAAACGTACGCGAACTCGGCGGTGATGTAGCTCGTCGCGGAAAAGCCGCGCAGCCCCATCAGCAGTCCGGCCCAAACCGGACCGTGCAAAAACGTCATGCCGAACGTCGAGAGTGAAACCAGCACGATCGATCCGCGTACCATGCGCAGACGTCCGATTCGGTCGACCATCGCGCCGACTGGCACGCTTCCGAACAGTTGCGCAAACAATC
>Ga0070735_10001730_pt1 | contig 20535 bp, 14 predicted proteins | sample Coa_R1_FD_66443 | JGI IMG/M metagenome (GOLD analysis project Ga0070735, IMG submission 66443) | Surface soil microbial communities from Centralia Pennsylvania, which are recovering from an underground coalmine fire - Coalmine... | ecosystem: Environmental > Terrestrial > Soil > Unclassified ... | reverse complement strand
CAGTTGCTGACCGAGAGTGTCGTGCTGGCGGCGGCTGGAGCGCTACTCGCGTTGATTGTGGCGGAGACCGGAGCGCGCTTGCTCAACCACGTCGGTAATCTAAGCATTCCGTTGCTTTCCGATATCCGCATCGATGGAGTGGCGCTTGCCTTTCTGGCGGCAACGGCATTACTGACAGGTCTGCTGTTCGGAATCATGCCAGCGCTTCAGGTGCGGGATGTGCATATCCAGGACAATTTGAAAGAGACCAGCCGGTCCACAAGCGGCAGTGCCCGCCACAACTGGGTTCGCAGCGCCTTGGTTGTTTCTGAGATCGCTTTTGCATGCCTGCTGCTCGTTGGATCCGGCCTGCTGATCCGCAGTCTGGCTCAGTTGCTCGATGTACACCTCGGCTTTCAACCCAGCCGGGCGGTGGCGATCCGCCTGGATATGAGAGGCGACGCAAAAACGGCGGCGCAGCGAAATGCATATTTCGACGAGGTACTCCGGCGGATCCACGAAATTCCAGGAGTGGAGAGCGCCGGGATTTCGGACACCCTGCCGCTGGGAACCAACCGCTCCTGGACTATCGGCGCGCATGGCGTGATCTATACGAACCACAATCCGGAGTTGGCCGTGTATCCGCGCATTGTTACCGATGGATACCTCGGGGCCATGGGCATCGAACTCAAGAAAGGCCGTGACATCAGCCCCAGGGATCGGCCGGGAAGCGAGGCAGTGGCGGTAATCAATGAAACTTTAGCGCGCGCGTTGTGGCCGGGACAAAACCCCATCGGGAAACTGCTCAACCGAGGTAAAGATGGAACCGAGGTGGTAGGGGTGGCCGGAGATGTGCGCCACTTGGCGCTCGAGCAAAGTTCGGGCAATGAGATGTATCTCCCGATCCGGCAGGTGCAAGACTACAGGACGACCAACCTGGTGATACGCAGCCGGCTGCCCGAACACGAATTGGCGGCGCGCACACAGGCGGTGTTGCGAGAACTGAACCCGACACAGTCCTTCGACGGATTACTCCCGATGCGGCAACTAGTAGACCGCTCGGTTTCCCCTCGCCGGTTCACCGTGATGCTGCTCAGCGGCTTCGCAGCCTTCGCGCTGATTCTCGCCTCCCTGGGTATCTACGCTGTCATCTCCTACTCGGTAAGTCAGCATACCCATGAGATTGGGATCCGCATGGCGCTAGGCGAGACAGCCCTCAGTCTGCAACGCGGAATCTTGGCAAGAACACTCCGGTTGGCAGCCATCGGGATGGCGGGCGGGGCACTGGCGTCGTGGCTCATGGCGAGAGCGCTGAGCAGCTTGTTGTTCGGCGTCAAACCGGCGGATCCTTCCACGTTCGCGGTGAGCCTGACCGTTCTGTTAGCTGTAGCGGCGCTGGCTGGCTTCATTCCCGCATTCCGCGCATCGAGGATCGACCCGGTAGAAGCTTTGCGCGTGAATTAGTAGCTGGCGGCTACGTCTGCGGCTTCTCGTAGCCCGCCGGATCGGTGGCGCTAAATTTGGGGCCGTTCTCGTCCCATTCCTTCGCGTTGAACATGCGCCCCTGCCCTTTGGGAGGATCCAGCTCCTTCACGGTGAATTCCACGTGAGAGCCTCGCACGCGCCCCCACACGTGATGGTAAAACCAGCCCTGGTTAAAGCCTTGACCCAGCGCCAGGCCTTTCATGACGCCGCCCGAGCTGCCCACCTCCATATAGGTGATACCGTCGCGCACGATCCGGACAAACTGGTGTCCATGGCCGCAGATCACGTACTGCACGCCATATTGCTTCACCATTTTGTGCAGCGGGAATTCACCGCTGCCCAATTTTAACGGCAAAATCCAGAAAGGACGATGGAAAAATACGAATTTCGGATCCCGGTCCTTGTTATCCCGCAGATCTTGTTCCAGGAATCGCATCTGCTCATCGCTCAGGCCATTAAGCTGGCTGTTGTCGAGCACTGTAAAGTGCGCCTCCTGGTAATTGAAGCTGTAGTAGCTCTTCTGTCCGGTTTCCTGTTCGTAGACTCGCCGGGATGGCTGCGACCAGATGTCGTGGTTGCCGGGCGTGAAGTAGAGGGGATAATGCCGGTAGCGCTCCCAGGTTGGGCGAAGTTCGGTCCATTCGGACCGTGCGGTGGCGTCGTCCCCTCCCTCAATGGTGTCGCCCACGTTGATCGCGAAATCCGGATGCAGCAAATCCACTTCGCGCCACACGCGGCCATAGATTTCGGGCTGCGCGCCCCCGGTGCGGTCGCCGATAATGGAGAACCGAAAATCGTTCTTCGGCTCATTGACGGCACGAACCCCAATGACGCCCGCGAAGAGCGCGACGACGGCCGACGATGCAATCCAGGAGCGGTGTAACCGGCTGACCATGGGAAGATTTTCGCATAAAGCTGTAGATTTTTGATGGCCTGAGCCCACTAGCTCACTGGGTGGTTTCTCAGGCACAACGCTCGCTCGCGCTGATTGATGCGTTCGTGGCCGCATGCCTCGCCCCATTGGCCGTTTATATCCTGATCAGCGGGCTGGACGACCTGTTCGTTGCGTTGGCATGTGCCTTCGGTTGGATGCGGCAGCGGCTGTGGGGCCGTGGGGGTGTACGGCGGCCAGATGCGCGCGAGCTACAGACCTTGCCGCAGAAACGGATTGCCATCTTCGTTCCGGCGTGGAAAGAAGATGCCGTCATCGGGGCGATGGTCATACATAATATCGCGGCCATTCGCTATCGCAGGTACGATTTCTTTGTAGGCGCGTATCCGAATGACGACCCCACTCTCGACGCCGTCCGCGAGTTGGAGGCGCGCTTTGAAAACGTTCACCTCGCCGTCTGTCCGCACGACGGGCCCACATCCAAGGCCGATTGTCTGAACTGGACCTACCAGCGCATGATGCTGTATGAAGAGCAGCACGGCGTACGATTCGATCTTGTGATGACACACGACGCGGAAGATCTGGTGCACGCCGACTCGCTGCTGTGGATCAATTTCTACGCCGAAGAGTACGACTTCGTCCAGATTCCTGTGCTGGCTCTGCCCACTCCATTGACGGGCGTGGTACACGGAGTGTATTGCGATGAGTTCGCAGAATATCAGATAAAGGATGTTCCGGCGCGCGAAATTCTAGGTGGTTTTCTGCCCTCGAATGGCGTCGGCACAGCCTATTCGCGTGCTGGATTGGAGAAACTGGCGCAGGCCGAATCGAACCGCATTTTCGAGCCCGCCTGCCTCACAGAGGATTACGAAAATGGCATGCGGCTGCACCGGCTGGGCTGCAAGCAGGTTTTCGTGCCGCTGACGCGCGCTAACGGCGAATTCATTGCGACGCGTGAGTACTTTCCGCAGAATCTGCACGCCGCCATCCGGCAGCGGACGCGGTGGGTGATAGGGATCGCGCTGCAGAGTTGGGAGCGGCACGGCTGGAGCGGTGGATGGCGGCAGGCGTACTGGCTGTGGCGGGACCGCAAAGGGCTGCTCGGGAATCCGCTGAGCACCGTAACGAACGCGATATTCATCTACGGTCTGGCGACTTGGGTGTTCAGCCGGGCGGCGCATGTGCCGTGGGGTCTAGCCCGGGCGTCCGCGCATCCGGTAGCGCGCTGGATGCTCATCGCGACGCTCGCTCTGCAAGCGGTACATGCGGTTGTGCGAGTGGGCTGTGTATGGCGGATTTATGGCCCGCTTTTCGCACTGTGCGCGCCGCTTCGTACACTGGCCGGAAACTACATCAACACCATGGCAACCTTCCGGGCGCTATGGCTGTACGGGAAAGCGCGGCTGCGAGGCGAACCACTGGTGTGGCTTAAAACCGAGCATTCTTATCCTTCGCGCGAGACATTGCTCGGACACCGCAGGTCGCTCGGCGAAGTATTGATCGGCTCCGGATATGTCACCGAGGAGGATTTTGCAAGCGCTCTGCTTTCGCGGCCTGCGGGAATCCGCATCGGCGAGCACTTAGTGCGGACGGGCAAGCTGACCGAAGAGGATTTCTGCGAGGCGCTCAGCCTGCAGCAAGGTATCCCGCTGGGCTATGTGCGGCCGGACGAGGTAAACCGTCGTGTGGCCCGCGCGCTGCCACGCCACATTGTGCGGAGCTGGCGTGTGCTGCCGTTCCGGATCGCGGAGGGCGCTATTTTCCTCGCGGTGCCCGAACCCCCCGACGAAGAGGCCGAGGCGGCCATCCGCCCGTTTACGCGACTGGAAGTTCGTTTTCAGCTTGTGACGTTTTCAAATTTCGAGGAGCTGGCCACTCAGCTCCTCTAAATCGGACTTTTGCTGAACTCCGTCTCTGCGCGACTCAGAACAAAACTTTCAAGCCAAACTGCAGGGCGCTAGCGCCGCTCGATATATCCGTGATCTTGCCGGATTTGGGCGCATTGAGCAGCTAAAATGTCACGATGGAGCGATCGATTCCGGTTACCGGGTCAAAAGCTAATTCGTCGCGTTTACATCCGGCAAAATCGGGTGCTATACTTCCCGGTACCGAGCAGCACGGCCGGCCTCAGGCTGGGTAGGGCTTGCGCGGGGCGAGGCGGATTTTCGCCGAGCACAATGACCAGGAAACGTTCATGAAAAAAACTGTTCTCATATTGGGATTTGCGTTCTTCGCAACGACACTGTGCGCGCAACAAAAAGCACCCATGCTGTGGGCGCCAAAGCCAGTGACTCTTCCGCACTATGTTCCGCCAGAGAAGCCCCACACAAGACTGGCCGAGTTGCTGGAGAGACACAAGGACAGCGCAGACTGGCGGGCAGTGATTGTCGATGACGATCACCTCAACGCCGTCTATATTTCTTCCCCGGCCGGGATGAAAACCGAGCCGTCTATGCATCCCGATACGCGCGAGTGGTGGGTGGTAATGGGCGGCCAGATCCGGTTCAATATCGAGGGGCAGGAACCATTTGTGGCGTCCAAGGGTTGGCTAGTTCAAGTTCCTTATCGAACGGTCTTCAGCCTGGAGACGATCGGCGATAAACCGTCGCTACGGTTTGAGGTGAACATTGCACATGCGAAGACGCTTTATCCGCGAGACGAGAAGCCGCCGGAGATGCCTGGCTTCAACTGGGAGTTGGTACGGCTGCCGCAACCTCGGGGAGTGTACGACCGGGGGAACAAGCCTTATATCATCTTCGATGACATCGCGGCGAACTTCGAAAAAAAACCGAAGAAGGACGGTCAATACCGGTTCATTAACGACGACCGGGCGGTGTCCAACATCATTTACGGATATGAAAAAGATCTGCCGCCCGCGAATCCCGCGGATCGCGGCCATTATCACGCTGAGTGCGCAGAATTCTGGATCATTCTGGCAGGCCAAATCCGCTACAAGATCGAGGGGCAAGCCCCTTTCGTAGCCGATACGGGTGACGTGGTGTATGTTCCGAAGTTCACGTACCACATGCCCCGGTTTTACGGACCTGGACCTTCGTGCCGGCTCGCGATGAACGGCTATCCAGAGATCGGCCACTTGTTCGATGGCCATCCGATGGAGACGTCCCAGCGCTAATCGGGACGCGTACCCCGGCAATTCATTAGGAAAGATATGAAACGTAAAGCGGTGGTTTTGTTTGTATTGTCGTTGACGTCCCTGCTGGCGGCCGATCCGGCCGGATTCGTGTACTGGCCGAAAGGGGTTCCGCCAGCGCACGGACCAAAGGGGGCGAAGTTCGAGAATCACGCTCTCTCCATCTCGCATCGCGATAAGAACGGCGTGGCCGAGTTGCACGAGAATCAGACCGACATTATGGTGGTTGAAAGCGGCGAAGCGACACTCGTGGTGGGTGGCGAAATTGTGAACCCGAAGACCGAAAGCGCGGGGGAGATTCGTGGCCCATCCATCAGAAACGGCGTGAAGAAAAATTTATCGGCTGGCGACGTGGCACACATCGCGGCTGGAACGCCGCACCAGTTCTTTCTCGCACCCGGCAAACAGATCACATACTTTGTCGTCAAGGTGAACAAGCCATAGCGCGCACTTTTCCGACGAACCTACCGCCAACATCGGGGTTCGCGGAAACCAAACGGTTCTTCGTGCTGGTGAACGCGGCAGGAGGAGAACATGTTGAAAAGCTTCGGCGCAATTTTGATTGCCGTCATCGCATTGCCTGCTCTGCGGGTTTGCGCACAGGATGTCGGGGAAATCACGGGCTCGGTCACCGACGCAACGGGAGCCATAATTAATGGCGCGGTGATTACTGTCACGAACACCGCGACCAATCAGGCGCGCACTGCGGCGAGCAACGATACAGGCAACTACTCGGTGCCCTATCTGTCTCCTGGCATCTATGACATCCGCATTGAGCATCCCGGATTCAAAGTGGCAACCCGTAAGGGCGTTGAGATCCAGGTGGGCGCGGTCGCCAGAATCGACTTTCCCATGCAGGTTGGCGAAGTCAGCCAGCAGATGGAGGTGACGGGCGGAGCACCGCTGCTCTCCACGGAAACGGCAGCTCTAGGCACGGTAATCGAGAACCGGCGGATCATCGATCTGCCCCTTAACGGACGCGACTACCTCCAGTTGGTCACGCTGAGCCCGAACGTCACCACGGAAGGCGGCGCGGGCGGGGCGACGGGTTTGCAAGGCGGCACGCGCAGCCAAACATCGCTCTCAGTCGCGGGACAGCGTTTGGAGTTTAATCGATACACGCTGGATGGAATGGAAAACACCGACCCCAACTTCAACTCTTACATCATTCACCCATCGGTGGACGCGATCCAGGAGTTCAAAGTGCAGACAGGGGTTTTCTCGGCGGAGTTCGGCCGCGGGTCGTCGCAAATCAACGTCACGACGAAATCCGGGACCAATGAGTATCATGGCACCGCGTTCGAGTTTCTGCGGAATTCCGCCGTGGACGCGCGCGAATGGCAGCAGGTGGGGCAAAAGAATCCGTTCCGCCGCAACGATTACGGGTTCACGCTGGGCGGCCCGGTGCTGATCCCGAAACTTCTGAACGGACGGAACCGTTTGTTTTTTATGTCAAATTTCGAGGAACTGCGGGACCGATTGACCACGCAGGTTGTCACCTCAGTGGCGACAAACGCTATGCGATCCGGGGACTTCTCCGGCCAGAGCCGCACGATCTTCGACCCTCAGACACGCATGTACAACTCCGCTGGTGTCGCGATCTCCGCCACGCCGTTCCCGGGCAACATCATTCCGCAGGCACGACTGAATCCAGCATCGCTGACTCTGCTGCAATACTATGGCGCTCCGAGTATCCCGGGCAATCAACTGGTGGCGAATAATTTCGTGCGCCAGGCTGTGTCGCCGACCGATTCGGACCAGTTTAACCAACGGATCGACTGGGTGGAGAGCGACAAATCAAGCTGGTTCGGCCGCTTTAGTTGGGGCAGCGATCTGCAGTCGCCCGCCGCGACGTTCCTCACCGATAGCCAGCGGGTCGCGACCACAGTCCGCCAAGGAATGCTGTCGAATACGAGAATTATCAGTCCCGCCACGGTGAACGAAGCCCGATTCGCGTGGGATCAATTTAATAACGACTTGGATGGATACTTCGCGAATACGAAGAACGTGCAAGCGGGGCTGGGCATCGACGGCTTGTTTGCGGCGAGCCCGCTCGCCTACGGCGTTCCGGCCATCGACCTGGGAGGCGGCGTCAGCGGTTTCGGCGGGGTCACGCCTTGGATCACGCGCGACGACATGTTCCAGTTTTCGGATAACGTCTCGCTGATTCGCGGCCGGCATTCCATCAAGTTCGGTGGTGAAATCCGGCGCGACCGGTACAACCAGTACGGCAACCAAAAAGCCACGGGCGAGTTTCTTTTCGACGGTCAATCCACCTTCGATCCCGCTAATCGCGGTGCTACTGGATTTATCTTCGCCGATTACATGCTGGGGCTGCCGGGGCAATCGGCTCGCGTGGTGGCGATGGCGGATGCGATGCTGCGCCGCAGTTCCTTCGCGGGCTTCCTGCAAGACGACTGGAAGATTACGACCAAGCTGACTCTCAACATTGGTGTGCGGTATGAAAACGCGCGCCCCTGGCACGACAAATACCGGGGAATGATGAATGTCCAGTTGTTCAACCCGGGTGTTGGCCCGAACGGTATTTTGCCAAATGCTGCACCTCCGATTATCACGCGTCCGGGCAACGGCGATTTCTATCAGGGGCTGAACTTCCACTTCGCCGACGGGCAAGGGACGCAGGCTGGCGACCAGTATATGGGGCGCAGCCTGGTGAATCCGGACAACAATAATTTCGCGCCGCGCATCGGCTTGGCGTATAGTCCGACCGATCACTGGACCTTCCGCGCAGGTTTCGGCGTGTTTTACGTGCAGGACGAGAGCAACCCGGTTTTCGATATGTCGCGTAACATGGCCGGCCGCGACTTGTACATCACCAGCATCGAGAACCGGAACGCGAATCTGACCGCTCCGTGGGCTCTGGAGCAGGCGAGCGCCTCATGTACTGGATGGACCGGCACGTGCCTCAAAGCGCCGCAACTTCTGGCGAACGTCCAGGGGATGCGCACGCCGTATGTCGATCAATGGTTGTTCAACATCCAGCGCCAGCTTACGCAGAACCTGGTGCTGGAGGTTGGCTATCAGGGCAATGAGGGTCATAAGCTGGACCGGTTCCGCTTGTACAATCAGCCGATCGTGAAGAGCGGACCAACCGACACGAGCAGCGTGGCGCAGCGCACGCCATGGCCGCAGTTCGGGCGGATTCAGGAAGTGGATGGCGGCGACAATTCCAACTACAACGCCCTCAGCGCAAAGTTGACGCAGAGGTTTTCGAGCGGATTGACCTACCTGATTGGCTACACTTGGTCGAAGGCAATTGACGATGGCAGCGCCCTGCGAACGAATGCCGGAGACACGCTATGGCCCGTGAACAGCTACAATCTCAAAGCCGAGCGCGGCTTGTCGCAATTCGACGTCCCCCGGCGGTTCGTCGCTTCCACCGTTTACGAATTGCCGTTCGGACACGGCAAGCCATGGGTGAATCAGGGCTTCGTGAGCAAGCTGGCCGGTGGCTGGCAGCTTGGCGGAATTTTCACGTTCGCCGATGGCACGCCGATCAATGTCACACAACTTGGCGATACCGCTGGCCTGAATACCCTGGGCAATCAACCGGACGCCACAGGCATCAGCCCAATTCCGGCGCACCGGTCCGCGCAGCAGTTCTGGAATATCGGGGCGATCGACGTGACCAATCCAAACTTGAGCTGGGAGCCGGGCAATATGGGCAGGAATACGTTGTTTTCGCCAGGCAGGGCGGACGGCGATCTGTCGCTGGCGAGGACGATCAAGATTCACGAAAGCCACTCGTTGAATGTCCGTTTCGAGGCGTTCAACGCCTTCAATCACCCCAACTGGAATACGCCCAGCGCGGATGCCAGAAATCCTGCGACCTTCGGCGTGATTACGTCCGCTAAGGCGATGCGGCAACTGCAGTTCGCGCTGAAATATATGTTCTGATGGAGTGTCCAGAACTGGGAATCGCGCCGTCGGGCGTATGGGAGAGAGTGTGCTTTTTCGCCTGATGGCCGCTCTGCACGGGCCGGTCTATGCAGCTCGCCAACGAGAACTGGTCCGGCTGATCTCGCCGCATCTCGTGTCCGGCGATCGCGTGGTTGATGTCGGTTGCGGATATGGGAACCTTGGAAAGGCATTGATGGACCACTCCAGTGTTGTGGTCACGGGGCTGGAGCGTGTCAAGCGCCCCGGCGCGTCGATCCCGGTGGAAGAATACTCTGGCCGGACTCTTCCGCTCGCGGATTTATCGGTCGATGTTGCGATCCTAGCGGATGTGCTTCACCATGACGACGATCCCAAGGCTCTGTTGGCCGAATGCCTGCGAATTTCCCGGCGGCTGGTGGTCATCAAGGATCATATCTTAAGTGGCCCGCTGGCCCATGCGCGCGTTTCCCTGCTCGACTGGGCGGCGAACGTTCCCTATGGCGTGAAATGCACGTATAGCTACAATACGCCGGAGCAATGGCGCCACTGGATTTCTGAGCTTGGAGTTGCCGTGGTGGAGGAGCGGACGTCGCTCAATTTGTACCCCTGGGCGATCAACTTAGTTTTCGGCGGACGGCTCCATTATTTTGCCGTCCTCAAAAAATCTTCAACGCGAAAATACGGCGCTCCGGATGGTTTGGAGCGTTCCGCATAAGATTCCCCGGCCAGCGCGATCAAAAACAGGAAGATGACGAGCGCCGGCGCGATGGAGTAGGGTGGCCCGAAAAACGCCAGCATATAGGGAATGGGGATCGCGACGGTGGCAGCGCCGATACGAGTAAAGCGATTTGTGGAGCAGAAGAGGGCGAGAAGAACCGGAAGCAGCAGAAGGCCGGCATCATAGCGGAAGACGTGGGGAGACACCAGCAGCGTGCTGGCCGCGCCCCCGGAGAACCAGCGCCACAAAGGCGCTCGCCAAGCGGCTATCGCGAGAAGCAGAGCAACCAGAGCGATCAGGAAAGCCGTCAGCCACGGCGAATCGAAACCGGCATTCAGGGCAAGCGCGCGAACCGAGATCTGCAACTCAGGCATCGGCTGGATGGTTGTGATATCGTGGCGGCGTAAAAGCTCATAGTATTGAGCAATTATTCCAGGGCCACCTAGAAGAATAGAAATCGCAGCAGCCGATGCACCGACAGCGCAAAAGCCTGCCAGCATACGCCAGCGTTTGTTAAGGGCCATCGCTACCGGCATCAGAAACAGGAGATGAACCTTAAAGACGGCGAGGCCGAGCACGGCGCCGCTTGCCCAGTCACGTTTCTGTTCCGCTAGCACGTAGCAGCCGAGAAAAATGGCGAGCATCCAGACCGGGTCCTGGCCATTGGACAGGCCAACCGAGGTGGGGTAATACAGCGCTGCGAAGATGAGTGCGTCGGGACCGAAGCGCCGGGCGAACCACCACCAGCAGCCGAGCAGCGCCGCGATTTGCGCCGAAAGCCAGACCCAGAAAGCCGGGACCAGCGCCAGCAGCGCCAAAGGCGCCAGCAGGGCGGCATAGAACGGCGGTCGAATGAACGGCACCACGCTGATGCTGCCTGGGTTCGTGCTGTCTGGAAACACCGTAGCTTGCAAATGGCGGATGAAGCTCACGTCGTACAGGTGCGAGAAGGCACCTTGACGGGCGGCGAGAGCGCCCAGATAGAAACTCAGGAAATCGACGTGCTGTGCATAGGAGACCACCAGCGAACCGACCGCTATCCAAAAGATAGACGCGATCACGACGATAGCGAGCGTGACGATTGGGATGCGGGGTTTCAACCGGGTAGGTTTCCGAGAGGCGCTGGCTGAAGAGAATGAGATACCAGTTCCGCGAGTTGGCACGCTTCAACGTGAGAGCGTTCCAAGTGTGATTCCCAGGACAGTGCGATGAGAAACAGGAAGATCGCGAGGACCGGGGCGGCCGAATAAGGAGGCCCGAAGAAGGCCACCATGTATGGGATCGGAATGGCTACCGTGGCGGCCGCGATGCGTGTGAAGCGATTCGTGGAACAGAAGATGGCGAGCAAAAGCGGCAGCAGGAGAATGCTGGTGTCGTAGCCATACACATGTGGGGCGACCAATAACGTGCCAGTACAGGCGGCGGCGAACCAGCGCCACAGCGGCGCACGCCACGCGGCTACGAGCAGTAACAGGACGACGACGCCAATCAGCAATGCATTGAGCAGTGGCGAGTCCCAACCGGCATTGAGGGCCAGCGAGCGGATGGAGATCATGCGCACGGGGACGGGGTCGAGAGTTTTGATGTCATGCCGCTGCAGAAGATCGATATATTGAACGATAATTCCCGTGCCGCCGAGAGCGAGGGAGATGGCAATGGCCGACGCGCAGACAGCACAGAAACCGGCGAGCATGCGCCAGCGTTTATCGAGCGCCATGGCAAGCGGGAGAAGGAAAAGCAAGTGAAATTTGATGATGGCGAGGCCCAGCAGTGCGCCGCTCGCCCAGTCGCGCTTCCGCTCAGCCAGCGCGTAGCAGCTTAGGAAGATGACAAGCATCCAGACCGGATCCTGGCCGTTGGACAGGCCTACCGAGGTCGGGTAATAGAGAGAAGCGAAGACCAGTGCGTCATATCCAAAGCGCCGGGCGAGCCACCACCAGCACCCGAGGAGCGCCGCGACCTGCGTCGAAAGCCACACGCAAAAGGCCGGCGCCAGAGGCAACAACGTCAGCGGCGCCAGCAGAGCGGCATAAAACGGCGGCCGGATAAAGGGCATCATCACGCTGGAGTCAGGAACCAGCGCCTTTTCGACGCTCGCTTGCAGAGGCGCATCGTAAAGCTGGTGGAATAAACCGCGCCGCGCGAGCAGTCCGCCGGAGTAGAAGCTGAGGAAATCGGTGTGAAGGGCGTGGGGGACGACTAGCGAGCCAATGGCAGCCCAGAAGGCGGAGGCGATGAGGGCGACGGCGAGATTGACGAAGAGGACGCGGCGGGTCACGTGGCCGCCAGGAGCGGTTGAGATGCTGGTTGCGCAACCCGTGTTTCGTCGTAGGACTCACGCGCCAGTGCGCCGAGTAACGTCAGCAAGAGAACAGCGGGGATCGCGGCGAACGGCTGTCCGAGGAGCGCCACGAGATACGGAATCGGGGTGACGGCAGTAGCCGCCACGATCCGTGTGAACCGCGACGCCGACCAAAAGATTGCGAGCAGGATCGGCAGCAGGAGCATCGTGGCATCGTATTTGTACACGTGAGGGGATACCAGGAGGGACCCAATGGCAGCGGCGGAGAACCATCGCCAGAGTGGGGCGCGCCAGCACGCGGCAAGGGCGAGTCCCAACACCAAGATCCCGAGTGGCGCCACAATCCACCAGGAGTCGGATCCCAAATTTTGCGGCAGGGCTCGGACGTTGAGCATGGTCCATTCGATTGGAGACACGCCCAAATCCTTCCGCTCCAGCAGAGCGCGGTATTGCTGCAGGCCAGTCTTGCCGATCAGAATTGCCGAAAGGCTCGCCTGAGCTAGCCCAAACACCCCGAAACTGAATAGCATTCGCCAGCGCTTCTGGAGAAGCAACACGAAGGGGAAAAGGAGCAGCAGATTGAATTTTATGAGACCGAGCGCCAGCACTGTGCCAGCGGCGATATCCATTCCGCTCTCCGCCAGTGAAAAGGCCACAATGAGAATGAAAAGCATCCACACGTTATCCTGTCCGTGCATGAGGCCGTAAGCCGATGGCAGATATAGCGAACAGTAGACGAGCGCATCCGCCCCGAATTTGCGACAAGCCAACGCCCAGCAGCCAAACAGCGCAGCGATTTGCAGCGAGATATATACCCCGTACGCAGGGACAATGGACAGGAGAGTCAAAGGCGCCTGCATGACTGCGTACATGGGAGGACGTGTGAACGGAACAGGCTCGCCGGTGTCTGGAAGTAATCGTTTTTGTAACTCGGAGACGATGCTGAGGTCGTAAAGGTGGTGGAAATCTCCGTGCCGCGCGAGAGATGCTCCCGAGTAGAAAGAAAGAAAATTGTAGTGCACAGCGTGGTGAACCAGTGTCACGCCGGACGTTAACCAATAGGCGGAGGCGATCGCGGCGATCGCAAGGTTTATCCATGGCACTTTTCGGTGCATTCGGCGACCTGTCCGAATATCGGCCGTTCCGGGAAGGATGTTTAGCCGACCCTGCTGCGCAACTCCGCCCGGACGGCGTCAAATCGCGAGCAGGACGGTGAGCAACAGCAGCCCGCCGATGATGTAGCTCGCCCGATCTTTAAACGTGAATACGACTGGATCGTCGTGAACCAGTCCACGGTTGGCGAGCACGGCAATGCGGCTGAGCCAATAGAAAATAAGAGGGCATGCTGCCCAGAGAACATTGGCATGGGAATACAGCGCTTTGACCTCTGGGCTGTGGATATAGAGCGCCAGCACGAACGTCGCGGCGCAGGTGCTGGCCGCAGCGAGAGAGCCGAGTTGGGGAAGATCGACGGCCAAGTATGCACGGCCGCGAGCGTCTGGTTCCGGGCCGGAGCCGTACAGGCGCAACTCGATCAGGCGTTTTACAAACGCGAGGCTCAAAAACAGGAACATGGCGAAGGCGGCGGTCCATTCTGAAATCCCCGTGCCGATAGCCGCTCCTCCGAACAACATCCGAATGGTGTAGAAGCCAGCGAGCAGGATCACGTCGGCCAGAAGCAAACGCTTGAAATAGAGCGAATAGCCAACGGTCAGGATGGCGTAGGCGCAAAGGATCAGGGATGCGCCGAGCGGCAAACGGGAGGCAAGCGCCGCAGCACATCCAAGGAGCAACGCGGAGGCCATTATGCCCGCCGGCAGCGGCAGCTTTCCGGAAGCAAATGGACGGGAACGTTTCCGGGGATGGAGGCGGTCCGCATCGAGATCGAGCAAATCGTTGACGATGTACAGAGCCGATGCACACAACGAAAATGCAGCAAACGCAATCAGGCTGCGAACGATCATTGGGCTGTCAAACACTCTGTGCGACAGGAAGATCGGCACAAAGACGAGAACATTTTTGGACCACTGATGAAGGCGGAGCGCGGAAAGCCAATCCTTCCACGATTCTTTGATGCGGGTGAACTCGGCGAGCACAGGAACGCCCTGGCGGCGGAGGCGCTTCGCGCAGGCGGGCGGAGCGTTTACAACAACCGCGCCATCACTCTCCCGCCAAACGTCGAGGTCGGAACGGGAATTTCCGGCATAGAAGAACTTCTGACCGCCCACCAGGCCTCGAATCGCCGCCAGTTTCTGTTTGCCGGTAAAATTCTTTTTGCCATCGCTCGCGACCACGCCGTCGAAGAGATTCAGTAAGTCGGCGATTTGTGTGGCGACGTGCTCATCGGCTCCAGTGGTTAAGATCAGCCGGCGTCCGGCGCTGCGCTCCTCTTGAAGATAGTCCACAAAGGGCTGACAAAAAGGAAGCAGATCCACGCGAAGGGTTGTCCGATCGCCGACCTGACGCTTCATATAGGCTTTACCACGCAGAAGCCAAAGCGGAAGCCAAAGCAGGTAGAACGGGTTTCGTTTGACGAGGACCAGGATGGACTCGTAGAGGACATCAGTCTGCAGAAGCGTCCCGTCCAGATCGACACAGAGCGGAGCCGCCGATTCATCCGGCTGAGACGTGGCGATTGGACTTATACCGGCGTTGTCGTACATCGGACCGCGCTCCAGACGGCCTTGCAGGTAGAACCCGACGTTTCGCGCGCACGATACGACTCATAACTGAGGGCGGCCAGGAATGTTAATAGCGTAAGGGCTGGAATCGCGGCGATGGGTGGTCCGGCAACTGTAAGCAGGTAGGGAATGGGGATCACCGCCGTAGCGGCGGCTATGCGGGTAAACTTCGACCCGGAATAGAAGATCGCGAGCAGGACGGGCAGCAGGAGCAGGGTGGCATCGTATTTATATACGTGAGGGGAGATTAACAATGAACCGGTCGCAGCGGCGGAAAACCAGCACCATAACGGCGCACGCCAGCACGCCGTAAGGACGAGTGCCACCACCATTAATATCAGGGGCGCAGCCCACCAGCCGGAGTTCAATCCAGCATTTAAAGCCAGAGCTTGAACGTCCAACATCGCCCAGCGGCCTTCGGCGAGGGCTTGTAGATCCGAACGGCTTAGCAGGTTGTAATATTGCCGGAATCCGGAGGCGCCGATCAGCGCAAAAGAGGCGATCGCTTCGAGCAGACCGGTCAGCGAAAAGGCAACGAGCATGCGCCAGCGCTTCTCGAAGAGCAGCACCAAGGGAAACAAGAGCAGCAGATGGAATTTGACGAGCCCGACGGCAAGTACTGCGCCTGCGGCGAAGTCCAGTTCACGTTCAGCGAGGGTGTAGGCGAGAACGACGAGCACCAACATCCAGACATTATCTTCTCCGTGCGCCAACCCGACCGCGGCAGGCATAAAGAACGCGCAGTAGACCAGTGCATCCGAACCGAACTTGCGAGCGGCCCAAGCCCAGCAGCCGAGCAGAGCCAAAATCTGCGAACCGAGCCAGATCCAATAAGCCGGTACCAGCGGCAGCAGCGTGAAAGGCGCCACGAGCACGGCGAAGAGCGGTGGCCGTATGATGGGAGCCCAGGCGGGCGCATCCGGCAGCAATTGCTTCTGGAGCAGGCGCTGGAAATCAAGGTCGTAAAGGCGCGACAAATCGCCCTGACGGGCCATTCTGCCCGCAGTGTAAGTGGCCAGAAAATCATGAGTCTGTGCGTGCGAGACCACCATCGAGCCGATCACGATCCAAAATGTGGACGCAATCGCGGCGATGGCCAGGGTCACCCAGGGAATTTTGCGTTGCATGCGCGGGCCTGACGGTAGTATCGGCCGTTCCGTTTACGAGGTTTAGAGGACCGCCTGGCCGGCCTTACTCAATTGCAGAATCTGCCGGCGGCAGCCGATCTATACAAGTAGGCCGAATATGGCCAAGTAGGCCGAAATATGGCGGCACTCGAACTCGCTGTGGTGGTCCCAACATTCCGGGAAAGGGAAAATATTCAAGTCCTGCTGGCTCTGCTGGCATCGGCGCTAATTGGCATTGAATATGAAGTGATTTTCGTGGATGACGATTCGCCGGACCAAACGGCCGCTGTCATCCGTGCGGCCGCCATCGGCAATCCACGTGTGCGATTGCTGCAGCGGATCCATCGGCGGGGGCTAGCCTCGGCTTGCATCGAAGGAATGATGGCAACGGCCGCTCCTTATATAGCGGTGATGGACGCGGACTTGCAGCATGACGAGTCGATCCTGCCGCGGATGCTCAACACTCTGAAATCGGAACGGCTGGATGTGGTGGTGGCAAGCAGGAATGCGAATGGCGGCAGCATGGGCCATTTTGCGTCCTCGCGCGTGCGCATCAGCAATCTGGGCCGAAGATTGAGCGGGGCGATCAGCCGTTGCGCGCTCAGCGACCCGATGAGCGGATTTTTCGTGCTCAACCGCCGGTTCCTCGAAGAAGTAGTGCATTCGGTTTCGGCCATCGGATTCAAGATTCTGCTAGATATCGTCGCATCGTCGCGGCGGCCCGTGCGCTTCGCGGAAGTGCCCTACCGGTTTCGCGAGCGGCTACACGGCGAAAGCAAACTGGACATCCTGGCAGCGCTTGAATATTTGCAATTACTGCTCGACAAAACGATTGGCGACATTGTTCCGCCGCGGTTCGTTATTTTCGGCATTGTTGGTGCGCTCGGCGTGCTGGCACATCTGGCGTTCCTATTCCTGCTGATGCGGCTGGCGCACCAGACGTTCCTTTCGGCGCAAATATTGGGGACGTTCGCCGTCATGACACTCAATTTCTTTCTCAATAATGCGATCACGTATCGGGATCGCCGGTTGCGCGGTGCGGCGATGGTGCATGGTCTGTTGTCGTTCTATACGGCCTGCTCCGTGGGGACGTTTGTGAATCTCCGGGTGGCAAGCTTCGCCGCAGAGAATGGCTTGCCATGGTATGCAGCGGGATTTCTCGGCGTGGCTGTGAGTTCGGTCTGGAACTATACGATGACCGCTATCCTGACCTGGCGGCAACAGCGGAGAGAAGCAGGCCGGGGGCGTGTTTCGCCAAGGATACCAGTCTCGGCACGGTCGCTGGCCTCCTGAGCACAACAACACCTTATGAGCATTGCTGAGTTTGTCTACACAACAGTGTTGCGCCCCAGGCCGCTGAAAGCGATGGCGAATGCGCTGATCCGGCAGTGTATTCCAGACCGGCTGGAGCGGAATGGGGCTGTCACTATTCTGAATCCGAGAGATCCGGTGATTTCCGGAGCGCTGACCTTCGGAGTCTATGAAAAGGCAGAGACAGCCTTCTTCTGTTCCGTCTGCCAACCCGGCATGATATTTCTCGATATCGGCGCCAATGTCGGCTACTACACGGCCCTCGCCAGCGGGCGGATCGGGAAACAGGGAAAGATTATCGCTCTGGAGCCGGACCGGGAGAACTTTCAATATCTGAAGCGGACAGTCGCGGCCAATGGGGCGGAGCACGCCGTGTGCATCCGGAAGGCGGCGGCAGACCGAAATGGGTCTACGCGGCTGTACATCTCGGCTAATAACCGGGGAGATCATCGTCTATACGCGAACGATCTGTCCGGCAGTTCCTATGAGGTCGAAATCTCGACTATCGACGAAATACTGAAGGAGCAGGGCCTCGATTCCGTGGACCTGGTAAAAATCGATGTCCAGGGTTATGAAGGACACGTTCTCCGCGGGATGCGGGAAACCATCAGGCGATCAAACCGGCTGATCCTGCTGACAGAGTTCTGGCCGTTCGGCCTACGGAGCGCAGGAACCGCGCCTGAGGACGTGCTTACCGAATTGACGGAATCCGGGATGCGCTTGTATGAACTGACGGGAAAGGGACGCCTGGTAGGGTTGGCCGATCCGAAAGGTTTCATTGAGCGGCATCGAGGCAGGCGGTATGCAAATATCGTGGGTGTAAAAGGTGGGCCACTGAGCGGAAACTTGGAACCCGGCGCCTGAACCTTCGCCCAGAGAGCGATCGACCCTTATCTGGTCATAGATGCAAGGAACTCGGCATTGTTGTGGGTTTTGGAGATTTTGTCGCGCAGCAACTCCAAAGCCTCGACCGAAGATAACGGGTTCATCACCTTGCGCAGCACCCAAATACGGTTGAGTTCCTCCTTGGGAATCAGGAGTTCTTCTTTGCGGGTTCCGCTTTTATTGATATCGATCGACGGGAAGACGCGTTTGTCCACCAGTTTGCGGTCGAGGTGGATTTCCATATTGCCGGTGCCTTTGAATTCCTCGAAGATGATGTCGTCCATGCGGCTCCCGGTATCTACCAGGGCAGTGGCGATGATGGTGAGCGAACCGCCCTCCTCCATCGCTCGCGCGGCGCCGAAGAAGCGCTTGGGACGCTGCAGCGCGTTTGAATCCACGCCGCCGGAGAGCACCTTGCCCGAGGGCGGCACCACGGAATTATAGGCGCGGGCCAGACGGGTGATGGAGTCGAGCAGGATCACGACATCGCGCTTATGCTCCACCAGGCGCTTGGCTTTTTCGATGACCATTTCGGCCACTTGCACGTGGCGGGAGGCAGGCTCATCGAAAGTGGAGCTGATCACCTCGCCTTTCACAGTGCGCTGCATGTCGGTGACTTCCTCGGGACGCTCGTCAATCAGCAGGACCATGAGAACAATTTCCGGATGATTTGTGGTCACCGAGTTGGCGATAGACTGCAACATCATGGTCTTGCCCGTGCGGGGTGGCGCGACGATCAGGCCACGCTGGCCCTTACCGATCGGCGTCAATAGATCCATGATGCGGCCGGACAAGTTGTCCTTGGCTGTCTCCAGACGGATTCTCTGATACGGATAGAGCGGCGTGAGGTTGTCGAAGAAGATCTTGTTGCGCGCCTCCTCGGGCGGCTCGAAGTTGATCGCATCGACTTTCACCAGAGCGAAATAGTGCTCGCCTTCCCGAGGCGGCCGGATGTGGCCGGAAACCGTGTCGCCGGTGCGGATGCTAAACCGCCGGATCTGGGAGGGGGAGACGTAAACGTCGTCAGGGCCAGGGAGATAGCTGTACTCGGGCGAACGGAGGAAGCCGAAGCCGTCGGGCAGCGCCTCCAGGACCCCTTCGGAAAAGATTAAGCCGCTCTTTTCAGCCTGCGACTGAAGGATCTTGAAGATTAGCTCCTGTTTGCGGAGGCCGGAAGCGCCGGCAACGGCGAGATCGGCAGCCACATGGATTAACGCCGTAATACTCATGTCCTTCAGTTCCACGAGATCGAGGCTGCGGGGAGAGCGCATCCCGGTAGGCTCAGGCCTCGCGGGCGGCCTTCCATTGGGTGGCTGATTCCTCTTTTCTTCAGGCCTCGGGCTCCTATCGACCGCCGGAGAGACTTCCTGCGCGGCGGCGGAGGTGTCGAGGTTCGATTCCTGCAACACGCTCTTTTCGGCCTCGTGGATGACGGGTGCCTCCAGGAGTTTTTCCGCTGGGACTTCCTGGCCCGCTGCGCTACTCGCGCGCTTTTCCCCCTCGCCCTCATGGGAGTCTGCCCCCGGCGCCTCCGCCGCAGCTTGCCGATCGGGCGTGGCCGATGCGCCCGCGGATGGCTCTTCCGCGATTTTGGCAAGGGACTTTTCTTGTCCTTTGCCGCGCACGCCGACTGCCCGTTGTTCCTCTGCTGTCTTGGCGGTGCGCCTGTGAGAAGTTTTTTCCATTTGCTTAATCGCCTCCTGTCGGCTGCGCGGCCGCCGTGCAGGAGCAACCCGATTGGGGCTTGCCGGGCAGGTGGCCGATGCTACATCGAAAACGCATTCAGGGTGAGAAGTGGTCCTTGCTTCCGCTATGCCCCACAAGCCTCAGCGGGCTCCTGCACGTTCAAACTTCCGGCAATATCTCCGGAGAGGAGCAAAGTCGAGAGGCGGCTGAGCTAGGCCTAAGGAAGGTGACCGGGGATCCGATGACCTATTCACATTAATAGCAGACGCCAAAAGCTGTGTCAACCGATAGAATTTTTCCTGTTGTTAGCATGTGATCTGTCCGGTCGAATTAGCACGTGATCTGTCCGCTTGACCCAAGGGGCGGGTGATGCTGGGAAGTGGAACCAACCAATCCCGCGATCTCCGCCGCGGAAATG
>Ga0070735_10001729_pt1 | contig 20555 bp, 20 predicted proteins | sample Coa_R1_FD_66443 | JGI IMG/M metagenome (GOLD analysis project Ga0070735, IMG submission 66443) | Surface soil microbial communities from Centralia Pennsylvania, which are recovering from an underground coalmine fire - Coalmine... | ecosystem: Environmental > Terrestrial > Soil > Unclassified ... | reverse complement strand
CTCGGCTTGTCGTACGCGGCGCAAACCTTATCGGATCCAGCATCACAGCCGTGGATTTTCTCGAGCGATGAGGGCGGGACCGGTTCGTATCTGGGCGTCGATATCGCGGATGTAAGCGGCGAACGCTTGAGCGCCCTGAAGTTGAAAGAGGAGAAAGGTGTCGAGGTGACCATGGTCGACCAGGATGCTCCTGCCGGGAAAGCGGGCATCAAGGAACACGACGTCATCCTGACCATGAACGGCACGAGCATCGACAGTGGCGCGCAATTGCGGCGGATGATTCACGAAACGCCTGCGGGGCGTGTGGTGACGCTGGGCCTGAGCCGCGATGGCCAGCCCATGACCGTGAAAGTGCAGCTTGCCGACAAGCACAAGGAATTCGCGCTCGCCGGCCCGAAACCTGGCAACTTCCACTTCGATATGCCGGACATTCATATGCCGGACATTGATATTCCCTCCATCAATATGGTGGTGGTCACGTCCTCGGCGCGCAGCGGACTCATGGTGGAGAACATCACGCCGCAGTTGGGAGATTTTTTTGGAGTGAAGAACGGAAACGGAGTGCTGGTGCGGTCGGTGGAGAAAGGCAGCCGCGCGGAGAAGGCGGGGTTCCGGGCCGGAGACGTCATTGTGAAGGTGAATGACCAGGCAGTCCACGACACCAGCGACTTCGCACACGGGGTGAAGTCGCGCAGCGGCAACTCGGTGAATGTGAGCATCATTCGCGAAAAGAAAGAACAGAACCTGACTCTTACGCTGCCCGCGCCCAAAGAGTCGGGCGATCTGATTCCCGATGAGAGTTTCGATTGGGTGCCGACTATCCGGGCAGACTCGATGGAGTTGAGCGAGCTGCGGAGTGAACTCGCAAAGCTTCGGCCGCAATTGGAATTGGCGGCCGACAATGCGCGGAAAACCACGAAAGAGTTGCGCAAGGAGCTGTGCCGGGAGCAGCAGACGCTGCGCCAGCAGAGCCAGAAGCAGCGAGAACAGGCCAGGAAGAATTTAGAACAGATCCGCGAGCAACTGCTGCGGATGCGGGACGACTGGTTGTAGATCGAAGGTTCGCTGCGTTCAGCGGCCGCTCGAGGTTGCGTGGGCCACGTTGGTCAGGCAGACGTGATTGCGTCCAGCCTGCTTCGCGACATACAGGCCAGTGTCGGCGGCTCGGATCATTTCATCGCGAGTGGTGCCGTGGGTAGGGAAAGCGGCCACGCCGGCGCTGATCGTGACGGTGCGCGGGACTCCGGGGAACTGCCATTTCTCAATCGTTCGGCGTAACTTCTCGGCGATGGTCATCGCCTGTTGCGCATTCGTCTGAGTCAGCAGAATCGCAAATTCTTCTCCCCCATAGCGGCACACAACATCAATTTTGCGCAGCTGCCGGTGGAAGAGCGAAGAAACCTGCCGCAACACCTCATCTCCCAGCAAGTGGCCGAACTCGTCATTCAAGCGCTTGAACTGATCGATGTCGACCATGATGACGGCCATTCCGGTGCCGTAGCGGCGGGCACGCTCGATCTCTTCCATGATGCGGAGTTCAAAAAAACGGCGGTTGAAGATGCCAGTCAGGCCATCCAGGTATGCGAGCTGCTTGACCCGCTCGACGAAGTGCGCGTTTTGGATGGAATTGGCGCAGATGTCGGCCACCGATTCGAGCGACTGCAGTTCGCTTTCACGAAAAGCATTGCGTTCGGAACTGTGCAACCCGAGCACGCCTAGCGTCTGTCCAAACGAAATCAGTGGAATGCTCAAGCGGGAATTGCACTCCGTAAACAGGCGGAGGCAGTCAGGTCCTGCTCTCAAGTCGTTCTCGATGACCGTGCCACTGGCCTCGATCACCTGGGACCAAGGCGGCTGCGTGACTGGAAAGCGTTTTGAGGAGGAAAAACAGGGCGTTAATGTGCCGTGATGAGCGCGCAGAACGAGCTCGCTTTCCTCGCGCAGAAATAAGGAAACGTGGGGAACCTGGAAGGCGTGCTGGATCACCGCACAGGCACGGTTCAGAAGATCTTCCAATTCCATGACGGCAGTGCTTTGCTGCGCGATCTTATTGATCGCCTCAAGTTGCCGGGCGCGCTGGCGCTCCAGTGAGTAAAGGCGCGCGTTCTGTAGCGCGATGGAAGCTTGCGTGGAAAACAGAGTAAGCAGTTCGATGGTTTCGGAATCGAAGTGGTCGAGATGGTCGCTCTGGCAATCGAGCACGGCGGCGACTTCATCGCCGACCATGAGCGGGATGGCTAACTCGGAGCGGGTGGATTGCGCGGAGTTGACGTAGCGCGGGTCCTGAGTCACATCGGGAACATAGACGGGCTGCCGGGCGGCCACCGCGGCCCCGGTGATCCCCTCGTGAATGCCGAGACGAATCGTGTCTTTGCCAGCATCCCAGCCGATCTGCGAGCGGACACACAACTGCTGGGCCCCCTTATCGATGGAGAGGACGGCAACATTGCGCAGCTGGAAATGATCGCGCGCGATCGCCAGGATCCCCTGCAACACTTCATCGAGATCGAAGGTGGAGAGAACGGCCCGGCTGGCGTCGAACAAGACCGCGATTTTGGGCATTCCAACGGATTCTACTTCGGGAATACAGCGGGCCGAGGTTCCGAAAGTAATGCAGGCGGGGGAGGAGAGCCTTGCTTATCGCCATCTTCTGGCCGTGCGGATCAATCCGTAGGCGACCAGGCAGAACCAGAAATCCACCGCCGTGCCCAGATCAACATGAAAACGGTGGTGTCGGGCGACCGGCGGAAGGAAGGGCAAGAGAACGAAATACACGATATTGCCCAGGATGATGGCCACCAAGGCTTGAAGGAAATTCATCAGCACCGATGGTTTAGACACCGTTGCGCCTCGGGTGGTTGTGGGAAATGCAGTTGGCAGCTTGTGCAGAATGGGCGTACTTCGTTAACGAGGCATTCGGTTTCGGTAGCAACGAACGGCTGCGCTGGCTCTGCTATTCTTTCGATGCCTCGTGAATCTCTGATGCGAGACATGCATTTCGCCCATGCTGGAGCTCTCCACGCCCGTACAGTATGTGAAAGGTGTAGGCCCGCGCATTGCTGAGGTGTTGGCCGCCAAAGGAATCCGTACCGTTGGCGACCTTCTCCATTATCTTCCATTTCGCTACGAGGATCGGCTGAACCCGCGGGGTATTGCCGAGTTGCGGCCGGGCGAGATGGCCAGCGTAGTGGGCGAAGTGCGCAACTCGGGGCTGTTTCGCACGCGCAGCATGCCGATTTTCCAGCTAACTATCGGGCAGGGACGGGCTAAATTGCGCTGCCTGTGGTTCAACGCGACTTATCTGCAAGACAAGTTCAAGCCAGGGCAGCTGATCGCGCTGTATGGGAAGGTCGAAGAAGATCAGCGCAGCCGCGAACTGCAGATCATTCAGCCGCAATTCGAGATTCTGGGAGATCCCAGCAATGGGGAGAATGGCGCGGAGAAGAAGGCCGCGGAATCACTGGAGATTGGCCGCATCGTTCCCATCTATGAAGCGACGGGGCGGGTCAGTGCGCGCTGGTTCCGGAGAATCATTCGCACCGCACTCGAAAATCTGACTCCAGAACTGCCTGACTCGATTCCCGCCATGGTGCGGGCGCATCTGGGACTGATCTCGCCGCACGCCGCGCTATGGAATGTGCACTGGCCGGAACCAGGCGAGAGTTTGCAGGATCTGCAATCCTCCCGCACGCCGGCGCACGTCCGAATGATCTTCGATGAATTGTTCTTCATTGAATTGGGATTGGAGTTGAAGCGCCGCCAGCAAAAGGCACAGACGGGAATCGCGTTTCGCCTGGACGATCGGGTGCGGGCGGCGATCAAGAAGATTCTGCCGTTTCATCCGACGGCAGCGCAGAAGCGGGTATTGAAAGAGATCGCCGAGGACATGCAGAAGCCTTATCCCATGCGGCGTTTGCTGCAGGGCGACGTGGGATCGGGGAAGACGATCGTGAGTTTTGAGGCAGCGATCATCGCCATCGAGAACGGGTATCAGGTGGCTTTGATGGCGCCTACCGAGATTCTGGCGCAGCAGCATTATTTTTCTGCGCGGCGAATGCTGGAGAATGCGGGATACCGCATTGTTCTGCTGACGGGCTCGCTGGAATCCGACCGCAAGCGGGAGATTCGCCGGCACATTGCGCAGGGGAGCGCCCAACTGGTCATCGGGACTCATGCCCTGCTGGAGGAGAAGGTCGAGTTCGCCAATCCGGGGCTGGTGATTGTGGACGAACAGCATCGGTTTGGAGTGATGCAGCGGCTGAAGCTGATGAAGAAGGCGGGGGATGCGGAGGGCAGGCGAGCGACCCTGGCCGCGGAAGGAACCGAGGCTCGTGCAGAGAGTGGGCCGACGGGTTCCGCGGAACCGGACGTTCTTGTCATGACTGCGACGCCTATCCCCCGCACGCTCGCACTTACGCTCTACGGCGACCTGGATCTCAGCGTGCTTGACGAATTGCCGCCGGGACGCACACCCATAGTGACCAAGTGCGTTTCTGACGACCAAGCCCCGAAGGTGTGGGAGTTCGTGCGCAAGCAGGCGATGGCGGGGCATCAGGCGTACGTGGTCTATCCGGTGATTGCCGACAATGAAGAGAGCGAACTCAAGGCCGCGATCAAGATGTACCGCGAACTGAGCGGGAAGGTATTCGCCGACTTGAAAGTTGGGTTGCTGCACGGGCGCCTCGATGCTGACCTCAAAGATCAGGTCATGCGCATGTTTCAGAAAGGGGAATTGCAGATCCTGGTCGCGACGACTGTCATCGAAGTCGGCGTCGACGTCCCCAACGCGACCGTCATGGTGATCGAGCACGCCGAGCGCTTCGGGCTGGCGCAGCTTCATCAGCTGCGCGGACGCATCGGGCGCGGCGCAGCCAAGTCTTACTGTGTTCTGATGACGGGCGGCAAGATCTCGGAGGAAGGCCAGAAGCGGCTGGATGCCATGGTCCGGACCAATGACGGATTCAAGATTGCCGAGCTCGATCTCGAACTGCGAGGGCCGGGGGAGTTCTTCGGCACGCGGCAGGCGGGTTTGCCAAATTTCCGGGTGGCCAATATCATTCGCGACGCGCAATTGCTGGAGGCGGCGAAGCAAGAAGCGGCCGCGGTCCTTGCCGGCCCCAATAGCGAGATATCCTCTGAAGAAATTAGCCGGTCGCTAGTGCAGATGCGGGCTCGATGGCAGCACACCTACGGGCTGGTGGAAGTAGGCTAGCGAATAGGGATTGGCGTTTTGGACTGGCGGCGTTGCACAGACAAGTGAGCTAGAGCTGTCACCGCCAATTGTGTGCAACCGCCGCCAGCGTTTCCCACCTTACGACGGGAATGGACTGGACCAAATGGCCTGAAGGTGACATGCATTCCGCACACCAGTGCCATGGTTTTCGAAACGAACTGATAGAATCGAAAAGATGGCCGGAAGCTCCCAATTAATTCAGATTGAGGTGAGCCCTCCACCGCGGATGCCCAAGCCGCAGTGGCTGCGGGCCAAGGCCCCCGTCGGCGAGAACTTTCATGATTTGAAGAAGCTGGCGCGTGGGCTTGGGCTGCACACCGTGTGCGAGTCGGCACAGTGTCCCAACATCGGCGAGTGCTGGAACCATAAGACCGCGACCTTCATGCTGCTGGGCGACATTTGCACGCGGCGCTGCGGATTTTGCGCTGTGCCGAAGGGACGCCCGGAGCCGATCGATTGGGCAGAGCCGCGGCGTGTGGCTGAAGCCGTCGCTACTCTAGGATTGAAGCACGCCGTCGTAACCAGCGTGAATCGCGATGACGACAACCTCGGCAGCGCTCGCGTTTTTGCCGAGACCATCCGCGAGATTCGCGAACTGACGCCGGATTGCCGCGTCGAAGTGCTCATCCCGGACTTTCAAGGCCTGGAAGAATCGTTGCGCATTGTGCTCGACGCGCGACCCGACGTGCTCAACCACAATACAGAAACAGTGCCGCGGCTCTACCGCGCAGTGCGCTCCGGCGCACGATACGAGCGCACGCTCACGCTCCTGGAAAATGCCAAGAAATTTTCACCCGGCATGGTCACCAAGAGCGGCGTCATGGTCGGCTTGGGCGAATCGAGCGAAGAATTGATTGAAGTCTTTCGCGACTTGGGCACGCGTGGAGTCGACATTCTCACCGTCGGACAATATTTGCGACCTTCCAAAGATCACCTGCCGATCGCGCGCTTCTACGAGCCACAAGAATTCGTCTACCTGCGGGACCAGGCTCTGCGCTTCGGATTCCGCCATGTAGAATCGGGGCCGCTGGTGAGGTCCAGTTATCACGCGCACGAGCACGCCGATGCTGCTGCGACGCCGCGGGCGGTGACCTAGCTTGCGGCGGACGGGTTTTCCCGCCCACGTTGTTTTTCCCCAGAGCACGATTCACAGAACTACTATCTCCATCGAAGAAGTCGTCAAAAGGGGGCCGCTCCTCCCGTGGTGACATTTCTGCTGGTTGTACTAGGTTTTTTCGCGGGCGTGCTGGGTGCGCTGACCGGCATCGGAGGCGGTGTGCTGCTGACGCCGATTTTGGCGCTGTATTTCGGCATCCCGATCCGCGAAGCCATCGGCACGAGCCTGGTTGCCGTGATCACGACCTCGGCCGCAAGTTCCTCCGTCCACCTGCAGCGCCACACGACTGACATTCGTTTGGGAATGACGCTGGAACTGGCAACGTCCCTGGGCGCGGCCGTGATGGCGTATCTGGTTGGCTATTTCAACCGGAACTTTCTCGAAGGATTGTTTGCCGCTTTCCTGCTCTACAGCTCTATCACGATTCTGGCAAAGCATGGCAAAGTGAAGCCGGAAGACGAATCCTCGCCAGCGGTGAATGGCGAGGTAGTAATTCCTCCCTACGAGCCGCGGCGTTATCCGCTGGGATTGTCAGCGTCGCTGGTGGCGGGCGGGCTCTCGGGGTTGCTGGGAATTGGCGGTGGGCCGATTAAGGTGCCGGTCATGTTCATTTTCATGAATGTGCCCTTGATGGTGGCCACGGCGACGTCGAACTTCATGATCGGAGTAACTGCGGCGGCCAGTGCCATCATCTACTACCGCCGCGGCGACATCCTGGTGGATATCGCGGCACCGCTTGCCGTGGGCGTCTTTGTGGGATCGCTGCTAGGCGCGCGCCTGGCTCCGCGCATTCATACTAAGGTCGTCGTCTACCTGCTGGTCGGGGTCATGCTTTATCTGGGGGGGCATCTGGCGGTCCATCTACTGCGAGGCGCGCTATGAGCCAGCTCCGAGAGCCCGCCTTCGATCGCGTTGTAGCCATTGTGCTGCGTACCGGAGCCTTCGGGTGCTTCTTCATCATGCTCGCCGGGCTAATCGCCGGATGGTTCCTGCCAGGCAGCATTGCTCTCGGGATCGAGCGGGCCGGCGTATTGCTGATGCTGGCTACCCCGGTAGTGCGCGTGATCGTGGCTTGCTTCCTGTTCTTCCGCGAAAAAGACTGGAAGTATGGATGGATCTCGCTGGGGGTGCTGGTGATTCTGATGCTGGGGTCGGTCTTCGGAATCGGCGAGCATTGAAACTAACCGGAGTGAGACTCCGGCTCAGAACACGTGCAACTTAATGCTGAGGTATTTCTTGGGGTTCTCGCGGATGGCCTTCAGCAGATCCCGGGTCTCGGTCAGCATGTCGTTGGCGTTCTTGTAGAGCGCCTCGTCTTTGAAGAGCTTGCCGGCACTGCCTTGTCCCGCTTCAAGTTCGGTGGTGAGCTGCGAGAGCTTTGTAATGGTGGTGTCAAGCTTCTTCGCCAGTTCCTCGTCTTTAGTCAGCTTGCCCAACGTTCCTTTGCCGGCATTGATATCGTCGGTGACTTTCTTGAGATTGGCGATGGTGTCGTTGGTATTGTTGTAGAGCGAGGGATCTTTGAGGAACTTGCCAGCCGTGCCCTTGCCCTGCTGCATGTCGTCGATGACGGAATTCATCTTGTCGAGCGTGGAGAGAAATTTATCGTACGCATCGGTGCGGCTGATGAGCGCGCCCAGGCTGCCCTGGCCATTACTGACCTCCTCCACGACTTTTTGGAAATCCGCAACCGTCGCGGAGAACCGGTTGTAGAGCGTGGGATCGTAGATCAATTTGCCGAGCGATCCTTTGCCGCTTTCTGCGAAAGCCAGGATGCGGTCGGCACGTTTCAAGAGCGCGTCCATATTCTGCAGCGTGCTCTGGCTGGCCTTCACTACCTGATTGAAATCGGGGTGGACTTGCGTGGGGAGCGTATCTCCATTGTGTACAGGAGGGCCGACTGCCTGCGAGCTGTCGATGTCGAGATAGGTTTCTCCGAGCACACCGGCAGTTTCCAGGGAGGTAACAGAATCGCGGCGCATGCCGTAGCTGTATTTCGTGCTTACCTTCATCACTATTTCCACCGGGGTCTGCTGCTTGTCTTTATCGGGGACGATCGCAATATTGGTCACATTGCCGATATCCACGCCGCTCAAGCGCACGGGGGCGCCGATGCGGAGGCCCTCGGCATTGTCGAAATAGGATTTGATCGTGATGCGGGGAGTGAATAGCCCGGAGGTCCCGGACATTAGGAAAAGGAGAAATCCCAAAGTCAGGCTGGCAATGATGACCGTAAGCCCAACACGCAGTTGCGACCACTTGAGCTGCTTCTGGCTAGGCAAATGATTTCCTCATAACGCCAGCTGGGACGGAATGTTTCGGCTGCGGCAACAGCTCAGATCGCAGCCGGGGACTCGCGATACGCCCACCGTTGAATGATAACAAAATCTGCAGGCTGTGTTAGACGGCTTTCGCGCGCAATGCAGGCATGATGGCCAGCGCGAGCAGGTATGCAGCGGCCCCGCAGGCCAGGGTCACGGTCAATCCGAACTGGATGGCGATCACCATGGCCAGCGCCGATCCGAGCACGCTGGCTGCGGCGTTCATGGCCCATGCCCATTCAATGGCGTTGTCAGAGGAGGGCGGTTCGGCCGGGAACTCCGGGGCTGGAGAGGAGGCCAGCGCGCGAAGTCCAGTGGGAAATGGCATGCCCATGCCGAACCCTAGCGGAACCAGGAAAATGCCGCTCACCAGCAGGCGGTAGGGAAAAGCCAGCCCGACCAAAGCGGCCAGACGGCCGGGCAGAAATAATACTTCGACGAGCAGCATGAGAATCACGAGTACGATAGGAATCCAACCCATCTCGGCGCGCGGCAGCCAGCGGCGTGAAAACAGGCTTCCAGCGCCGCTGGAGAGCATCAGCAGAAAAATCACCACGGTCAGAGCGTACGTGGGATGGCCCAGAAACAGGACGAAGCGCTGGATGAAAGCGATTTCGACCAGGATGTATCCGAGTCCGACAGCGACAAAATAGAGCAAGGGCAGGGGCGATTGCCGAGTCCTTCCTCCCGAAAGCGCCAGGGGCAGAACCAGAAATGCCAACACCGCGAGCAGCGAAATCGCGAGTACCAGGATCAGGACCAGTACGCCGAGATTCACTTTCCAATCAATTCCACGCCGCAAGCCCTTTTCAAGAATGTGGCCGGCCTTGATCGTGAAGAAGAAGAATGGAGCGTTGTCGCTGACGGGCGCAACATTGTACGCGTAGGTTCGGGCGAAACCTTGTGGATCGTTGCTGGTAATCAAGTCGGAAAACGGATTCCTGGTCGGTTCGAAGGGTAAATACAGAAGATTGAGCTGCGGATAGTCATCGGTGTGGCTGGTGACCATATCTTCTTCGGCGGGAGTGAAAGGTGTCTTTTTGGCGAGCACCACGACAGGGATGCCGTCCTCATTGAGCGCCCCCTGCGATGCGACGATGAAATTGTCCGTGGGATTGGCTACGCCCATGCGATGCAGCGCCTCCATCGCGACCGAGACCACGCGCAGCGCTTCGCGGGGTTCGCGAAATTCCCAGCGGGTGATGGCAATCATGCCATCGGGCTTCAAGTGATCGAAATATTCGCGGAAGGCTTCGACCGTATACAGATTGTTTTCGCTGAGTGCGAAGGCGCCGGCGGCGGTGGAAGCCCAGGTATCCACCAGCGTCATCTGCACTACGTCGAAATGCTGCGGCGAGGAACGCAGAAACGAGCGGCCGTCGTTGACGTGAATGTGGACCTCAGGGCGTTGGTAGAGATGCTGGGAGTAATCCGCATAGCGCCCGCGCATGATGGTGGTGGCAATGATGGGATTGATTTCGATGCCGGTAACGTTAGGGCTGCCATTGGCTACAGCGCGGAGAACGTCGACGCCTCCACCCGGGCCGATGATGGCGAACTCCCCATGCGGCCGCAAAACATTGGCCAGCGCGGGAGGAGCGGACATGAGATCGGCTTCCCAGTCGGTGTTGTGCCACTGCGAGACGTCCGCATTCATGATGTACGTGGAAGCGTCGGCGTCGATGACAATCGCTTTCGCTTGCCCTTGGCGGTCGACTTCTACGCGCGATAGGGCGTTCCAGTGTGCGAATTCCACCCATGCAGGATTACGGAACATTCCCTTGGCATAGACCACGTCGATGAGGCGGCCGGAGTGATTGGCTGCAACCAAGGAAAGCAGAGCAACGGCCAGCACGGCAGCATTGCGGCGAAACGGGCGGGTGTCTGTCCAGATCATGGCGGCGGCGGCGAGCGCGATGCTTGCGACCAGAATTACGTTAGGACCGCCCACCCAGTTCAACAGCGGTACCAGGGCTAGACAGGCCAGTGCTCCACCGCATAGATCCGCGCCGTAAAGCCGCGGAATGCGGCTGGTCTCACGGGCAAAGATGACGGAGAAAAGCAGCCCTGTCAGAAAGAACGGCACAGCGGCTGCCAGGTAGAGTTCGGTCAGCCGCAGGAAGTTTCTTCCCGTGACATTGAGCGCGACCGGAACATGCAACACGACTTCGAGCACGCCAACCACGACAACGGCGTTTGCTGAACAAAGATAGGCGGCCAGCGTGCGAGTTTCGATCCTTGAAAGTCTGGTCTTTAGCAAGTAGGCGAACACGCCTCCTGCACCCAGGCCGAGCAGTGCGATCGAAATGGCCAGGAATGCGAAGTGATAGAACAGCACCACGGAGAACAATCGAGTGAGCGCGAGTTCGAGCAGCAAGGCGGCGAAACTAGTAAGGGCTAAGCCTGCGAGCAGAGTTCGTTCCGGAATGGCGGGACTGCTTGCGGCGATAGGGGTTGGAGCGATAACGGCCATAGGGGTCGACGCGACAGTCTAGCAGATGAAGGGGGCTGGTCTTGGATGCCGCCAGCGCGGTTTTAGTTCTCGAGAATCACCTGGGCGATCGCCTGTTCCTCGGTGTGCGAAATCGAAAGCGCAGCGTTTTTCACGCCGAGTTTGGCCGCGAACTCTTCCGCTCTGCCGTGGAAGCTCATGGTCGGTCGGCCACCGGGCATGCGGACCACCTCGCAGTCGCGCCAGCGCACGCCATGATTCCAGCCCGTGCCCAGAGCTTTCATGGCAGCTTCTTTGGCGGCGAAGCGGGCTGCATAACGCTCCACGCGGTTAGCCTTGGAATCGCAGTAGCGCATCTCGCCAGCGGTGTAGATGCGCTCTAAGAAACGCCGGCCGAAGCGCTCGATGGCGTGGCGAATGCGCGGAACTTCGGCGATGTCGATACCTGTGCCTACGATCATGTTCGCCTGTGAATCTTACAGCAAGCGGTCGCCGCGGTAGATGAGGCGGCCTTCGATCATGCGCGCTTCGGCGGTGAGTTTATGTGGCCGGACGGGACCAGTCGCGTCGATATGCAGGACTTCGTGGCCGTGAGCGACCAGCCAATCGGAGACGAGCATGCGGTGGCAGCGAAAGTAAACGCGCTCGGCGCACATGTACGCGGTGCGGGCGTTGTCGGCCAGCGCCACCAGTTCTGAGATCGCACGTTCGAACTCCAGCGTCAGCATGTAGTCGGCATAGTTGCGAAAACTCTTGTTGCGCAGCGCAATATGCGGCGATTCATCGAGGACTTTTTTGCGGTAGCCGCCCAGCGCTTTCATCCAGACGTAACGAATTCCCGCTGCGGGCAGGGTCTGCGCGAGCGAGTCACGGTTGAACTGCGGAAGGCGGCGCGACATGGGAAAAGCGCGAATGTCCGCCAGGGTCTCGATCTGATGTGCATTGAGCGCCGCGAGGAGTTCATCGAGCGAGCGCGTGGAGTGTCCGATGGTATAGAGCGTGGCCAACGAAGGTTCGATGCCGACAGCGAGCTAAGCGATGCGGGCGAGCGCAGCCGAGATCAATTCATCCTGGTCGGGAAAAACTGTCCGCAAATCCAGCAGGACTCTTCCCTCTACAACGCGGGCGATAATAGGCGGATCGGACTGCCGGAGGCGCGTTGCCAATTCGTCTGCGCTGAGATCTGCGCAGGTCACAGCCAGCAGGCGCGTCGGCAGGACCGATGAAGGAGCGGCGCCGCCTCCGATCACGGATTCGCCGTCGACGACTTCTACTTTGATTTTGAGCGCGACCGCATGCAGGCCCTTCGCCAGCACTTCGGCTCGGGCGCCGATTTCCTCTTTGCTCAAGCGCATCGTCTTCAACACTGGAATGGCGTCGTGGTCGCGTTTCACGTAGGCCAGCAGCGTGGCTTCAAGGGCTGCATAGGTCAGCTTGTCTACACGCAGAGCGCGGAACAGCGAGTTCGAGCGCAGGCGGGCGATCATGTCGGCGCGGCCGCTGAGCAGTCCGGCTTGCGGCCCACCTAGCAGCTTATCTCCGCTGTAAGTGATGATGTCCACGCCCGCGCTCAAACTGTCGAGAACGCTGGATTCTTCACGCAGGCCGAAATTGTGCAAGTCAACCAGCGCGCCGCTGCCCAGATCCTCCATCAGAGGCAAGCCGCGCTGGTGTGCCAGTCGCACGAGTTCCGCGAGCGGCGGCTGCTCGGTGAATCCGGTGATTTCGAAATTCGAACGGTGCACGCGCAACAGCAGGCGCGTCCGCTCGTTAATAGCTTTTTCGTAGTCGGCGACCCGGGTGCGGTTGGTGGTGCCGACTTCGCGCAGAATCGCGCCGGATTTCCCCATCACGTCAGGGATGCGGAAGGAGCCGCCAATCTCAACCAGTTCGCCGCGAGAGACGATCACCTCGCCGCCCTCGGCCAGCGTGTTCAAGGCGAGCAGCACGGCGGCGGCGTTGTTGTTCACGGCGATCGTGGAGACCGCCGGGGCGTTCGCATCCACATGGGCGGACTCGTCGCCAGCAAGCAGCTTTTGGAAGAGGCGGTCGACATGAACATCGCGCCTGCCGCGCTCTCCGGTTTCAAGGTTGAATTCGAGATTCGTATAGCGCCCGGCAGTTTCGCGAATGTGCTCGAAAGCTTGCTCCGCAAGCGGTGCGCGCCCCAGATTGGTGTGCAGGATGACCCCGGTTGCATTAATAACCGTGCGCAGCGAGTGCCGAAGCGCTTGGCGAAGTTGCGCCTCTACGGCCGCGGCGACTCCGTCTAATGCTAGCCGCAGAGCAGGAGCATCAAGCAAACCGGATGCAATCTCTTCGCGCAGGCGGCTGAGCACCACGCGCGTAGCATCGGTCACAGGAGTAATGCCGTGCATGCCAGAAAGCGACGCGCCAGCTGCCGTGCGCAAGAACTCATCCACCGACGGCAGTTCGCGGAAAAGCTCCGATTTCGCCACGCCTTTCATTTCCGGATTATCCCATGAATACAGTGGTGCTGATCGTCCCGGCGTTCTCACACGTGAGGCCACGCCTACAGCGTGTGCAGGTACGCCAGCAAATCCTGGATCTGCTGTTCGTCCAGCTTCTGGCTGTAGCCCGGCATTTCTTTTCGGCCCAGTCGCACGATATCTGAGACGCGCTCGTCGTTCGCGGGCAGGCCGCTCAGCGAAAGGTACTTGTGCTGGAAGATTCCCTTGAGGCCGGGACCTTTCTTGCCGCGCGTGGAGTAGGGCTCGTGGCAGCGATCGCATTCGGCATCGTAGATCTTGCGTCCGGCGGCTTGTTGCGCATTCAGGCCTAACTCGGCGTCAGATTTTCGGCGCTCGATGTCGCAGGCAAAGGTCGCCGCCAGGGCCAAGGCGGCCGCGATCGCAAGAATGAGGGGATGATTAATCTTGTTCAATGAACTCAGCGAACGTTTGTCTTCCGATTGCATGAACGAATCCTCAACTCGCGCCATACTCAGCGCTGCGAGCCGCTTTACAATGATAGCAAGGAGATTTTCTTGACTCATGCGGGTTGCAATCAAGCGAGTGTATGAGCCGGCGGCACGGAACGACGGCGCGCGGGTCCTCGTCGACCGTTTGTGGCCGCGTGGCCTGACCAAAGCAGGCGCGGCCATCGACGAATGGCTCCGCGATTTGGCGCCCTCGAACGAACTGCGCCGCTGGTTCCACGCGCGTCCGGGTCACTGGACGGACTTCCGCAAGAAATATTTAAAGGAGCTGAAGTCGCCAGAATGTGAAACAGCGCTGCACCGGCTATACGAACTGGCACATCAGAAAAAACGTGTGACCCTGCTCTTTGCCTCGAAAAACGAGACCCACAATAACGCGCTGGTCCTCAAGGAACTGCTTGAGGGCGGGCGCAAGCCTCCGACTGGCACCGGTCCCGGCGCCGCCCATGGCATGCGCAGACGGGTAGCCATGCTCCGGAGGTAATTCACCCGTGTGGTAGGCACGATCGCCTCAGACCACACGAACTCGATCCCTTCTGAGCTACAAAGACCACCAGGGCTTAATAGCGACCTGAATCATCGCGAGACGCTGGCGTCAGTTAGAATCGTGGCGCCATGAGGCCTGTCTTCCAATGGAATCTCGGCTCGCGCTCTCTCGAATTGGGCAAGCGCACGCTGATCATGGGGATCGTCAACGTCACGCCCGATTCTTTTTCCGATGGCGGACGTTTCCTGGATCGCGATAAGGCCCTGGAACATGCCGAGCGCCTGCTGCGCGAGGGCGCCGACATCATCGATATTGGGGGCGAATCCACGCGGCCCGGCGCGCGGGTGGACGCCGACGATCCAAGCTTGAACCTCAAGGCCGGGCCGAGCGCACCGCCGGTTAGCGCGGAAGAGGAGGTCCGGCGCATCCTCCCGGTCATTTTCGAATTCAAGAAGAGGTATCCGTCGGCGGTCGTGTCGGTCGACACGTACAAGGCGCTGGTCGTGCGTGCTGCGGTCAACGCGGGTGCCGAGATCGTGAACGATGTCAGCGGATTTCGCTGGGACACTCTCATGGCTCCAACACTGGCGGAACTCAAGTGCGGCACCGTGTTGATGCACATGCGCGGGCGGCCAGAGGAATGGCGTACGCTGCCTCCGCCAGAGGATGTGGTAGGGCTGGTTACGAGAGAACTGAAAGAGTGGGCGGAGCAGGCCGTGCTCGCGGGAGTGGCACGTGAGCGGATCGTGCTCGATCCGGGATTCGGTTTCGGCAAGAATTTCGAGGAAAATTATCCGCTCATCGCGCGCTTTGACCAGTTGCATGCCGCAGGATTCCCCCTGCTGGCCGGTGCTTCGCGGAAATCGTTTATCGGGCGGACAGTGGCGGGGAGCGAGGGAAAAGTTCCGCCCGAGGGGCGGCTCTACGGCACTCTGGCGGCCGAGACTGCGGTAATTCTCAAAGGCGCGCACATCTTGCGAACCCACGATGTGAAGGCGTCGGTGGAAGCGGCGCGCGTGGCGGATGCAATTTTGCGGGCATAGTCGATTAGAAAGCTTTGCGTGAATCCAGCAGGATCGTCACAGGTCCGTCATTCACGAGTTCCACCTGCATCATTTCCTGGAAGCGCCCGGTTTCGCAGCGCAGACCTGCGGCCTGAATTTTCTGGACAAAGAGTTCATAGAGCCGGCATGCCGCTTCCGGCGGCGCGGCCTCATCGAAGGATGGGCGCTTGCCGCGGCGGACGTCGCCATAGAGCGTGAATTGTGAAACCACGAGCACGCCGCCGCCAACGTCGCGGACACTGCGGTTCATCTTGCCGTCTTCATCTTCGAAGATGCGCAGGCCGGAGATCTTCTCGGCGAGGTAGGCCGCATCGGCTTCGGTATCTTGCTGGCCAACGCCCAGCAGGACGAGCAATCCCCTGCCGATTTCGCCGGCGGTCCATCCGTTGACCGTTACTTTCGCGCGGCTGACGCGCTGTACCACGGCACGCATAATTTTTGTCCCTCATGGCATTGCGCCAATAAGACATTACTGCAGCGATTGACCCCGGTAACGGCCAACTATTAGGATTCAAGTGTGCAATCCTTACTGAACAGAGGCTTTGCCGGAAGCGACCGAACCCTTCCTTTACACTAAATCATCGGGACAATTACACTACACACTCGCCTTTTTTCCGAACTGCAGTGCGTACGAAACCGGGTTGTGAAGGGCTGAAGCCCGCAGAAACGAGATTGCGCAACCGAAGCATCAGAATTCAAATCTAATCGAGCCAAGCGAGGAGACACATGGCAGCCGTTGACGAGAAGGTAAAGCAGATTATCGTGGAGCAGTTGGGTGTGGACGAAGGCGAAGTGACATCGAGCGCATCGTTCGTGGACGATCTAGGCGCGGACTCACTCGACACCGTCGAGTTGGTGATGGCATTCGAAGAGGCTTTCGATATCGAGATTCCCGACGAGGACGCCGAAAAGATTCGCACCGTGCAGGATGCCGTGGACTACATCGGCAAGCACGCCAAGGCGGGGAAATAGATTGACGCGGAGGGTCGTAGTTACAGGTCTGGGCCTGATCTGCGGCGTGGGCAACTCCACAGATGAGGTATGGAAGGCCCTGCTGGCGGGCAAGAGCGGCGTGGGGCGCATCACTGGTTTCGACGCCAGCGCCTTCGCTTGCCAGATTGCGGCCGAGGTCAAGAACTTCGACCCGCTGAAATATATCGAGAAAAAAGAAGTCAAGAAGATGGGACGCTTCATCCATCTGGCCATCGCCGCTTCGGATGAAGCGTTCAAGATGTCGGGCCTGAAAATCACTCCCGAGAATGATGAACGCGTGGGTGTGCACATCGGTTCCGGGATCGGTGGATTCGACATCATCGAGCGCGAACATTCCGCCCTTCTCGAAGGCGGGCCGCGCAAGATTTCCCCTTTCTTTATTCCTTCGGCGATCATCAACCTTGCTGCGGGACAAGTATCCATGCGCTTCGGCGCCAAGGGGCCAAACGAGGCTACGGCCACCGCCTGCACGACGAGTGCGCACTCGATCGGCGATTCCTACCGCATCATCCAGCACAACGACGCGGACGTGATGATCGCCGGCGGCTCAGAGGCTGCCATTACCCCAATGGGCGTTGGCGGATTTGCATCCATGCGTGCGCTCTCCACCCGCAATGACGACCCGGAGAAGGCCAGCCGGCCGTGGGACCAGGGCCGCGACGGCTTCGTTATCGGAGAAGGCTCCGGCATTCTGATCCTGGAAGAACTGGAGCATGCCCGCAAACGAGGCGCGACAATTCTCGCGGAAATCGCTGGGTACGGCATGTCCGGCGACGCCTACCATATTACCCAGCCGGCTCCCGAGCACGAAGGCGGATTCCGCGTGATGCGCAACGCGGTGCGGGATGCGGGAGTTCAACCCAACGTGGTGGGCTACGTCAACGCCCACGGCACCTCGACGCCGATCGGAGATACCCTTGAGGCACATGCCATCCGCAACTTCTTCGGTGACCATAAGCCCGCGGTGAGTTCCACCAAGTCCATGACCGGTCATCTGCTCGGTGGCGCGGGCGGGCTTGAGGCCGGCATTACTGTGCTGGCGCTGCGCGACCAAATTCTGCCGCCGACAGTCAATCTGGAGAATCCTGATCCGGATACTGCCGGGATGGATCTGGTCCCCAACCACGCGCGTAAGGCTGACGTCGAATACGCCATGTCGAACTCGTTCGGTTTCGGCGGGACAAATGGCGCATTGTTGTTCCGGCGCTGGCGAGAATAAAAACCTCTTAGACTGGATGCCCCATTCTTGTCACGGCTTCCACGACTGATGAGCCCTTTGATTGGGCCTGGAAGTAAAATCCCCGGCATCTTTCTGATTCCACGAACGTTTTTTCCTCGTAATGTCCTTTCTCGCGCCGCGCTGAAATAGTAATGACACTTCAGTACTCCGCGTGTTGACCCTTCGGGGGGTTGTCAGGGGCGAACCCTGTCTCCACAATGGTTTCGAAAGTGGAGCCTCCCCACATCATGGATAAAGCTTTCGCCACTTCCCTAGCTTTCCTTCCAGTCACGCGCAAAGCCGCTGCCCGCGCCGCTCTTATCGGCCTCGACGAGTCCAGGCGTGCAGTGCTTGCGGAGTGCTTCAAGCAGTTCAACGTTGAAACCGTAACCATTACCTCGAATGCGGCAGAGCGCATGGGGAAAGAAAAATTTGAGGCGTGTGTGCTGGCCTTGGGCGATGGCGCCGAAGAGGTGATGGAAGTGGCCCGGGCTTCGCGCTCCAACAGCCGCTGCGTGATTTACGGAATCGGCGGCAGCGCGCAGGAGGCGATGCGCTATTCCAAGTACGGCATCAATGCCATGTTCCACGAGCCGCTGGAGCGGTCCTCCGCGCTCAAACTGATTCGCGCCACTCGCATGCTGGTGCTGCACGAATTCCGGCGCTACGTGCGCGTCCCGGTGATGACAGAGGTCTGCATCATTGGAGACGGCCGCCGCATTGTCGCCAGCAGCATTGAGATGAGTTCGGGTGGAATGTCGTTGAAGAGTTCGGAAGACTTTTCCAGCGGCACGAATGTCGAGATTTCTTTTGCGCTGATGACGCTGCCGCGGGTGAACGTCCGCGGCGCAATCAGCTGGCGCAAGCCAAATTCGCTGGGAGTGCGCTTCGATCCAAATGATGAGCGCCGCCTGCGGATCAAGACCTGGATCGATTCTTACCTGGAAAACTGAGCATTGTTGAATTTTGATTGTTGATTGTTGAATGAGAATCCTCACGCGAGAAATTTCATTCAACAATCAAAATTCAACAATCAACAAATTTTTCCCTCCGTCTGGCGCTCGATTCATGGCAGTCATGCCAACACCCTGCGCAATCTAGTTACAATAGCTGCGTGTCCGAAGCCAGCGCCCGCGAAGCAGCAGTCTCAGCCGAACAGAACTCTGGCCCGCGCCGCTGGACCCTGCGCCAGCGCATCGTTCTCAGCCTGATCGTCGAGGCGGGATACTGGTTTATCCGCCTGCTCGGCCCGACGCTCCGCGTCAGCGTTTCTTACGAAGAAGGCGCGCAGAAGACCCTCGACCAGCGCCCGCTCGTGGCCTCGTTCTGGCATTCGTGCATGATCCCGGCAACCTATCTCTTCCGCAACATGGGAATCCGCGTGATGAGCAGCTTCAGTTACGACGGCGAGTACATGGGGCGCATCATCCGCCGGTTTGGATTCGTCGCGGTAAAAGGATCGAGCAGCCGCAACCCGGTCCGTGCATTGCTCGGCTTGCGGCGCGCGCTGGCAGAGGGCTGGACCGTGGCCTTCACCCTGGACGGTCCTCGTGGGCCGCGACACAAGGTCAAGCCCGGGCCGGTTGCGCTCGGACGATCCACTGGGCTGGCGCTGACCACGTTCCATGCAGCCGTCGACAAGGCTTGGGTGCTGAACAGCTGGGACCGCATGATGATTCCCATGCCGTTCTCGCGCGTGCTGGTGCGCGTAGGCAAGCTGATTCCGGTTCCCACCGAAGCAAGCGATGCAGACCTCGAAGGCTACACTGCCGAGTTGCAGGCGACGCTGGATCGGGTGTGCGCATTCGCCGAGGCGAATGTCAGCAAGGTGGGCACGAAGGAATTTCCGTACAAAAAGAATTGATGATTGTTGATTTTTGATTGTTGAATGAAAAACGACGGCAGCGGTGTAGGGTTTTCATTCAACAATCAACATTCATCAATCATCAATTTCTTATTCCAGCGTCGACCCCAGCTGCATGTACTTATATTTCTTCCCGTCCCAATAGAGCACCGAGGACGTGCTCTCGCCCTCACCCTGCTCTTCCATAAAAATTCCCAGCACGGTTTTCTTCTTCGTCGCCAATCGCTTCACGGTAAGGGTTTTAAACGGCAAGTTGATGAACAGAAACTTCGCCTTCGGAGTTTCCGCACGCCACGCGTCCTTCTCAGCGCCATGGATAATCAGCAAGCTTATGCCGCGGCGGTCGGGCGCATCCGAGGCGAATTGGGATGTGACTTTCACATCGCCATAGCCGAGGAAGCTGTCATAGGGATCGGCAACGGCAAAGCTGTATTCGTCCTTGTCAGCCATGGGATTCTTGCAACGTGCAACGACTACCAGATCGTCGATGCCGTCGCCGTCGAGATCACCCACGAACTGCTCCGGTCCGGGCAGCAGAGAGCAGTTGTCGCCGAATTGTTTGTGGACCAGGTCGTCGGTGACTGCCGGCGAAGGAAATTTCGCATGCGCCGGCGGCGGAGGCGGCTCCTTCTTCTGGGCGGCAGCGGCGACGGTGAATGAAAGCGCGAGAACTGGGAGCAGCAAAAGTTTACGGGACGACATGATGTTTAACTCTAGTCCGGTTTGATGCGCGAGGGTAGAGACTGACTAGTGACGGAGGTAACGGAAGTGTAGCGGTGTGCGAGGACACCACGCCGCCGGCACGGCGGCGCTACTTGAAATGCTGCCAGCCATGGGGATGCAATT
>Ga0070735_10001728_pt1 | contig 20555 bp, 17 predicted proteins | sample Coa_R1_FD_66443 | JGI IMG/M metagenome (GOLD analysis project Ga0070735, IMG submission 66443) | Surface soil microbial communities from Centralia Pennsylvania, which are recovering from an underground coalmine fire - Coalmine... | ecosystem: Environmental > Terrestrial > Soil > Unclassified ... | reverse complement strand
AGCCGTTTGCGATCGAGCGGCGGTTCATCAAGTTCCTCGTCGGCGGCGGCTCCTCGCGAAATACGCAGATCCGGCTCGTGGTCGACGGCCGAACGGTGCGCGCCGCCTCCGGGCGCAACGACGAGCGGCTTCTCCCGGCCTTCTGGGACGTGCGCGACCTGCAGGGCAGGCAGGCGCACATCGAGATCGTGGACAACGCGACCGGCGGCTGGGGCCACATCAACGTGGATCAGATCGAGTTCGGCGACCTGCCCGGAAGCGTCGAGACGCTGGAGCTGCTGGACGAGATCCTGCCGGCTCGCTTCGCCGCCGTCCGTCCGGTTCCGGCGGCTGCCGGCGCGCCGGAGCACGTCACGTTCCAGGGCCTGGCGCCACGTACGGGAGCAGCCGAGCAGCGGTCGAAGTCCGGCCGCGCGGCAGTGGCCGGGAGCCTCGGCGCCGGGCGCGTGATCCTGGACGCAGGTCCGATCCTCGATCCTGATCATATCGAGCTGGTCGGCGCTCGGGCCGCGGCCTATCGGGCGCTCGCCTCCACCGTGGGCGCGCAGATCAAAGGCGGCGAGGGCGTGCCTGCCGGAGCGCCGGGCATGGGCTCGGTCGCGATCGGCGTGAAGGGAGGGTCGCAAGGATTCGACCTCGCGTTCACCGACTGGACGGCGGCGTGGAGCAAGTTCGCCGGGGCCGGACTCAAGCCGGCGACCGAAGCGGACCCGATGTTGATCTCCCACCCGACGGCCATGGGCAGAACCTGCTGCGGCGCGGTCGGGACCGAGATCACCGTGGCGCCCGGCAAGACCGTCGAGACGCCATTCGTCGTCGCGTGGCGCTATCCCAACAAGTACAGCAGCCGCGGCGAGAACATGGGCTGTCACTACGCGCCGAGAGGCGACCAGGACAATGCCGGTCTGATCGCGCGCCGAGCGATAATGCGCTTCGCGGCGCTGCGGAGCCGGACGGAGCGGTTCCGGTCGGTCTTCTACGACAGCTCGCTCCCCCACTGGATGCTGGACGCGATCACCTCGCAGGTCGCGACGCTGCGGCACATCGGCGTCGTGTTCCGCATTGGGAATGGCGACTTCTACGGCTGGGAGGGCTCTAACGGCTGCTGCGACCCGACCTGCACCCACGTTTGGGGCTACGTGCAGAACGCAGCACGCGTCTTCCCGGCGATCGAGCGGGACATGCGCCGCATCGACTTCAAGCACCAGCAGGGGCCGGACGGCGGCGTCCACAACCGCACCGAGGTCCCGTCGCCGCCGCGCCCGACCGGTGAGCGCCCCTTCACGGACGGCCACTGCAGCTGTATCCTGAAGGCTTATCGCGAGGCGCTGAATACGGAGGGCGACGCCTTCTTCAAGGAGTACTGGCCGAACGTCCGCCATGCTGTCCAGTACATGATCGACCGCGACGCCGCCACCAGCAACGGCACGCCGAATGGCCTGATCGAGGACGATCAGTGGAACACCTACGATGAGGCGCTCCACGGCGTCACCAGCTTCATCGGGACCTACTACCTGGCGGCGCTGCGGGCCGGCGAAGAGTGGGCGAAGCGCGCCGGCGACCGCGACTCCGCGGCACGCTTCCGGTCCGTCTACGAGCTCGGGCGGAAGAACCTGGTGGACCGCTGCTGGAACGGCGAGTATTTCCGGCAGGATCTGCCCGGGTACGAGAAGCGGGGCGGCGAGGTCGGCCCCGGCTGCATGGCGGACCAGCTCATCGGACAGTGGTGGGCGCACCAGCTCGGCCTCGGCTACCTGCTGCCGGAGGATAAGGTCAAGGCGGCGCTCGCCGCTGTCTTCAAGTACAACTGGATGCCGGACCTGACCGGCTGGCGGCACAGCCCGCGCGCCTTCGCCGGCGCCAGCGACAAGGGCCTGATCATCTGCACCTGGCCGAAAGGCGGCCGGCCGCCAAACGTGATGCTCTATTCCGACGAGGTCTGGACCGGCGTCGAGTACCAGGTGGCGGCGCACATGCTCTACGAGGGAATGATCGAGGAGGGATTCGCGATCGTCAAGGGCGTCCGCGACCGATACGACGGCGTCCCGCGCGCGCCGATCCCGCGCAACCCCTGGAACGAGATCGAGTGCGGCGGCCACTACGCGCGCGCGGGCTCCTCCTGGTCGCTCCTTCTCGCGGCCAGCGGCTGGCGCTACGATGGCGAGAGGCGCGAGCTGGAGCTCAAGCCGCGCACCACGCCCGCAGCCTTCAAGGCGATGTTCACGGGGCCGGAGGCCTGGGGCAGCGTGGTGCAGAGCCGCAAGGGCGGGGCGCAGCGCAACGAGCTGACCGTGGTAGAGGGCCGCCTGGAGATCGCGTCGCTGAAGCTGGCCGCCACCGGGGGCGCGGGACAGGTCAAAGTGGCGCTCGGCGCGCAGGCCGTGACTACCAAGACCAGCGCGTCAGGCGCGGAGGTCGTGTTGCAGTTCGCGTCGCCGGTCACGATCGTCGCGGGCCAGACGCTCACGGTGAAGGTTTCGTAATAATCGGTCCTTGCCCGCGCGCCAAATCCGCGACCGACACCGGCGGCGCGCCGATCCAGAGGCGGTGGAGCTGGACGACGGTGGTGGCGATGAGGGCGGTGAGCGGGGCGGCGAAGAGGACGCCGACCAGCCCGCCGATCTCCAGGCCGGCAAAGAGGACGAACAGGACGAGCACCTCGTGCAGGCCGAGCGCTTTGCCGACGAGCCGCGGGTAGAGGATCTTCGAGCCGGCCTCGCTGATGACGAAGAAGAGAAGGATGACCACGATCACCTTGCCGACAGGGTGCAGTACGTGCGGCGGCGAGAGTGCGGCGGAGATGACGGCGGGCGCGGCGCCGATATAGGGACCGAGTACTGGAATGAGCGAGGCGATCACCACGAAGATGCCGATCAGCAGCCAGAACCGGACGCCGAGGAGCGCGCAGCCAATGGCGGCGGCCGTGCCCATGACCAGCGCGAGCATGAGCTGTCCCCGCACGAAGCCGCCGACGATCCGGCTCACGTCGTTCTCCCACTGCTCCGCGTAGGGCTGCAGCCGTACAGGCAGCGCGCGGTTGAATCCCTCTCGCATCTCGGTGCAATAGATCAGGAAGTAGACCGAGATGAGCACGACGATGATACTCTCGACCGCCATCTTGCCGGCCTCGCCTACCACGTGCAGCGTGGTGTGGGCTGCCGCCTCGCCCCAAGACCTTACGTTGGGCGGCGGGTGGGCCAGCGTCTCCTCCAGCTTCAGGTGCATATTGCGCTCCTGAAGCCACAGATCGGCCTTTGCGAGGTGGCGCCGGCCATCGGCTTCCAGCTTTGCGTGATCTCGCACGAGCCCGGCGACCTGCCGGACCGCGATCCCGCTGAGCAGCGCGACCGCGGCCGCCCCAATCAGGAGTATGGCGCCGTAAACAATTCCGACGCCTGCTCCGCGCGACAGCGCCGGCCTCCCCTTCCGCGCCCGCGCGCGCTGGACCAGCGGCTCAAGTGCGTAGGCCATCAGGCCGCCGAGCGAGAAGATCAGCAGCGTGTGGCCGATGAACGCAAGCAGGCGCACTGCAACTGCAACGGCCAGCAGGATGAGCAGGCATGCCGCCAAGACCACCAGAAGCCGCAGCCACTGGTCCATGCGCACCGTCTCACTCAGGTGGCCGGACCGCGTCTCGGCCTCGTGCGTCACTCGTTGAAGCGCCATGCTTATCTCCCTAATTGAGGGGATGCGTGCCGGCCTTCAGCGCCGCGGCGTACTCCGCGACCCTTGCGGCCAGGTCGGGCGAATTGCGGTTGGCGTGGATCAGATCGACCAGCGCGCTGCCCACGACGGCGCCGTCGGCGAAGGCGCAGATCCGCCTGACATGCTCCGGAGTCGAGATGCCGAAGCCCACGCAGACCGGCTCGGCCGTCGCGCCGCGGATATTGGCGACCACCTGCGTCAGCTCGGCCGGCACGTCCTCGCGGGCGCCTGTGACGCCGGTGCGCGAGACGCAGTAGACGAAGCCGGTCGATAGGCGCGCCACTACCTCGATGCGCGCCGGCGTGCTCGTGGGCGCCAAAAGGAATATGGTGTCGAGGCCGTTTGCGGTCGAGAAGGATTTCCAGTCGGCGGATTCTTCCGGCGTCAGGTCCGTGACGATGTGCGCGTCGACTCCCGCGGCCTTCGCGTCGCGGGCGTACCGATCGAGGCCGTAGTGGCGGATCGGGTTGTAGTAGGTCATCAGGATCAGCGGCAGGTCCGGGTTGGAGGCACGGATTCGGCGCACCACATCCAGCGCCTTCGCGGTCGTCATGCCGGCGTCGAGCGCGCGCTGGGAGCTGGCCTGAATGCTGGGGCCGTCGGCGAGCGGATCGCTGAACGGGATGCCGATCTCGACGGCATCGACGCCGGCGCGGGCCAGCGCGTCGACAACGTCCACCGTGCGGTCCGCCGAGGGATCGCCCGCGGTAACGAAGCAGATCAGCGCCTTCTCGCCACGCGCGCGCAGCTCCGCAAATCGATTCGATAGCCGGGTCACACTTGCTCCTTGCTCAGAACTTTAAAAGCTCTCTCACGCGAACGCGCGAAGACGCGAAGAGGACAGAATAAGGATATCCCGCGTCACGGGCGAATGGCGGGACCGTGCCGACAGGGGCCGGATAGTAAGCGACCACAGCCGGCGCCGCGAGTGGATCGCGGCGCCGCTGTGGCCGGGCTGCCTGTTGGATAGAAGGATACCCTACGGACGGCGAATTCGCAACCCGCCGGGCGGACAGCGCTACGCTCCGCGGCGATTGCGGACGCGGCAGCGACAGCGGCCCGCTCTCGCGCAGGCGCCGCCGCCTGGTCGCGCCGCTCGCGGACGGACGGGATGCCGCTGGACCCGCGCTGTCTTGACGGGCGATCGTTTCTTCTCTATAATGAGGGCAGCTCCGCGCGGCAGGACAGCGGCCGGCCGCCGAAAGGAACCTCACCCAAGACTATGGATGTCCCCTCCGAGACGCCTGCCCAGACACTTCCCGATAAGGCCGTTGTCACCAAGATCTCGAAACGCCTGATCCCGTTCCTATTCCTTCTCTACATTGTCGCCTACCTCGACCGCGCGAACGTCGGCTTCGCCAAGCTGGAGATGTCTCATCTCGCATGGTTCGCCGATCCGCGGAAGGACGTTTTCGGGCTCGGAAGCGGCATCTTCTTCATCGGCTACTTCCTGTTCGAGGTACCGAGCAACCTGCTCCTGCAGAAGGTCGGCGCGCGCTGGTGGATCGCGCGGATTATGATCACCTGGGGCATCATCGCCTCCGCGATGATGTTCTGCAACAGCGCCGCGCTCTTCTACACGCTGCGGTTCCTGTTGGGCATCGCCGAGGCGGGATTCTTTCCCGGCATCATCCTCTATCTCACCTACTGGTTCACGGCCCGCGAGCGCGCGCACATTATTGCCGTGTTTATGACGGCCACGGCCCTTGCGAATGCGTTCGGTGGGCCGATCTCCGGCGGCCTGCTCTCGCTCCATCTTCCGGGTCTGGCGAACTGGCAGTGGATGTTCCTGCTCGAGGGCATCCCCGCGATGATCCTGGCGTTCGTGGTCCTGGCGTACCTGCCGGACGGACCGCGCCGCGCGGCATGGCTTACGCCGCAGGAGCAGGAGTGGGCGGCGAGCCGCATCTCCGAAGAGGATCGCCGAAAGGCGCTGCGCGGACACGGAAACATCCGCGCCGCATTCTCAATGCCCGGCATCTGGCTTCTCTGTCTGATCTATTTCACCATCAACATGTCGAGCTACGGCGTCGTCTTCTGGCTGCCGACGCTGATCAAGCAGACCGGTGTCACGAGCCCCTTCGTGGTCGGGCTCCTGACCGCCGGCCCCTACGCGCTGGCGGCGGCGTTCATGGTGCTGAACGGCCGCCACTCCGATCATACCCACGAGCGAAGGCTGCACGTGGCCGGGCCGCTGCTTGTCACGTCGTTCGGGCTTGCACTCTCCGCGTTCCAAACCGAAACGCTGCCCGCAATGCTGGCGATAACCATAGTGCTCGTCGGCATCTCGGCGCCGCTAGGCCCGTTCTGGTCGCTGCCGACGGAGCTGCTGGGCGGCACGGCCGTCGCCGCCGGCATCGCGTTCATCAACTCGGTGGGCAACCTCGGAGGATTTGCCGGCCCCGCGCTTATCGGCTGGATCCAGGGTCGGCCGCAGCGCATCAGCTATCATCTTTCCGCCATTCCCGGCGGACGTCAGCTCGTCGGCTGGATACTTTGGCGCCACCCGGGCGATAAGGTCCTCGGCATTCGCTACGCCCTGCTGACTCTGTCATGCGTGGCGCTTGCGGGCTGCATCGTGGCTCTGCTGGCCCGTCGCCACGTGCAGCACGCGCCGGACGATTCCGGTGCGGTGCCGAGCGTATCATAAATACGTCCCGCATGCGATCTCTCTGCAACGTGTTGCGCGCGAGCCGAGGCGCTGCAAGTGCCCGTTTCCTTCCGGTGCGGATTTACCGCACGCTTCGAACCTACAGCCTATGATATCAACCACTATGAACTCTGGCGTCCTGTCTGGTTCAGATGGCGGCCATTCGGCTCGCCGTGAGATCGGAGCTATAGGACACGCAGGACTTATAGAATCGACCATACGCCTCACGGCGGTTTCGGCCGGCCGGCCGCGGGTGCGGCAACGCCCTGTCTGTCGCCGTGCGGCGCAGGCGGCGCTCACGGTGCTGGCAGCCACGGCTGCGCTGGGCGCGCAGGCGCAGCAGAAGCTCGACGTCAGCCGCCTGCAGCTTAAGAACGGCCTTACGATCCTGGCTCTCGAGGACCATACGGTGCCGACCGTGGCCTACTACACGGTGTTCAAGGTCGGCTCCCGCAATGAGCGCCCCGGCATCACCGGCCTCTCTCACCTGTTCGAGCACATGATGTTCAACGGGTCGGCAAAGTACAAACCGAAGGTATTCGACCAGGAGATCGAGGCCGGAGGCGGGAGCTCGAACGCGTTCACCACCTCCGATTCGACCGAGTACAACGAAGAGTTCTCCTCCGGCACGCTGGACATCGTTCTGCGCATGGAGGCGGACAGGATGCGCGCGCTGAAGCTGGACCGCGCGAACATCGAGCAGGAGCGCGGAATCGTGAGCGAGGAGCGGCGCGTCAACTTCGACAACTCGGTGGAAGGCTCGATGACGGAGCGCCTGTGGAACAGCGCCTTCGTCGCGCATCCGTACCGCTGGGATACGATCGGCTTCATGAAGGACATCCAGGCGATCCGGCTCGCGGACGCGAAGGCCTATTTCAAGACCTTCTACGCGCCGAACAACGCCGTGGTCGCGGTCGTCGGCGACTTCCATACCGCGGATCTGTTCAAGAGGATGGCGCAGTACTTCTCCGACATCCCGCGCGGTCCCGCGCCGCCGCCCGTGGTGAACGCGGAGCCGCCGCAGCTCGGCGAGCGGCGCATCGAGTACCACAGGCCGGCAGAGCTGCCCGCGGTGCGGATCGGCTACAAGAGCATCAGCTTCAAGGATCCGCTCGATCCCGCGCTGGATGTCCTGTCCGCCATCCTCGCAACCGGCGAAAGCTCTCGCCTGTACCACAGCCTGGTCTACGAGAAGCAGATCGCCGCGTCGGTCAGCGCAAGCAACGAGTCGCGTATCGATCCGGGCCTCTTTACGTTCGCCGCGCAGGCGCAGGGCACGCACACCGCGGCCGATTGCGAGCAGGCGATCTATGCCGTGCTGGACGACATCAAATTGAAGGGCGTCACGGAGCGCGAGGTGCAGAAGGCCAAGAACGGCCTGCGGTTCGGCGTCATCAGCGGCTATAAGACCAACGAGGGCCGGGCAGGGCTTCTTGCGGAGAACGACGCGTTCTGGGGCGATTGGAAGCACATCTATACGATCCTGCCGAAGTACGACCGCGTTACCGCCGCGGAGGTGCAGCAGGCCGCCCGCAAGATCTTCAATCCGCTGAATCGTACGGTCGTCACGCTCGTGCCGGAAAAGGAGCCGCAATGAGAGGGACATTCCTAGCCTCCCGGCCCCCTTCGCTGACCGCTCGTTCCTCGACAGGGAAGGGGGAGCCATTCGTGCCCTCCGGCGAGACGGCTGTCCCGTATGGCCAGAAAGGGGCGATTGCACATTTTCCCCCTTCCCGCCTGCGGGAAGGGGGTCGGGGGGTTAGGCCCGGCCATTCCGCCCTCGTGTGCCCGCCCACGGCGCGGCAGTGCCGTGCACGCGAGAAGAAGTGTATCGGCGGGTTAGGACCGTGGCTGCTCGCGGGTATGCTCTTGGTCATGCTCAAGCTCGACGCTGCCGCCCAGACAATCCACCTGCCGCCTGTGACGCGCACGCGGCTGGCGAATGGCATCCGGGTGATCGTCATGGAGTATCACCGCGCGCCGACGGTGACGGTGCGGATCGTGTTCACGGGCGGCGAGCGGCTGGATCCGGAGGGCAAGACCGGCGCGACCGCGCTCATGGTGGACCTGTTGAAGCGCGGCACCGAGACGCGCAGCGCAACGCAGATCGCCGAAGCGATCGACTACCTGGGCGGATCGGTGGATACGGGCGCGGACGACGAGCGCTGCACCGCCGGACTGGACCTGCTCGTAAAGAATACCGATGATGGCCTGGACCTGCTAGCCGAAATCCTTCGTCACCCCACGTTCCCGGCGGCGGAGCTGGAGCGTGAGCGCGCGCTGGAGCTTGCGTCCCTTCAGACCATCGGCGACGATCCAGGCCGGGTAGCCGGTTATGTTCTCACCAAGGCAATGTATGCCGGCCACCCGTACGGCCGCGAGGCGACGCAGGCGACGACGCAGGCGATCAACCGCGACGACATCCTGGCGGTGTACCACGCCGGCATCTCGCCGGACCGAATGACGATCGTCGCGGTCGGCGATTTCAGGAGCGCCGACATGACGGCCAGGCTGCAGGCGAAGTTCGGCGACTGGACGGCCGCCGGCGCTGCGCCGCCGCCCACGCCGCCGGTCCCGCCCGTCCCGGTGCGCCGCATACTCGTCGACAAGCCGGACGCGACGCAGACGCAGGTCCGGCTGGCCCGGACCGCGTTCGCGCGGAACAGCCCGGACTACTTTCCGTCGGAGCTGGCAGACACGATCCTGGGAGGCGGATTCACATCCCGGCTGGTGGACGAAGTGCGCGTCAACCGGTCGCTGACATACGGCATTGGCAGCTCGTTCTCGGCGCTGAAGGCGGGCGGCCTGTTCACCGTCGATAGCTTTACGAAGATCGAGACGACCCGCGCGCTGCTGGACGCGACGCGCGGCGTTATGGCCAGGACCGCTCAGCAAGGCGTGACGGAGGCGGAGTACCACAAGGCGCAGGGGTATCTCGCCGGGCAGTTCGCGATCCAACTTCAGACGCCGGAAGCGCTGGCCGGCGAGCTTTCGTCGATGGCCTTCTACGGCTTGCCGGACAACTACGTCGAGACCTACCTGCCCCGGCTCCGCGCCGTCGCCCTTCCAGACGTGAACCGTATCGCGAAGCGCTACTTCGAGCCGAACGGCCTCTCGACGATCCTCGTCGGGCCTGCGTCGAAGATCAGCGGCCAGCTCAAGGGCGCCGGCGAGTTCGAGGTGCGGCCGGTAACCGATGTGGCGAAGTAAATGTGAGGGCACGTATTGACAAAGTGCTGGGTTCTTGGTACAATAGAATCGCGTCTGGGATGAGTCGCTAAGCGTCTCTAAGTAGGGCTCTCGAGCCCTAAACCTCAGTCGCATTTTTTTGTCTGTCGACTACCAAGAAGAGCGAGCTATGTATCTTTGCTACGTTGACGAGTCCGGAACTCCGGAGGTGCCAGGGAATACTTCCCATTATATCCTCGCGGGGCTTTCCATTCCGGTAGATGAGTGGAAGCAATGCGATCTCGCGATCGAAACCATTAATCGCCGCTACGACCTTGTCGAGCACGAACTCCGCATCGCGTGGATAATGAGGCACTATCAGGATCAGTCAAAAGTGCCGGATTTCGACTCCCTCGATTGGCCACAGCGCCGGTATGAAGTCAACCGCTATCGAAATAGTGAACTACTGCGGTTGCAGCGCGCAGGCAAGAGAGCGCAATATCAGCAGACCCGAAAGAATTACCAGAAAACTGATGCGTATGTTCACCTGAGCGACAGCGATCGTCGCAGTCTTGTACGAGATGTGGCTATGGCACTTTCGGGCTGTCAGTTTGCGCGCTTGTTCGCAGAATGCGTCGACAAGATTCACTTCGACCCGGCAAGGACCAAAGCCACAATCGATGAACAGGCGTTCGAGCAGATCGTATCGCGGTTTGAACAGTACGTGAAGATCACCAATTCTGGTCAGCCAAAACGTCAGAAATGCAACTGCAAAATATGTACGGCACACCGCCCAGTCGCCGGTGCGGCAACAACTAGGCAGCCAGCACCTGCCAGGGTCCCGTGAGCCGGACCAAATGGCGGACGCCCGATCTCGCTGGGGACTGACGTGATCGCTGACCAGTTCGACTGTATCATCCGAAACGGGTCCATCATAGACGGCAGCGGGCAGGACCCGCTCCGCCATGATCTCGCGATCCAAGGCGACCGGATCGCCCAGATCGGCGACCTGGACGGCGCAACCGCGACGGTCGAGATAGACGCCACCGGGCTGCGCGTCGCACCGGGCTTTATCGATATCCACACGCACTCGGACATCTCGCTCACGTATCATCCCGGCCAGGCGAGCGCGATCGCCATGGGCGTCACCACGCAGGTGGTCGGTAACTGCGGCCTTGCGCTTGGGCACGCGAACGGATCCGCCGTATTTGAGTTCGAGAAGCGATGGCTGGCCCCGCACGGCGCGCGGATCCGCTGGTCCAGCTACTCCGAATTCCTCGACGTAGTGGAGGCGGCCGGCGCGGCAACGAACATCGTCCCGCTCGCAGGCCACGGCACGCTCCGCAAGCGGATCATGGGCATCGAGGACCGGGAGCCGACTGCGGCGGAACTGGATGCAATGCAGGCCGAGGTCGCGGACGCCATGCGCGCCGGCTGCTGGGGCCTCTCGTCCGGCCTGGAATATCCGCCGTCCGCCTACGCCGACACGACCGAGCTGACCGAGCTGTGCCGCGCGATGAAGGAGGCGGGCGGCTTCTACGCAACGCACCTCCGGAGCGAGGGAGACGCGCTCGTCGAGGCCGTACAGGAGGCGATCGACGTGGCGGAGGCCGCGGGCGTCCCGCTCCAGCTTTCGCACCACAAGGCGGAGGGCCAGACGAACTGGGGTAAAGTCGAGACGACTCTCGCCATGGCGGACGCCGCGCGCGGTCGCGGCATGGACGTTCAGACGGACCAGTATCCTTACGCCGCGTTCATGACCGCGCTCTCGATCCAGGTGCTGCCGCGCTGGGCGCTGGCCGGCGCCGTCGAAGAGACCGCCGCGAAGCTCGCCGACCCCTCGGTCCGTGCGCGGATCGCCGCGGAGATGCGGCAGACGCATCCGGATTGGGACGATCTCTCCGCCGGCTCCTTCTGGGATAACATCCAGATCGGCGTCTGCCGCGGCCGGCCGAAGATCCAGGGATGCACGATCGCGGCGCTGGCGCGAGAGGCCGGCGTCCCGCCGATCGAATACGTGCTGGAGCTGCTCGCCGGTGTAGAAGGCTATGTCAGCGCGGTAAACTTCGCCATGGGCGCGCCGGACATCGCGCGCGTGATGCGCTATCCGTGGACCTCCATCGGCTCCGACGGCGTGGGCACCCATCCGGGCGGCGCGGGCGGCGCCGACCGGATCCATCCGCGCGCCTACGGGACGTTCCCCCGCGTGCTCGGCCACTACGTCCGTGAGCTGGGCGTACTGAGCGAGGCCGAAGCGGTCCACAAGATGACGGGCCTGCCCGCGGCGCGCCTCGGCCTCCGGGACCGGGGCCTGCTCCGCCCCGGCGCCCACGCCGACATCACCATCTACGACCCGGCCACGATTGCGGACCGCGCCACCTTCGACGAGCCGCACCAATACGCCGCCGGCATCCGGGCCGTCCTCGTCAACGGCCGCGTCGCCCTGGAAAACGAACAGCCCAAGGGTGCGCTTCACGGCCGCGTACTCCGGAAAACACGCGAAAGGGTGAATTCTTGATCGAGCGATACACGACGAGGGCGATGCGCGAGCTGTGGAGTCCGCGGAACAAGACGCAGAAGTGGCTGGACGTGGAGATCGCGGTCTGCGCCGGGCTGGAGCAGCTCGGCCGCAGATTGTTCGGCACAGGGTAAGCGCGATTCTACCTGCGGGAGCTCGACTGCCGAACGCCTTCCTTCGGTTGCGGCCCCTGGTCCGTAGCTGCCTCTCGAAGCGCCGCCACAGTGCCCTCACGCGTCAGACCGCGGCTCTCGATGTGATACGCAATCGCAACGGGCAACGAAGGCGGGCGCATATCGAAGTGCTGCTTCTCGTAGTCTATGATCAGAATGCTCAGCAATTCGAGCTTTGCCTCGTCTTCGGAACCCGGCTCTGCGTCCATTAGGGGTTCGATCTGCGCCAGGGCCGCTTTGTATTCGTCTTCCGTATTGATGGGCCGTATGTTCACGTCGATCATCCTCAAATCGTTTCCGCGTCAATTTGATCGTATTCTCGATGCGTTCCTACGAATCGAACGAAGACGCGGCCGGTATTATAGTGTATCTTCACAACGAGGCGAAATTCGTTACCTTTTACATTGAATACGACGCGATTGTTCGCGATGATGCTCGCGTGGGGATAGGTGTCCTTGATATCGCGCGGAGAGTGCCAATTGGCGGTCTCAGCGTCCTGGTACCACGCGCGCAGATACTCCTCCGCTCCCGCATGGGTGAGCCAAAAATCGCGCAGCGTGCCGAAGGCGAAAACTCTCATGTCTTCATTATACCAACGCGAACTTTAGCCCGACGGCTAACTGCCCCGCCGCGTCAACCGAATGCTCGTTAGATACGATGGCAACGAGTGTTTTTGCGTCCGGCAGGCCACAAAAGCACAGACCGCGTCGAATAGAATATACTTCGTACGATGCGCAACGTGCGGTACGGACTGTTGCCCAGGCATCCCGCGCACTCAGCCGCAACGCTCAATCCTCGATCCGCGTAATCTGTGAAGTCTGGGATGGAGCTCCTGAAAGGGTGGATTCTTGATCGAGCGATATACGACGAAGGCGATGCGGGAGCTCTGGAGCCCGCAGAACAAGACGCAAAAGTGGCTGGACGTGGAGATCGCAGTCTGCGCCGGGCTGGAGCAGTTCGGCAAGATCCCGGCGGGCACGACGGCCGCCATCCGCGCCGGCGCCAGGTTCGACCTGGGACGCATGGCGGAGCTGGAGAAAGAGACGCGCCACGACGTGATGGCGTTCGTCAAGAATGTCGCCGAGGGCCTGGGCGAGGAGGGCCGGTACGTCCACTACGGCGTCACCTCCTACGACATCGTCGATACGGCGCTCTCGCTGCTGCTGCGCGACTCCGTCGACACCCTGCTGGCAGGATGCGAGCGCCTGATCGCTACGATCCGCAAGCGCGCCCGCGAGCATCGAGACACCGTGATGATCGGTCGGACGCACGGCATCCACGCCGAGCCGATCACGTTCGGATTCAAGCTCGCGACCTGGCTGGACGAGATGAACCACAGCGTCGAGCGGCTGCAGCAGGCCCGCGCCGTGATCGCGGTCGGCGCCATCTCCGGCGCCGTCGGCACGCATGCCAACATCAGCCCGGAGATCGAGCGATACGTCTGCGAGAGCCTGGGCCTCGGCGTCGCGCCGATCTCCACTCAGATCATCGCGCGGGACAGGCACGCGCAGCTCATGGCGGCGCTCGCGATACTGGCGGCCTCTCTGGAGCGGTTCGCCACCGAGATACGAAACTTGGCGCGAACAGAGATACGGGAGGTCCAGGAGTACTTCGCGGAGGGCCAGAAGGGCTCGTCCGCCATGCCGCACAAGCGCAATCCCTGGAACTGCGAGACAGTCTCGGGCTTGGCGCGCGTGGTGCGGGGCAACCTGATCCCGATGCTGGAGAGCATGGCCACCTGGCACGAGCGGGACCTGACGAACAGCAGTGTCGAGCGAGTCGTGCTGCCGGACACGACGATGCTGGTCGACTGGATGCTCGCCAAGTTCGACGAGATCCTGGACACACTGATCGTCTACCCCGAGCACATGAAGCGGAACCTGGAGATGATGGGCGGACTGGTCTGCTCGGAGCAGGTCATGCTGGCCCTGATCGCGACCGGCCTATCCCGCGAGGAGGCCTACGGCGTGGCGCAGCGCAACGCCGCCAAGGCCTGGAGCGGCCAGGACTTCCGCGCCGCCATCGAGGCCGACCCGATCGTCCGCGAGCGGCTGTCGACGGACGAGATCGACCACGCCTTCGACGTCCAGTACCACCTGAAGCACCTGGCCCACACGTTCGAGGTCCTGGGAATCTGAATCTTATTCTGCATACTCGCCCGTGAAGCCGGTCAGGTGCGCCTGAACGGCGCGCACCGTCGCCAGCTTCCCTGCCAGCGCCGCGGGGTTCGCGCCCGCCGGCACCGTGAAGTTGACGGTCTTGAGCGTGCGCGTGTAGCCGGTCAGCCGGGTCGCGTCGCGCTCGCTCGGCCCCTCGACCAGCACCTCGAACTCGCGGCCCACCTGCGACCGGTTGATCTCTGTCGTGATGCCGTTCTGGAGCGCGATCAGGGCGTTGAGCCGCTCGACCTTCACCGCCTGCGGAAGCTGGTCCTCGCGGAGCGCCGCCTTCGTGTTCGGTCGCGGGCTGTACGCGAACATGAACGCCGAGTCAAATCGCGTCCGTTCGACGAAGCGCATGGTGTTCCGGAACTGCGAGTCAGTCTCGCCGGGGTAGCCGAGCATGACATCGGTGGTGATCGCGATCCCCGGCACGCGCTCGCGCAGCTTATCGACGATCGCCTCGAACTCGGAGACCGTGTAGCCGCGGTGCATCTCGGCGAGCAGGTCGTCGTCCGCGACCTGGAGCGGCAGGTGGACGTGCTCGCATACCTTCTCCAGCCGGCCGATCGTATCGATGAGCGCATCGGTGAAGTCGCGCGGGTACGGCGACGTGAAGCGGATACGCGCCAGCCCGCGAATCGCGTCGATCCGCTCCAGCAGGTCGCAGAACGGTACGCGCCCCTCCGCCAGGTTCTTGCCGTAGGAGTTCACGGTCTGGCCGAGCAGGGTCACCTCGCGCGTGCCGCTCGCCGCCAGCCGCTCGATCTCTTCGAGGATCTCCACCGTAGGGCGGCTCCGCTCCCGGCCCCGCGTGTAGGGCACGATACAGAACGTGCAGAACTTGTCGCATCCGTACATGATCGGCACGTGCGCCTTCAGCTTGGGCGCGCGCTCCGTCTGCCGCAGCGGGACGTCGGTGACGATCGCGCCCTTGCGGGCCGGCAGTGCAAGCGCCGTCAGCGCGGCGACGTGCCTGCGCTTGAACCGCGGCTGGAGCTGGATCGCCTCGGTCTCCGCGCGGCCGGTCTCGCGCACCTGCGTGACGAGCGCCGGCAACGCCGAGATGTTCCCGGTCCCGACGACGAGGTCGACGTGCGGCGCGCGGCGCTGGATTTCGGCGCTCTCGACCTGCGCCATGCAGCCGCAGACGCCGATGATCATGCCCGGCCGCTCGCGCTTCAGCTCCTTCAGCTTGCCGAGCTCGCTCCAGACCTTCTCCTCCGGCTTTGCGCGCACCGAGCAGGTATTCAGCAGCACGACGTCTGCCGTCTCGGCGCTGCCGGTCTCGCGGTAACCGAGCTGCCGCATGTAGAGGCCCATCTGCTCCGAGTCCTCTTCGTTCATCTGGCAGCCCCACGTCATGACGTGGTAGGAACGGCCGTCGGCCTGAGAGTCTGCGGGCTTCGGCTGGCCTGCGAACGCGATTGCGGGTTTGAGTGCGGTGTCAATCATGGCCCTCTCATTCTACTCTAGCGACGGACAGATTGCAATTTGCACTGAAAATGGACGGTTGTTGTTTTTGGCGGAAATACGGTACAATGCAGGCGAGTCGGATTCTGCCCGCACCATCGACCCGTAGACAAGGAGTCACATCAAACATGAAGAGCGTTACCGCACTTTTCTCGGCCATCGCCCTCGTCGCCAGCGTTTCAGCGTTCGCCGGCCCGGAGAAGAAGCCCAAGGTCGTCGAAGTCTGGACCTGCCCGATTCAGCAGGAGGCCGTGAAGGACCATAAGGCCAAGGGCGTTACGTACAAGAACAAGACCGGCACCTACGACGTGCACTTCTGCTGCGGCGGCTGCCCTGAGGCCTTCGCCAAGCTCTCCCCGAAGGAGAAGGACGCGAAGATCGCCGAAGCCCTGAAGAAGGACGCGGAGGCCAATAAGAAGAAGGGCTAATCGCCCTCCCACCGGGGCGGACGCGGTAGACAGCGTCCGCCCTCGCGCAAGCAGTCCGCACGTGCAGTCCGGACCGAGATCGCCAGCGCGCGCGGATCGCGCGGATCGCGGCGGCCACGCGCCTGTTCGCACTACATGCCGAAGTACCTCTTCACCTTTCAAAAGACTGAAACCGTTCGCTATCTCGGCCATCTCGATATACTGCGGACGTTCGAACGCGCCATCCGCCGCGCGGCGCTGCCCATCGCCTTCTCCGCAGGATTCAACCCTCGCGAGCGTATCGCCTTCGCCTCCGCGCTTAGCACCGGCGTCACTGGAGCCGCGGAGCCCGCGATCATCGAGCTTACCGAGCCGGTCCCGACCGACCAGATCGAGCGGCGCCTGAACGAAGCGCTGCCGCCCGCAATCCGAGTCGGGGACTGCGAGGAGATTGCCGACTCCGGCTCGCGAGACCTGCTCAACGCCTACGTCCGCGCCGAATATGACGCGCTGTGCGAATGCCCGCCCGATACCGAATCCGGCCGAATCGCTGCCGCCATCTGCGAGCTGCTCGCCCAGCCTGCCCTGCCCATCGTGCGTGAGCGCGAGGGCCGCTCGAAGCCCATCGACCTGCGGCCGCTGCTCTTTCACCTCGCCTTGTCGCCAGAGCGCCCCGATCCCAACCGCGTAAACCTGCGGATGATCGTTGCGATCGGCGAAAGCGGAAACGCCAGGCCCGCCGAGATCGTCGCCGCGCTGGGGGAGCTGATCCCCGGCATCTCGCTCCGACGGGCGCACCGCGTCCGGCTGCTTACGGCCGGCGCGTAGCCATCGACAGAATGCATGCGCATGCCGCGCCCCGCCGATCGCTTTTGGTTGGATCGGACGCGCGCCGCGGCGCAACGACCCGAATTGGAAACCACTGCGAACCTGGCGACCGCACGGCCACTGCCGCATCACGGCGCCAGGGGGTAACTCACTATGTCAAAAGAGATCATTGTGAACGTAGGCGACCGCGAAACGCGGATCGCCGTGCTCGAAGAGAACAAGCTCGTCGAGCTGCACTTCGAGCGCTCCGAGCGAGTCGTCGGCAGCCTCTACAAGTGCCGCGTCGCCAACGTGCTCGCCGGAATGGACGCGGCCTTCGTGGACATCGGCCTGGAGCGCAACGCCTTCCTCTACGTCGGCGACGTGCTGCCCACCGGCGACGACAGCGGTACCAGCGACAGCGATTCCGCTCGCAGGGGCGCCGGCCGCCAGCGCTTCGGCCGCGACAGCCGCAGCCGGTCCGAGGAGACGGCGGCTCCCTCCGCGGCGCCGGCGCGCGATCGGGACACAGCGCCGGCCGGACACCAGCCGAACGGAGCCGACGAAGACGAGGCGGAGGCAGGCCAACAGGTCGACGAGATCGTGGCGGCGGAGCTCGAGGACGCGGAAGAGGTCCTCCTTTCCGGCGAGGCCAGCGCCGCCGCGGAGATGCTCGCCGAAGTCGAGGCCGCCGAGGAGGACGAAGAGGAGGAAGAGGACGAGGAGCCCGGCGCGCCGGCGGATGGCGACAAGCCGACGCCCGGCCGGCGGACGCGGCCCGGCTACCGGCGCTCCATGCTGCGCAACCAGCGAATTCGGGACGTGCTGAAGGTCGGCGAGGAGCGGCTCGTCCAGGTGATCAAGGGTCCGCGGAGCACGAAGGGCGCCCGCGTATCGACGCGCGTCTCGCTGCCCGGCCGCTATCTCGTGCTCATGCCGGAGGCGGACAACCTGGGCGTCTCACGCAAGATCGAGGACGCGAAAGAGCGCGACCGGCTCAAGAGGATCGGCGACAAGCTGCGCGTTCCCGGCTTCGGCCTAATCATTCGAACGGAGGCCGAGGAGCAGACGGAGGCGGAGCTCCAGGGCGACATGGACTTCCTGCTGCAGACGTGGCGCGAGGTGCAGGAGACCGCAAAGAAGGTCAAGGCTCCGGCGCTCGTTCAGCAGGACCTGACGCTGCTGTACAAGACGATCCGGGACGTGTTCGGTTCGGACGTACAGAAGCTGATCGTGGACGATCCCGCGGAGTACGAGAAGGCGAACGAGCTGCTGGACCGGCTCTCGCCCAAGCTGAAAGGCCGCATCCATCTGTACGACGGCGTGAAACCGATCTTCGAGGCGTACGGCGTCGAGGCGGAGCTGGATCGCTTGATGCGCCGTAAGGTGTTCCTCAAGTCAGGCGGGTCGCTGGTGATCGACGAGACCGAGGCGCTCACCGTCATCGACGTCAACACCAGTAAGTACACGGGCGGCAGCAGCCTGAACGAGACGATCGTCAAGACCAACCTCGACGCGGCGGGCGAGATCGCGCGGCAGCTCCGCCTGCGCGACATCGGCGGCATCATCGTGATCGACTTCATCGACATGAACAATCCACGCGACAAGCAGTCGGTGGTAAAGGCGCTGGAGCTGGCGTTGAAGAAGGACCGATCGCGCACTAAAATCTCGAACATCAGCCCGCTCGGACTGGTGGAGATGACTCGGAAGCGCACCGGCGAGACGCTCACCGGCTTCATGACGGACGACTGCCCTTACTGCAAGGGACGCGGCCATCTGGCATCCTCGGAGAGCGTGAGTCTGGCCGTGGAGCGGGACCTGCGGAAGCAGGTGAACGATCCTAAGAACGCCAAGAAGGACGCGCTCCTGATAACGTGCCATCCGGAGGTCGCCGAACTGCTGATCGGGCCGGAAGGCGCGACGGTGGCGGAGATCGAGCGGCAGCTTCAGCGCGCGCTCTTCATCCGGTCGGACGCCGACGCGCATGTGGAGAAGTACAGCATCGAGTCCGGCGACATCGGCGAGCTGGAGAAGACGCGGCTGACTTACCGACGCGCGCAGGTGGTCGAGTGCCGCGTCACGCGGTCGCTGCTGAAGGAGCCGGCCAGGTGCATCGGGTGGGCGGACGGCTATATGCTGGACCTGGACGACGGCAGCAAATACATCGGGCAGCGTGCGAAGGTCCGCATCGTCGATACGCGCCGCTCATTCGCCACCGCCAAAGTGATGCCCGGCTCGAACCGGCCGGAGTAGCGCAGGACTAACTCTGCCGTCACGCGGGCTCGCCAAGTTCGGCGGCGTGCGGCGGAACGAACCCGCATTACTCATCTACGAGCCGGTGGTGTGGAGGGCGCTGGAGCGCCCTCCCTGGATTGCCGACGACCGTGCTTCCGGCCGGCACGTCCCGGATGACCACGGCGCCCATGCCGACGAGGCATCCAGTGCCGATCCGCACGTACTGCTTCACGCTGCAGGATTGGCCGAGATAGCAGTCCTGCTCTACGGTCACATGCCCCGCCAGCGTCACGCAGCTCGCCAGCACGACGCGATCCCCGATGCCGCAATGGTGGTTTATCACGGCGCCGCTCAGGCAGAACACTCTCTCGCCGAGCGAGGCGTCGAAGCCGATGAAGCCATTCGGGTACACGACGCAGCCCGGTCCAATTCGCGCCGACCGGGCGAGGAACACGGACGGATCGATGAGCGAAACGAGGCGGTCCGATCGCGGCAGGGGCAGCTTCCACTCATTGTCCGGCACGAAGGCGGCGTTGGGATAGCGTGAGATCGCTTCGGCCGTACCAAGGATCGGACAGCCGTTACGCTCGTCGCCGGCCCGCGACTCGTGCGGCGACAGGCAGCCGACCAGGTTCCAGGTAGGAGCGGAACGGTTGATCCGCTCGACGATCTCCACCATCTCGGCGCTGTGCACGCCGCCTCCCAGGATGATCAGGTCGCGCAAGACCGCCCTCCACGTTACGACTCGCCGCCGTGCGCATCGTCCGGCCAACATGACCCTTCGGCGTGCCGCGGTATTGATTGGGCGGATGGGCCGGGCAGGACGCATCAACTTGGTCCGTCGGCCCCAAGAGGTGCGCCACGCTTGCGGCAGAACGCGCGCCGGCGCCTATGCGGCGCTACCGGATCATCGGTCGGCCCTTGTGGTCCCAAACGAAATCGCGCTGACACTGGTCGGGGCGCAGCCGCTCATTGAGCCACATAACTTGCAGAGGACCGGGCGAAAAGCCCGAAAGCGTCGGGAAAGACTTGCGCATCGACGCCAGGAGTACCTTGGAGCCGGTGTGCCAGGGCAGCCCCGGCTCCGATACGGGCACCAACGAGCCGCTCGTCCGCGCCGGCTCAAGGACGTAGAGCAGCATGTCAATGTTCGGGCGGTGTGTACCACCCTCGGACCGGATGGATATGTACCACTGAGCGGATTGATCGTTGCGCGCGGGTGATTTTTGCGCGCTTTTGTGGCGTGGTTTGCGCCTCCTT
>Ga0070735_10001727_pt1 | contig 20559 bp, 19 predicted proteins | sample Coa_R1_FD_66443 | JGI IMG/M metagenome (GOLD analysis project Ga0070735, IMG submission 66443) | Surface soil microbial communities from Centralia Pennsylvania, which are recovering from an underground coalmine fire - Coalmine... | ecosystem: Environmental > Terrestrial > Soil > Unclassified ... | reverse complement strand
CGAAGCTCAGCCCGGCGAAATCACGCACCGGCGGGGACTCGCGCAAACACTTCTGAACGAAGAAAAATATCCGGAAGCGCTCGAACAATATAAGCGTCTCTCGGGAATGGATTCCGAGGATCCCAATAATTATCTGCGGATGGCCGAGATTTACCGCCAGCTAAAACAGCTCGACAAGGCCGAGCAGAATGTCCTGCTCGCCAAGCAACGCGCCCCGGGCAATCTGGAAGTAATCTATTACGAATCGTCGATTTACCAGGCTCAAGGACGATTTGATGACGCAATTCGAGTGCTTTCCGACGCCGTAACAGCTGTGAAGTCCCAGTCGGAGTTCACTCCTTCGCGGCGACGCACCCTGGCGATCCTCTATCAGCAGTTGGGGCAACTCTACCGCGAGGTGGGCAACTACAGCGCAGCGGTGAACACGTTTGAAGAAATGGTGCGCCTTGGCCCAGAGGAAGATCGCCGCGCCCGCGCAATGATTGTTGACACGTACCGCGTGGCGCGCGATATCCCGAAAGCGCTCGACGCCGCGCGAAAGGCCGTGGAAGCGTATCCCAAAGATCGCGCGATCCGCACGACGCAAGCCTTGCTCCTGGGCCAAAACGCACAGACGGATCAGGCGGTCGCACAGCTTCGCCAGTTGCTCGATGGCACGTCAAATGATTTCGAAATTCAGCTCGACCTCGCTCAGGTAGAGGAGCAAGGCCGCCGCTGGCCTGAAGCCGAGCAAGCTGTTCACGCTGCGGAAAAGATGGCCACGCAAACATCTGACAAGGAAACAACCGGGTTCCTTCTGGGAGCAATTTTCGAACGGCAAAAAAAATACGACCAGGCCGAGGAACAGTTCCGTCAGGTGCTGCAAGCCAATCCTCGTAATCCGGCGGCGCTGAACTATTACGGCTACATGCTGGCTGACCGCGGCATCCGTCTGGACGAAGCCACAGACATGATCAAGCGCGCCATTGCCGAAGACCCCAACAATCCCGCTTATCTCGACAGTCTTGGCTGGGCCTATTTCAAGCAGAACAGATTTTCCGAAGCCGAAGAGCCGCTTCGCCAGGCAGCCAGTCGCGAGAGTCACGACCCCACAATTTTGAGCCACCTGGGGGATCTCTACGCCAAGCTTGGCAAGGACAATCTAGCGGAGGTGCAGTGGCAAAAATCCGTCGATGAGTGGCACCGCGTGCTTCCGGGCGATTTCGAGCCTGACCGGCTCGCGGAAGTAGAACAAAAAATTTCCGCTTTAAAGCGGCGTCTGGCCCAGCAGAAAACCCCGGGGGACGCCAAGCCGTAGTAGCATACCTGCCCATGAAATCAGTTTTGGTTCCGGCGTACGCAAAGGTCAATCTGTGCCTCGATATTGTGGGGCGGCGTACCGACGGCTATCACGAGTTGCGCACGATTTTCCAGGCCATCAGTCTGCACGATACATTGGCACTCGAAGCGAGCCGAGATGCACGCATTGACCTGCGCATCATCGGAAATTCCGCGTTGGCCGGCGAGCCTGGACGCGACAATCTTGTCTATCGAGCTCTTGCCGAGTTGCGCCGTGAACTTCGATTGAAGCAGGGCCTGCGCGCTGTGCTTACCAAGCGCATTCCGGTAGGTCGCGGACTCGGCGGGGGATCCAGCGATGCTGCCGCTGCGCTCATCGCACTGCTGCGCCTGTCCGGAAAGCGCATCGGAGCGGCCCGCCTGGCTGAAATCGCCTCGCAACTTGGCGCCGATGTGCCGTTTTTTTTGCGGGGTGGGCGGGCGCTCGGCGTAAGTCGCGGTGATGAAATCTACCCGCTGCCGGATATTTCCCGGGACTCGGTGCTCGTTGTTTCGCCTTACGATATCGCCGTGCCCACCCGCGATGCCTATCAATGGCTTGCACGGAGATTGACAAAGTCCCCGGACCCCACTAAACTGTGGCGGTTCTGTGCTCTATGCTGGAGCCCGCAGGGGGGCGCCCTTTCAAACGATTTTGAGGCGGCTGTCTTCCCACGGTATCCCCGTCTGGCTGCAATCAAACGGGAGTTGCTCCGGCAAGGAGCTGCAGAGGCCTCACTGGCGGGTAGCGGTTCGGCGGTGTTTGGAATATTCCGAAACCCAGTGAAGGCGCGCCGAGCTGCTCGGGCATTTCCGAAGGATCAGGTTTTCGTCTGCTCGACTGTTTCGAGGGCAGAATACCGCCGTAAAATGGGCGGGCCGGATTTCGCCTGAACGGTTCAATGTGGCTGGCTCCCAAGGAAACTTTAATTGATCGACGACAAGTTTAAAATTTTCAGTGGCAGCGCCAACCCGCGTCTGGCCGAGGATATTTGCCGCCACCTCGGCGCTAAACCAGGTGAAGCCAAGCTGGGTAAGTTCAGCGATGGCGAGATTTATTTTCAGATTCTGGAAAACGTGCGCGGCGCGGACGTCTTCGTCGTGCAGCCGGGAACGAATCCGGCGGATTTTCACTTGATGGAATTATTGATGATGATTGACGCGTTCAAGCGAGCCTCGGCTTGGCGTATCACTGCGGTGATGCCGTACTACTGCTACGCGCGCCAGGACCGCAAGGACAAACCCCGCGTGCCGATCTCCGCGAAGCTGGTCGCCGATCTGCTGGAAACTGCCGGAGCGAGCCGCGCCTTGACGCTGGATTTGCATGCGCCGCAGATTCAGGGCTATTTCAATGTTCCCGTGGATCACTTGTACGCTTCGCCTGTCCTGATCGAATATTTCAAGCAAAAGAATTTGGGAAATCTGACCGTCGTATCTCCGGATGCCGGTGGTGTGGAACGCGCACGCGCCTTTGCGAAAAAACTCGATTCTCCGCTGGCGATCGTCGATAAACGCCGCGTGGATATTGACGTCAGCGAAGTGATGCATCTGATCGGCGACGTCCGAGGACGCACCACGCTGATCATTGACGACATCATTGACACCGCCGGCACGCTGGTAAAAACGGCGGAGGCATTGTTGAAAGAGGGCGCGACGAAAGTGTTTGCCGCCTGCACGCACGCCGTGCTGTCCGGACCCGCCGTGGAGCGCATCTGCAATTCGTCCATCGAAGAGGTAGTGGTTACGGATTCCGTGCCGCTTTGTGAAGCCGCCAAATTCGTTTCACGCATCAAAGTTCTGAGTGTTGCGGGCCTGCTGGCACGCGGTATTCACTCAATTCACGAAGAGACTTCGATCAGCGAATTATTTTTTTTCTGACGGCCAGTCGCGGCAGCGCAACCTGCATGCCACCGGCGGCCCGATGGTAAGGAAATTGGTAAGGAAATGAGGAAGGACTTATGGAACAGATCATAGTGGAAGCAGCGCCCCGGGAAACGCGGGGAAAAAATGCAGCGAGGCGCGTGCGCCTCACCGGGCAAGTCCCGGCCGTGATTTATGGCGGGAAAGGGAAATCGCAAGCGCTTGAGGTTAACGCCAAGCAATTGTCCGCGATTCTCCGCTCGGCTTCGGGCCACAACACGATTTTTAAGATAAAGGTCAAGGATTTGGAAGAGACCGCCATCGTGAGGGATTGGATTGTTGACCCGGTGAAGGGCCATCTTCTCCACGTGGACCTGCTGCGTATTGCCATGGACGTCCGCATGCGCGTCAAGGTTCCGGTGCACTTTTACGGTGAAGCGCAGGGCGTCAAGGTGCAGGGCGGCGTCTTCGAAATAGTCACCCGCGAAGTCGAGATTGAGTGCTTGCCTAGCGACATCCCGACGGAATTCCGCCTGGATATTTCAGGCTTGATGATCGGCATGCAGCTTCGTCCGACGGATATCAAGGTCGATCCGGAAAAAATTAAAATTCTCACCGATCCGGCGCGCGTGCTTGCACACGTAGTGACGCTGCGCGTTGAGGAAGAGAAGCCGGCCGAAGTCGCGGCCACCGATGCCGCCGCAGCGCCAGCCGAGCCCGAAGTCATCAAGAAGGGCAAGAAGGAAACCGAAGAGGGCGAGGAAGAAGAGGCTCCGGCTGCCGAGAAGGAAAAGAAGAAGTAGCGATGCACGTCATCGTTGGCCTCGGCAATCCGGGCATCGAATACGCCTGGACGCCGCATAACCTGGGTTTTCTGGTTGTGGATAAATTGGCCGAGCAGGCTAGTATTCGCGTAACGCGGCCCGAGGCGAAATCATTCGTCGGCCGGGGAAAAATAGCGGGACACGAAGTCATCCTGGCCAAGCCGCAAACGATGATGAACTTGAGCGGCTTGGCGGTTCGGGAACTGGTTGGACGCGCCGAGTGCAAGCCCTCCGATGTGATCGTGATTTGCGATGACATCGCGCTGCCCTGGGGCATGCTTCGGGTGAGGGAACGCGGCTCGGCGGGCGGTCACAACGGATTGAAGTCCGTGATTGGCGCGCTCGGCACGATGGAATTTCCGCGCGTGCGCCTGGGCGTGCAGCCCGCGGAACTCAAGAGCGACCTGAGGGAATACGTGCTGCGCCAGATTCGCCGCGATGAAGAAGACGTCGTGGCCGAGGAAGTCGAACAAGGCGCCGAAGCCGTGAAATTGATTGTGGCGGAAGGAACCTCGCGCGCGATGAATCACTTCAATCGCCGCGTGCCGCCTCCCGGCGAGGACGAAGCCGCGGGATAGAAATTCGTTGCAATCGATTGAGAAGTTAAGAGTTTGAGAAACGGAGTTAAACCAATATGGAAGAACGCTTGTACGACTTGATTTTCATCTGCCGTCCGGCCACGCCGGAGGAAGAAATCAACAAAATTGTGTCTACGATCGAACATTCCGCTGTCGAGCACGGCGGCAAGATCGAGAAAACCGAGAAGTGGGGCACGCGCCGCCTGGCCTACCGTGTGTCGAAACACCGCGAAGGTTTCTTCGTCTACATGGTTCTGCGCAGCGCGCAGAGCGACATTATCAAGGAACTTGAGCGGCGCCTTAAAGTTTCCGACGCCGTCATCAAATACCAAACGGTGCGGCTCGACGAAGATCTGAAGCGCCAGCAGAAACTCGTGCAGCATCGCGAGCGCCGGGCCAGCCGCCGTCCGCGTAAACCGGCAACGACACCGGCTCCGCAGCAGCAGATGCCGCCCGCTGCCGAACAGACTGCAGCGAGTTAACGGCTCACCCGACCAGAAGGGGAGCCCGCTGAAGTACGATTTTTAATGCGAAAGGAAACACGATGTCAGATGAATCAGTAAAACCATCAACAGAATCGCCAGCCGCCACACATGCTCCGAGCGCTCCGCGCTCTGAAGGAGCACCCAGTGGTGGCGGCGGTGGCCACCGTTCCGAAGGACATTCGGGCGGCGGCGGGCCGCGCCGTGAAGGGTACTCCGGCGGCGGAGGCGGCGGTCAGCGTCGCGAAGGTGGCGGTCCCGGTGGACCGGGTGGCGGACCAGGCGGCCCGCGTCGCGGCGGCAAGCGCCAGTATTTCCGCAAGAAAAAAGTCTGCAGATTCTGCGTCGAGCGCGTGGACTTCATCGACTACAAGAAGGCCGAGATGCTCCAGCCTTTCGTTCAGGAGCGCGGCAAGATTTTGCCGCGCCGCATGACCGGCACGTGTTCGCGTCACCAGCGCTGGCTCGGCGAAGCAATCAAGCGCGCACGCAACATCGCTCTGTTGCCATTCGCCACCGAGCTCTAATAAGTTTCTCTTTTGAAATTGAAGCAAGAATAAAAAACGGGAGCGGACTCTACATAGGGCCCGCGTATAAGAGGACGACATGCAAATCATTCTTCAGGAAGACGTCGAAAAACTCGGCACGCGGGGCGAAGTGGTGGAAGTTGCTCCGGGATACGCGCGCAACTATCTGTTGCCGCATAAGCTCGCGCTCGAAGCGTCGCCAGCGAACATCAAGCGTTTGGAAAAAATCCGCATCACCTTGTCCAAGCGCACGGCAACCGAAAAGACCGCCGCCGAGCAACAGGCTGCGCTGCTTAATGACGTTACCGTAAAGTTCGCGCGCAAGGCCGGCGAAAATGACCAGTTGTTCGGCTCCGTCACCTCGGCTGACGTCGCTGAAGCGCTTACGAAGCAGGGTTTTGAGGTCGACAAACGCCGCATCGCGCTCGATGAGCCAATCAAAGTAATCGGGGAAACGATCGTTACCGTGAAGCTGGTTCACGGCGTTACCGCGCAGTTCAAAGTCGTCGTCGAAAAAGAAGCTTAAATTTTCTCGCGGGCCGCTCTCCTGCCGCTGCGCAGTTCCGCTGGCGCAGCGGCATTTCTTTTTGCAATCCAGCGTATGGATTTTCCGCCTGTTTCCCACAACAACGTCCGCGGAAGCTCTTCGAAAAGTTATTCACAGGTTCACATAATTTTCCACAGGGCCGAGTGATGCTTTTCGAGCTAGAATTGCCCCCCTCGGCAGTACTTGGTTCTGGCTTTGCCCCGTGACGTGCACGCCAGCGGCGGCCATTGAAACCGGGAAGTCCTCACCCCCAGCGGAGGATGATATGACCAGCGATGTAAATAGTCCGGTGGCGATTCTCGATAAAGAATTAGCCAAATATCCCTCTTACACGATCGAAACTTTTGAGCTCTGCGATTGCTGCGGCGCGCGATTTGCGATTGGCTATCACCAGGAGTGCAAGAGCCACGCCGCCAGCGCCCGGCACGCGGACGATCTCCCAAAGATGTTGCGCGAAATGCTTGCAGCGGACCATGGACACGAGCGCAAGCACAAGCACTTCACAGAAATTTGGGTAATTTCCAATTGGGACTCGGCCGCAAGCTAGGCACCTCAGTCGGAACAAGTCAGATCGGCCTATGGTAGATTGTTTTTCTAGTTCCGATTTCGACGAGAGCTGCAAATTACGAAGCTCGCCGCAGACTTTCTCGTAACGCGGGCGTCTCGCCCGCGGTTTTCTGGATGTCCAGCACCCGCAACAATGCGGGCGGGACGCCCGCGCTACAAAGTCCCAGGCTGCTAGATGCCGCTTCCCGGAGATATTTTGGAGTACTTGTGAGACATTGGGCGCTAGAGCCGTTACGCTCCCGCAGGTTTTTCCTTACGTGACCTTTTTTAATCCCGTTACCGCATTCGAAATTTTTTCCTGCATATCCACAAGATATTTTTAATCCACAGGCCCCAGGATAACTTTTTCGTTGTGGCTGCCCTCCCAAACCATCCATCATGTCGCCTGCACAAAAAACCAAATTGAGGGATTCCTCTCCAGCCTGAATCTCCGCATGGATTGACAGGGACACCTTTCAGGGGCGAATATAAGGCGAACTATGGCTACAACCATCACGACACTCGAACGTCAGTTGCCTCAGAACACCGAAGCGGAGCGCAGCATCCTGGGCGCGATCCTGCTTGATAACAATGCGCTGAACGCCACGCTGGAGAAGCTGAAGCCTGAGGATTTCTTCCACGATCATCATCGGCGGATTTATCAACAGATGATCACACTCGGTGAAACGCAGCAGGCCATTGACCTGGTGACGCTCACCGACCAACTGCACCGCGCCGGAGAACTCGAATCTTCCGGCGGTCCCGCTTACATTGCGCAGTTGATGGACGGCGTGCCGCACGTCACCAACGTCGAGCACTACGTGCGCATCGTGAAGGAAAAATCGCTGCTGCGCGGGCTGATTTACGCCACGCACGCCATTCAGCAGCAAGCGCTCGAGGCTGAGGATGACCCTGACGCGATCCTGGACCGCGCGGAATCCACAATTTTCCAGCTCGCCGAGGACCGCGTGCGTTCCGGCCTGGTTGGTGTACGCGAAGTTGTACGCGAAAATTTTGAGCGCATCTCGCAGATTTTCACCGAAGGCAAGCGCATCACCGGGCTTTCGACAGGCTACCATCAGCTCGATAATCTCACTTCCGGCTTTCAGCCTTCCGAATTGCTGGTCCTGGCGGCGCGCCCCTCGATGGGAAAAACGGCGCTGGCGCTGAATATTGCGGAAAACGTATCCGTGCGTGGCAATAAGCCGGTCGCAATTTTCAGTCTGGAAATGTCCAAGGAGTCGCTGTTGCTGCGCCTGCTTTCGTCCGACGCGCAAATCGATTCGCACAAATTCCGCACCGGCCATCTGAGCCGCGAAGACGGCGGAAAAATTCCCGTTTCGCTGGCCAGGCTCGCGGAGGCGCCGCTTTGGATCGACGACGTAGGATCAGCAACAGTCGTGGAAATGGGCGCGAAGTTGCGCCGCCTGAAGCGCGACAAGGGATTGTCGCTGGTCATCGTGGACTACCTGCAACTGGTTTCTGCTCGTGGGAAGTTCGGCAATCGCAACGACGAAGTGTCCAGCATCACGCGCGGCCTAAAGGGACTGGCTAAAGAACTGAAAGTTCCTGTGCTGGTGCTGTCGCAGCTTACGCGCGCCCCGGAACGCGAAGACCGTCGCCCTCAGCTTTCCGACCTGCGCGAATCGGGCGCCATCGAACAGGACGCCGACGTGGTCATGTTTATCAATCGGCCGAACGCTTTCAAGCCCGATGAAGCTCCCGAGGAACGCGCCAAGACCGAGCTTCTCATCGCCAAACAGCGCAACGGCCCCACCGATCGCATTCATTTCGTTTTCCGCAACGCTTTCACGCGTTTTGAAGAAGCAGCACCCGACGCCTGGACCGAATCCGACTAAGTGGATTTTCGCAGGTATCTTTGTGACACTACATGCTCCTATGGAAGTAGTGAACGGCGAGACAAAACTATCGCGGCGCAGCATGTTGCAGCGCGTCGCATGGATGAGCGCCGCCGCGGCGTTCCCATGCTTGCCGGAAGTCGCCGCTGCAGACGTCAGCCCGGTGATGGCCCGGCTCAGCACGTATATGAGCGAGGCCCGCAATCGCGACCTGCCCGATGATGTAATTGAGAAAGCGAAGCACCACATTCTCGACACATTTGCCGCCATGGTTTCCGGCTCGGAATTGCCGCCCGGACGCGCAGCGCTGAAATTTGCCAGGAGTTATGGCGGCGAAAAAGTTGCCACGATCGTCTGCTCGAACATTCTGTGCGGCCCGATGGAAGCGGCGCTGGTAAATGGCGTGTTGGCTCATTCCGACGAGACGGACGATGCGCACTCACCGACTCTCTCGCATCCCGGATGCGCGGTCGTTCCCGCTGCGCTCGGGGTTGGAGAGCAGTTCGGCATCAGCGGGACGCAGTTTCTGCGCGCCGTGGTCCTTGGCTACGATGTGGGAACGCGCGTTGTGCTGACGATGGGTGGTCCAGCCGTTCAGAGCGAGATGCACAGGAGCGGCCACAGCATCGCAGGAATTTTTGGAGCGGCTGCCGCTGCGGGTTGCACGGTCGGCTTGAACACGCAGCAGATGCGCTGGGTGCTCGATTACACGGCGCAGCAATCTTCCGGCATCGCCGCATGGCAGCGCGATACCGAACACATCGAGAAGGGCTTCGTTTACGCGGGCATGCCGGCGCGCGGAGGCGTTACGTCCGCACTGCTGGTTCAATCGGGCTGGACCGGAGTTGACGACTTTTTGTCGGGTGCTGATAATTTTCTGCTCGCCTATGCGCCGCAGGCCGATCCCGCGGGCCTCGTCGAAAAACTTGGCGAGCGCTATGAAGTAACGCAAACCGATATCAAAAAATGGACTGTGGGAGCGCCCATCCAGGCGCCGCTTGACGCGCTGCAAAATCTTCTCAAGCGGCGTAGCTTCGATGCGGATCAGGTGCAGCAGGTGGTTGTGCGGATCGGCACTACGCCCGCGGTTGTCGTGAACAATCGCGAGATGCCGGATATTTGCCTGCAGCACATGGTTGCTGTAATGCTGCTCGATAAGACTTCATCGTTCAAAGCGGCGCACGACAAGGCGCGTATGCAGGACCCTGCTGTTCTGCGGCAGCGCGCGAAAGTGCAACTCGTCGGCGACGCGGAACTCGAACGCGCGTTGCCGCGGCGCGAAGCCATCGTGGAAATCACGCTTGCCGACGGAACGAAGCTCAGCGAGCACGTCGTGGCGGTGCGCGGCACTCCCGCGAATCCGATGCCCCGCGAGGAAATCGTCGCGAAATGCCGCGATCTGATGGCACCGGTTCTCGGCGTGGCCACTACTGCGAGCCTGAGAGAAAGAACGCTTGCCCTTGAGAACTTGAAGAATATTCGCGAACTGCGCCCGTTGCTACAGCACTCTTAGACGCCGCTTTGTAGGGACACGGGAATGCCGTGTACAAATGAAACGATGGCGATGCGCCCGCGCCGCTTCTCATGGCATCAGGGAATTACTTTTTCGGAATGACCGGCAGCAGCAAATAAGGCTGCCGATCTATGTCGCTGTGTAGTGTTGTTTTGCCTGCAAAAATATTCGCCGGGCGGTCGGCGGGATCATTGTGGAGAAACGGGCCGCAGCCGCGAAGTTCATTCTTGAAATTTGAAAGTTTTCCGCCGCGGCAGGCGTGCTCGTAGTCTTTGCCGCGGATGGTGAGCGCGATTCGGTATCCCGCGGGAACGACGATACTGGTCGGCCATATTTCCACGTCCAATTCAACAGGTGCGCCCGGTTTCAAAGGCTGCAACTCATCATGGGTGTGATAAGGACGCCAGGGTTTTGAAAGCGCCGGATCGAGTTTTCGGTGCGAGGCACGCAGCCAGCCCTGCCCGATCGGCGTGTGCGGATCGATTGCTCCTTGAAAAACAATTTCCGTCAAGTCCGGAGAAAAAACGCGCAGCACGGCGAAAACGTCGGCGTCTTCGGTGCTCGACGAAAGAAATAATTTAACGGCGGACGGGCCGGTAATTTCAGTTTCGGCGCCCAACGGCGCGGTCATGAATGTGAGACCGTCGCCCATCGCGTCAAACGTGCGAGTCGCAGTCTGTGAGGATGGTTCCGTACCTAACGCGCCGTTCGCAAAATCAAAATAGAATTTCTTCCATTCCGTGCGCGCCAGCGGCCCTTCGTTTTCGACGCGCTCTTCAAAGCGATTGAGGTGGCGAACCTGCAGCAGCACGCGCGGCTGGCGATCCCAGCCATTTTTTTCGCCCTTTAAAAAGTAATCGAAGAAACGTTTCTGGAGCTCGCGGCCGTAGTCAGTATAAAAATGGGTCCAGTGCTCGATGCCGTGCGCTTCGAGCCACTTCTGGGGGGAGGCCGCGCGCATAAAGCCCTCGAAATTTCCACGTGGATGCAATCCCTGGCCGCCCCAATTCGCGGAGGAAAGCAGCGGCACGTTTACTTTGGACCAATCCGGCGAGCGGCTCTTGCTGTATTCATCGTCGAGCGGATGCGCCAGCAGATCGGCGCCGAAATTGCAGCGATTCGCAGCAAGTTGCGCGTCGGAAATCGTCTCCGGCCCGCAGACAAGATCTCCGGTAGCGCGGCTGCGCGGTCCGCGTTCGCCGAGTCCGTATTGCACGGTCTTCACCTGCATGTCATACCAATTTGCCCAGAACGTGCAGTAAATTCCGCCGTGATGAGAAGTATCGCGATACCACTCCGCCGCTCCTTCCCACACGCACATAGCCGCAAGATGAGGCGGCTGCAGCGACGCCACCTGCCACTGATTAATCGCATAATAGGAAATTCCGTTGAGGCCGACCTTGCCGCTGCTCCACGACTGCTCACCGGCCCAGGCGATGCAGGCCGCAAAATCGCGGGTCTCGCGCGGCGAAAATGGATCGACGTAACCGGGCGATCGTCCGCAACCGCGGCTGTCAACGCGCACGCAAACGTATCCGTGGGGCACCCATTTTTCAGGATCGACCACTTCCCAATTTTGATAAAGGTTGGTAGAGCCCGCCGCAACATCGGGATGCTCGCGCACCATGGTTTGCCACGCGTCGGGATAGCCATCCTGAAACGCGAGGCCTTTTGCGTAAGGCCCGTACGTCAACAACACGGGATAGCGGCCTTCGCTGATTGGCCGGAAAACATCCGCGCGCAGGACGATGCCGTCATCCATGCGAATAGGCGCGTCCCAGTCGATTTTCATTCCATCGCGGATTTCAGTTTTTGTTTGCGCGTCGCGTGCCTCGGTCATCTTCCTCACCATTCTTCTCATTACGCGGGCAAAGGTTTGCCTTTCGTTTCCACGCCAAAAGGCAGCAGCACAAGTCCGACAACGAAAGCGATTGCCGTCAGCGCTACCGGAATGCCGAGCGTCTGAAAGTGTCGCACTCCGATTCCAACCAGAAACGTGGCGCCTGCGCCTGCAAAGCGCCCCACATTTTGCGCGAACGCCAGCGCGCTGGCGCGGCATTCGGTTTCGTACTGCTCCGGCAGCCAGAAGGAATAGACGGTGTAGTTCGCTCCGCCGATTCCGAGAAAAAACAGGCACACAAAAAACCATTTCAGCACGTCGTTCTGTAAATAGAAAACGTATCCGAATGTAATTACGATGACCACTAGCATGAGCGAATAGAAAATCGCTTGATTCACCCTGCGCCCCAGGCGATCGGCAATCGCGGGCACGCTCAACGCGCCCAGGATCGTTCCAATGGAAAGTATTCCCGTGCCGTAGGACGCGAGGCGCGCCGCTTCAAAAGTTGTGTGTCCGGTTCTAGCAGCCAAATAGGTAATCGCCGCCGGCACGTAGACGGACCCGGCCCACAAACCAATCGTGGAAACGAGTTGATACATGAGATTGAGGAATGTGCGCAAGCGGTATCGCGGAGAAAAAATTTCAAGAAACGTGCGCTTCAAACTCCATTTCTCGCCGCGTGGTCCTCGCTTGGCCTCCCAGCGCGCCGGCTCGCTCATGCCTTTGCGAATCAAAATCACCAGCAGCGCCGGAACGCCGCCGACCACAAACATCCATCTCCATCCGAACCTGCTGCCGACAAAATAATTTGCCAGCGCAGCCAGAAAAAATCCAAAGTAATAACCTGTATGCATCATGCCCGCGCCCACGGTGCGCCGATCTTCGGGCCACTCTTCGGAAATCAACGTCGCGCCCATGGCCCATTCGCCGCCGATGCCGATGCCGGCAAGAAGGCGAAGCGCCGCCAGCATCCAGATATTCGTGGCAAAGGCGCTCAACAATGTAAAAAGTGAGAAGCAAATAATCGTGAGCATCAGCGTGCGCACGCGGCCGAACCGGTCGGCAACCGGCCCCCACAGCAGGGCCATCCCCCAGCCAATCAAAAACAGAGCGAACAGCACGCCGCCGTAATAACCGATGTTTGCACTGCTGGGGGAAATACCGGAACGAGGCAGTAATTCCCGCAGCGCGGGAACCAGAACGAGCGCGTAGATAAACGAATCCATGCCATCCAGCACCCATCCTCCCCAAGCCGCCCAGAATCCGCGAACCTGATTTCGTGTGAGTGGGATTCGAGTTGTTGTCATTGGGCCGCGGGGAGAACGCAAGAACGGGAGAGGCTGCCCCCGATTGAATTAGACACGTCAGAGCACGCGGCTCGATGAGGCTTCATCGCGACTGGGATGATACCACTAGGAAGATAGGAATCAGCGCGGAACGGCGGTAGATTCTGATCACCGATCGTGCATTTCAATCGGGCTGGTGAAACTTTTCGCGGGCGTTATGAGTAGTAATCTCAGCTACAATTGCCTGGCATTGAAATTCGCCAGTAATGTTACTTAATGAAACTGCACTAGATAAGGGGAGGAACGTATGGGACGTGATCGAGATTCGCGAATGCCTGTAAACAATGGCGGGACAAATTTCACGCGGCGCGGCTTGTTGCAACGCGCGGCCTGGCTGACCGCCGCTGCAGCCTTTCCTTATGCCTCCGATATGGTCGCGGAAGACGTCAGCCCGGTAATGACCGCGCTCAGCAACTACATGAGCGAAGCCCGTAATCGCGAACTCCCCGACAAAGTGCTGCAGGAAACCAAGCACCACATCCTGGATACCATGGCGGCTATGGTTTCTGGTTCCGAGTTGCCTCCGGGCCGCCTGGCGATTCAGTTCGCCCGTTCTTATGGAGGCGAAAAAATCGCGACCGTGGTGGCGTCGAATATTGTCTGCGGTCCAATCGAGGCGGCCGTCGCCAATGGCGTTCTCGCGCATTCGGATGAAAGTGATGATGACTTCACCGGTGGGGGAGCGCATCCGGGAGCCGCGGTTGTGCCTGCATCGCTCGCGATGGGCGAGCAAGTTGGAGTAAGCGGCATGCATTTCGTCCGAGCCGTGGCGCTCGGCTATGACATCGGGATGCGCTCGTTCAAGGCCCTGGGCCCGAAGATGGTGCTTCGCGACACGCACAATCTAGTCGCAACTTTTGGCGCCGCTGCAGCCAGCGGCTGCCTCGCGAGTCTGAATCCACAGCAGATGCGTTGGCTTATGGATTACGCCGGTCAGCAAGCGGGCGCAGGAATCGGAGCGTGGCGGCGCGACACCGAGCATATCGAAAAAGGTTTTGTGTTCGCTGGCATGAGCGCGCGCAATGGCGTGATGGCCGCGATGCTGGTTCAATCGGGCTGGACGGGCGTTGCTGACATTTTGTCGGGACCTGAGAATTTCATGCAGTCCTACTCACCGCAAGCGGACCCGGCTGGGTGGACCGACAAGCTTGGCGAGCGCTACGAAGTGACGCAAACGACCATCAAGCGATGGACCACGGGAGGGCCAATCCAGTCTCCGCTCGACGCCATGCAACTTATTTTGAAGAAGCATCCCTTTGAGCCGGACCAGGTGAAGCAAGTTGTGGTGCACGCCGCCACGAGCGCGGCCTTTACCGTGAACAATCGAGAGATGCCGGACATTTGTCTCCAGCACATGATCGCCGTAATGATGATCGACAAAACGGCTTCCTTCAAGGCCGCCCACGACAAGCCCCGCATGAAGGATCCGGAAGTTCTTCGCCAGCGCGCGAAGGTGCAACTGATCGGCGAGGAAGAACTCGAAAAACTCATCCCGGCGCGCGTGGCAATCGTCGAAGTCACGCTCAACGATGGAACCAAACTAACCGAGCGTGTCGAGTCTGTGCGTGGCACTCCTGAAAATCCCATGAGCCGCGAAGAGGTTGTAGCGAAAGCTCGCGACCTTATGGAGCCTGTCCTGGGCGCGAAGCAAACCTCGAGCCTGATCGACAAAGTCCTCGGCCTAGAAAATGTAAAGAGCATCCGCGAATTGCGGCCGCTGCTGCAGCGAGCGTAAAATTCGCCGCACGCGTAGGACAGGCACTCTTGCCTGTCCGAATCACCGTGGCGGCGCTATCATACCGGACAGGGCAAGAGCGCCTGTCCTACAAACCCGCGATGATTTGAGCTGCGCTTGCCGGAGGAATGCAGTGAACTTACGTCTTTGGAAGGCAGCGACTTGCGCGGTGCTTACGCTCGCAGCATTTTATCCCTCACCATCAAATGCGCAGAGTGATGTGCCGCACTACGAAGTCGATCCTTCCTGGCCGAAACCCTTGCCCGGTCGTTGGGTCACCGGAGAAATGGGCGGCGTGTGTGTCGACTCTCAGGATCACGTATTCATCGCCCAGCGGGTAAGCGATGTCGGCGGGATGGACGGCCACCTGGAAGGCCTAACCAACGACGAACTGAACGCCGGACAAGCTGCGCCTCCTGTGATTGAGTTTGATGCCGACGGGAAGGTCGTTAACTCGTGGGGAAATCCGAGCCTGCTTCCCAAGGATCTTCACGGCTGCGCCATCGATGCCGAGGGACACGTATGGCTCGATGGATCAGAGGACGGCATCGTACAGGAATATTCGCACGACGGCAAAGAACTTCTTCTGCAGATTGGAAAACGCGGCGTTTTCGATTCCTCGGACGGCACCGTCATGGGCACACCGCTGAATTCGAGTCCTTCGCAATTTTTCCGCGTGTCTGAAATCGGATTTGATCCGCACAACGGCGACATTTACGTCGCCGATGGCCACGCCAAAGGACGCGGCGGAAATAATTTTCGTATTGTGGTGTTCGATAAAACCGGTCATTACCTGCGCCAGTGGCCTCTGCACCGTTCGCCGGAAGAGGTGGGCAAATCGGCTGCGCCCACGGTGCATTGCGTTCGCGTGAGCAACGATGGCCTGGTCTACGTGTGCGACCGGTGGATGAATCGGCTTCAAGTTTTCGACACCAAGGGTAATTTTCAGAAAAATATCCCGTTCAGTTTTAAAATATGGACGCCCGTTCCGGCAAATGGCACCGGATCAAGGAAGGAAGCGATGCTGGTGGGATCGTGCTCCTCCGTCGAGTTTTCTCGCGACTCGGCGCAGAAGTACATGTTCGTCATCAACGAAATCGACGAGCAAATCGATGTCGCGGACCGCGCCACCGGACAAGTCTTAGGCAGTTTTGGCCGGCCAGGCCATCAGGTCGGTGAGTTCATGCACGCACACACCATGGCGCTGGACTCCAAAGGCAACATTTATGTAGGTGAGTCCGTCGATGGACGCCGCGTGCAGAAGTTCAAGCTTGTGAGCAGCCGCTGATTGTTGCTTTTTTAAAAAGCATTACCCCTCGACTTGGTCGATGCTGCCGCCGAAATCTTTCGACGTTTGCGGCGGCGCAGAGGGAGAAAATATGAGAATTGCGCTGAACATCATAGGTGCCTTGCTGGTATTTTTTGGCGGAGTGTGGATTCTGCAGGGAATTAATGTTTTGCCGGGAAGTTTTATGTCCGGGCAAACTCGATGGGCGGTCCGTGGCGGGATTGCACTGATTGCGGGTGTTGGGTTGTTGGTGTCGGCTAACCCGAAAAGGCAAGGCGCGGTTTGACCCGCGCCGTTGGCCTCCAAGTCGCATGTTCGATCATTATTTAGTGACGATTTCTGCCAGCTTCTTTGTCAACCGACCTGTGCTCTTGATTTTTCCCGATTGTAGGTTTCGCGGCCCACTTCGATCGCACCAACAATGCGTTCTTTGGTCTGAGCGAGTGTTTCCTTGCCGCGCTCGACGGCGTCTTCGGCTCGGATTTTGATCTCTCGCGCTTTCTGACGCGTGAAATCATTTGCATCTCTTGCTTTGTCGGCGATATATTGTCGGGTTTCCTGACCGGATTTCGGGGCCGCCGACCCGATTCCTAGCCCCAGCAGAAAATAGCTAGAACTGCCCATCTTTCCGTTTTCAGACATGTCTTATTCTCCTCCGCATCCAGAAATGATCTTTCTTAATTCTCTGCATTCGCGCGGGCCCGTGTTCCGGCACCGTCCCAGGTGGCTACCAATACCAAAATGCTGCCCAGGACCATCAATATTCCGATTGCTCTTTGCTTATTTTTTTCCATTATGACCTCGGGTGATCTATGTAGTTGGCTGTCTCTCACTGGACTATTGGGGCAGTCGGCGTGCCACACGGAGAAATATTGCGAAATGGCGCAATTAAAGCAGTTAGGCATGGAACCTTCGTTGCAGGCACGAAAATCGCTAGGTAAATTATTCAAACTCGCTGGAAGATGTGGGCGGGTCGCTTTTTGTTTTCTCTTAATCTTGATACAGTTCCACCATCAGCTGCTGGGTGATGGTCGTAGGCATCCCAGGACATTCGCAATAGCGGAGGGGAATTTCAAATGATTCGACGTGATTTCTGCAAAACATCGCTCGCGCTCGCGGGTCTGGCGCTTGGCAGCGAGCGGGCAGGCGCTGCTGTCGCGCCGGCATCGGAGGAATTTCCGAAGTCGCCGGGCCTCACCAAGTATGTCGCTGAGTTTATCGTGAACACGAAATATGAAGACATTTCGGAAAACGTGATCGCCATCGGTAAGAAAACGATTCTGGATGGATTCGGGCTGTCGCTCGCCGGATCAGCTGCGGAGTCCGGGCCTCGTATCCGGCAGTACATCGAAACGCTTGGGTGTACCGGAGGAAAGGCCAGCATCATCGGGACAAAGTTAAAAGTTCATCCGCGCTTCGCGGCGCTGGCTAACGGCATCTCCATTCACGCTGACGATTATGACGATACGGGTTCCTCGCTTCACGTGGCGGCGCCTGTGCTTCCGCCGGCATTCTCGCTCTGCGAATTGGGAAGTCGTAGTGGTAAAGACCTGATGCTCGCGTTTCACGTGGGAGTCGAAGTTGAAAACAAGATTGGCGATGCGGCGGCGCCCCGGCATCAGCGAGAGGGTTATCACACGACTGGCACTTGCGGAGTTTTCGGCAGCACGGCAGCGTCCGCAAAACTTCGCGGATTGAACGTGACGCAGACTATATATGCTCTCGGAGTTGCAGGCTCGGAGTCCAGCGGCGTTCGGGCAAATTTTGGGTCGATGACGAAACCATTTAACGCCGGGCATGCCGCCGATTGCGGAACCCAGGCCGCGGACCTGGCTTCCCTTGGATGGACAGCGGGAGACAATATTCTGGAGTCGCCGCTCGGATTTTACCGCGCCGGCGGAGGGGGTTTTGTTCCCAGTGCGATTGTGGATCGCCTGGGAAAACCATGGATGTTTGCCTCCGCTGGAGATCTGATCAAAAGATTTCCATGCGGCACGATCCAGCAACAGGTCATGGATGGAATGTTGCGCCTGATTGAGAAAAATAACGTCAAGGCCGTGGATGTTGACCGGGTGGAAGTTGGCGGGAATTTGAGTAACTACGAAACGCTGTTCCGCCACCATCCAACGAGCGGTCTCGAAGGAAAATTTTCCATGGAATTCTGCATGGCCATCCTGCTGCTCGAACGCAAAGCAACGTTGAGCAGCTTTACCGATGCCGTCGTGCAGCGCGCTGACGTTCAGGACATGATACGGCGCGTGCGTTATTATCCGGACCCGGAATTTGACAAGCGTACCGCGCGCGGCGAATCCCTACAGGCCGTGCTGGTTGAGGAGAGCATTCTTAAAGTTTATATGAAAGACGGGAGAGTCCTAACGGAGCGCACCGTAGCCGCCAAGGGAAGTCCGGAAAATCCCATGACGTTTGAAGAAGTCGCCGATAAATTCAGAGGCAACGCTGAATTTGCAAAGTGGCCGTCCCAGAAAGCTGAATCGGTCATTCAACTTGTGAAATCTCTCGAGAGCGTGCCCGACATGAGCCGTCTCACCGCGGCGTTGGCAGTTTAGGTACTCGGGGATAGTAAACTTTCTGGTTAAGTTTTATTGGGATATAAATATTTCCATAAAAGCTCCGCTGTGTTTTATACTTCCGACCATATCTTCTCTGGAGGAATAGGTGTTCAAAAGCTTTGTGGTTGGTGTGTTGGTGGGCGTTCTGCTTCTGATGGGTGGGATCTATTATTATTTCGCCTCGGGAATGGCGCCCGTGGCCACTGCAGACCCACCGATGCCTTTTGAAAAGAAAATGGCAAGCAAGGCCTTGAATGCGCATATAGATAAACAGAATATCGCGTCATCTCCGGTTCCCGCGGACGAACCAAATCTTGTTGCGGGCGCCAAGGTTTACAAGGAGCAGTGCGCCGTTTGCCACGGTCTGCCGGATCAGGCTTCTCCCTCGATAGCCGACAGCATGTTTCCGCGTGCGCCTATGCTTTTCAAGGGCAAGGGCGTGACCGATGACCCGCCGACCGAGAGTTATTGGAAAGCTGCCAATGGGATTCGGCTGTCCGGAATGCCGGCCTTTAAGGGCGCGCTTACAGACACGCAGCTTTGGCAGGTGGCCCAGCTTGTCGCCAACGCCGACAAGATCCCCGATTCGGCCAAGAAGATGCTGGTTTCTGAGCCATTGCCGGCCCCTATGGCGTCTGTGTTGGTGCCGGACAAGGGGGCTAAGTCTAAATAAGAATGTTCTGTGCTGGATAGTGGTTGCGATTTCGGTGTACGCCTAGCGGCGATCCTGTTACGTTGACTGGGCAAGTAAGCTCTGCTAGACTCGCCGAAATGCGACGCACCGGGAAGTCGACAAAGCGTGCCAGTGAACGAAAATCGAGCCGCGCTTCCCAAAAACATAAGTCTCTGAAAAATAAGAGTATTAGTGCAACTGCGGCGCATGCCGAAGCGGTGCGGCAAATGGTGGATCCTCAATTCGAACAACAACTTAAGCTGTATGAGCAGGCGGTTCAGCATTTTCATCAGCAGAAGTACGCCAAGGCAAAGGAATTGCTGGAAAAAGCGATCGCCGGGCCGAGCAAGGAGCTCGCCGACCGTGCTCAGGTGCACCTTCGCATCACCGAGCAGCGCATGGCCAAACAAGCTTCGCCGTCGCTGAAAACGGTCGAGGAACATTATCAGGCGGGCGTCGCTATGATGAATCTGGGCCGCTGGGACGAGGCGCGCGACCATCTACTGCGCGCGCGCAAGCTGGCCCCCAAGGCCGATTTCGTTTTTTATGCGATGGCAGCTCTCGATTGCCTGACGGGTGAGGCCGAGTCCGCGATGGAGAATCTCAAAACCGCCATCCATCTGCGTCCTGAAAATCGCTACCACGCGCGTAATGACGAAGATTTTGCATTTTTACAGGAAGATCCCCGCTTTACCGAACTGCTGTACCCCGAGCGCGAAGCATCAGGCAATTAATTCTGAGCGCCCGCTGGTTTTTCAACACACCGAACGGAGCCCGATGAAGAAAGGCAAGAAATCCCCTGCTGCGGGCGCGCGCATTGTGGCAATCGGCGGCGGCACGGGACTTTCCATGTTGCTGCGAGGCCTGAAACATTACCTCGCGAGCCGGCGCCATGAAATCAGCGATCTCGCCGCCATCGTTACGGTTACCGACGACGGTGGAAGTTCGGGGCGCTTGCGGAGCGAATATCGCGTCCTGCCTCCAGGAGATATCCGCAATTGCATGGTGGCTCTGTCTCAGGATGAAGCGCTCCTGGGACGCCTGTTTCAATATC
>Ga0070735_10001726_pt1 | contig 20560 bp, 16 predicted proteins | sample Coa_R1_FD_66443 | JGI IMG/M metagenome (GOLD analysis project Ga0070735, IMG submission 66443) | Surface soil microbial communities from Centralia Pennsylvania, which are recovering from an underground coalmine fire - Coalmine... | ecosystem: Environmental > Terrestrial > Soil > Unclassified ... | reverse complement strand
GACGACTATGTGATCACGACGTACCGCGACCACGGCATCGCCCTCGCCAAGGGAATGAGCGCCCGCTCGCTCCTGGCCGAGCTCTTCGGCAAGGTCACCGGGTGCTCCAAGGGGCTGGGCGGCTCGATGCACATGTTCGACAAGGAGCACCACATGCTCGGCGGTTACGGCATCGTGGGCGGACACATCCCGCTCGCGGCCGGCGTCGCCTTCGCGAGCAAGTACCGCGACGACGGGCGCGTGACCGTGTGCTTCTTCGGCGAAGGGGCCGTGGGCATAGGCGGCTTCCACGAGGGTGTCGGCCTCGCGGCGCTCTGGAAGCTCCCGATCGTCTTCGTTTGCGAGAACAACGAATACGCGATGGGCACGCCGCTGTCGCGATCGATGTCGCTCGAGGACGTCTCGCTCAAGGCGCTGGGCTACGGGATGGATCGGGATCGGTTCTTCGCGGACGACGTCCTCGAGGTGGAGCGACGCGTCGCCGAGGCGGTGAAACGAGCGCGGGAGCAGAGCACGCCGACGCTCGTCGAGGTGCGCACCTACCGGTTCCGCGGACACTCGATGAGCGACCCGGCGAAGTACCGGACGCAGGCCGAGCTCGAGGAGCACAAGCGGCGCGACCCGCTCGCGCGGGCTCGAACCGCGCTCGCGGGGTTCGGGGAGGCCCGTCTCGCGGAGATCGACGGAGAGGTGGAGGCAGAGGTCGCAGACGCGCTGCGTTTCGCCGCCGACAGCGAGGAGCCGACGCTGGAGGTCCTCGAACGAACGACTTACAAGGGCGACTTCGCCTACTGAGACGCCGCGATGACCCGCACGCTCCGGTTCCGCGAGGCCTTGCGCGAGGCCATGGTCGAGGAGATGGATCGCGACGACCGCGTCTTTCTCATGGGAGAAGAGGTCGGTCACTACCAGGGCGCCTACAAGGTCAGTGAGGGCCTGCTCGACCGGTTCGGCGCCAAGCGGGTGATCGACACGCCGATCGCCGAGACGGGGTTCGCGGGCGTCGGCATCGGCGCCGCCATGGTGGGGTTGCGGCCCATCGTCGAGTTTATGACGTGGAACTTCAGCGCGGTGGCGTTCGACCAGATCCTGAACAACGCCGCCAAGCTCCGGCAGATGTCCGGCGGACAGCTCGAGTGCCCGATCGTCTTCCGCGGTCCCAACGCGAGCGCGCGCCAGGTCGGCAGTCAGCACAGCCACGCGATGGAGCACTTCTACGCCCACGTGCCAGGCCTGAAAGTGATCGCGCCGGCGTTCCCGGCGGACGCGAAGGGCCTCCTCAAGGCGGCCGTGCGCGACGACAACCCCGTGCTGGTCATGGAGTCCGAGACGCTCTACGGCGTCAAGGGCGAGGTCCCCGACGGCGAGCACCTCGTTGCCATCGGAAGCGCCCGTGTGGCGCGCCCGGGGACCGACGTCACGCTGGCGGCCTATTCGCGGATGACCTACGTCGCGCTCGAAGCGGCGGAGGCGCTGGCCAAGGAAGGCATCTCGGCCGAGGTGATCGACCTGCGCAGCTTGCGACCGCTCGACGAGGCCACCCTTCTGGTGAGCGTCACGCGGACGCACCGCTTGGTGGTCGTGCACGAAGGCTGGCCGTACGGAGGGGTCGGCGCCGAGATCGCCGATCGAGTGCAGCGGATGGCGTTTGACGCGCTCGACGCGCCCATCCTGCGCGTCGGAACGCTGGACGTTCCGATGCCGTACAGCGCTGCGCTCGAGCAAGCGTGCATTCCTCAGCCCGATCGGGTGGCGGACACGGTGAGGCGCATGCTCGCCCGCGGGAGCGGGCGCTAAGGAGGAGGGCGGCGTGGCGAAGATCCTCGAGATGCCGAAGCTCTCGCCGACCATGGAAGAGGGCGTGCTGTCGGCGTGGCACAAGAAGGAGGGCGACGAGGTCGCGGTGGACGATCTGCTCGCGGAGGTCGAGACCGACAAGGCGACGATGGAGTTTCGCGCCTTCGACCGGGGGACGCTGTTGAAGCTCCTCGTCCCCGCCGGCGCGAACGTCAAGCTCGGCCAGCCGGTCGCGATTGTCGGCGCCGCCGGCGAGGACATCCGCGCGCTCGTCGATCGCGTCGTGTCGCCGGTGCTCCACCCAGCCGCGGGCGCGAACCCCGCCCAGGAGACGCAACCGCCGGGGGCGGGCCCGCCGCCCGCCGCCCCCTCCACCCCCCCTCCCGCCCTGCGTCCGGATACGGCCCCGCCTCCGGCGCAGCGCGAACCGCGCGTGGTCCACGTTCTCGATAGGACCTCGCACGCCGGGGAGGGGACGCCCGGGGCCGAGGGCGGCGAGGCGCCCGAAGGCGCGCGTGTCGTCGCGTCCCCGTACGTCCGGAAGGTGGCGCGCGAGCGGGGAATCGATCTCCACGGAGCCAAGGGAACGGGCCCCGGCGGGCGCGTCGTTCCCGGCGATCTCGACGCGATCGGCGTGCGCGGGTCGGCGGCCCTCATGCCGCCGCCCACGGCCGCCGTCCCTACCCTCGCGCGAACGCCGGGCACCGAGCCACCCGAAGCGCGACCTTTGTCGCCGATGCGCAAGACGATCGCGCGCAGGCTGACCGAGGCCAAGGCAACGGTGCCCCACTTCTATCTTTCGATCGACGTGGACGCGGCCCGCCTCGTCAAGCTTCGCGAAGAGATCAACGCCGAGCTCGCCGCGAACCTTGCGGCGAACCTCGAGCGCTCGGGCGGCGGCGGGCAGGCCGCAAAGGTCTCCGTCAACGACCTGCTCATCAAGGCATGCGCGGTGGCGCTCACACGCGTCCCGGAGTGCAACGCGAGCTTTACCCCCGAGGCCATCCTCGTGCACAAGCGGGTGGACATCTCGGTCGCCGTGGCCATCCCGGACGGCCTGGTCACGCCGGTCGTGCGGCGAGCGGACCAGAAGGGGGTCGTGGTCGTCGCGACGGAGGTCCGCGAACTGGCCGCCCGCGCCCGCGCGCGTAAGCTGCGCCCGGATGAGATGACCGATGGGACCTTCTCGATCTCGAACCTCGGGATGTTCGGGGTCGATCAGTTCTCAGCCGTCATCAATCCGCCGGAGGGCGCGATCCTCGCCGTCGGACAGGTGCGCGACGTCCCCGTCGTCGCCGACGGCGCCGTGGTCCCCGGTCGCCGCATCGCGCTGACGCTGTCCTGCGATCACCGCGTCGTGGACGGCGCTACGGGTGCGGCGTTCCTCGCCGAGCTACGCCAGCTGATCGAGCACCCGCTGCGGGTGTTGATGGGATGAAGTCCCACGCCCAAGCCGTCGCGTTCACGGCGTGCCTCTCGGGAGCGGCGCTCTGCGCGCGCACGGGGCTTGCGCATCGGCCCACTCGGCCGGACGCGTGGACCGCGGGGCTCGCCCCGGCCGGCACGGCGGCTCCGGTCGACGGGACGGTAGCGCTGCGGGTGGCGCCCTCGGGCCGCGTCCGCATCCCCGGGGGAACGTTCACGATGGGGGCGTCGGCCGCCGAGATGCTCGCCGCGATCGAGCTCTGCGAGCGAGAGATCCGCGGCAGCCAGTGCCACGATCCGGAGCTCGTCGCGATGGTGCGCGCCCAAGGCTCGGCGCACTTGGTGACCCTCTCCACCTTCGAGCTCGACCGCGTCGAGGTGACCGTCGGCCGCTACGCGCGCTGCGTGGAGGCCGGGGCTTGCTCGCCGGCCGAGCCCCCCGAGGCGGCGCGACCCGCGCGTACGGACCCGTCCAGCCTGCCCGTTACCTACGTGCGCTGGGAGGACGCCTCGGCCTTCTGTCGCTGGGCGGGCGGCAGGCTCCCCACCGAGGCGGAGTGGGAGTACGCGGCGCGAGGCGTTGACGGACGCGAGTTTCCCTGGGGCCATCTCTATAACCCGCACCTGGCCAACCATGGCGGCTGGGCCAACGACCCCACGGACGCGACGGACGGCTACGTCGGCCTGGCGCCGGTCGGGTCGTTTCCATCGGGCGCGACGCCGCTCGGCGTCCTCGACCTGGCGGGCAACGCCGCAGAGTGGGTGGCCGACGTGCTCGAGTTCGACGCCTCCGGCCGCCCGATCGGCTACCCGGCCGACGCCGAGATCGATCCGCCGGCTCGATCGACAGGGGGCGGACTCCACGTCGTTCGCGGCGGCTCGTACGTCGACGCGCCCATGTGGCTGCGGGGGGCCGCGCGCGATACGGTGCTCGTGTCCCGATCTCCGTGGGTAGGCTTTCGCTGCGCCGCGGACGTCCGATGAAGATCGCCCACTTCTCCGATCTGCACCTCTTGGCCCTCGAAGGGGTTCCGCCGTCGCGCTTCTTGAACAAGCGCCTGACGGGCTGGGTCAACCTGCGCCTCAAGCGCGGGAGCGTCCACCGAAGCGCCTACGTGCGCGCCATCGCCGACGAAGTGGCGCGGACCGGGATCGACCACGTCGTCGTCACCGGCGATCTGTCCAATCTGGCGCTCGAGACCGAGTTCGAACTCGCGAGGTCGCTCTTCGAGGGCATGGGCCTCGACGCGTCGAGCCTGACCGTCGTGCCCGGCAACCATGACGTCTACACGCGCGGCTCGCTGCGCGCGCGGCGGTTCGAGAAGTACTTCGCCCCCTGGCTCCGAGGAGACCTGCCGGATCTCTCCGTGGACGTGGGCGGCGCGCGTTTTCCGATCGTCAAGCTTCGCGGTCGCGTCGCGGTCATCGCGCTCACGAGCGCGGTTCCGCGGTGGCCGTTCGTCGCCGCCGGCGAGCTGGGACGCCCCCAGCTGGCCGCGCTCGATCGAGTCCTGTCGCACCCCGAAGTGGCGGCGCGAACGCCGATTCTGGCCCTCCATCATCCCCCCGTGCACCGATGGTCACGGGTGAAGGCGCATCTCGAAGGCCTGCGCGACGGGGATGAGCTGCTTCGCCTCCTCGCGCGCGTCGGCCGAGGGCTGGTGCTCCACGGGCACCTGCACAGGCGCGTGCAGCGCGTCGTGAGCACGCAAGCGGGCAAGCTCCTTCAGGTCGGCGCCACCAGCGCGTCCCTGCAGCACGAGGAGCCCGCCCGTATGGCAGGATTCAACGTGTACGATCTAGACGAAAATGGGCAAGCGCGCGTGACGGCGATGGTCTACGAGCCCGCGTCCGGAAAATTCCGCCTGGAAAGCGTGCCCAAATACGTCTGACCCCACATGCGTCTGGGCAGACGGCCCCGGTGCGCCGGGCGAGCGCCGCCCGCCGGGAATGCGCTCCTCGGCGGGCGAGACGCGGGCGTCGGGTCAGCTGACGGCGCTCGCGCCGTTCTGGCGGACGACGTTGATCGCCTGAAGGCCCTTGGGCCCCTCCTTGATTTCGAACTCGACGACCTCGTCTTCGAACAGCCGGCGCCGGCCGTCCCCCTGAATCTGGGAATAGTGAACAAAGACGTCGGGGCCCGCGTCCTGCTTGATGAACCCCCAGCCCTTCTCATCGTTGAACCACTTCACACGTCCCACTGCCATCGGATTGCCTCCACTGCTATCGCCGGATCCGTCTGGTTTCCCTGCCTGCTGCCACTTCGAAATCCGGGGGGCCGGCGAGCGGTGCTCGCGCGGGAGGCCCTCGGCCCTACGTTGCATGGCCGCCAAGCGGCGCGGCGCGATAGCGGGGTACGCTAGGGGATTGCCTTCGCCGAGGTCAAGCAGGGATCACGTCGGCGAACGAAGAGCGCCGCTAGGGGTGACCCGCGACGCCCGGCCCAGGAGCACCCTTGGGGGAAGCGTGTTCGAGCGCGTCTAGCTCCTGCATGTTCGCGTTGACCCGCGGATCCCCAGGCGAGAGAGCTCGCGCTCGTTCGAGCGCCGCGCGGGCCTCCGCGCGAGTCTTCGGGTCACGCGCGAGCGCCGTGGCGAGATTGATCCAGGCGCTCACGAGCTTCGGGTCGAGTCGAAGCGCCTCTCGGTACTCGACGATGGCGCGGTCGAACCGCCCCGATTGCTGCATCGCGTAGCCCAGATTCGACCTGAAAGTCGCTCGCTGCGGCTCGAGCTGTACGGCGCGTTCGAGCTCCGCGAGGGCGGCCGCCAGGTCCTGCGTCCCGAGGAGCGCGGTGCCAAGGTCAGAGTGGGCGCGCGCGTCCGCGTCGTCCATCCCGACGCGAATCCTGTACTCGTCGACGGCTTCCTTGGTGCGGCCCGCCATCATCAACGCCGTACCCAGATTTCCATGTCGCGCGGCGCTCCCCGGATCGAGCTCGGCCGCCCGCGCCAGCTCGCGCGCGGCCTCCGCCGCGTGGCCGGTCGCGAGCAAGGCGACCCCGAGCTGCGAGTGCGCTTCGGGCTCGTCGCCCAGAAGCTCGACCCCCTTTCGCAGCGCGTCGAGGGCGAGCCCCGCGTCCCCGAGGAGCAGTCGCGCTCGTCCGAGCTCCACGAACGCGGGGCCGAAGGTCGGCGCCGCCTTCGTCGCGCGAGCCAGATCGCTCGCCGCAAGCATGACGTCCTTGTTGCCCGGCGCCCCGTCGAAATCGAGAGGCACATCCACGCGCGCGATGCGTACGCGCGCAAGTCCGACCGCGGGGGCGACGTCCTTGGCCGCCAGCGAGCGCGCGGCGCGGTAGTGCTGTTCGGCGGCGCCCAGATCGCCTCGCTCGAACGCCTGATCGGCGGCGACGAGCTCCGCGTCCTCGTCGCCCCCTCGTCCCGACGCGAGCGCGATCGTGACGGGCCGCGGCGGAGGGCGCGCGGACGCAGGACGATTCGACGCTGCCGGCGCGGGCGTCGCCGACGCGACCGGCGCCGCCGACGGGCTCGGGGCCGGCCCGGCGATCGACGAAGGCGCATCGACCGGCGACAGGGTCGTGGTCGGAGCCGGTGCCGGCCCGACGGCCTTGGCCCCGCCGCACGCCGCCCACGCGAGGCAGCCGAACGCGACGACCGCTCGGGTGCGTCGCCCGAACTCTCGCTTCGCTCGAGCCTGCGGACTTTCAAGCGCTCGGCGCTTCATGCCTTTTGACCACGACCCACGCGTGCGCGATGACGTCGCGTGCCGCGTCCAACGCCGATTCGTGCGAGCGCGGGGTCCTCAGCAAGACGACGGAGCCCGAGGGCGCCCTGGCCTCGAGCACCACGCGGGTAGCGGCCCGCACCGCGTCCGGGACGCTGCCGTCCGCGGCGAGACCCTCGAGGTGTTCGACGTACGTTCGCCCCCAGGTCGCGTTCGGCTCCACGATGAGCGCTCCGTTGAGCGCCATCCCGGCGGCGCGGCGGAGGCCGGCGGCCCCCCCACGCAGATCGCCCGAGCTCCAGGCCTTCTCGGCGCGCGCAAGCTCCCCGAGCGCCGCGCGAATCCACTCGTCCGGCGAGAGGCGCAACAGCCAATGGCTCGGGTCGCGCGTGTACTCGCCCATCCGGGCTCACCCCCTGAGGTGACGTGTAGCGTGCTCTTTGCCGTCGTAGCGGTGCATCATGGGCTTGCCCTCCGCCACGGTGGTCACGTTGACCGGGCGCTTCCAGATCCGAAGCAGGCTGCGCATGACCTCCTTGGCATAGTCCTGGCGCAGGTCGAGCCCCTGGTGGTCGTGGCGGAGCAAGAGCTCACCCCGGTTTTCGAAGTTCGCGTCCTCGACGTAAATGAACGGGTTGCCCCCATTCGTCAGCTGGAACAAGAGCTTGTCCTTCACCGCCTTGAATTCGCGTGATTCGATCTCGAAGCGCTCGTTACGGTTCGACCAAGAGAAGCTGAAGAGCTTGTGCTCGCGGACGAACTCCGGCGTCAGAAACTCATCGATGAACGTGACGTCGTTGTAGAGGGACCGGACCTCGAAAATCTTCTTTCTGCCCAAGCCCAGGCGCAGATTCCAGTTGCGCTTGGCCTCAAGGTCGTCGCAATCCTCCCACTCTTTTCCGAACTGTCCGCGGTCCCATCGCTCCTCGACATGCCGGAACAGCTCGACGCCGAGCTTGTACGGATTCAACCTGCCGCCGCTCGTCGCGAGGACCCCTGCGGCGTGGTCCGCGTAATCGATGATTTCGCTGGCGTCGAGGATTCGCTCGGTCATGAGGCGCGAGTGCCAGTAGGTGGCCCACCCCTCGTTCATGATCTTGGTCTGCCACTGCGGCGCGAAGTAGTAGGCCTCCTCTCGAGTCACCTGAAGGACGTCGTGCTCCCAGCGCTCCAGCGGCGCGTGCTCGAGCAGGAAGAGAAGAACGTCGCGCTCGGGGTGCTCGGGGAACCTCGCCTCTTTCTCGCGCTCGGCCTCGATCTTCTTCTTCTGCTCCTCGATGTACTCCTCCGGATTGATGAAGGAGTCCATGTACTCCTTCGCTCGAAGACGCGGCACCTCGGTGGCCTTGGGACCGTCGTCCTCGGCGACACGCTTGGCGCGCTTACCGCTGAACGGAGAGTGCAAATCGATGAGGTTCTCGATGCTCAGGCAATGGTCAATGAACTCCTCGACCTTGTTTATGCCCTGCCTTGCCACGATGCGACGCAGCCGCGCGCCGTGGTTGGCCATCTTGTCGATCCAGCGGCGATTCGGGTCGTAGCCCGCCGGGCGGCGCACCGGATCGACGGTCCGCCCGCCGGTGTCGAGGTCCGTCTGGCGAAAGCAGTAGTTGTTCTTGAAGAAATCCACGTGGGCGTAGACGTGCGCCATCACGAGCTTCTGGTCGACGAGCGAATTGCCCTCGAGGAGGTACGCGTACGAGGGGTTGTTGTTGATGACCATCTCGTAGATCTTCGAGAGGCCGTACTCGTAGCTCTTCGCGAGGCGCTCGTACTCCATGCCGAACCGCCAGTGCGGGTAGCGGTTGGGAAAGCCGCCGTACGCGGCGATCTCGTTCATCTGGTCGTAGGTCAGGATCTCGAAGACGGTCGGAAAGAAGTCGAGCCCGGCGCCGGCGGCGAGCTTCGCGATCTTCTGTTGCTCTTCGCGCAGGTACGCGGGCAGCGCGGTCTTCAGCGCGAATTCGCTCATTGCCATGAGCTTACCGCGGGCGGCGAGTTGCCACTACTTTCAGTTGCCGCGGCCGAGAAACTCCTTGATCGACCCGACCACCGCGTCCTTGTCGCGGATCTCGCTCGTGACGACGCGATCGTCCTTGCCGAAGTGCTCGCGCAGGTCCTTGATGAACTGGCCCGAGCCGTAGGGGCTCTCCACCTGGCCGTAGGCAAACATGTTCACGCGCGGCAAGAGCTTGTTCTTGAGCATCTCGACGCAGAGGAGAGTGTCGTCCATCGACCAGTTGTCGCCGTCCGAGAAGTGGAACGGATAGATGTTCCACTCCTCAGGGGGATAGTGGTCGTCGATGAGCTGCGCGCACAGCTTGTACGCGCTCGAGATCATCGTCCCGCCGCTCTCGCGCGTGTGGAAGAAGGTGTCCCGATCGACCTCACGCGCGACGGCGTCGTGGATGACGTACCGGCTCTCGAGGCCTTTGTATTGTTTCTTCAGCCAGGCGTCGATCCAGAAGCTCTCGATGCGGACAATCTCCTTCTGCTCGTCCCCCATCGAGCCGGACACGTCCATCATGTAGATGATGACGGCGTTCGCGACCGGCTCGGCTTCGGTCTTCCAGCTGCGGTAGCGCTTGTCGGTCGGGATGGGGACGACGACGGGGTTGCCGGGTTGGTACGTGCCCATCGAGATCTGCCGCTTGAGGGCCTCCCGATACGTGCGCTTGAAGTTGCGGAGCGACTCGGGCCCCACGCGGCGGATGCTCGTGTATCGATCCTTCGCGTTGATGATCTTGCTCTTGCCCTTGTCCTGGATGTCCGGCAGCGCGAGCTCTTCGCCCAGGATGGACGCGAGCTCGTCCAGCGTCACGTCGACCTCGAGCACGTGTTCACCCGGCGCCGAGCCGGCCTGCCGGCCGTCCCCCTCTTCCCCCTCTTGGTCCCCGCCGATCGGGTCGCCCGGCTCGCCGTCGCCCTGCCCCGCGCCCCCCCGCTGCCGATCGCCGAACGCGAAGTGCGGGATGTCGATCTGCGGAATGGGGATCGAGACGAGGTCCTTGCCCTTGCGGCCGATGAGCTCCCCCTGAGAGATGTACTTGCGGAGGTTCTGTCGGATCTTGCCGCGAACGATCGCCCGGAAGCGCGAGTGATCTTGGTCGATCTTGAGGGACATGGCGCCCTCATTCTAGCACCCCCGCCCGGCCCACCGCGTCACGCGTCGGCGCGGTCCCCTCCGGGCGCCGGCGGCGTCCTCCGGATCTCGAGGCCCACGCGCGCCACCCACAAGCAGAACAGGGCGCTCATCGCGCACCACACCCTGCACGCGGCGGCGCCCCCGGGGAAGGCGACGTCGGCCGACCACGCGACCTGGGACAGGAACGCGGCGGTTCCCAACGCGAATGCCCCGATGAACGGCCGCAGGCGGCGCACCCCGAAGGCGGCCCCCGTCAACGCGAAGACCGGCAAGGCGCCGGCGACCAGAAACCACGCGTGGGAGCCGGCGCCGACCAGCACGAGGTCCCACTCGCCCATCGGACGCATGGCGAGCTCGAGGAGGGGCCCGCTTCGACCCGCGCCCGCGGCGGGGCCGAGGAGCGGCACAAAGGGGGCGAGGCCAACGCTCGTGACGAGCGCGCCGACCGCGGGCACGATCCCCGTCGCCACGCTGCCCCTGCCCCTTCGGATCCGCCGTGCGACCAGCCACCCGAGCGCGCACAGAGCTACCCAGCGAAGGAGCACGTGACCCCAGAAGACCTTCGCGACCGCGGCGCCCGCGTCGACGATCCCCGCCCCGTACGCCCGCGAGTCGTCGCGAGGACGCGCCGTCGAGACGAGCGCGTCGCGCACCGCCGAAGCGCTCGTCACGCCCAACGCCTCGACCATCGCCGCGGCGCCCGCGACGTGAGGCGACGCCATGCTCGTGCCGTTGAACGTGCCGAACACCTCGCACTTGTCGCGACCGCCGTTGCAGACCGTCTGCTGCGTGACGCCGACGCCGGGGGCGGCGATGGTCACCTCGGGGCCGCGCGACGAAAACCACGCGATCGTGTCGCGGTCGTCGGTCGCGCTCACCGCGACCACGCCCGGATAGGCCGCGGGCCACCCGACGCGGCCGCCGCTGTTTCCGGCGGCCGCCACGACGACCACGCCGGCGGAGATCGCGTGCTTCACGGCGTCTTCGAGGATGCGGCTCCGGATGGGGCCCCCGAGCGACAGGTTGATGATCTGCGCGCCCTCGGCGGCGGCGCGCCGGATGCCCTCGGCGACGTTGGTCACCGACCCGAACCCCTGGCGGTTGAGCACCTTCACGGGCATGAGCGTCGCGCAGAAGGCGAGGCCGGCCGCGCCCATGGCGTTGTTGGTCGTCTGCGCGATGGTCCCCGCCACGTGGGTGCCGTGGCCCTGGTCATCGGCGGCGTTGGGCGAGTCGTCGACGAAGTTCCAGCCCCCCTCGCACCGCGTACCTGCCAGGTCGGTGCCGCGCGAGAACGGCCCGCGGTCGAAGCACGCGATGCCCGTGTCGACCACGGCCACCGTCACGCCGCGTCCGCACGTGTAGGCCCAGGCCCGCTCCGCGCCCACCCGCTGGAGGTGCCACTGCTTGGACGCATAGAGAGGATCGTCCGGGAAGCGCGACGCTCGATAGAGCGACATGGCCTCGACGTGCTCGACTCGTGGGTCCCGGGAGAGCTCCTCGATCAAGGCGTCCTCGCCTTGCGGATCCACGTCTGCGACCTCGAGCTTGTCGTGCGCCTCGCTCCACGCGCTGTTGGGGCGCATGACGACGCCGTAGCGCGCCGAGAGATCCGCCTCGTCGGCGGACGTCACGTCGTCGCGTAGATCGATCGCGATTTCGCCCGGGACGATGTCCGGCGACGCCGCGTCGGCACCGAGCGTGGCGGGCGCGGGGCTCTCCGCGGGGGCTGCGAGCGAGGTCGGCAGCGCAACGACGGCGGCGAGGACGGAGCCAGCGAGGAAGGCGACCATGATATGGCCCCTCAAGTCTGCATCAAGCGCGGGAGCGTCGCACGTCGAACGTCACGCGCGCGAGCGCCGGACGCTGGACGCCCGGATCTTGCCGATGAGCTGCGCGAGGTCGTTCACGAGCGCCGGGCCCTTGCCCATCGACCGGACGCCGAGCTGCTCCAGGAGGTCGACGTCCGCAGGCGTGGCCTTCGCGCTTACCGAGACGATGGTGCACGCGTCGCCGAGCTGCATCCCGCGGAGCAGCATGCATACCTCGATGCCGTTGATGTCCGGGAGGTCCAGGTCCAAGAGGAGCAGGTCCGGCACGCGGCGGCGAACGGACCGGACCGCCTGGCGCCCGTCGCCCGTCGTCTCGATGTCCGCGTCACCGGCGGCCGCGCGCACGTAGAGCGACAGCGCGTCGCGCATGTCGGGATCGTCGTCGACGATGAGGACCGCGAACGGCCGCACCGCCCCGCCCGAGCCCGCCGCGCCGCGGATCGCCCGGAGTTGCCACAATACCGCCTCGGCTCCTTGCGGCCGGTCGTTCGGGTCGATGGCCATCATCTGGGCGACGAGATCGGACAGTGGCTGCGACACGTCCGTCCGCACCGACGTGAGTCGCGGGACGGCAACGCGCGTCTTCGATCGGTACGTGTCGATCGGCTGTGCTCCGCCGAACGGGAGCACCCCGCTCAGCAGCTCGAACGCGAGGACGCCGAGCGCGTACACGTCGACCAAGCTCGCCGCGCCCTCCGCCACGTCTCCCGTCAGCGCCTCGGGCGCCATGTACTGCACGGACCCGGCGACGCTCCGATGACCGGCCCGGTCAGCGTGCGGAAGGACGAGCCCGAAGTCCATGAGCACGACCCGGGCCCCGGGAGCCAGCATGACGTTGGCCGGCTTGATGTCCCTGTGGGCGAGGCCCGCGCGGTGGACGACGCTGAGCGCGTCCGCGATCGAGACGACGAGATCCAGGGCCTCGAACACGGCGAAGCGCTCCCCTCGCGATCGACGCTCTTCGAGCATCCGGTCGAGGCTGAGACCCTGGACCCGCTCGAGGACGAGGAAGCGCGCCCCTTTGTGGGTGCCCATCGTGTGGACCGCGACGATCCCCGGGTGCTTGATGGCCGCGAGCGCGCGCCCCTCCCGCAGGAGGTAGTCGTGCGCGATGTTGGGACGGACGACCTTGAGCGCCACGCGCCGGTTGAGGACCTTGTCGTGAGCCTCGTAGACCTCCCCCATACCGCCCGCGCCGAGCAGTGAGCGCACCTCGTAGACGTCGGCCACGACCTCGCCGATGGCTAGGACAGGGGGGTCGGCCTTCAAGACCGACGGCGGTGTCTCGGACTTGGAGCTCACGCCCGCCCCGTGCCTGCGACCTTCGCCTCGGCCGCGAACGCGTCGATCGCTGCGGCGATCGCCGCCCGGTCGCCTTCCTTCGGCTCGCCCCCCGCCCGGAGGAGAATGTCCTCGACCCGACCCGCGAGGCCGCCCGCGGCCACGAAGCCGTAGGTGGCGCACGACCCCCTGAGCTTGTGAGCCGCCAGACGCAGCTCGTTCCAGGACAGGCGCTCCGCCAGCGACGAGAGCTCCCCGGCGCGACCGACGAGCCGCGCGGCGAAGTCCTCGCGCGCCGCCGCCAGGAGCCTGGCTATCTCTGGGGGTGTGTCGTCCGAACTCTCGCTTCGCTCGAGCGTGCGGACGCCTTTGGGTGTGTCGTCCGAACTCTCGCTTCGCTCGAGCGTGCGGACGCCTTTGGGGTCTGCAGGCTCGCCCATGCCCGCGTCATTGTACCTCGCCGAGCGGGACCATACTCCTGATCCGTCGGGGCAGATCCGCGACGTCGAACGGCTTGGCCACTACCCCGGCGGCGCCGAGCGCGCGCAGGCGCGCAGCCTCCTCGGGACTCGAGGTCGCCGTGAAGAAGATGACGGGCACCTGCGCGGTCATCGGCTGCGCGCGGAGGGCCTGCAGCGTCTCCGGGCCGTCGCCCCCCGGCATCGTCACGTCGAGCAGGACGACGTCGGGGGGCTCGCGGAGCGCCATTTCGAGGGCCTCGTGCCCCCCCGACGCGAGGGTGACCCGAAAGCCGCCGATGCGCTCGAGCGAAAGAGCGGCGATGCGCCGGATGTCCGGGTCGTCGTCCACGACGAGGATTCTCGGGGGCGACACACGGGCTCTCCGAGGCTCGCGGCCCTTCGCACTCAGAACTGGTGCTCTTCGGTCGAGCCCTCGAGGGCCAGCGTCGACGCCTTGCCGCCGGAGATGACCTCGGCGACCTGATCGAAGTACCCGGTCCCGACCTCGCGTTGATGTCGAGTCGCCGAGTAGCCTTGGGCCTCGGCGGCGAACTCCGCCTGCTGGAGCTCGCTGTACGCCGCCATCCCGCGGTCCCTGTACTTGTTGGCGAGCTCGAACATCGAGTAGTTGAGCGAGTGGAAGCCGGCGAGCGTGACGAACTGAAACTTGTAGCCCATCGCCCCGAGCTCCCGCTGGAACTTGGCGATGGTGGCGTCGTCGAGGTTCTTCTTCCAGTTGAAGCTCGGAGAACAGTTGTAGGCGAGGAGCTTGCCGGGGAACTTCGCGTGGATCCCCTCGGCGAACTTGCGCGCTTGGGCCAGGTCCGGGGTGCTCGTCTCGCACCAGACCATGTCCGCGTACGGCGCATACGCGAGGCCGCGCGCGATCGCGGTCTCGACCCCACTCTTGAGGCGATAGAAGCCCTCGGCCGTCCGCTCGCCCGGCGTGATAAAGGGGCGGTCTCGCTCGTCGACATCGCTCGTCAACAGCTTGGCGCTGTCCGCGTCGGTGCGCGCGACGAGGATGGTGGGCACCCCGCAAACATCGGCCGCGAGGCGCGCCGCGATGAGGGTCCGGACGAACGCGCTCGAGGGGATGAGCACCTTGCCACCCATGTGCCCGCACTTCTTCTCGCTGGCGAGCTGGTCTTCGAAGTGGACCCCGGCCGCGCCCGCCTCGATCATCCCCTTCATCAGCTCGAACGAGTTGAGCGGCCCGCCGAACCCCGCCTCGGCGTCGGCGATGATCGGCGCAAACCAGTGGCGCTCGGCCTTTCCTTCCGCGTGCTCGATTTGATCGGCGCGCTGGAGCGCCGCGTTGATCTTGCGAACGACGAGGGGCACGCTGTTGGCCGGGTAGAGCGACTGGTCCGGGTACATCTGCCCCGCGGCATTGGCGTCGGCGGCCACCTGCCACCCCGAGAGGTAGATCGCCTTGAGCCCCGCGCGAACCATCTGCACGGCCTGGTTGCCGGTGAGGGCGCCGAGCGCCGGTACGAACGGCTCGGTGTGGAGGAGCTCCCAGAGCCGCTTGGCCCCCATCTTCGCGAGCGTGTACTCGATGTGAACCGAGCCACGGAGCCGTTCGACGTCGGCCTTGGCATACGGGCGAACGATGCCCTCGAAGCGCCGCCCGTGCAGGCGCTCCTCGGCGTGGGGATCCAGCTTGGTCGCGGTGGACATGAAGTAGCTCTCCTATTTCTCGTTCTCGAGAAGATCGTACGCAGGCACAGTGAGAAAGTCTTCGAACTTGGGGGCCGTCGAGAGACGTACGAAGATGTCGCGGGCCTCGCCGAAGCGGCCGGACCCGAAGCGCGCGTCGCCGACCTCACCCCGGATCCGCTGCATCTCCTCGTCGACCGCCCGCGCGAAGCGCTCCCTGTCGAGCGGCGCGCCGTCGACCGGCGCCTTGTGGTGCAGCCACTGCCAGACCTGGGCGCGCGAAATCTCCGCGGTCGCCGCGTCCTCCATTAGATGATAGAGCGGCACGCAGCCGTTCCCGCGCAGCCACGCCTCGATGTACTGGATGCCGACGCGGATGTTGTGCCGTAGGCCCGCGTCGGTCCGCGTGCCTTCGGGGACGCGCAAGAGCTCCTCGCGAGTCACATGCACGTCGGCGCGCTTGACGTCGAGCTGATTCTTTCCCGGCATGTGCGCGTCGAAGATCTCCTTGGCGATCGGCACGAGCCCGGGATGCGCGACCCAGGTTCCGTCGTGCCCCGCCTTGACCTCACGGAGCTTGTCGGCGCGCACCTTGTCGAGGGCGGCTTCGTTCGCGGCGGGGTCGTCCTTGATCGGGATCTGAGCGGCCATTCCGCCCATCGCGTGCACGCGCCGCCGGTGACACGTCTTGATGAGAAGCTTCACGTAGGCCGCGAGAAACCCCTTGTCCATCGTGACCTGGGACCGATCCGGGAGGACAGCGGCGGGGTCGTTCGCGCGCTTCTTGATGAAGCTGAAGATGTAGTCCCAGCGGCCACAGTTGAGGCCCGCCGAATGGTCGCGCAGCTCCCAGAGGATCTCGTCCATCTCGAAGGCACCGGGCAAGGTCTCGATGAGGCAAGTCCCCTTGATCGTGCCGCGCGGGACGCCGAGCTTCTCCTGAGCGCGGATGAACACGTCGTTCCACAGGCGAGCCTCGAGGTGGCTCTCCATCTTGGGGAGGTAGAAGTAAGGGCCCGTGCCGCGCGCGAGCTGCTCCTTCGCGTTGTGGAAGAAGAACAGCCCGAAATCGAAGAGCGCCCCCGGCGTCGCCTTGCCGTCGACGGTCATGTGGCGCTCGATCAGGTGCCAGCCGCGCGGCCGCACGAAAAGGACGGCGACCTTGTCCTTGAGCGCGTACTGCTTGCCGGTCTCGGGGGCGGTGAACGCGATCGTCCGGCGGACGGCGTCGGCCAGATTGGCCTGACCTTCGATCATGTTGCCCCACGTCGGGCTGTTGGCGTCCTCGAAGTCGGCCATAAAGACGCTGGCGCCCGAGTTGAGCGCGTTGATCACCATCTTGCGATCGGTCGGACCGGTGATCTCGACGCGCCGGTCAAGGATGTCCGGGGGCAGCGGCGCGACGGTCCAGTCGCGGGCGCGAACGTCCGCGGTCTCGGCGAGGAAATCGGGCTCCTCGCCGGCGTCGAACTTCGCTTGACGCTCCTTGCGTCGCGCGAGCAGCTCGGTCACCCGGGGACCGAACGTACGGACGAGGTCTGCAACGAAGGCGACCGCATCGGTCGTCAGCACCCGCTCGGAAGCGGGAACGAGCGGCCCAACCAGGGTCACTCCCGCGGGGACAGCGTGCTTCGTAGTGAACGCCTCTCGCATGGGATGTTTTACATGGTGCGAGCGGCGAAGGGGGTCAAGCCACTGAAATGTCAGCTGAGAAGAGGCCGTTGAGTTTAGTCAATGACAGGCTGTAAACGTGTTAAGATGTAAACATGTCGCGAGACGGCCCTGACGGCCCCGCGGGTCAATCAAATCGTGAGGTTTCGCGCCTGGGCGCAAAGGTCCGCGCGCTCCGCCGCCGCGAGAACTTGAGCCAGGTCCGCATGGCCGAGCGGCTCGGGATTTCCCCCAGCTACCTGAACCTCATCGAGTCCAACCGCCGCCCCCTGCCGGCCGTCCTCCTCATCAAGCTCGCTCAGATGTTTCAGGTGGATCTGCACGCCTTCGGCGTCGACGACGACGCGCGCACCGTGAGCGACCTGCTGGAGGCCTTCTCGGATCCCCTTTTCGAGCCTTACGGCCTCACTTCGGCCGACCTCCGGGATCTGGCGCTCAACCACCCCCAGCTCGCCCGGGCCGCCATCGCGCTCTACAGCTCCTACAAGGCCCAGCGGGCCGCCGGCGAAGCCCTCGCGTCTCGTCTCGACGGGGAGACCACCGAGGAGGGCGCGAACGTCGAGCGGTCGCTCCTGCCGTCGGAAGAGGTCAGCGACCTGATTCAGAACCACATGAACTACTTCCCGGAGCTCGAGGAAGGGTCCGAGGAGCTCTGGAAGAAGGCAAAGCTCGAGGCCGAGGAGCTCTATCCAGGCCTGGTCCGCTACCTCGACAAGCAACACGGCGTTCACGTTCGCATCGCGCGAGGCGGCGCGGAGCGCGGCGTGCTGCGTCGTTTCGACACCGAGAAGGGCATCCTGACGCTGAGCGAGCTTTTACCGACGCGCGCGCGGACCTTCCAGCTCGCCCACCAGGTGGCGCTCCTCACGCAGCGACCGCGCATCGATCGCATCGTCGCCGACGCACGCCTGACGACGGACGAATCGCGCGCGCTGGCCCGCGTCGCCCTGGCGAACTACTTCGCCGGCGCCGTCATCATGCCCTACGCGCCCTTTCTCGAGGCCTGCGAGAAGGAGCGCTACGACGTCGACGTCGTCGGCCGCCGTTTCCGCGTCGGCTTCGAGCAAGTCTGCCATCGGTATACGACGCTGCGAAAGCCGGGGGCCGAGGGAGTCCCCTTTCACATGATCCGCATCGACGTCGCGGGGAACATCTCGAAGCGCTTCAGCGCGAGCGGGATTCGGTTCGCACGCTTCTCGGGGGCCTGTCCGCGATGGAACGTCTTCGCCGCCTTCATGACGCCCGGGATGATCCGGATCCAGCTCTCGCGCTTCCCCGACAACTCGACGTACTTCTGCATCGCGAGGACGATTCACAAGGACTCGAGCGGCTACCACGCCACGCAGCCGGTGCAATCGATCGGTCTCGGTTGTCTGGTCGAGCATGCCCGCCAGCTCGTCTACTCGGACGGAATCGACCTCGACGGCGCGCCCACCGCGACGCCGGTCGGGGTCACCTGCCGGCTCTGCGAACGAAGCGACTGCGACCAGCGCGCTTTCCCGTCGATTCGTCACCCGCTGCAGGTCGACGAAAATGTCCGCGGCGTGTCCCTCTATGCGCCGGCGCCCCTGCGCGTGCTCCAGTAGCGTCCCGCGGTCGACGTCTCTCCGGGCAATCGGTGGGACCCCCCAACGACTCACCCAGGGGGGGCCGGCCCCCCAGGGTGGGGCCTGAGTGCATCAGCCTTCCGGGTGCCGGGTTGTCACAGCCTGTCATCGGAGTGGGGGACTTGGGTCGCGACGAGACGTCCGCCAATATGGGCGCTCGCGGGTCGGACTCCTCCGCGGGGCTGACCGTTTTTTCGAAGGTGGGGGGGCTTGAGGAGGAGTAGAACGCCCCCCAAACGTACCTGGGTGGGCGTCGTGAAGGTCCGACCGACGAAAGCCCGGCCAAAAATCGCACGGGGGGTGGGTCGGCGGGCTTGTCACGGACATTGCCTCGGGAAACGATTCGATCGATGGCGGACCTGCTTATCGGCAGAGTGATTGCGGGCAAGTTCGCGATCGAATCGCCGATCGGAACGGGCGCAATGGGCGCGGTCTACCGGGCGCGCCATGTGGGCCTCGACAAGGCCGTCGCCGTCAAAGTCTTGCACCAGACGCTCGCGAAGGACCCGACGTTCGCGGCGAGGCTACAGCTCGAAGCCAAGGCGGCTTCGCGGCTCGACCACCCCAACTCGGTGCGGGTCATCGACTTCGGCGAGGAACCGGACGGCCTCGTCTACATCGCGATGGAGCTGCTCGACGGCAACGATCTCCTTCGAGTCATCGACCGAGACTGGCCGCTCCCGGACGAACGCATCGTCGACCTGCTCTCGCAGACCCTCAGCGCGCTGGCCCAAGCGCACGACATGGGCGTCGTCCACCGCGACCTCAAGCCCGAGAACATCATGCTCCTCAGCCGCATCGACGACGAGGGGCGCCCACGGGACGTCGTGAAGGTCTGCGACTTCGGCATCGCGAAGATCGCCGACCCGGGCGGGAGCGATGCCCCCCGAAAAAAAGGAGGCCGCGCCCTCACGACCACTGGCATGATCATCGGCACCCCCGAGTACATGTCCCCGGAGCAATGCCGCGGCGAGTCGCTCGACGCGCGGAGCGACCTCTACTCGGTCGGCGTCGTCCTCTACCAGCTCTTGACGGGCCGCGTCCCCTTTCAGGCTGACAGCGCGCTCGACATCGTCCTCAAACATATTTCCGAGGAGCCGGCCCCGCCAAGCAGCCTCCGGCCGGAGGTCTCCCCGCACCTCGAGCGGGTCTGCATGCGCGCCCTTCAAAAATCGCGCGACGATCGGCCGGCCACCGCCCGCGAGATGCGCGCGGGGCTTCGGACCTCCCAGGGGAGCATGGCCGCCGCCCGCGTGGCGTCGACTCCACACGTCGCGGCCATCGTGGCGGACACCCTGCCCTCGATGCAACGCGGCCCCGCGATCGTCCCGCGTTCGCCACCGCCCTCCCCTGGCGACGAGACGCACCTGACGACGACCTCCACCGGCCTGCGTGACTTTCGCCGTGGGACGCGCGCGCCCTGGTACTGGGTGGCCGGGGCTACGGCCGCGGTCGGCGCGGTGGCCGCGACGGTGCACCTGAGCCGTCCTGACGCCCCTCCGGTGGCCGCTACGCTTGCGGTCGCCTCGGTAGCGTCCGTCGCGCCGGTGCCGACGGCCGACCCGGCGACGGCGTCGGCCCCTCCCGCGGAGCTTGCGCCCCGGGCAGCCGATCCGCCGCGCGCGGAGAGGGGCTCGTCCAAGCGCCGCTTGCGACTCCCGATGCCGTCGCTCACGGCCGCTCCGGTCGCCAACGGCAACGCCGAACCGCCGCTGGCCGTCGCTCCGGCCGAGGCGCTTCCTTCCCCACCGCCCGTCGCGCCGGCGCCGCCGCCCCCGGTCGCCGCGGTCTCGGTCGAGACGCGGCCGACGCCCGCCGTCGATCGTTCCCCCGCGGAGGTGGCGACCCCCCCTCCCTCCCGCGTCGACCCGTCGAAAGGGCGGGTCACCTGGAGCGTCTCGGGGGCGGGCGGCGGCGCCACCGCCGGCAACGTGACGCGCGCGCTCGCCCGCGCTTCGGGCTCGTGGCAGCGTTGCTACGAGGCGGGGCTTG
>Ga0070735_10001725_pt1 | contig 20560 bp, 16 predicted proteins | sample Coa_R1_FD_66443 | JGI IMG/M metagenome (GOLD analysis project Ga0070735, IMG submission 66443) | Surface soil microbial communities from Centralia Pennsylvania, which are recovering from an underground coalmine fire - Coalmine... | ecosystem: Environmental > Terrestrial > Soil > Unclassified ... | reverse complement strand
ACCGATAGGGCCGGCCATGGCCAGCGCGACGGACACGACCGTGGCGCACCGGCTGCGCCGCGCGAGCTCGTGCACAGCGTCCCAGTCAACAGGAGCGGACGAGGCCGCGGCCGCGCCCACACACATGGCGAGGTCGGCGATCCACACCAGCCGGCGGAAGCCGTGGAAGGGCTTGCCGGCGTGCGCGGCGAGGGCCACCAGCTCGTCCTCGACGGGGAGAACGAACGCGGCCGTTCCGAGGATGTCCGCCTCCACGCGCCGCCGCCAGAGCTGCTCGGCGTCGAGGCGAGTCGTCTTTTCGTACCAGGCCTCGAGCCCGTAGTGCAGTTCGAGCACGAGCGGCGACACGTCGGGGTGCCGGAGCACGGTGTCGTAGCGATCGCCCGCCGCGCCGCGCACGACGTCCCATCCCGACCTGGTGAGCGCCGTGAGCGCAGCGCGGTGGGAGCGCTTCGGCAACAGCAGGTCGATGTCTTCCATGTGGCGCAGGCCCGGCTCCGGATAGCGGGACGCCACCGCGGGACCCTTGAACACGACGGGCTCGAGCCCCGCGTCGACGAGTGGCCCGACCGCGTGGGCGACGGCGCGGGGCAGAAGGAGCAGCGCTTCGAACCGGTGCACCTCCGCGGCCGCGTCGAGCAATGCGCCGGCGTCGCCCAGCACGTCCTCGCAGCCCGCCGCCGTCAATGCCCGCCACATCAGCTGCCCGACGCCGTGGTCGACGGCCGCCCGGACGAGAGCTTCGGGATCGAAGCCGGCGGCAACGCCGGCACGAAGGCCCGGCACCGCCGCGGCGACTGCCTCGACATCTGTCTCCCGGCGGCACGCCTCCCACAGCAGTGCGGCGCAAGCGGCGCGCACCGGCGTGCTCTGGGCCGTCCCCGTCGCCGTCTTCGTCCCCACGGAGGAAAAACGCACAGCGCGGCACCAACATGCGCGCCCCGTGTGCTCACCGGCCCCGCAAACCCCGAGAGTTGCAACGGGCGGCGTCCAGATCGTCATCTCACACGCCCAAAGCGTGCCCAAGTCCAGGTAGATGACGTTCCGGGCGCAAGTCGGGCCGCGCATGCCCGTTGATCTTCCGTGCCGGGCGGGCCACCTGGGAGGGTGAGGGTTCGAACCGGGCACCGCGCTCGGCTGGCGCTGCTGTACGTCGCAGGCGTGGCCGCGCTTGTGGTGCCGCTCGTGGTGGCGTCGTCTCCGGGCTCCCCGGGGGTCGACCGCAACCTGGCCATGGCGCCCGCCGACGGCACGGCCGGGACGTCCCCCCTCCAGTCAGTGGGCTCGCTCCTCCCGAGCACGGTCGGCAGCGGACCGAGCGGACTCAGCCGCCTCGCCTCGGGCCGAGGCGCCGACGGCTCGGCCTCTGCCACGAGCGCCCTCCACGCCACCACCACCGGCGCCCGGGGCTCGAGACCCGGGCCGTTCACCTCGGGCAACCTGCTCACCGGGCGGGCAGCCACCTTCGACGGCACCACGGGAAACTGGATCCCCCACGACGCCACCCTCACCTGGGTGGCGGCGCCGGCGAGCACCAAGTCCGGGGCCTTGTCGTTCGGATCGCTCGTCGGGTCTCCGTCGCCGACGTCGGTGTTCTCGGGCCCCGTCGCCGCCGCGCCCGGACTCCTCTACACCGGCGCGGCGACCATCCGCAGCGACGGCACCGCCGAGGTCGTGCAGGCGTCGGTGCAGTTCTACGACGCGGCCGGCAACCTCATCACCCAGGTCGGCGGCCAGGGGTCACAGACCTCGCCGGGGTCGTGGATCCCGCTCCAAGGCGCCATCGGCATCGCGCCGCCCGGCACGGCCACGGCCGCGCTCGGCGTCGTGGCGTGGTCCTCGTCGCTCCTCGGCCAGCAGACCCTCGTCGAGTCCCCGTCGATCGTGGCGTCGTCGGACCCGGGCGCTCCCCCCGTCGTGGGCCCGCTGCACACCGCCGGCAACCAGATCGTGCAGGCGAACGGCGCGCCCGTGACGCTGCGGGGGATGCAGCTGTTCGGCCTGCAGTCCGACCCGTCGCCGGCGTGGATCACCCCCGACATGGTCGCCCAGGCGAAGGAGTGGGGCGCCAACATGATGCGGGTCTCGCTCAGCGAGCCGTTCTGGTCGTCGTCGAGCTGCTCGTACGTGCCGACCTATCCGGCGGAGGTCGACCAGGTCGTCAACTGGATCACCTCGCTCGGCATGGTGGCCCTGCTCGACCTGCACTTCAACACGATCCTGCCGTGCACGACCGGCGCCTCGCAGATGATGGCGGACGCCCCCGGCTCGATCTCCTTCTGGAACTCGGTCGCCGGCCGCTACGCCGCCAACCCGCTCGTGGCGTTCGACCTCTACAACGAGCCGCACGACATCTCGGACCAGGTGTGGCTGAACGGCGGCACGGCGTGGAGCGGGCTCGTCCCGTTCCAGGCGGCCGGCATGCAGCAGCTCTACGACGCGGTGCGCGGCACCGGCGCGCAGAACCTCGTCGTCGTGAGCGGCAACGTGTGGGGCAACGAGCTCCCCGCCACGCTCGTCAACGGCACGAACATCGTCTACGGCGTGCACGACTACTCGTGCCCGGGCAGCCCACCCCCCGACTGCTCGACCCCTGACCCCGGCGACCCCACGCCGATCCTCGGCAGCTGGGTGGCCCGGTCCGCGTCGGTGCCCGTCATGGTGACGGAGTTCGGATGGCCCAGCCAGTTCGACGGCACCTTCGTCCGCAACGTGATCGCCTTCGCCCAGGCCCACGGGTGGGGCTGGAACGCTTTCGTGTTCGACGACTCGGGGCCGTGGGGCCTCCTCTCCACCCGCCCGGTGACCGGCCCGTACGAGCCGGCCGCGTCGGGCATGCCGGTGCTGGCGGCACTGGCGAACGCGCCCTGACATCCTGACGGCGGTGTTACCCGTGAAGACCGCGCCCCGTCCCCTCGTGTCGGTCGTCCTGCCGACACGCGACCGTCCCGACCGCCTGATCGGCGCGCTCGCCTCGGTCCTCGCGCAGAGCTACCCGGACCTCGAGGTCGTCGTGGTCGACGATGCCTCGCGCGTCCGCGCCGACGAGACCGTCCGCGAGCTGGCGTCGGATCCACGCGTCGACGTCGTGCGCCTCGATCGCCCGTCCGGCGCGGCCGCGGCGAGGAACGCCGGCATCGCCCGCTCGTCGGGGGAGATCGTGGCCTTCCTCGACGACGACGACCGCTGGGAGCCCGACAAGGTACGCCGCCAGGTCGACGCATTCGCACAGAGCCCAGAGGCCGCGCTGGTGTCGTGCCACCACTTCGTGGTCGACGAGCGCCCCGGGGCGCGCCCGAGCGTGCACCGCGGGCCCACCACCTTCACCGCAGCGCAGGTGCAGTGGATGAATTTCCCGGGGAGCTTCTCGTTCGTGGCCGCACGGCGGGCGACCGTCGGGGACGAGCTGTGGCTGGACGAGTCGTTCCCGAGCGTCGAGGACTGGGACCTATGGCTGCGGTGCATGCGGCACGGCCCCGCCGTCGTCGTGCCCGAGCCCCTGTGCCGCCTGGTCGTGCACGGCGGCGCGCATCTCTCCGCGCCCGCTTCGGAGCACCGCGGCCTCGAGCGCTTCATCGCCAAGCACGGTGATGGGATGCCGCCGGTGTGCCGGAGGTATGCGATGGCACACGTGCGGATGCTGCAGGGCGACGGATGGGCGAAGCGCGCCGGGGTCCTCCGCTCGCTCGCCACCGGATCGCCCCGGGCATCGGCGGTGCTCGCCGTCGAGCAGCTGGCGCGCCAGCTGGGGCGGGCCAAGGGCGACCCCGGCCTCGTCGAACGGGCCATGGCGCGCGTGGTCGGCCCCGACGGGCGCGCCTCGGGTCTGCGGGCCCGGCCAGCTCCGGCCGACGACAGTGCCACGGTGGCGGCGTGAAGCACCCCGACGGCCACGTCGACGTGGTGGTGGACGCAGACGTGCTCGGCCGCCAGCGGACGGGCGACGAAACGTACGTCCGCCACTTGCTCACCGGCCTCGCCGCTCTCGGTTCCGGGTTGGACATCCGCGCCGTCGCCCGCCGCGCCGAGGTCGTCCCCGGCGGCGTGCTCCCGGAAGTGCTGCCGGTGCGCAGCTACGCGGCGCGCCTGGCGTGGGGCATGCCGCGGTGCCTTTCGAGGCTCGCCCCGTCGGTGGCGCACTTCCAGTACGTGATCCCCCCCGCCTACCGCGGCGCCGCAGTCGTCACCGTGCACGACCTTTCGTTCCTCCTCATGCCGGAGCTCGAGGACCGCGTGGACGGCTGGGTGCTGCGCACGCTCGTGCCGCGCTCGATGCGGCGCGCGGCGCGCGTCCTCACGGTGTCGCAGTGGACCAAGCGCGACATCGTCGAGCGCTACGGCATCGCGCCCGAGCGGATCGTGGTGACGCCGAACGGCGTGGACCCCGCCTTTTCCCCGGGCCGGCGCTCGACCGACCGGGGCTCGGGCAGCCACCATGCCGACCGCCGTTACCTGCTCTTCGTGGGGGCGCTGCGTCCCCGCAAGGACCCGCTCGGGATGCTCGAGGCGTTCGCCCTTCTTCCGGCGGAGCTGCGCCTGGTGATGGTGGGGCCCGACAAAGGGGACCTGCCCAAGGTGCGCGCCACCATCGACCGCCTCGGTCTCGCCGAGCGGGTGGAACTGCGCGGCCACGTCGAGCCCGCCGAGCTGGTCAGCCTGTACCGCGGCGCGGCGTGTGTGGTGCTGCCGTCGCGCTACGAAGGCTTCGGCCTGCCGGTGCTCGAGGCGATGGCGTGTGGCGCCCCCGTCGTGACGACGACCGCCGGTGCACTGCCCGAGGTCGCGGGCGACGCGGCCCTGGTCGTCCCCCCCGGCGAGCCCGGCGCACTGGCGGAAGGGGTGCGGCGGGCCCTGTTCGATCGCGAAGCGTTGATCCAGCGGGGCCTCGAGCGGGCGCGCCAGTTCAGTTGGGAGGAGACGGCGCGCCTCACCCTCGAGGTGTACCGGGAGGTGATCGCCTACGCCGCCGCCAGCTGAGCTCGCCGCGGACTTTCGGACTCAGCAGGGGATGCCGAGCTCGCGGTAGACGTCGGCGGTGGCCGCCGCGGTGGCCTCCCACGACAGCCGGCCCATCAGGCGGGCGCCGTCGGTGGCCAGCTTGTGCCGCTGGTCCTCGTCGGCGGCGAGCAGGCGGACGGCATCCGCGAGCGCCCCGGTGTCCCCGGTGGGCACGAGAACCGCCCCGGCCGCCAGCAGCTCCACCAACGCCGGGACGCGGTAGGCGACGACGGGCGTCCCGCAGGCGAGCGCCTCCGCCGGCGGGAGCCCGAACCCCTCGTAGCGCGACGGGTAGCCGAGCGCGAGCGCCGCGCCGTACAGCGCGCCCAGGTCCGCACGAGGCACGTAGCCCACGTGCTGGGCGCCGGGCACCAGGTGGCTCGCCCGGGGGACGCGCCCCGCGACGACCAGCGGCACGCCCGCCCGGCGGCACGCAGTGGCCAGGCTGGCCACGTCCTTGCGGGGCTCGACCCGGCCCACGTACAGCACGAACCGCGCGGGCAACCCGTAGCGGCGGCGCACCGCGGCGACCTCGCCCTCGGTGGCGGGGACGAGCCCGCTCCCTGGCGCCAGGGGCACGACGCGCGCCTCGCGGCCGAAGCGGTCGTGGATCCGCTCGGCGGTGAACGCCGAGTCGGCGATGAGCGCGTCCGCGCTGCGCATCGTGTGACGCATGATCGCCCGTGCCGCGGTGGCGTAGCGCCGCGTGAAGGACCATGGCACGTCGAACACCGCCAGGTCGTGGACGGTCGCCACGGTGGGGGCGCCGGGCTGCGCGGGGACGGCGACGTCCAGGCCGTGGACGAGGTCGACCTCGCCGAGGTTCTGGCGGTCGGCCCAGGCGCGGCGCAGGCCACGTCCGCCGGGTCGCTCGATCGCCTCGACGCCCTCGGGCAGCTCGCCCAAACCGTCCGGCTGCACCGCGGCGACCACGTCCGCGTCCAAGGTGTGTGCGAGGGCGCAGACGAGGTCGCGGGCGTAGAGCTGCACGCCGGTCGGCTCGGGCGCGATGGCCCGGGCGTTCAGCCCGATGCGCGCCCTGGTGGCCTGGGCGGTGGCCTGCACGGGCGCCGGCATGAGGCGTGTGCCAGCCGGCGTCGGGGGACTGTCAGTAAGCGCCACGGCCGGCGGCCACCGCGCGCGCGGTCCGGACGAGGATGCGGGCGTCCAGGCCGAGGGACCAGCAGCTCACGTACAGGTGGTCCAGGCGGCACATCTCCTCGTAGGTGAGGTCGTTGCGGCCCGACACCTGCCAGAGCCCGGTGATGCCCGGCCGCATCGAGTAGCGGCGCAGCGCCCAGCCGCCGATCGAGGCCGCATCGTCGATGACGAACGGGCGGGGCCCGACGAGCGACATCTTGCCGGAGACGACGTTGAACAGCTGGGGAAGCTCGTCGAGGCTGAGACGGCGCAGCACGCGTCCCACCGGCGTCACCCGTGGGTCACGCTTCAGCTTCGGGAACGGCCCCTTCACGGGTTCGCCGATCACCGCCACGGACTCGTCCTCGGGCCGCCGCACACGCATCGTGCGGAACTTCAACATCGGGAAGACCTCGCCGTTGCGCCCCACCCGCGCCTGGCGCAGGAGCACCGGACCCGGCGTGGTGAGGCGGATGGCGAGCGCGACCACGACGAGAACCGGCGACAGCAGCGCGAGGCCCACCGTCGCGCCGACGAGGTCGGTCAGGCGCTTCAATCCGTGCTGGAAGCCGTCGAGAGTGGCGGGGGCGACACTGATGCCGGGGAAGCCGGGCGCCACCTCCTGGACGTGCGCCGTCGGCGGGAGGAGGTCGAACAGGCGGGGAACGACCGTAATGGGCAGCTGCGTCTGCACGGGTCGCAGCACCTCGATCATCTCCGTCGTGGCGGCGTTGCTGAACGCCACCACGACGTGGTCGACCTGCTCGCGCTCGCACACCGCAGCGAGGTCGCCGAGCGTGCCCAGCTGGCCCGTGGGCTCCTTGGGGTCGTCGTCGACGAAGCCGATCACTTCGACCCCCGCGGTCGCGCCCAGCTGCGCGCTCACGCGGTCGGCGACTTCGCCGCTGCCGACCATCAGCACCCGCCGGGCCACCCCGGTGCGCCGAGGTGAGTGGTACGCGAGGCGTGCAAGGGACACGAGCGTCACCGCTGCCGCGCACAGCACGAGCACCCCGTCGAGCGACGGGCCATGCAGCCCGGTGAGCGACCCCAGTGCGCGCCACAGCGCCAGAGCCGCCATGCCACCCGCGCCGAGAGGCAACGCCACGTTCTGCAGCTGATCGGTGAGCGACGGCCGCAGCACCGAACCCTCCGGGCGCCGCGTCGTCGCCAGCACGGCGATGAGCGCCGGCACGCACACGACGAGTCGCACGAACGTCATCGGAAAGGCCTGCCAGAAGCGCGCCACAGGATCGGGCCCGTCGACGACGATCGCGGCCGCGGCGACGACGGACGCGACGAGGAGCCCGCTCGCGTCCACGACGAGTGCGGCGGTGCCGCGCAGGCCGGTGGAACGGGGTCGCTCGGCGACCGACTGCGCGCGCGGCAGCTGCAGGGCATCCGCCGGCGCCTGGAACGGGTCCGGCGGCACTGCGAGCGGTTGGACGACCGCGTTTTCAGGAAGAGCTCCGATCGAGGTCTCGGGCAAAGGCGGCAGCACCGGGGCCTCGGGTAGCGCAGTCGCGGCCGACGCAAGCGAGCCGGGGTCTAGGGCTCCCTCAACGATTCCGCTGGTCATCGCTAGCGATAACGGGAGGCCTGCGCTCTCCTTGCGTCAACGCGTCGCCGTCCGTGAAGGCTGTCGGTCCCGGTGCCGAGGGGCGCCATCTCGGGGCATGCGCCGAGTCCACTTCACGCACCGGCTCACAACACTTACCACGCTTCGCACCAAAATCATCACAATCCGTGCAGGCGGGTGCGCCCGCGGGCCGGGTGCGGATCAGAGTGGGTCGAGCTCGGCGGTGCGGTAGCGCGAGCGGCAGATGCTGCGCCGCAACTTGCCCGACGAGGTCTTGGGCAGGGTCCCGGGGCGGAGCAGCACGATGTCCTCCGGCCGGACACCGACGGCGTCGGTGACGGCCTTGGCGATCCCGTCGCGCACCGCGGCGGTGTCCTCGGTCTTGACTTCCGCCACGATCACCACGTCGTCGCCCCGCCGGCCGCCGTCGACACCAAAGGCGATGACGTTGCCCGTGCGCACACCGTCCACGCCCTGCGCGGCGCGCTCGAGGTCCTCGGGGAACAGGTTGCGGCCACCCACGATGATGAGGTCCTTCAAGCGGCCGCAGATCACGACGTCGCCCTGCGCCAGGTAGCCCAGGTCGCCCGTCCGCAGCCATCCCCCGTCCCGGAATGCCCGAGCGGTGGCGTCCGGACGCTCGAAGTAGCCGGGGACGACAGAGGGCCCGCGTATCTCGATCTCACCCAACATGCCCGGTTGCTGCGCGGCACCGCTGTCGGGGTCGCAGATGCGCATCTCCATGCCCCGGATGGGTGGCCCGCAACGCGCCAGCGCACGTGCCCGGGGATGGTCGGGCGCGACCGGCTCGGCGCGCAGGTCTTGTTCGAGCGCGACACCGTCCACGACGTCCACGGTGAAGCCCGTGCCCATCGGCGCGACGCTGATGCACACCGTCGCCTCGGCCATGCCGTACGCGGCGTACATCACGCCCGGATCGAGCCCGTGCGGCCGCGCCGCGTCGGTGAAGCGGTGCATGACGTCCGGGGCCACGGGCTCCGAGCCGCTGCCCAGGCACCGCACGCTCGACAGGTCGAGCGGGTCGGCGGTGGCGAGCAGCCGTGACGCCATCGACAGCGCGAAGTTGGGCGCCAGCGTCCACGTCCCTTTGTATTCCGCCATCCACTGCATCCACTTGGCCGGCGAGGTGATGAAGCGCGCCGGCGGCGCCACCACGAAGTGCGCGCCGTGGGCCATGGCGTACGCCGTGTTCGCGACGAGACCCATGTCGTGGTACAGCGGCAGCCAGCTGACGACGGCGTCGTCGTCCTCAGAGATGGGCACGCGGTCGGCCATGCCGCCCAGGTTGTCGAGCACGCAACGCACCGGGATGACGACGCCCTTCGGGTCGTCGGTCGACCCGCTCGTGAACTGCAGGACGGCCGTGGCCTCGGGGTCGTCGGGGGGGCGCTCGTAACGCTTGCCCGCGTCACCCGCCGCGTCGCTCACGAGTTGGCCGAAGCTCACCACGGCCGGTTCGTCCGCCTCGACGATCCCGGCGGCGAGGAAGTCGGGGTCAGACACCGTCAGCGTCACGTCGCCGAGCGAGATCCGGGCATGGGTCTGCGCCCGGAACTCCTCCTCGGAGCCCAGCCGGGTGGGCAGCGGCAGCACGATCACCGCCGCGCCGGCGAGCCACGTCGCCTCGATGGCGGTGACGAGTTCGCGTGACGTCGAGCCCAGGAGCGCCACCCGCTCGCCGGGGCCCACGCCGCGAGCCTGCATGGCCGACGCAAAGCGGCGAGCGTCGTCGTACATCTGGGACCACGGCACGCGCTCGGGCTCGTCGGTGACGAGGAACGTCACGTCGTGGCCGCGCTCGGCCGCTTGCTCGAGGCTGCCCACGAGCGTGGAGGACAATCCCGGGATCGCGTTCACTTCCGGGCACCCCCGTTGCCGTCGGCGCGGAGCTCCACAGTGGCGTCGGCTTCGGCGGCTTCGGACTCACGGTCCTTTGGCCGGAAGGAACGCACCACCCGCGCCGGCGTGCCGCCCGCCAGCGCGAACGGGGGGATCGGCTTGCTCACCACCGACCCGCTCGCCACCACGGCGCGCTCCCCCACGTCCGCCTGGACGGTGCACTTGTCGGAGATGCCTGCTCCGTCGCCGATGACGAGCGGGTGGAAGTCGTAGCCCTGTTCGAGCCAGTGCACGTCGGGGTCGCGGTAGCGGTGCTGCCCGTCAACGACGAGCGTCGACTGGCCGAAGGCACAACGTCGGCCGATGGTGATGGAGGTCGAGCACTGGATCATCACGTTCGAGCTGAAGATGGAGCCGGCCCCGATGTCGACGCGGCCGTCGCCCTGGATCTCGCAGCGGAACCCGCGCCGGAAGTCCACGCCCGGGCCGACGACGAACGTGCCACCGTTCGGGATGTACAAGCTGAAGCCCGGGCCGAGCCGCACGGGCCGGGCGATGGACACCGTGCAGTGCAGGTGCGTGGCCTCGATCAGCAGCAGCCGCGCGGTGCTGGCAGCACGCGCGCCGAGCTCGTAGCGCAGCTTCCACGGCAGCGCGCGCAGGTCCCTGCCCGTCGCCATGCCGTCAGTGTAGGACCCGCCGGGTAACGCTCAGAGGACGATCCGACCGCTGCGGACGCTGCCCACGATCAGGCTCACCATGCCGACGAAGTCGCCTGCACCGATCTGCGCGACGCGCACGACCGGATGGCGTCCGCGGCGGTCGCGTGCTTCAGGCATGGCCATCCACACCCACGCCAGCGCGCCCACGAGCAACCGGGGCCGCCGCGTCGCCGCGGCAGCGACGACGCACGCCACGGCGAGGTCGAACGCAGCGGTGCGCGGCGCCAGGAAGAGGCCGCGCCACAACACCTTGGCGCCGAGCGGGCTGCGCTTCACGAGCGCAGGGAACGCGCCCCGGCCGGTCTGCTCCCGCAACCACTGTGCGTACGAGCCGGGGAGGTGACGGTGGTGCACGAGCGCGTCCGGAGCGAACACGAGGGGGACGCCCGATCCCGTGACCCGCCACCCTGTGATGGCATCCTCGCCGACCAACCTTCCCGTCGCGGCCACGTGTGCTTCGTCACGCGTCGGGAAGCCGCCCACACGCTCCAGGTCGCATCGTCGGTACGCGATGTTGCACGTCTCGAACAGCCATGTCGGACGCATCACCCAGACCGTCCGCGACCACGGACCCGCCTCCGCGAGGTCGTCCGGCCAGCCGTGGGTCTCGCCTTGCACCACCACGGGCCGGGGCTCGCCGAGGGGACCCGGCTCGAAGGGCGCCAGCAGTCTTTCGAGCCAGCGGTCGGTGGGGAGGCAGTCGTCGTCGGTGAACGCCACCACGTCGCCCCGAGCCGCGGCGGTGCCGACGGCGCGACCCACGCCCTGACCCACGTTGCGGCCCAGGCGCAACGCGCGGAAGCGCAGGGGCGTGTGGGCCGCGTAGTCGACGAGCGCCGGCCACGTGGTGTCGGTCGAAGCGTCGTCCACCACCACGAGCTCGAACGGCTCGGACCCGAGCCGCTGGCACTCCAGTGCGTCGAAGAGGCCGGGCAGGAAGGCCACCCGGTCGTGGGTCGACACCACGACGGTGGTGCCGGGCACCGGGCCGACGTCGTAGGCGGTGCTGCGGACGTCCTCGGCCGCGTCGGGCAGCCCCGGATGTGGCGCGGCACCTCGGGACGGCACCTCCCGAGACGCCCCCTCCCGAGCGGGCATGGCGGCGCACGGTACCACGGTGACCTGGAGGTTCCCGGCCCCGGGGGGTCCGCCCCCGGGTCCATCGGCCACACAAGGTTCGGCGGCTTCCCCCGTTTCCCGGTTCGGAGGAGGACGACCGAGAACCCCGTCGGGCCCTGTCGGGCTCTTGGTCGTCAACCCGCACCCAGGGGATGGGGGTTTAGGTGGAGGACACGACCGCGGCAACGGGCGGATTCGCACCGGTAGAAGGCGGTGTGCCGGACAGCGGTGTGCCGGACAGCGGTGTGCCGGACAGCGGTGTGCCGGACAGCGGTGTGCCAGTCAGCGTGGTGGTCGTCACGCACGAGTCGGCGGCGACGATCGACTCGTGCCTCGACAGCATCCGCGAGCACCCCCCTGGTGTCGCCTACGAGGTGATCGTCGTCGACAACGCCTCGTCCGACGAGACCGTCCGGATCGTATGGTCGGGACATCCGGACGTGCGCGTCATCCGCCGGGCCCGGCGGCACGGCTTCGCGAGCAACTGCAACGCCGGCGCCCACGCCTGCCGCGGGCGGGCACTCGTGTTCCTGAACCCCGACACCCGCGTGATGCCGGGCGCGCTCGAGCGGCTGGTGCAGTTCCTCGACCAGCACCCCACCGTCGCCGTCGTGGGGCCGCGACTCGTCTACCCCGACGGCACGCAGCAGCCCTCCGCCCGCCGCTTCCCGACCGTGTCGGCCACGCTCGTCCGCAGGACGCCGGTGCGCTGGGTCTTGCAGGATTCGCGGGTGGAACGCCGCCATCTCATGGTCGACGAGACGCCCACACTCACCCTCGCTCCGCACACGGTCGACTGGGTGCTGGGCGCGGCCATCGCCATCCGTGCCGACGTGTACAAAGAGCTCGGCGGCATGGACGACGGGTACCGCCTCTACTGCGAGGACATCGACCTGTGCCGCCGGGCCTGGACCGCCGGGTTCAGCGTGGCGCTGCTGCCCAGCGCCGTCGTCGAGCACGACCTGGCCGAGACCACCCGCAAGCGCTTCCTGACGTGGGCAACGGTGTGGCACGTGCGCGCCATGGCGCGCTTCGCCCGCCTGCACGGGTTGACGCCACCGCAGATGGCTGCGCTGGCGCGGGTCGACGGTGCGGGGGCCATGGAGGGTCCGGCTCCGGTCAACGGTTCGGCTTCTGTCGACCTTGACGCTGCCGCGACCGCGGACCTGCTCCCGGCGTCTCAGACGTAGCCGCGCACCACGCCCCGCCGGCCCTTCCAGTCGCCGCCGGCCACCGCAGGCAGTTCGAAGGGTCGACCGACATCGACGCGGGAGAACCCGGCCGCGCGGACGAGCCGTTCGAGCCCTCGCAGGTTGGTGACCCACCACTGGAACTCGCCGATGCCGTCGATCTCGGCAAGAGGCCGACGCTCGTAGAGGACGAACCGCTTGACCGGGTTGCAGATGATCGCGCTCCCCCGGCAGACGCGGTGGATCCGCTCGAGGGCGGTGACGGGGTCCTTCAGGTGCACGAGCAGGTCGCCGCAGAAGACGAGGTCGAACTCACCGAGGTCGGTGTCCAGCTGGTACACCGAGCGCGGTACCCGCTTCACCTTCGAACCCAGGGCGTCCTGCACGAGTGCGAACCGGGTGGCCTTCGTTTCGTCCATGGTCTTCACGACCGTGGGCCGCAGGCTCGCCGGCCAGTCGAGCGAGCTGGGGTCCTCGATGTCGAGGGCCGTCACCTCGGCCGCGCCGCGCCGCTCCATGGTGAACGCCCAGAAGCCGTCCATGGTGCCCACGTCGAGGCACCGCATGCCGGACAGATCAGCGGGGATCAGATGCTTGTTCTCGAATCCCCGGTGATCGAACATGCCCGGGGTGGTCACGCCGCCGCCCAGGTCGATCGTGTGGTACCAGGGGTACTTCTCGATCTCGGCGCGCAGCTCGTCTGGTTCCATCGTCCTCCCGCTCACACCGCGCTCGACCACGACGATCCGGCATGTGGCGAGACGACACGGTACCCCGCGTCCCGGGCCTGCCCTTCGGGGCGTGCCTGGTCGAGCCCACGCGCGACGCTTTCATCGCCGTTCGTCCGCACCTGGCGCGGCTCCGCTGACGGCGTCGAGGTGGAGCGCTTCGATCCCGTCGGTGAAGCGATCCATGTTCAGTCGTCGCGCCGTGTCGAGGCCGCCGGCGACGATGCGGGCGCGGAGCTCGGCGTCCTCGCCGACGCGCCGGACCGCGGCTGCCAGGTCGACCGGATCACCCGGCTTGAAGAGGATGCAGTTGACGCCGTCCTCCAGGAACTCCCCCGAGCCTCCGGTGCCGGTGGCGACGACCGGCGTCCCGCACGCCATCGCCTCGATGGGCACGATGCCGAACGGCTCCGGCCACTCGCTCGGGAACACCAAGACGTCGGCGCTCCGGTACCGCTCGCGTAGGTCGCTCCTCGAGGAGGCCATCGAGAAGCGCACCCGATCGGCGATGCACTGCTCGGTGGCCAACTCGACGAGCGCCTGTTCTTCGCTCGGGTGGGCATGACCCACGATGTCGAGCACGGCATCGTGGGGTAGACGCGAGAGGGCGCGCACCAGCGTGGGCACGCCCTTTTGGGGCACCACACGTCCGACGTACAGGACCCGCCAGCCGGGCGGTCGCTCCTCCGGCGCGGTGACCGGGAAGTCTCTCGTGTCCACGCCGATGGGCACCAGCACGGCGTCGGGGAACTGCCAGCGCCCGTTGCGCTCGATGGATCTGGCTATCATCCGGCTCGCCACGCTGGCGCGGGCCGAACCGAACGAAGGCAGCCGCGTCTCGAGCCCCGTCAGCGCGCCGAGGGGGCGGGCCCACGGGCGCTTGTCGAAAATTCTCGTCCAGCCGTCGAACACGTAGGCGAACGTCACCCAGTCGTCAAGGAAGGTGAGGACGACGGGGATACCGCGCTTTTCGAGGAGGGTGGCAATGGACCACGACATCATCCCGAGATCCCAGATGGACGCGACTTCAGGACGAAAGTCCTCGACGGCGCGTCGAAGCACCCGTTGGTTGTGACGCTCGATGGCGATCCGCTGGCGAGGGGTGGGACGGAGAGGGCTCCAGTTGGCGAAGTCCCACCAACCGTCGAGCTCGCGTCGCACCCCGACGGGCGCCGCGGGCGGGACGTCGTCGACATCGTCGTTGCGCCAGTCGCCGGTGAGCACGAGCACGTCATGACCCCGCTCGGTGAACCGCTCCATGGCGCTCTGGCAGGCGACTTCGTAGCCGCCGAGGTGATGTGGCGGGTAGAGATGGATGATGGTGAGGACGCGCACGGTTGTCTGGTTGGTCTCAGTATCTGCTGTCTGGCGTGGTGGGCTCAGGGGCGTCCGTAGCGCGCCGCGGGCCGGTACGCGAGCTCGTCCGGCCAGATGTTGATGCACCGGTACCCCGCTCGGACAAGGCGCCGGCGCGTGCCCCGGAAGGTGGCGGCGTCCATGTGCTGCCGTTCGAAGATCAGATACTGCGGTGCCCAAGGAGCGTCCAAGTCGATCTGCCCGACCACCTCGTGGTCGAAGCCCTCGACGTCCGTGTGCACCAGGTCGATCTCGCTGAGCCCGTGCCGTTCCACCAACGTGGGAAACGTGAGGGCCTGCACCTGGACCTCCACGAGGCGGCGTTCGAGGTCGTCGACCTTGCCGACATGGGAAAGGATCACCTGCTTGTCGAACGAAGCCAGCTGGTTCACCCAGTAGGGATCGCCAGGACGGGGCTCGACCATGAACAAGGTCGCCACCCCGTCATGGTCGGCGATGGCGGCGTTCTCGAATGCGAGGCCCGGGTAGCCCGCGTAGTTGGCCACCAGTGAGTCGAAGAGCCCGGGGAGCGGTTCGAGCAGCACTCCCGTCCATCCATAGGTCTTCACTACGTTGTGGAGCGGGTCGAAGACGACGCCGTCGTTGGAGCCCACCTGCACGAACCGCATGGGCCGGCCGGCGCGTTCCGCCGCCACGAATGCGACGGCCATGGAGTCGTAGGCGCAGAGGTGGCACCAGAGCCGCCACGGGATGCGTCGACTCGTCCAGCCGACGTGCGCGAGGCGTTTGCGCAGCGGGAGGGCCCAGCTTGCCCACCTCTGTGCCATCGATGCCACGGCTTCGTGCTCCTCCCTCGGTGCTGTCGACGCTGTGCCGTTCGACGGGGCCCATCGGCTGTGCCGTGCGGGGCGGCCCATCGACTGTCGGTCGACAGCGAGAACGTCGATGATCCCGCTGACCCCGCGAAAAGGTCAACCGGTTGGCGCCGATGCCCCGCCGTTAGGATCGCCCGGCACCGCCATGAGGATCCTGACGATCTCGCACCTGTACCCGCCGCATCATCTCGGTGGGTACGAAATCGCCTGCCGGGGGGTCGTCGAGCGCATGGTGGCTCGGGGTCACGAGGTCGTCGTCCTCACCAGCGACACGCACCTCGACGGTACCGACGAACCGTCGTCACCGGACCGCGCCCAGGTCGTCCGGACCTTGCGCACGTGGTGGGACTGGGAGGCATTTGCACCAGCGAACCCGTCGCTCGCAGCCCGAGTGAAGATCGAGCGACACAACGAACGCGCCTTGCGCCGGGCCCTCGACGAGTTCCGCCCTGATGTGGCGTCCATCTGGAGCTTGGGGTTCGTGTCGTGGACCATGCCCACGATCCTGGAGCGGCGCTCGGTCCCCATCGTCCTCACGATGCTCGATCAGTGGGTATGCACCACTCCCGAGCTGGACGCGTGGACTCGCCTCTTCGACCGGCGTCCCTGGGCACGTCCCCTCGGGGCCGCGCTCGGGCTCGAGACGCGACTGCCCTCGTTCCGTTCCGCCCGGGCCAGCGCCGCCAGTCGGATGATCGCCGACGAGGTGGCCAGCGACGGTCGTTGGAGGCTTCCCGACCTTGCCATCGTTCCCCTGGGCGTCGACACCGACGACTTCCCGATCACCGCAGCCGTGTCACGCAGTTGGTCGTGGCGACTGCTGTACGTCGGACGCGTGGTGGCGTCCAAGGGTGTTCCCACCCTTATCCGCGCCATGGCCGAGTTGCCGACCGAAGCGACGCTCGACGTCGTGGGCCATGCGCACGAGAACCAGCTCGCCGAGATGACCGAGCTCGCGACCCGCTGCGGCGTGGCCGATCGAGTGTCGTTCGGGCGGCCGACCTCGCGCGCCGACCTGCGCGAGCGCTATCGCCGTTCCGATCTGGTGGTGTTCCCGAGCGAATGGCCCGAACCCTTCGGCATCGTGCCGCTCGAGGCAATGGCATGCGGCGTCCCCGTGATCGCCACCGGCACGGGCGGTTCCGGGGAGTTCCTCGACGACGCGGTGAACTGCGTGCTGTTCCGCCCCGGCGACCCTCAGGACCTCGCGGCGGCGGCCCGCCGGGTCGCCCAGGACGCCTCGCTCCGCCACTCGATCACCGCGGGAGGCACCGAGACGGCGCGTGCCCTCACCATGGAGCGATTCTGCGACGGGCTCGAACGCATCCACCGGGAGGCAGCCGGGATGAGCACCTGAGCCGCTGTTCCGTGCGCCTTGTTCCGCTTTTTGGGCGGCGGGCGTCCAGGGAGGCTGGCCGGCCTCGACCGAGGGTGATGGCAGCCGTCGCAGGCGCTGACGAGCACGAGCCTGAGGCGCCTCGACGCCGGCGCCGAAACGCCAGGTCGCGCCGGGCGCCACGTTGTCCCTGAGTCCGGGGAAGCGATTCCCGAACACGGGACAGGGGCGAGGACACTTGACGACGTCGATTCGAGTGCCAGGAATTCGAGGCGCCCACGCCGCACGAGGTGGCCCGGCTGCCACGGCGCAGACCATCAACCAGGCCGGCGAGACACGCTCGTCCGCCATCGAGTCGTTGCGTGCCCTGGCGGCGCTCGCGGTGCTCGAAGGTCATGTCTTCGGGGTCAGCCGGGGCTACGGCGCCGGCGCGTACGCCACGTTCCTCGATCGGACGCTGCTCGGCGGCGGGTTCGGCGTCTACCTCTTCTTCGCGCTGACCGGCTACCTCCTGTACCGGCCGTTCGCCCGCCGCGATCTGGGCGACGGACGCAACCTCAGCCTCGCCCGGTATGCGGCGAACCGCGCGTTGCGCATCCTGCCGCTGTACTACGTCGTCCTGATCGTCTACATCCTGTGGATCGATCACGGCGGTACGGCGACGACGTGGTGGCGGTCAGTGCTGTTCCTGGAGAACTTCTACCCTAAGACACTCAATCACGTCGACGGCGTCATGTGGTCGCTCGTCGTCGAGGTCCAGTTCTACGTGCTCCTTCCCTTCCTGGCGCTCGCCATCCGGGCGCTGTCCGGTCTCTCGCGCCGGGTGACCCTGATCCTGCTGTGCGGTATCGGCGTCGTCGCTGAGCTCGTGCGCTTGGCCACGGTGACGACCGCTCCGAACCTGGACGTGCGTTGGCAGTACTCGCTGCCCGCCACGTTCGTCTTCTTCGTCCCCGGCATGGTGCTCGCCACCCTCCACTCCACCTGGCCCGAGCAGCGTCCTGCGTGGCTGCGCGGCCTGAGGGCCCGCAGCTCGGCATGGTTGGTGGCGTCGCTCTCCTTCTGGGCTGTGGTCATGTGGCGCTACAACCTCGACGTCCTCGTCGTGCCGGCGGTCTTCCTCGTCGTCGGGGCGGTGGTCCTGCCGCTCGACGGCACGGCCGTGCGTCGCGTCCTGCAGTGGAAGCCACTGGCCGCGCTGGGCGTCGCCTCGTACAGCCTCTACCTGTGGCACTTCCCCATCGTCAACCAGATCGCCAGTTCGTCATGGGCGCCACACAGCTACCCCGTGCTCCTTGCGGTCTGCGTGCCGACCAGCTGCGTCGTCGCCGTCGTCAGCTACCGGCTCGTCGAGGCGCCGTTCCTCGCTCTGCGTCGCAACTGGACGCGCCCCGCTGCGCCCGCGCGCGAGAGAGGCGACGTCGAGGCCTCGGTAGCGTCTTCCGCCACGATCTGAGCGCGTCACGCTGGCAGGCGCCGGTGGCGCCGTTGCGGCGAGCGGTACGTCACCCCAGGCACCTTACAATCGGGTGCGGTGACGACGCCGATCGCCTCCCACTCCGCCGCAGTGCACACCACATCGGGTGGCGGGGCGCGGGGCTGGCGGGGCCCCCGGAATTGGATCGCCACCGCGGCGATCGCCATGTGGGTACCCGGGTGCGCGGTGGCCTGCTGGTGGCAGGTGACCATCGCGCTGTCCGGGGATGGGCTCGGATGGGCGTACTCGGTGATGTGGCCCTGCTTCGCGGTGTTCGGGCTCGTGGTCTGGTGGCACTTCGTCCATGACGATCCGGACATGGTGGGCGCCCGCGGGCTGAAGCGCCTGCGTGACATGGCTCTGCGCGAGGCGTCAACTTCGGGGGCGCCGTCCTCTGAGACCGGGCTGCACGAAGAAGCCCGGACGAGCGCGTCGCCCGATGGCGTCACTGAAGGGCCACCGCCCGAGGCCGTTGCTCACGGCGAAGCGGAAGACGCCGAGCTGGCCGAGTACAACGCCTACCTGGCGTCGCTCGCCTGCGGAGCGCCAAAGACGTGGCGACGGAGTCGAAGCGGATGACGACGTCCGAGCGCGCTGGGGCCGTGCCTGCGACGGCGGGTGCGGCAGCGGGCGTTCCGTGCGCCTCCTCTGACGGCCAAGACGACGCGCTCGTCGAACTCGTGCGAGCGCACGGCGCCACGCCCGACCAGATCGCGACGGCCGGCGCGCTCGGACTCAGAAGCCTGGCCGCCGACCTCGTCCTCTCTGCATCCCAGGACACCAGTGCGCGCCAGCTGGCCGAGGGGGCTGGGATCGGACTCGACGTAGCCATGGCGATCTGGCGGGCCCTCGGCGTCGATGTACCGGACCCCGACGCCGCTCTGTTCTCTGCGAACGACATCGTCCTCACCCGCGAGGTGGTTGCGGCGGACCTGCCCGCCCACGGGGACGCGGACGAGCTCTTGCGCGTGGTCGGCAGTTCCCTGGCGCGCGTCGCCGACGCCGCGGTGGCCTTCTACGTGCAGACGGTGGAGTCCGACCTGGAATCCGAGGGAGCGACGCCCGCCCAGCTCGCCGAGGCGAGCGCGGCAGCCGCCACCAAAGTGCTCAGACTGGGCGAAGGCCTCGGTGCGGTGTTCGCCCATCACATGAGAGCGGCGGTGGCGCGACAACGCCTCGCCCAGGCGAACGTCACCGACCGGGCCGTCTTCCGCGTGGCGGTCGGTTTCGTCGATCTCGTCGGGTTCACGCCCCTTGCACATCGGCTCAGCGCCCACGAGCTCAGCGCGTTCGTGAGCCGGTTCGAGAGCAAGGCGTTTCGTGTCGCGACGGATCATCGTGGTCAGATCGTCAAGCACATCGGCGACGAGGTCATGTTCGTGGCTTTCGAGCCCGCCGCCGGCTGCCAGCTCGCACTCGCTCTGGTGAACGAGTTCGCGGACGAGCGGATCCAACCGCGGGGTGGTCTCGCGTTTGGGGAGGTCGTGGCCCGGCAAGGCGATTACTACGGCGAGGTCGTGAACCTGGCGTCTCGCCTGACCGAGCTCGCCATCCCGGGCGAGGTCCTCGTCGACACCCGGGTCCGAGACACGGTGGAGGAACCGACGCTCGTGTTCGAAGCGGCGGGGCGCCGACAGCTGAAGGGTTTCGACGATCCAGTGTCCGTCTTCGCCGTGAGCTCGCCGGTCCCCTCCCCGGCGTAACTGGCGCGGGGTCGACGCACGACATGGCGGACCTTCCCTGGACCGCTCGAACTGAGACGACGCCGGGACACACGTACACGGCCTGCGCCCCTCCCTCTGTCGAGGTTGTCGTCGACGATCGGATTCTTCCGGGCGGTCGACACCATCCGGAAGCAACTCGCCAATGCGGCTGGGCTCGGCGCTACACGTTGCTGGCGAAGCCGGCGGCGAAGCACTACTGGACGCTGTCGGTGTGGGACAGCGAAGAGTCCCTCGGTGCTTTCGTGCAAGCACGACCGCATCCGGACCTGATGGCATCGCTTCGACCAAAGATGGGCCGGACGAAGTTCGCCCAGAGGGCGATCACGTCCGCCGACGGACTGCCGACGTTGGTGACGGCGATGGAGCGGCTCGGCCAGCCGTGACCAACATGCCAGGCCGCAGGGTCTTCGCCGCTCGTCCGCCGTGCGTGGGAAAACGTCATCGGGTCGTCACCTTGGCGTCACGTTCCGTGACTACGCTGGCGCACCATGCAGT
>Ga0070735_10001722_pt1 | contig 20566 bp, 19 predicted proteins | sample Coa_R1_FD_66443 | JGI IMG/M metagenome (GOLD analysis project Ga0070735, IMG submission 66443) | Surface soil microbial communities from Centralia Pennsylvania, which are recovering from an underground coalmine fire - Coalmine... | ecosystem: Environmental > Terrestrial > Soil > Unclassified ... | reverse complement strand
CAACAAGTCGCGGCGCTGGAGCGCTTATTTCCTCTGGAACCAGAGCGTGCCGCAGGCCGCGCACATGGCGCGCTGCCCGCGCACCGTCGAGGTGCTGAGAAAGGTGCCGCAGGTTGAGGTCGAGAGGCGCGCACCGACCGCCTATTTCTCGATCCTCGAGCCCGACACCCGCATTCCGCCGCACACCGGCGTGACCAACACGCGCGCCATCGTGCACCTGCCGCTGATCGTGCCGGAGAAGTGTGGCTTTCGCGTCGGCAGCCGCACGCGCGAGTGGATTCCGGGCAAGGCCTGGGTGTTCGACGATACCATCGAGCACGAGGCCTGGAATCTTTCCGACAGCCCGCGGGCCATCCTGATCTTCGATATCTGGAACCCCTTCCTGAGCGCGGCCGAGCGCGAGATGGTCAAAGCCGCCACCGAGGTCGTCGTGAGCTATTACAACCTGCCGGATCAGGGCCCCGCATGAAGCATTCCACTCTCGCCGCAGCGATCGCCGCAACGCTCGCCGCTGTGGCCGCGTCCCGGACCTTCGCGGGACCGCAGGAGGACCTGGCCGCCTGCGGGGCGATCCAGGATGCCGCCCAGCGCCTCGCCTGCTATGACCGCCTGGCGGGACGTCCCGCCGGCGCTGCGCCGGCGGCACCGGCTCCGCCAGCCGCGCTGCCCGCGCCACCGGCTGCGGGAGCCGCGGTAGCGGCTCCTGCTGCGCCGCCCGCCACACCCGCGCCCTCCCAGCGCTCGGCGGCACCGGCGGACTCCAGGTCCTTCGGTTCCTACTCTGCCGAGCATCCGGCGGGTCCGCCCGTGCCACAGACCCTGACGGCAAAGGTCACTGAGCTCGGCAAGACCATCGATGGCAAGCCGACGGTCACTCTCGAGGGCGGTGCCCTGTGGTTGCTCGATGAAGCCGATCCACTGCTGGCGGTCGGTGATACCGTGACCATCAGCCGCGGCATGCTCGGCTCGTTCCTGCTGAGGACGCAGAGCAAGCGGCTGCACCACGTGCAGCGCATCCGCTAGCGCTTCGCGCGCCACGCTCAATCAGGCAAAAAAAACGGCGGACCCTCGTGGGTCCGCCGTTTTCAGCTCTGCCTGGATCCTTAGAACTTCGCCGTAAGCTCCATGAACACATACCGTCCCATGGCATCGTAGACGCCGGGGAAGGTATTGCCGTTGCAGTTCGCACCGGCGGGGCTCGAGGTCGAGCAATCGCTCCCGATCACCAGCGGCGGATCCTTGTCCATGATGTTGTTCACACCGACCTGCAGACGCAGGTTCTTGTAGAGGTCGAAGGCAGCCGTCAGGTCGATGTAGTTATAGGCCGCGATACTCTGCGTCGGCGCGAACGGCTGGCCCGAGAGGAACGGGTTGCTGCTCGTCAGCTCCGACTTATCCGAGCCGATGTAGCGCCAGCGCACCGTCAGATCGAGGTTGTCCCACGGAGTCGACCAGGTTGCATTCAGCACGTGTCTCCAGGTCGGATCCGCGGCGCCGCAGGTCGAGCCGAAGAAGCCCGTGCAGTCGTACGAGCCCTGACCGGCCACCGGCGTCGTCGAGAGGTTCTTGAGGTACGTGCCCTCCATCGCAAACAACAACGAACCGGCCGCGGGCAGTGACACCCGGTAGGTTCCCTTGACGTCCACGCCCTTGGTCGAGAGCTCTCCGAGGTTCTGCTCGGTGTCTACGACGTAGCCGTTATTCCCCAGCCACAGCGAGCCCGTGGCCGCGCGGTGCACGAGCGGACAGAACGTCGCCGTGTTGATGCCGTTCAGGCAGTTGCTGAGGATGACGTCGCCGCCGATCGGTCCGATGACGTTCTTGATCTTGATGTCGAAGTAGTCGAGAGAGATGGACAGGTTCTTGATGAAGCTCGGAGTGAACACCAGACCCAGTCCATAGGTATCGGCGACTTCCGGCACCAGAGCCGGGTTGCCGCCGAGGAGTCCGTTGTACTGGTTGGCGGGATTCGGCGAGATGTTGCCGAACTGCGCCGCAGTCACACCCGAGTTCGCGCACTGGGCGAAGGTGTATCCGGTCGTCAGGGTCGTGGTCGACCCTGCGGCGAGCGGAGCCGCACAACCGTCGTTCGAGCCGTCGAGTCCGATCGTCTGCGGTGTGAAGAGCTCGCCGAGGTTCGGCGCACGAACCGCACGCTGGTAGGTGCCACGGAAGCGCACATCCTTCACCGGCGCCCACTCGATACCCATCTTGTAGGTGTTGGTCGTGAAGCCCTCGGTGTACTTCGAGTACCGGTACCCGCCGACGAGCGACAGGTCTTCGGCGCCCGGGTGGTCGGTGACCAGCGGCAGGCTGAGCTCCGTGAACGCCTCGCTGACGTGGAAATTTCCGGAAATCGGCGGTGTCGGGCCGCCCGAGCCGGCCGCGTTCCCCTGCTGCGAAAGCTCGTCGGGGAGGAAGTTCGCCGATTCGGAGCGGTACTCCGCGCCGATGTTGATCTGCAGACCCGAACTCGCGGTCGGCAGCTGGACTCCGTACTTGCCGAAGTCGCCCGAGATCGAGCCATCCACCAGATACTCGGTCTGAGTGGCATCGACCAGCAGCGGTACCGACAGGTACTTGAGCGCCGCCGCATTCACGCCGCCGGGCGTCCAGATGTTCCACGGTACGCACGCCGCATCGCTCCCATTGAGCACGGAGACGCAGGTCGGCGCCCCGCCGGTCGGGTTCGGCACGACGGCCAGCGCGTTGGCGATGCTCGCGTTAGAGAGGTAGTTCAGGTTGCCGTTCTGCGCGTCCACCGAGCTGTGCTGTGCGTAAGCATCGAATGTCCAGGCATCCGTGATGTCGCCGCGCAGGCCGATGACCTGACGGCCGACGTTCGTGTCGAACGTCGCGATGCGGGGACCGCCCTCGACGTTACGGCGCAGGATGTACAAGGTCGGAGCCGCCACGCCGCCCGCCGGGCCGCCCGGGTAAGTCAGGGTCGGATTCCCCTGAGCCGCGAGGTTCGCCGCGCTGCAGACCACCGCCAGCTCGGAGGCGTTCATCAGCGGGTTGTTGCAGGGAATCTGCGATGCGATGCCGAAGTCGCCGCTCTCGGCGATCTGCGCCTCCGAGCTATTGCGCGTGAACATGAGCTCCATGTACGCGGTTACATGCGAGTTCAGCTCGTAGTTGGCGAACCCGCCCATCGTCCAGCGCTCGTTCGGCACCTGGTAGTAGTTCTCGGGCGCGAAGTTGTAGAGATCCCCTGCCGCGAACGGCCGGAAGTTGCCGGTCGTCTGGTCGACGGTGTCGTTATAGAGCCGCGCCCCGGCGGTGTTGTAGGCGCGGAACGAGCCGCTGCGGGAGGTGGAGGAGCCGCCGCAGGCAAAGCCACTCGCTCCTTTGGCTCCCAGGTTGCAATTACTGTAGTCGAAGCTCTTCTGGAGCGCCGCGCCCTGGTTGTCGTAGGTCGCGTAGAGCGTCGCATTGCCTTTGTTGTCGGCGAAGTTCGATCCCATGACCATGGATGCGTACTTGCCGAAACCCGTGTCTACGGTGCTCGGGGGATTCGGATAGTTGTGCGCGGTGTTGGCAGCTTGCGCAATGGAGTCGCTGTTCTGGTGCTCCTGGAAGTGGTAGCCGGCACGGACTTCCACGCCCTCGAAGTGCGTGTTGAGGACAAAGTTCACCACGCCCGCGACCGCGTCCGCTCCATATACGGAGGAGGCGCCGCCGGTCAGGATGTCGATACGCTCGATCAGCGGAGCGGGGATCTCGTTGATGTCCGAATAGTTGCGTCCGTCGCCGAGTCCGGGGCCGAGGCGGCGCCCGTTCACCAGCACCAGCGTGCGCTGATTGCCGAGGCCGCGCAGGTCGATGGATGCGGTGCCGTCGGCGCCGTTGGAGGTCGTCGAGTTCATGCCCGCGAACACCATCGGCAGGTTGTTCAGCACGTCCTCGACCCGGGTCAGACCGGTCTGAGTGATGTCCGCTGCGGTGACCGTCGAGATCGGGCTGATGGCCGTCTCGTTCGGTGTCTTGATGCGCGATCCAGTGACCACAACCTCAGTCAGCGGTGCCGCGGTAGCTTCCGCGGGCTGAGCCGGAGGAGCTGTCTGAGCGTGCAGGGTCGTGACGCCGGCCGAGGCCGTGATCGTCGCGAGCGCTAAACGCACAGCCTGTTGCAAGCTGCGACTATTCGCCATGTTTTCTCCCCTAACTAGAATGCGAATTGATCTGTTAATGCGAATGGATATCCGGCCTACCCGGGCGCCCCCGCGCTGAAGCCAGGCTCGTGTCGAGTCTATAAATCCGACGCACTTTTCCGGAACCGGCGCGCATTAGAGCACCTTGATTCGGTGTTGCCAAGCAGCAGCGGACCGGCGCGGCACTCCAAGCAGGACTTTCCCACTCGGCAGCGGTGCTGGCGACCGGATGTTGCAGATCTGCAACAGGGTGAAATTCGACGAATCCTGACTCGAGCTTCAGCTGAACCAGCAGTTCGCTGCGACGGTAATCCGCGTGTCGCGGCCGTAGAAAGGGCTCACCTCATGGATGACATATGAGGGAAAGACGACGACCTGACCCGCCTCGAGCCGTACCTCGCGCGCACCGGTCGCAAAGGGGGCGCGCAGCGTCCGATTGCCCGCGTCGAGATAGCTGCCGGCGCCTGCCCGCGTGTCGAGAAATCTGAGGAGCCCGCTTCCCGGCCGATCGACGGGCGCCTCGCCCGGGCGCACGCAGTAGACGGCGGACCAGGAGGCGAGGGGGTGGTTGTGGGCGACGAAGGACCCCGCGTAGCGGGTGATGTGGTACCAGGTGTGATTATGCATCCGCAGTCGCGCGAGCTCCGCCGGCGCGATGGTCGAGGTCTCGAGCACAGTGCGCGCGACAGAGTCGAGCATGAAGGCCCGCAGCTCCTGCACGCAGCTCTCCGGCCAGCGGAAGAGATTGAAGCGGCTCTCGAACATTTCCGCCTGCGGGATGTGGCTCGGCGTTGGGTTGCGGTATTCCTCGCTCTCGCGGGCGAGGAAAAGCGCTTCGAGCTCGCGGTTGAGCCGCTCGCAGGCCGGGAGGCGCCCTTCGGCGAAGGGCACGGCGAACCCGGGGGTCACTTTGAGTGGCGAGCTCACCAGGGCGGTACTTCCTGTTGGCCCGGGTTCTCGAACCGCGCCCTGACAATGAGGAGAACGATGTCCCCGGCGCTGCGGTTGAGCGCGACCTCATGCAGCAGATGGCCCGGGAAGGCGGCCATCGAGCCCGGCCGGGGATGCCAGAGGTGGTGGCCGCCGGCGAATGGATGCCTCATGCGCCAGGTGGTCGCGTCGGCGAACATGCCGGTGAGTCGGCTCTCGTAGAGTCGCAGCACCCCGCTGTCGGCGCGGCCGGTCTGGGCTGAGGGTGCCTTGACGCAATAGATGGCGCACCAGGAGGCCAAGGTCAGGCTCTGTGCGGGCAGGCAACCATCCGGGCGGATGACGACGAATCTCGCTCGTGCCTGGACGGCGAGCCGATCGAACTCGGCCTCGCTGTGAAGGGTCGTGGCGAGGACCACCGGGCAGAGCCCCGCGAGCAACTCGTTGCGGACGGCCGCAACCGGCTCATCCCGCCATTCAAAGAGGTCTTCGCGGCTCACATAGCAGAGCGGATCGCGCCGACGGTCTGGATCGCGCCGCTCCTCGGTCGCCCGGGCTGTCAGAAGCGCATTCAGGGACTCGTTCAGGGAGGCGCTCACCGAGAGCGTTACTTCCGCGAACGGTGTCGCGAAGATCGGCAGCAGTGTGGCCGCGGGCGAGCTCTGATCGGTCATGAGTTGCCCGTCATCCTAAGGCTCGGCAAGGTAGGCTGCGAGCGCGGCCAGCTCGCCCCGATAGTGCTGTGAGCGCCCGGACGAGCGGCGATAAAAAGGCTCCCGCACCTGCCAGACGCTCGCGGTCTTGACCGCCACTTCGCGCGGGGCCGGCGTGAGACAGGCCTCGTCCCAGGGAAGACCGCAGAAGCGCAGCAAACGCTCGACCGCCGGGCGCGGATCGGCCACCAGGGCGTCGTAGTTGAGCTCGAGGAGGTCTTCCGGGTACAGCCTCTTCCAGTGCGCCATGAGTCGCCGGTACTCGCGGTAATAGTGGCCCACATCCATCAGATCGAGCGCGTAGGCCATGCTTTGGTCGAGGTGCAGGAAAAAGATGGAAAGGCAGTTATCGAGCGGATCGCGGGTCGTGCAGACGATCCTGGCGTCCGGTATCAGGCGCTTGATGAGTCCGATGAGCAGGAAGTTGTCGGGGCGCTTGTCGGTCACATAGGCCGCATTGGGAAAGAGCCGCGCGAGGCTCGTCAGGTAGCGTTTTCCGAGCTCCACGAACCGCCCCTCCGGCTGGGCGGCGACCGCCGCCGGATACGGCGAAAGCTCGGCGCGCACCAGCTCGGGCAGGAGATCCAGCTCCCCGCCCGCGACGACCTGCGGGTGGCGGGCGAGCAGCTGCTCGGCGAGCGTGGAGCCTGAGCGGAACATGCCGCAGATGAATATGGGGCGCGGAGATGGCGCCGGCGGCTCCGGGGCGCTGCGGCTCGCGCGTATCGGAAAGGCGCGGATGAGATCCCCGGTGAGACGTTCCTGCGCTGCCCGGTCGTAGAAAGGTGCCGTGGGCGCGCTGGCCCGGCTTTCGCGGTTCGCCGCCTGGTAAGCGGCGAATGCCGCCGGGTAATCGCCGCAGGAGTCGAGGGCGGCGCCTAAGGCAAATCCGAGGCTGGCGCGGTCGGCGGCTTCGGCTGCCGGGTCGGCCAGTGTCGCCCGCAGCCGCGCGATCAATGGGTCGTCCGGCCGCTCCACGCGATGAAGCCCCGCCGAGCGGGCGAGGCTGTCGAAAGCGCCCGGATCGAGCTCGAGGATGCGCGCGTAGGCCGCGAGCGCCTCCTCGCGCCGCCCGAGATCCTCGTGCAGGTTGGCGAGATTGCGCAGCGCGGGCAGGTAGCGCGGGTTGAGCGTCAGGGCTGCCCGCAACTCGCGCTCAGCTGCTGCGTCCTGGCGCAGATGATCGGCGAGGATCACGGCGCGATTGAGGTGGACCTCTTCCGGCTGGCGCACACCGCGCGCCAGCGCCTGCGCATAGGAGGCGAGCGCTGCGTCAAAGCGCCGCAGCCTGCGTTGCAGCAGGCCGAGGTTGTACCAGCAGTCGGGAAGCTCCGGCCGACGCGCGAGGATGTTCTCGTAGATCTTCGCGGCATCGGCGAGCCGACCGAGTTGCTCGAGCCGGGCCGCCTCGCGCAGCAGTGGCGCCGGGTCGGGGGGTCCGCTCATGCCACGGTCGGCGCAGCCGACCGGTCCGCCCACAACTCGACGCGCGCGCACCGCTGCACGGCGCGCCAGGCGGTGAGACCGGAGTCCTGCGCGAGGAGTGAGCGCACGGCGTCGCATTTGTCCGCGCCTGCGACGACGAACAAGGGCTCCGCCACCTGTGCGAGGAGCTCCGGGGTCACGCTCACTCCGGACATGCCGTCGGGCCGCTGTACCGCGACTGCGAGCCGCCCGCTCCCGCGCGCGATGTCCGAGGCGCTGAAGAGCGAGGCGGTGTGCCCGTCGGCGCCGAGCCCGAGGAGGCCCAGTCCGATCCGGACCCCGCTCCCGAGGAGCCCGGCGAGCTGACGCTCGTAGTCCCGCGCCGCCTCCTCGAGCGGCAAGGCGGTGCGCACCCGCAGCACCGCGGCGGGCGGCAGCGCCAGAGCCGCCAGGAGAGGCGCGATCTGGTGGTAGTTGCTCGCCGGCGAGTCCTCAGGCACGTAACGATCGTCGGAGAAGAGGATATGCAGCTGCGGATTGCGCGGCGGAGGGCGAAGAGCGAGGGCGCGGTACGCCGGCAGTGGCGTAGTGCCCCCCGACAGCATGTGAGCAGCGACGGTACCGGGTGTGGCCATGCTGCGCGCGAGCCGCTCCGCCAGTGCGGACTCGAGGTGCGCACGGGAGTCGAAGAAACAGGTGACCAGCGTCGTCATCGCACTATGGGCTCCGGGGGCGCTCGGTGACGCTGACCCTGACGTCGAAAGAGCCCCCACGCCGCAATCCACGCAGGCTCACCGTCGTCCCGGGCTTCATCAGAGCGATCCGGCCGAGCACGTCCTGCGCTCCGCGCGGACTCGCCCCGTCGACGCTCAGCAGCAGATCACCGGGCAGCAGTCCCGCCTGCTGCGCCGGCCCGTCGCGATAGAGATTGGCGATCACGACGCCGCCCTGCGTCAGTCCCAGCTGCTGGGCCTGCTCGGGCGAGAGATCCTCGGGCACGATGCCGATCCAGCCGCGGATCACACGGCCATGCGCGATGATCTCGCTCAAGACTCCGCGCACCATATTCACGGGGATGGCGAAGCCGATGCCCTCGACGCCGAGGCTCTTGGCGACCATCGCGGTGTTGATGCCCACCAGAGCGCCGCTCGAGTCGACCAGCGCGCCTCCTGAGTTGCCACGGTTGATCGGCGCATCCGTCTGGATGAAATCCTCGACAGGGGCGATGCCGAGCTCCGCCCGACTGGTCGCGCTCACGATCCCATGGGTCACCGTGTGCGAGAGGCCGAGCGGATTGCCGATGGCCAGTACCACATCGCCGACGCGCAGCGAGTCGGAGCGGCCGAGCGGGGCGACCGGCAGCCATTTCAGCCCGATCTTGAGCACCGCCAGATCGGTGTCGGGATCTGTGCCGACGACGTGTGCCTCGGAGATGCGTCCATCGGCGAGCTGCACGCGGATCGACTGGGCGTTGGCGATGACGTGGTCGTTGGTCACGATGTGGCCGCTCTCGTCGACGATGACACCGGACCCGAGCGTGCGCTCGATCCGCTGCCGGTAGCGCGGCAGGAATCCGCCGAACAGCTCCCCGAGGGAGGGCGCGAGCCGCTCGGTCACGATCCGGTCGGTATACACGTTGACCACGGCAGGCGCGGCGCGTTGCACGGCGTCGGCGTACGTGACGCGCGCGGGTGCGGCTTCGGTGCGCGCCGACGCCTGGGGGGCCGCCGCGACGGGTGCAGGCGCAGCGGGCGAGGCGGGCGCGCTGGCTGGCGGACTCTGAGGCGCCAGGTGGCCGCGAATGAGATCGGGGCGCACCGCCACGATCAGAAATGCCAGGGCCAGTCCCCCAACGACCGAACCGGCCACGAAAGTCACTCCGCGGCCCAGGTGCTCGAGCATCAAAAACTCCGGGAAAGCGGGAAATTCCGCGCAAGCCTCGCGTGCGCGCTCAAGACTCGCGTCCGGGAAGGCAGTTCCGTTTGTGTATAATGCGCCGCCCCCCGCAAGGTACGAAACTGCACCCCGGCGCAGTCAGCTTGGGTTGGCGATTCATAAATGATGCGGCGGGCGTGTCATACAGCGGGAGAGTGGCGAGATGGCGGATCACGCAGTCACCGCCGGCGGCGATGAAGTCGACCTGAGCCGGCGCAAGTTCCTGACCCGAGCCACCATCGCCACCGGTGCCGTCGGCGCCGTGTTCGCTGCCGTGCCCTTCATCGAGTCATGGAGCCCGTCGGAGCGCGCCCGCGCCGCCGGCGCGCCGGTTACCCTGGATCTGTCGAAGCTCGAGCCCGGCCAGATGACGACGCCGGTGTGGCGGCGCCAGCCGATCTACGTGGTGCGCCGCACGCCCGATATGGTGTCGCGCATAGCCGGTCACGACGCGGACCTCAAGGACCCCCACTCCCAGGACTCGAAGCAGCCGCAGTACGCCAGGAACGATCTGCGCTCGCGCACCCCGGAGTTCCTGGTGCTGATCGGCATCTGCACGCACCTCGGGTGCCTCCCGAAGCAGCGCTTTGCAGCCGGCGAGCTCTATCCCTCCTGGCCGGGTGGCTTTCACTGTCCCTGCCATGGCTCGCGCTTCGATCTCGCCGGACGGGTGTTCGACGGCTCACCGGCCTCGGTCAACCTGGTCGTACCCCCGTACTCCTACCCGAAGGAGACCCTGTTGCTCATCGGCGCGGACGAGAAAGGAGTGGCCTCGTGACCGTCAAGACTGCGACCGGCACGGCAGCCACGCTGCCGAAGACCGGCCCGGGCGGCGCTGGCCGGCGCTTCTGGGCCTGGCTGAACGAAAGAATGCCCGTGGAGGAGTTCATCTCCTCCCAGGCGACGAAGTACTACGCGCCCAAGAATTTCAACCTCTGGTATTACTTCGGGTCGCTCGCGCTGGTGGTGCTGGTGTTGCAGCTCGTCACCGGCATCTTTCTCACGATGTTCTACAAGCCGGGTGAGACGACCGCGTTCGACTCGGTTCAGTTCATCATGCGCGAGGTCGATTACGGCTGGCTCATCCGCTACCTGCACTCGACCGGGGCGTCCTTCTTCTTCATCGTCGTGTACCTGCACATGTTCCGGGCCTTTCTCTACGGCTCATACCGCCGCCCACGCGAGCTCCTGTGGCTGATCGGCATGGCGGTATACCTGGTGCTCATGGCCGAGGCCTTCATGGGCTACGTGCTGCCGTGGGGCAACATGTCCTTCTGGGGCGCGCAGGTGATCATCAATCTGTTCGGCACCATTCCCGGAATCGGCCCGGACCTCGTGCTGTGGATCCGGGGCGATTACGGCATTGCGGATGCGACTCTCAATCGCTTCTTCGCGCTGCACGTGGCGGCCCTGCCGCTCGCTCTGATCGGGGTCGTGGCGCTGCACCTGGTGGCGCTGCACGAAGTCGGCTCCAACAATCCCGATGGCATCGAGATCCACGACAAGGTCGACAAGGACGGCAAGCCGCTCGACGGCGTTGCGTTCCATCCTTATTACACGGTGAAGGATTTCGTCGGCATCGGCGTGTTGCTGGTGCTGCTCGCCATCGTGGTGTTCTTCGTGCCGACGCTCGGCGGGCTCTTCCTCGAGGCGCCGAACTTCGAGCCGGCCAACCCCATATCCACGCCTGAAGACATCACTCCGGTGTGGTACTTCACTCCTTATTACGCGATCCTGCGCGCCGTGCCGGACCAGCGGATCGGGGCGCTGCTGTTGCTGATCGCGGTGATGCTGTTCCTGTTCGTGCCCTGGCTCGATCGCTCGCCGGTGCGATCGATGCGTTACCGCGGCTGGATCTCGCGCTCGGCGCTCGCGATCTTCGTGGTCTCGTTCGTGGGCCTCGGCTACCTGGGGCTTCAGCCCGCACTCGGCGTGTACGTGATCATCGCCCGCGTGCTGGCAGTGCTCTACTTCTGCTTCTTCCTGCTGATGCCGATCTACACCCGGCTCGATCCGGTGAAGCCCGTGCCCGAAAGGCTGGTCTACCATGCGCACTGAGGCCGCTCACGGGTGCGTGGCGGGCCGTACGGGCCGCGTCTTCCTTGCACTGGCGTTGCTGGCGGCGGCGTGCTCGCCGGTGCGCGTACCGGCAGCGGAGGAGGCCGAAGGGAAATTCGGCGCCGACTGGGAGCACTGGCGAGCCGACACCCGGGTCGCCGACCGGGCCTCGCTCCAGCGCGGCGCCCGCAATTTCGCCGGCTACTGCCTCGGGTGTCACTCGCTCAAGTACGAGCGCTGGGCGCGCCTCGGCGCGGACCTCGCGGTCCCCGAACAGCTGCTGCAGCAGGACCTCGTGCCGCCCGGACGCAAGGCATCCGACTATATAGCCACCAGCATGCCCGCGGCGGATGCCGAGACCTGGTTCGGCAAGGTGCCCCCCGATCTGTCGCTCATGGTGCGCGCGCGTGGGGCTGACTACATCTATCAGTTCCTCACCACCTTCTACGTCGATCCCAGCCGGCAGACCGGCGCCAACAACCTGCGGCTGCCCACGACGGCAATGCCGGACGTGCTGTCGGAGGTCGAGGGGCTGAAGAAGGCCGTGTACCGGACCGAGACCGTGACGGTCGAGGGCAAGCCCCAATCGGAACAGGTGTTCGACCACTTCGAGATGCTCGCTCCCGGGCGCCTGAGCCTCGCGGAATACGACGGCTTCGTGCGCGACACGGTGAATTTTCTCGACTACGTGAGCGATCCGAGCCAAACGCAGCGGCACCAGCTCGGCGTTTGGGTGGTGCTGTTCCTGCTGCTGTTCACGTGGCTGGCGTGGCTGGTAAAGCGCGAGTACTGGAAGGACGTCCACTGACCGCCATCGGGCGGGAGCGGAAGCGTGTCGAGCCGACGTTCCATCATGACCCTGTTCTCGGCGCCCGATGACCCCTGGAGTCACCGGACCCGCATCGTGCTGGCCGAGAAGGGCATCAGCATCGACATCGTCAGTGTCGAAGCCGGCCGCTTTCCCGAGGATCTGCTCGACCTCAATCCTTACCACAGCGTGCCGACGCTCGTGGACCGTGACCTGGTGCTGTACGACTCGCGGGTGATCATCGAGTATCTCGACGAGCGCTTTCCGCATCCGCCGCTGATGCCGGTCGATCCGCTCACGCGCGCCCAGTTCCGGCTCGCTCTCTATCGCATCGAGCGCGACTGGTATGGGGTCGCCAAACAGATCGACGCCGAGCCCGACAAGAAACAGGCCCTCAAGCTGAAGAAGATCCTGCGCGACACCATTCTGCAGAGCACGGAGCTCTTCAAGATCAAGCCATACTTCCTGTCCGACGAATTCTCGCTGGTGGATGCCAGCGTCGCGCCGGTGCTGTGGCGGCTGCCGTATTATGAGATCGACCTGCCGCCGCAGGCGCAGCCGATCGAGAAGTACATGCAGCTGGTGTTTGCGCGCCCCGCCTTCCGCGAAGCGCTGACGGAGAAAGAGCAGGAGATGCGCCTGCTGCGTTAACCCATGGCCCGTTCCTTACCCAAGCGGCCTTTCCTGCTGCGCGCCATGTACCAATGGATCACCGAATGCGGCCACACGCCGCACGTGATCATCGACGCCGCCAATGAGGCGGCCGAGGTGCCGCGCGCCTACGTCAAGGAGGGCAAGATCGTCCTCAACCTGAGCGAGAGCGCCACCCAGCGGCTGCGGATCGGAAATGATGACATCGAGTTTGACGCGCGCTTCGCCGGCGTGGTGCACCACGTGCGCTTTCCGGTGAGCGCCGTGCTCGGCGTCTACGCACGCGAGACCGGCGAGGGGATGGTGTTCTCGGAGCAGGATCTCGGCGCCGAGCAGCCAAAGGGTCCGACCACGCCTGCAGAGGGCGGCCCTCGCCGCCCGCAGCTCAAAGTCGTCAAGTAATCTCGCGTCTGAGCGAACTCCTGCGCGCCAGCGCGTTGTTATTCTCTCTTCGGCGGCGCGTCCGCGCGCCGCCCTACATCCTCGGCGTTCGCGTTCTCGCGAACGACGTAGATCCTGCGCGCCAGCGCGTTCTTATTCTCTCTTCGGCGGCGCGTCCGCGCGCCGCCCTACATCCTCGGCGTTCGCGTTCTCGCGAACGACGTAGATCCCGCGAGCCAGCGCGTAGCAAGAGTCGGCCTGTAAGCCGGGTTCTGTCGAGGGCAATCATTCCTCTGGGATCCACGTCGCCGTGGACCTCTAGCGGCCTACCCGGAAGCGCGCGCGGATCAGCGCTGCGGGCCGCCGTTGAAGACGCCCGCCGCTTCCCTATTTGGCCTTGCTCCAGGTGGGGTTTGCCGTGCCGTCGCGTGTTGCCACCGACGCGGTGCGCTCTTACCGCACCGTTTCACCCTTGCCGGTCCCGTGAGGGACTTGGGCGGTCTGCTCTCTGTTGCACTTTCCGTGGGCTCGCGCCCCCCAGGCGTTACCTGGCACCCGATCCGCCGGAGCCCGGACTTTCCTCCACCCAGTCGCCCTTGCGGGTCCCTGGGCAGCGACTGCCCGGCCGACTCTTGACCTTATTGTATGGGCCGGAATCGCAGGAAGCGATTCCGGCGGAGCTCCCGTGCCAGTTTGATTGCTCATGGCATCTCCTGGTCGTCCGCGGGGGAGGCATGTTCCCTTGCGCCGCCGGAGCCGGTTGCGAGCGCGTACGCCGCGGCGCGCGGGGCTCCGGTCAGCTGCGCGGCAAGGGCCGCGGCGCGGCCTGGTGGCATCTCCTTGAGGAGTATCCCCATGACGCGGCGCAGCTGCGCATCGTCCACCGCCGCGGCAGCGCGCGCCGCTCCACGCACCACGATCGTGATCTCACCGCGCGCGAAGTTCTCCTCTTCCTGAGCGCGGGCAGACAGCTGCGCGAGAGTGCCGCGGTACACGGTCTCATGTGTCTTGGTGAGCTCGCGCGCGACGGCCGCCGGTCGCTCACCGCCGAGCTCGGCCGCAAGGTCGGCGAGCGTGCCCTGAATCCGGTGCGGCGCCTCGAAGAACACCAGTGTCCGCGCTTCGTGCGCGAGGCTCGCGAGCGTCGCGCGCCGCTCACTGGCGCGCGCCGGAAGAAAGCCCTCGAAGGCGAAACGCTGTACGGGAAGCCCGGCGACGGCCAGTGCCGCGGTGATGGCGGAGGGCCCCGGAACGGTGCGGATGTCGAAGCCCGCCTCGGCGGCGCGGCTGACGAGCTCGAAGCCAGGGTCCGAGAGGAGTGGGGTGCCGGCATCGCTCACCAGCGCCACGTTCTCGCCCGCGGCCAGCCGCGCGAGGAGCTCCGGGACGCGCTGCGACTCGTTGTGAGCGTGCAGTGACAGAAGCGGCGTGGCGACTCCGGCGGCCTGAAGCAGGGTGCGCGTATGCCGCGTGTCCTCGGCGGCGATGACCGCGACCCCGGACAGGGACTCGCGCGCCCGGGGACTCAAGTCCGCGAGGTTGCCGATGGGTGTGGCCACAACCAGCAGCGTGCCCGGCGCCTTCACATCTATAATCCCGCCTTCATGCCGCAGGGAGCAGCGGCTCGTCAGTTTCGGTCATCCTGCACGCTAACCCTATGGCCCTTCAACCAATGACGCTTTGCCGCTGGGTGCCGCGCGGTGCCGCTCTTGCGGCCACGCTCGTCCTCGCCGGCTGTCCGAGCCTCTCGGTAGGGCCGCCGCCCTCGGCCGACCGCGCCGCGAGCCTCGAGCAGGCGGGTGATTCTGCCGGGGCAGCGCGCGTCTACGAGAGCCTCGCCGCACAGAACGGCGGGCCTGAGCGGAACGACTATCTGCTGCGGGCCACCCGTGCCTGGCTCGCCGCTCATCGCCCCGATGAGGCGGCGCGGGCGCTGGCGCAGGTGAGCGGCACCCTGAGCGCGGACGAGCAGACCGAACGGGCGCTGCTTTCCGCGGAGGTCGCGCTCGAGCGCGGCCAGAAAGACGAGGCCTGGCGACAACTCGCCGCGCTTGCGCCTCCCGCCAACGCTGCGCAGGCGGCGCGTTATCGCGAGCTCAAAGCGCGCGCAGCGCTCGCGGCGGGCCACCCGGAAGCCGCACAGGCGGTGGCGCGCGAGCAGGCCGAGATCGTGCCGCACATTGCGCTGCTGTTGCCCATCACCGGGCGCACCAGCTCGGCGGCGGTGAGTGTGCGCGATGGCTTTCTGGCCGCCTACTACCAGGCCCCGGCCACCGAGCGCCTGCGGCTGCGTGTCTACGACACGGGAGTCGAGAGCGTCGCCACCTGTCTCTCGCGGGCGAGCGCGATGGGCGCTGAGCTCATCGTGGGACCGCTCACTCGCGAGGAAGTCATCGCCGCGGCGCAGTTCACCGGGGGGCGGCCACCGCTGCTCGTGCTCAACTTCCTACCGCCGGAGACGCCGGCGCCCTCGCAGCTCTACCAGTACGCGCTCTCGCCCGAGGACGAGGCGCGGCTCGTGGCGCGGCGCGTGCTGGCAGACCACCATCGGCGCGGCGTGGCGCTCGCTCCCGCGGGCGACTGGGGCACGCGCGTGATCGCCGCATTTCGCCAGGAGCTCGAAGCCGGCGGCGGCGAGCTGATCTCCGCCGCGAGCTTCGACGCCTCGCGCACCGATTACTCCGCGGCCGTGACGGAGGTACTCGGCATCAGCAACAGCCAGGCGCGCGAGCGGCAGCTCGAAGGCATCGTCGGCACGAAGCTGCAGTTCGAGCCGCGGCGTCGCGGCGACATCGCCTTCATCTTCGCCCCAGCGCCTGCCAACACCGAGCGGCTTCTGCGGCCGCAGTTGCGTTACCACTTCGCCGGCGACATACCAACCTACGCAACTTCGGTCGCCTTCGAGCCGGACGTCCGCGGCAATCAGGATCTCGACGGGCTCATGTTTCCTGACATGCCCTGGATGCTGGGCGGAGACCTTGCGGACGCGGTGCGCGCCGCGACGCGCGATGCGTGGCCGAACAGCGGCTTCTCCCGCAATCGACTGTACGCGTTCGGCTTCGATGCCTACCGCCTCGCGGTGGCGCTGCGCAAGAGGCCGGGCGATGTCAACATCGAAGGGCTCACCGGCAGACTCAGCTTCGATGCCGAGCGGCGCATCCGCCGCGAGCTCGTGTGGGCGCAGATGCACGACGGGGAACTGCGCGCGCTGCCCGCACCTGCGCCATAAGAGTCACGGCATCGGGGGAGGGCAAGGATGCTCACGCAGCGACAGCGCGCGGGACAGCGCGCCGAGGAGCTGGCCGCAGGCTTTCTCAGCGCCCGGGGATGCGAGATCGTCGAGCGCAACTTCCGGCGCCGGCTCGGAGAGCTCGACCTGATCGCGCGCTGCGATGGCGTGCTCCTCATCGTCGAGGTGCGCACCCGCGCCCGTACGCGTTATGGGTCGGCCGCCGCCAGCATCGATCGACGCAAGCAGCAGCGCATCGTGCGCGCCGCGCAGCAGCTGCTGCAGCAGCGGCGCGAGCTGGCGCGACTCCCGGTGCGCTTCGATGTCATCGTGGTGAGCAACCTCCAGGCCGCCGATCCGCAAATCGAGTGGATCCGCCATGCATTCGAAGCCGGCTAGAGGAAGCCCGCCCGCCAGCCTCAGTAGCTCGAGAAGTGAACCACTGTATAAGGTTTACAAGACAAGCCGCTGATTGCTATGAATGAAAGAGGGCGCAGGGATACGACAGCACCCTCGCGCCAACGGGGCTTTTCTACATAAGTCGTTGTGACTGCGACGAATTTCTCACTTTTTCAATTGACATAGTTCACCGCCGATTCCTATAGTGGCGGCAGGTGGGAAAAAGTGGGGAGAAATGGGCGAAAAACGCCCCCACAGGTCATGTTCCGCGGTGCAACAAAAATTACCTTGGACGACAAGGGGCGGATGGTCATGCCAACCCGCTACCGCGACCAGATCGCCGGTCTCGCCCAGGGGAAATTGGTCGTCACCGTCGATCGGGACCAGTGCCTCCTCATTTATCCCTTGCCCGAATGGGAGCAGATCGAACGCAAGCTGATGGGCCTGCCGAGCCTCAATCCGACGGCGCGGCGGCTGCAGCGGCTCATGGTGGGCCATGCGACCGATCTGCCGCTCGACGGGCACGGCAGGGTGCTGCTGCCCTTGGAGCTGCGTGAATTCGCGAAGCTCGGGCGGCACGGAATGCTGATCGGCCAGGGCAACCGCTTCGAGCTGTGGGACGAGTCGCGATGGAACGAACGGCGCGACCTGTGGCTCAAGAATGAGGAAGTGGCGACCGATCTGCCGTCCGAGCTCGAGTCGCTGTCGCTGTAGATCGGCCGTAAGGCCGAGGTTGAGTGGAGGACGGCAGCGATGCGCTGCCGCCTCGGGTGGATTTGGGCCAAAGGCGCACCGCTATGGGGGATGAGCACGCACCGGTGCTTGCCGCTGAGGCGCTGGCCGGACTGGCCCTGGAAGCGGACGGTTACTATGTCGATGCGACGTTCGGGCGCGGCGGCCATACGGCACTCATTCTCCAGGCCCTGGGTCGAGAAGGCGGCGTGCTCGCCCTTGACCGCGATCCGCAGGCCATCGCGTACGGGCACCACCGTTTTGCCGACGAAGTGCGGCTTACGCTCCTCCATGCGTCGTTTGCCGATATCGGCACGCTCGTGCCGCTACACGCGCACGGTCGTCGCTGCCGGGGCGTGCTCTTCGACCTCGGCGTGTCCTCGCCGCAGCTCGACGATGCGCACCGCGGCTTCAGCTTCCGCGCCGACGGCCCGCTCGATATGCGCATGGACCCGACACGCGGCGAACCGGTCTCAGCGTGGCTCGCTCGGGCGGGCCTCGACGAGATACGCGAAGTGATCGCGACCTTCGGCGAAGAGCGTTTCGCGCGCCGCGTCGCGCGCGCCATCGTCGAGGCGCGCGGCGAGCGGCCACTGACCCGCACCGCGGAGCTCGCCGCGCTGGTGGCACGCGCGGTGCGCACGCGCGAGCCCGGCAAGCACCCGGCGACCCGCACGTTTCAGGCATTGCGCATGTTCATCAACGACGAGCTCGGGTCTCTCGAGCGCGGCCTGCGTGGCGCGCTCAGCGCGCTCAGCATCGGCGGCCGCCTTGCGGTCATCACCTTTCATTCGCTCGAGGATCGGGCGGTGAAGCGCTTCATGCAGCGCGAATCGCAGCCCGACCCGGCGCTGGCCCGGCTGCCGGTGCTGCCGCCCCAGGCGCAGCCGGCGCTCAAGATCGTCGGCCGCAAATGCCGCGCCTCGCCCGAGGAGGTCAAGCGCAATCCACGCGCCCGCAGCGCGCTGCTGCGGGTGGCGGAGAAGATTGCGTGAGCCGGCGCGCGCTGCTGATCTTCGCCGTGCCGCTGCTGTGGCTCGCGGTGCTCGCCTCGGCGGCGGGTGCGATCTACTGCGAGCACCGCTCGCGCGAGCTCTTCATCCAGCTCGAGTCGCTCAATGCGCAGCGTGACAACCTGCAGATCGAGTGGGGACAGCTGCAGCTCGAGCAGAGTGCCTGGTCGAGCCACGCGTTCGTCGAGCGCGTGGCGAGCACCCGGCTGCACATGGCGACGCCGCCGGCGCGGGAAATCGAGATCGTCGCTCCATGAAGGCCCGCAGCCCACGTGATCTCGCCCCGCGCTCCTTCCGCTGGCGCTCGGGCGTGCTGCTCGCGACCCTCGGGCTCGCCGCCGTGGCGCTTCTGTGGCGCGCGGTGAACCTGCAGCTGGTGGATCACGGCTTTCTCGCACGCCAGGGGGACGCGCGCTTCACCCGCGTGCTGCAGATCGCCGCCCACCGCGGCACCGTCACCGACCGCTACGGCGAGCCGCTCGCCGTGAGCACGCCGGTCGACTCGATCTGGGTCAACCCGGTCGAGCTCGCGGCCGCTACCGAGCAGATCCCGCACCTCGCGAGTGCGCTCGGGCTCGACCGGCAGGACCTCGCGCGTCGCATCACCAGCAACCTCGATCGCGAGTTCCTCTATCTTGCGCGCGGTCGCCAGCCCGCCGAGGCCGCCGAGATCAAGGCGCTCGGGATTCCCGGCGTCTACACCTCGCGCGAGTACCGCCGCTACTACCCCGCAGGAGAGGTGACCGGGCATCTCCTCGGCTTCACCAACGTCGACGACGCCGGACAGGAAGGACTCGAGCTCGCCTTCGATCACTGGCTCGCGGGCGAGGCGGGTGCCAAGCGTGTCATCCAGGACCGCTACGGCCGCATCGTCGAGAACGTCGAGAGCATCCGCCCCGCGCGCCCGGGACGCGATCTGGTGCTGTCGATAGACCTGCGCATCCAGTATCTCGCTTACCGCGAGCTCAAGGCCGCGGTGCGCGAGGAGCACGCGCGCGCCGGCTCCATCGTGGTGCTCGACATCGATACCGGCGAAGTGCTCGCCATGGTGAACCAGCCCGCCTACAACCCCAACGACCGCGGCCAGATGCAGGCCGCGGACTACCGCAACCGGGCCGCCACCGACATCTTCGAGCCGGGCTCTTCGATGAAGCCGTTCTGGGTGGCGGCAGCGCTCGCCGCCGGCAAGTACGACTCGCGCAGCATCATCGATACCTCGCCCGGTTTCTTCAAAGTCGGCGCGAAGATCTTCGAGGACGAGCACAACCTGGGCGCGATCGACATCGCCACCGTGCTCGCCAAGAGCTCCAACGTCGGCATGGCACACATTGCGCTCACGCTTGCTCCGCAGCAGGTGTGGACCACGCTGACGCACCTCGGCTTCGGAGAGGTTTCCACCAGTGGCTACCCGGGCGAATCCGCCGGACTCCTGCCTCCCTACTCGCAGTGGCGGCCCATCGGCATCGTGACCATGTCGCACGGCTATGGACTTTCGGTGACGCCGCTGCAGCTCGCGCATGCCTACGCGACCATCGGCGGTCTCGGCCTCGCGCGCCCGGTGTCATTCCTCGCGGTCACCGAGACGGTGCCGGGAGTGCGCGTGCTCGAAGGCTCCGCCTGTCGCGAGCTCCTCGCCATGCTCGAGCGGGTGGTGACGGCCGAGGGCACCGGCAAGCTCGCGGCAATTCCCGGTTACCGCGTCTCAGGCAAGACCGGCACCGCGTGGAAGGCGATCGCGGGAGGCTACTCCACGGATCGCTTCATGGCCGTGTTCGGCGGGGTCGCCCCCGCCACCGCGCCGCGGCTGGCGGCGGTCGTGGTGCTGGACGAGCCGACCGCCGGGCAGCACCAGGGCGGTCAGGTCTCGGCGCCGGTTTTCTCGCGCGTGATCGGCGGGGCGTTGCGGCTGCTGGCCGTGGCGCCCGATGCGCCCGTCAACGCGCCCGAGGAGCTCCCCTCCAGCAAGGCTCCCGACATTCTGCGGACGGCGGCGCGATGAGCCAGAGCCTCACCACGGCCCCCCGTCCGCTCGCCGAGCTCACCGCGGGCCTCCTCGCCGTGCCCGCGGGCATCATGGTGAGCGATGTCACGGCCGACAGCCGCGCCGTGACTCCCGGGGCGCTGTTTCTCGCCTGCCG
>Ga0070735_10001721_pt1 | contig 20573 bp, 21 predicted proteins | sample Coa_R1_FD_66443 | JGI IMG/M metagenome (GOLD analysis project Ga0070735, IMG submission 66443) | Surface soil microbial communities from Centralia Pennsylvania, which are recovering from an underground coalmine fire - Coalmine... | ecosystem: Environmental > Terrestrial > Soil > Unclassified ... | reverse complement strand
CCAACCGGATAAACCTACCCTACGCCTCGGAACTCTATCCTGCCTTCAACATTTCTTCTTCGTTCTCCTCAACCAGCGCTTTGCTATAGACCCTTACGCGCCCTCCATCCCAACCTTTCGGTCAAAACAGTGACTACGCTTGAGCCCCGGACGCCGCACCAACCGGAAAAACTTAAGAAGCTGTCAAAGAACGATCTTCTTGTACTCCTTCTATTATTTCAGTCAATGAAAAATACGCGTTTGTAAGTACACGTGTTTTCAATCGAGTGCACGCCGTTCACAGCCCCATGACCGGAATTGGTGCAACGACGGAATAGGTTCTTCGCAGAAGCCGCACCGGACGCGGGTTTCCGCAGCGTCGAAGAGACGGATCAAGAGCGGAAGGCGCAGGATGGATGGTGCGACTTCTGTGTGAAAATCGCGCACTTCCCGTGTCACACAAGGGGTTTGGAACTGCAAATGAATCGGAGCCACAATAAATGTCCAGCACTCGTTGGCACCACCGCTACCGCCATAGCGGCGCCAGGGACGCAAACTAAACCCCTGGAACTCTTAAGCCGTCGAAATTTCTTGCTTGACAATAACCAATACCTTATATAAGTTATTACTTATGTCGTCTGATTTGAATCTGGATGCTTCCTTCGCCGCTCTCGCCGATCCGACGCGCCGGGCGATTCTGGCACGCCTCGCGCTGGGAGAAGCCACGGTGATGGAGTTGGCGGAACCATTCGAGATGACCCAACCCGCGATCTCACAGCATCTGAAGGTTCTGGAGGAAGCGGGACTGATCGTGCAGCGCGTGGATGGAACAAAGCGTCCGCGGCGTCTGGCGAAGGCGGGTATCGAGGCGATGGATCAGTGGCTGGCGATGTTGCGAAAGGCTCTTGAGAAAAATTACGACCGGCTGGACAGGGTTCTGGCCGAAATGCAATCCCAAGAAGTTCGGAAAACGAAAAGAGGAAAAAGTCATGAGTAAATTAACGTTGAAGACGGAAGGCGATACTCATTTGGTGGTGACGCGGCATTTTGCTGCGGCACCCGAAGCGGTGTATCGCGCGCATACGGATCCGAAGCTGATTCAGCAATGGCTACTGGGGCCGGAGGGCTGGACGATGCCGGTGTGCATCAACGAGGCTCGACCCAGCGGTAAAATCCGCTATGAGTGGAAACATCCAAAGCAGGGTAGTTTCCATCTGACCGCGGAATATGTGGAACTGAAGCCCTACAGCAAGATTGTGCACGTAGAGCGGATGTTCCTGCCCGATCCAACGCCCGACAATCACGTTGAAACCACATTCGAACCGGACGGCGACGGCACGCTAATGACGATCCGCATGACGTTGCCGGATAAGAAGACGCGTGCGATGATGCTGGCGACGGGGATGGAAAAAGGAATGGAAGAGAGCTACGTGCGGCTGGAAGGACTCTGGCGGGAAGTTGAGCGGGGCTCTTCGCGCGCGGTGAATCAGTAACTCGTGCTGGATCTCCGCTCGAAGAACCTGTATTTCTTCGGCGGAATCTTCCGGCGGGAAGAGTGGCCGAGTCTGTCTTAGACGCCGGTGGCTTTTTTCTTGCCGACGCCGGAGGAGTGCTTTCCGCCGGATGGTTTTCGTTTTTTGTTGTTGTCAATCAGGTCGGCGACGGTGGTGTTCTCGAGGATCTTGGCTGCAGCGTCGCGCACTGCCAGAAATACTTCATAGAGGGCACGGTGATCGGCATCTTTGGCGATCAGTCCACGCAACTGCTCAGCGTCGCCCATGGGGGCCAACGGGCCGTCGACCAGGCGAATGATGTCACTCAAGGGGATCTCGGAGGGATCGCGGCGCAACTGGTATCCGCCGCGCGCGCCACGCACACTGTCGACAATACGGGCGTTTTTCAGTTCCAGCAGGATGAGTTCGAGGAATTTCTCTGGAAGGTCGCTTTCGGCTGCGATCTCCCGGATCTTGATCGCTCCCTGCTCGTGCCGGCGCGCCAGAGTCATCATCGCCTGCAACGCATAGAGTCCTTTTTGCGAGATCTTCAAATCAGCGGTCCTCCGCCCCGCATGATTGTGCCCCATTTTCCCCATTCTGCATAGACATAGTCACGATTCTCTCCGCCGCAGCTATGGACACTGGCTGGATTGGGTGATTTCGCGGTGGGGACATTGAGTGATTGAAAATCGCCCGATGGCTCAATCGCTCAATCCGCAAACTAGGAAAGAGAAAGTGTCACTGACAACTAGCTTGGTGCCATCGAAGGGACTCGAACCCCCACACCGTTGCCGGTACATGGACCTGAACCATGCGCGTCTGCCAATTCCGCCACGATGGCAAGTGGACTTCAGCCGCAGCGAACAGAATGTCGCTGCATCAGGAAGACCTGCAGTACCTATTTTACAGGCACGAAAGCAGGTGTCAAACGAAGATGCCCCTCCGACCACTCTAGAGCCGAAGCAACCGCCGCGCGTTACTGCTGCCAATCTTGTGGCGGTCCGCTTCACTAATCGGAGCACGATCGAACCAGTCGTCAGCCAGCCCCATATCCTCAAAGGGATAGTCGACGGAATATAGAACGTGCTCGGAACCGACCTCGAGCATCACTTCGGTCAACGTTTGGGTGCGGAAGTTGCCGCTGGTTGTGATGTAGAAATTCTCGCGCAGATAGTGCCCAATCGGCAGTTTCGCCTTCGGCCGGCCACCCAGCGTTCGTGCGATTCGGTTATCGATGCGCCAGATGTTGCACGGCAGTCCTTCTCCCAGATGTCCGACGATCACCTTTAGCCTGGGCAAGTCGTCGAACAAGCCGCTTCCCATCAGGCGTAGTGCGTGAATGGAAGTTTCGGCCGCGAATCCCCAGATCGATCCCGTGCGCCACGCATGTCCCTCATAGGCAGGTTGATGCTTGGGCAGAGGCGACCGAGGGTGAAGATAGAACGGCACGTCGAGCTGGTGAACCGTCTCCCAAAACGGCCGGAATTGCGGCAGATCGTAAAAGACAGCCGAATCCTCGTCCCCGACTTGCGAGAATCCGTTCACCAGCGCGCCGCAGAATCCCAGTTCTTTCACGCAGCGAGTGAGTTCCTGGGCTGCAGCCTGCGGATCTTGCAGCGGCAGTGCGGCAAATCCCCTGAGACGTTTGGGATTCTTGGCGATCTGCTCGGCAAGATGGTCATTTGCTCTCTTCGCCACGCTGATTGCCTGGGAGACATTGGGAATTCCCTGGATTCCGGGGGCGGTCAGGGAGAGGATGCATAGTTCTACTCCGCCCCGGTCCATCTCAGCGATTCGCACGCTGCCGATCTCTTGAATTTGTTTCTGAAATTCCGGAGAGCCCGAGGCGGCGAAACTTGCGCCGAGCGTCTCCGGGATTGCGAAGTGTTCTTCAAGGGCAATTTTGCCCAAATCCGGCGCACGAGCCGGGGAATCAGATTTCGTGTTTTGCTCACTCGATTCGTGCGAAGCCGCGAGGGGCGTGACCCCGGCGAGCACTCCCGCCGTCGCCATCGCCCCGACACTGCACTCGAGGAATCCACGCCGCGTGATTCCATCGTTCTTCCGATTGGCCGGCATGAGGCGTGCTTCTCCTTACATCACTGCTATTCCAGCTTGGCATTCATGGTGATCTTGGCGTTGAGGACCTTGGAGACGGGACAGCCCTTCTCAGCAGCTTCGGCGTATTTTTGGAATGTCGCCGCATCCGCGCCCGGAACCCTGCCGACAACGTCGATATGGCTGGAGGTGATGGTCCATCCGGAGTCGAGCTTTTCGAGCGAGAGCGTAACGGTGGTCGAGATGCTTTCCGGCGTCAGATTTCCTGAGCCCAGTTGCGCCGAGAGCGCCATGGAGAAGCATCCGGCGTGTGCGGCGGCGATCAGTTCCTCGGGATTGGTACCCGGAGCATTCTCAAATCTCGTCACAAAGGAATATTGTGTGTTGTTCAGCACTCCACCGGGAGCCGAGAGGCTCCCCTTGCCATCCTTCAAACCGCCCTTCCAAACCGCACTGGCCTTGCGTTGCATGACGTTCTCCTCACCATTCTAGAAATAAAGTCGCATTGCCATTTTAGACGGAGTTCGCCGTACGCGTCACGGCGACGGAAGAGTATTGATGATTTTTTGATTGCTGATTGTTGATTGAAAAACGGACGGTGATTGATCCGAAACCAAGGTTTTGATCAGCAATCATCAATCGACAATCATTGCTAGTAGAAGTCGGAGCAGCTCAGATAGAACCCGCATTGGGGACATTTCAACTTGCAGCGGCTCTCGTGCAACTTGGCGGAGCAATTGGGGCAATATTGGCCGGGATCGGCCTTTACAACAGGAGCACTAACGCGCGGAGATGGAACCGGCCGTTGCGGATTCATCGACTCTCGACGCTAACTTTCGTGACCCATGGACCGCAAGTACCAACAGCAGTTCTGGCGAAACACCGATGCCTTAGCGCCCTACGCAGCGCGGTCGCCAACCGTGTGTGCCGTCCGGCTCCAGCAATCCGCCACAAGCAACCAGGCCCCTAGCCGCCTCCACACTCTGACGTACTTTCCCCTGTCAGGTATCTTCGTACCGTCGGGCTTGCAAAGCATCATGGAAAAGCGTCCGAGTTCCATGGCCATATCGCCCGAATGCTCGATCCTGGTCGTTTCCATCCGCAGATCGTTGTAGCCCAATTCGCCCAGGTGGCGTAGCAAGTGCTCCACCGGCTTTTGACCGAGCGCGGAATCATAGTGCGGCGCCATCAAGGTTCCGTCGAAGGAAAACATGGAGGCCGCGTGATCGTAGTTGCCTGTATTGAAAGCGGTTGCAAAATCCTGGGTAAGTTCGCGGAGTTGAAACTCCACGTCCCGAGGCGGACGGGTATCCGCTGGGAAATTCGAGTAAGACTGATACATCTACTACCTCCTGGGGGAAGGCAAATCAAGAAATCCGCATGCTAGAAGACACCTAGCCAAAAGTGCTCAAATTCTAACTCAAAACACGGCGTGGAAGAATAAAAGATTTTCTGTAATCTGGCAAGGCGTTTTACGGAGGAGAAAGAGCTATCGCTCTAAGGGAACCGAGCGGCTGGGCAACCGCAATCCGGCCTCGCGGCTGAACTCTGTAAGATTTGGCTTGGCGGCAGCCTCAGTATTTTGAACTCCGTTGTCGCGGTCGGCGATCTGCTTCTTGACGCGTTCCATGAGAAATACCAGTTTTCTGGTCTCATGATCACGCTCGGCCTGCTTGCACATTTTTTGAAAATCTTGCGGGGCGTAGGTTACGCGATTCGTCATGGAGGAGGAATCCTGTCTTATGAGAAGGCATAGCCTAAACTATCCTCCTGCGTCTGGCAATCCCTGAAAAGCCGCAGTCTGCCGAGCCCAGCAAATGGGCATAAGACCATCTTGGGATGGTTGCCGCAAGCTCTGAATAATGACCGGGGCTTTCTCCACAGGTCCATGACCTTAGTTACCTTTGACGCGGTACCGTCTTCCACGACAATCAATTCAGAACGTTTTCCCCCGTCAGGGAGCGAGTGTGTTCTACCGTCGAATCATAAGGATTGCCTTATTTCTGTTGGCTGGACTCGCGACGGCCTCTGCGCGAGACCTTGCACTCGTCTCGAACAAGTCGAATGGCGTATCCGCGATCACCCTGCCCGACCTCGTTAAGGTATGCAAGGCACAGACGAACCGCTGGCCTGACGGCAAGCCAGTGACGTTGATTATGCGTGCTCCGTCATCGCCGGAAATGAAAATTGTGCTGGAGAAGCTGTTCGAACTTCCGGAAGGTCAAGTGAAAGACCTTATTGCGACCGCGAACCATGGGCGCGTCGGTCATCCAGCCATCATGATTGTCGATAGCGACGAAGAGCTGGTGAACAAGGTCGCGTCGATCCCTGGAGCAGTCGGGGTGGTCGATGTCTATTCCATCAACAGCAGTGTCGCAGTGGTGAAGCTGGCGGGAAAACTGCCGCTGGAACCCGGATACTTGTTGCACGGTAATTAGCAAAAGTGGCGGCGCCAAGCTGAGCCGCTGAACATGCATGACTAAAGATACGAAAGCTCGAGCAGCGGCCGCTTCCGCGGAAGGAAGCAGTTCGTTGCCAGCTCCCGGTCCGACCCAGGCCCGGCCTACTTTCACTCGCCGCTTTCCGCGTTTCGTGATCGACGTCCGGCTGCAGGTAAAGATGTTCCAGGCCGGAGAATTCCGTAACTGCTGGGGAAGGTCCACGGAAATGGGGCAGGACGGAATCGGCGCCACGCTGACCGGCAGCCTCGAACCCGGCGAAATCGTGACTCTGGAAATCCCGCTGCCGCTTACTCCTTACCCAATCAAAGTGCGCGCGATCGTGCGGTACCGGCAGGGACTGCGCTACGGCTTTGAGTTTCTCACCTTGAATGATAATCAGCGCGACACGATCAAGCGCGTCTGCGACTATCTGGCGACAAAAGCTTAACTTCGAATCGTCTTCACTCCCGTAACTGAATTTGCCTTTCGGTCGCTCATTGTTCAAGATGTCTATCCATGCACCGGCGACACGTTTTTCGGCTGACGTTTATTGCGGCCCCTCTCTTGCTCCTGACCACAGCTTTCGTCATGGGACAGCACACAGCTGATACGGAATGGCCGAACTACGGCAATGATCCAGGCGGCATGCGATTCTCACCGCTCACCCAGATCAATCGCGAGAATGTCTCGAAGCTGAAAGTCGCGTGGATCTTTCACACTGGCGACATCTCTGACGGCAGCCATGATCGCCGCCGGAGCGGATTCGAAGCTACGCCGATTTTTGTCGATGGGACGCTGTTCGTCACCACGGGATTCAATCGCGTCATCGCACTCGATCCGGAAACCGGCCAACAGAAGTGGGCCTATGATCCGCAAATCGATCTCACGCTCGAGTATGGCGATGGGCTGATTAACCGTGGCGTTTCCACCTGGGTCGACTTCAAGTCGCCAAAGAACGCGGTGTGTCACCGACGGCTCTTTGAAGCGACCCTCGACGCACGCCTGATTTCGCTCGATGCGGCCACTGGCAAGCCTTGCATGGATTTCGGCCAATACGGCCAAGTCATCCTTCGTGATGTCCCCGGATACCGCGCCGGCTGGTATCACATGACTTCCCCGCCTGCCATCATCGATGACCTCGTCATCACCGGATCGGCCATCGACGACAACGCCCGCGCTGCCATGCCTTCGGGCGTAGTCCGTGCGTTCGATGCACGAACGGGTGCTATGCGCTGGAGTTGGGATCCCATTCCGCCTGTGCAGACTTCAGATGGAAAAACCGAGCGCCAAGTAGGAGCGGCCAACGCCTGGTCGATCATGACCGTCGACCCGGACCGGGACCTGGTGTTTATCCCCACCGGAAGCGCGAGTCCCGACTACTACGGCGGACTCCGCCCCGGCGACGACAAATGGGCGAACTCCGTGGTCGCCCTGCGCGCAAAAACCGGCGAAGTTGTCTGGGGATTCCAGCTCGTCCACCACGATCTCTGGGATTACGATAGCGCGTCGTCACCGCTTCTCACCACTCTTCAGCGCGAGGGAAAATCCGTGCCGGTGGTGATTCAAGGCAACAAGACTGGATTTCTCTACGTTTTGGACCGCGACTCCGGAAAGCCAATTTTTCCGGTGGAAGAACGCGCAGTCCCGAAGAGCGAAATCCCGGGAGAATCCGCTTCACCGACGCAACCATTTCCGTTAGCTCCGCCGCCGCTGGCCGTGCAGCGAGTTACGCCGGATGACGCCTGGGGACCAACGCCTGCCGACATTGAGTTCTGCCGCAAGAATCTTAGCCCTTTGCGCAACGAAGGTCTATTCACTCCTCCCAGCTTGCAGGGCACGCTGGATGCTCCCGGTCCTCTGGGCGGCATGACCTGGAGCGGCTACGCCTTCGATTCGCAGCACAACCTGCTCATTACGAACACCAACAATCTTCCATCGAAAGTAAAGTTGATTCCCCGCACCGATTTCTGGCGCGATGAGGTCCGCACCGAAGACGGCGAATATGCTCCGCAGATGGGCGCTCCCTACGGCCTGTTTCGCCGCTTCATTCAGTCTCCGTCTGACCTGCCATGCGTCGCGCCACCTTGGGGATCGCTCATCGCCGTCGACATGACGGAAGGGAAAATTCGCTGGAAGGTACCTCTCGGATCGATGCAGGACTTCGGCAAAAAGCAACCGCCGGTTCCTCCCGGATCGATCACGTTGGGTGGCCCGATCGTCACCGCAGGTGGCTTAGTGTTTATCGGCGGAACGTTCGATCCGAACTTGCGTGCATTCGATGTCGAGACTGGGAAAGAGTTGTGGAAGGGTCAGTTGCCCGACAGCGGTCACGCCACACCCATGACGTTCATGCGGAATGGCAAACAATACGTGGTCATCGCTGCGGGCGGTCACGGCAAGATTACCGAAGAAAAACCGGGCGATGCTCTCGTCGCCTTCACGTTGCCATGAGCCCGCGAGGCCGTCTTTAGGGGATGATTACCGGTCGGCGTCCTTCCCAATTGCGTGCCCAAGCGGACTCAACCTCTGCCAGTGGCACCCGCTCGGTGTCTATCTTTAACGCCCCGCGAGCGACATTCCCGAGTAGCCACTGAATCGCCTCACCCCACGCTTCGCGCGAAGCCGGAGCGTTGCCACTCCCGGCCCCAAGAATTTCCAGTCGAGAACTTCGCAGTACGGCCGCCGGAAGTGAAATTGCCGATCCGGCGCTCTCGCCAACCTGAACCAGTCGAACTCTCGAAGATGCTGCGCTAAAGTCCTTTCGCACAATCGCACCCAAGAGCGCATCGACGGGAGGCCCCCAAAGATAATCAATCACAACGTCAAATCCCTTCGTGCCTGCTTCCTGCGCAAAGGTTTGGGAGAGTTCAGTCCCGCTCTTGTCGAGACGAATCACGGCGTCAGCACCAAGATCAGGCAAGGTCTTGAGCACTTCTTCATTCCGGCCCACAGCGATGACCCGGCCCGCTCCCAGAAGCTTCGCGGTCTGGACCGCGAGTTTCCCGGTCACCCCCGTCGCTCCAAGAATCAGTACGGTTTCGCCAGACACAAGCTGCGCACGCCACTTGATCGCACCGTATGCCGAGAGTCCGGGATTGAAGACAGCTGCCGCGGTCACATCATTAATGTTGTCGGGAAGCGGAAGGCATCGCATCGCCGCCACGACAGTGCGTTCTGCCATCGCTCCGTAGGGCGATCGAGGCGCTGCGAAGAAAACTCTCTTGCAGTCATCGAGAGTGCCGACGCCATCGTTACCGCAAACCATCGGCAAGGTATGCTGCGACGCATAATGCGCCCCGCTTGCCAACTGGCGATCGATCGGCTTGAGCGCCGCCGCACGGACGCGAACGATGACTTCGCCTTCGTTCGCTTGCGGATCGGGGAAATCCTCCCATCGCGGAGGTTTGTCGAGCGCGGAGAGTACTGCGGCTTTCATAGGAGAAAAAGTTTATACGACCGCTATTTCTTCAGCTCGGCTGTCCAGTTCGTTACGAGCGTGAGCGGTTCCGCCCCGGGCTTCGCGCTTCCGCTATTTACCAGGAACTTCTTGCCGTCGCTGCTCGGAACATAGGTGCCGACCTGGCGCTGCACACCGATTGCCTGAAACAAGGCATGCGGAACGCCCAGGCGAGGGGTTTGTCCACTGCCATCCACGTCGACGGCTTCAAGATCGTCCGAGGGATCGAGAAAAAACATCTCCCTGGAATCGCCTCTCCATCGGGCATCCGCGCCCCCGCTGCTGGAAACCTGCCACTTCGCGCCGCCGGCAGGAAAGGCGGTGATATAAACCTCGTTCCTTCCAGACTCGTTGTTGTGATATGCGATCCACTTTCCGTCCGGCGAAAGGGCGGCATTCAGATCGTCGAAAGGAGTCTGCACAATTGGAAACGGCTTGCGATCGCCGAACAAAGGCAGCGCCCAAAGGTCGGCATTCTTATGCGGGTCGTTGGCGATCTGCCGCGCATAGACCAGGTATCTGCCATCACGCGAGACACTATCCAGAAATTCCGACGAAGCATCTGGACTATTTAGCAACACTTGCTCCGTCCCGCTTCCATCGGCTGGCCTTGAGAAAATGTGACGTCCCCCATTTGTGTCCGAGGTGTAATAAATCGTCTTGCCATCGCGTGACCACTGAGATGCGAGTTGTGTTCCGCTGCCAAAGGTCAGGCGCGACTTCGTCCCGCGTTTCGAATCGAGAATCCATATATTTGCCGTACCCTGCGAGCCGTTGAAAAGAGAAACAGAAACCCGGCTTTCGTCCGGCGAAAGCGATGGATAATAGTAGGGCTCCTGCTGTGCAATCACGCCCAACTGCTTTCCAGAGCGGTCAAACCAGAGCAGATCCCACGCGCCTCTGGCCTCACCCGTTTGATAGACGAGGACGCCGTTATTCGAAGCGGAAAATTCCGGAACGCTGGTCGCGTCGTTAATCGCAATGTGCTCGGCAAAGGGAGTTGCGCCTCCACTCAGCTTGAGGCTGTCCGGATCGAACGGCTGTGCCAGCAAAGTTTGATCGCGCAAAAAGAGCAGATAACCGGATCCGTAGGTCCCGGCAGAAATTCCCTTCATCACGACCGTCGCTTCCAGCGATCCCACCTTGCCGGCATACAAGGTCTGCTCTGCGGCTCCCAGAGAATTGCGCGACCAGAAGAGAAAGTGTTGGCCATCCGGCAGGAAAAAAGGCCAGCGGTGGCTGTTCTCGAAGCGCGAAGCATCGAACTTCGACGCAGGCTCGGGCTTTCCCCCGCTGTCGTGGACGCGAAAGATCGTGGACGATACGGAAGGCGAAAATAAAATCACGCCGTCTTTATTCCATGCCCCGCCGCGGCCATTACTGGCATCGCAGATGACCTGCGCCGGGCCGCCGGCCGCGTCGATCTTCTTTAACTTTCCTAACGCAAAAAACCCGATCTGCTTTCCATCGGGCGACCAGAAGGGATACATCGGGTCGTCAGTGCCGGGCAGAGGTTGGGCAGCCACTGAATTCAGGGCCCGCACGTAAAGCAGAACTTTTCCTTTGTCGTCGCGGGCAGAAAAAACAACCCGGGTGCCGTCGGGCGACACAACGGCCGGACCGGAAGCCGGAGCCATCGTCACAAAAGACGTGCCGGACGGCGGAAGGATCGAGGCTCGCACCACGGGAGTCGAGCGCGAGGCAAGGTTCAGATAGCCAATTCCAGCGGCCGCCGCAAGCAAAATTGCGATGGCGGCGATCGCCCAGCCGATTCGCGACGGTTCTGCCGGCGTAACCGGCGCGCTCGCTGAATGAGCCGAACCTCCGGAGGCAATCCACTTCAGTTGCAGCTTCACATCCTGTGCCGTCTGGAAACGTTCTTCCGGGTTTTTCTCCAGACAGGTTTTGACCAGATGGTCCAGCGCGGGAGGCAGTGTCGGTACAATTTGGCTGACTGGCTCCGGATCTTTTTCCAGAATTGCCGTCATGACCCCGAGCTGGCTTTTCGCTTCGAACGCGCGCCGGCCGGTGAACATTTCGTAGAAGACGCATCCCAGGGCGAAGATGTCGCTGCGCGCATCGGCCTCGACTCCCTGCAGCACTTCCGGCGCGATGTACTGAAACGTTCCAACCACAGTTCCCTGCCGGGTCAGTGACTTCGGCGGAGAGGTTAGTTCCGCCATCGTCATGGTCGGCGTCGATGGAGTCATGCCACTGGCCGACGATCCTCCGCCTAGCACTGGACTCGACTTTGCCAGACCAAAATCCAGCAATTTCGCTCCGCTAGCAGTCAGCATCACGTTCTGCGGTTTCAAATCGCGATGCAGGATGCCCGCTCTGTGCGCCGTCGCCAGCGCCTCGGCGATCTGGATCGAAAAATCAAGAGCCTGCTTAAGCGGGATCGGACCTTTGCGCAAGCGATCGGCCAGCGTTTCGCCGTCGAGATACTCCATGACGAGAAATGCCGTGCTGTCCTGGGTACCGATGTCGTAGAGATGGCAGATATGCGGATGATTCAGGGAAGAAACAGCCCGGGCCTCGCGCTCAAAGCGCGCGTTCAACTCGGCGTTGGAAGAAAGATGCGGCGGAAGAATCTTGATCGCGACCGTGCGGTCGAGCCGCGTGTCACGCGCCCGATACACTTCTCCCATGCCGCCCGCACCGAGCGCAGATTGGATCTCGTAGGGCCCCAGTTTGCTGCCGTTGGGAAGTGGCATGAATGAGGGCCATTATATCTGTCGTCCTAAGTTTCCTGCTGCATGAGATGAAGAACGGCGGAGGGGATTCCACCGTGCAAAGTGCGAAGTGGTGATCGTGTTCTATTTGAGGTCAGCTACGCGCTCAAAATGCCAGGGAATCTTCTGCGGCGGAGGCTGATCCGGCGAGTTCTTATCCGGCGCGTCTCCCACGGCAAGCACGTCAGCGTCATTGTCTCCTTTCAACGTGAGTTCGAAGTGGAGGGAATCGTGGCCGCCAATCCGCAGATCGAGTTTGTTCGCAAAAACTTTCGCCTGCACGATTTCCTGCTCGACATATTGGTCGCTGCCCGGGATCAGTTCGCCATCCTCTAACACGCCGACTCGGTCTACGTGGATGCATGATCCTCCCAATCCATCTTTCGTCGACCTTAGTTTCAGCGTGATGAAGGTCTGACCTTTGTACTTCGTAACCCATGTACCTACGAATCGTTGATCGTTCGCCGAAGCGGTGTCGGAAGCAACACGCAGCGAAAAAGCAGAAGTCAGCAGCGAGACTGCACTCACCAGGACAAACGCCGCCAGCATTCTTGTGCGGCTTCCGCGCCCTGCACCGTTCGGCATCCTGAGAATATTCATAATTCGCTCCTCCAGAGCATGTGTATCGAACAGCCCCATTGCATAGTTCGACTTTGCCGAAGGGGCAGCGGCAAACATCGTCTGCGCGATGTGCAGCAGAGAACGGGCATACTGGTTGCCCGACGGCAAGAGGCGGACCGCCATCTCGTCGCAGGCTAGCTCTCTTGTTTGCGCGATTCGGGTCTTAATGAATGCCGTCGCGGGATGGAAGCACAGCGGCACCGAAATCAACTCGTAGAACAGGTTCAGCGCGAAGTCATGTCGCCGGATGTGAGCCATCTCGTGCGCCAAGGCTGAAATCGCATCTTCCTCGCGAATGTCGTCGGTGAAAAAACTGACCGGGACAAGCAGGACCGGATTGCGCCATCCCACAGTCGATGGGCTCGGGATTTCGCCGGAGCACAAGAGAGAGATGGGTGGAATTGAGAAAAGTTGTCGACAAGTTTCCGCGGCCTGGGCAATAGACGGCGGAACGCCTCTCTCGTAGGCTGTCGTTCGGACGCGCGAAGTTCGGCGATAAATCCATGCAAGCTGGACGCAACGAAGAACCAGCAGAACCAGATACGACCATGCTGCGACATTCAACAACAGAGGCGTTAATTGGACGGGACGAGTACGGCTATGAAAACTAAAGAAAGACCATCCCCCTTGGCGTGAAGCCGCAATGTGGGTACTCATTTTGGCGAACACCCGAGCGCTGTCGTCGGCTGGCCCGCCCATGCGAGCCTGCATTATTACTGTGGCTACGGGGACGAGCACACACGCTGCCAGGCACAAAACCCACAGGAGGTGCCGGTAGCGGCCGGGTGCACGCCCCAGGAATACCGAACACAGGAGCGCTAGCACCGCAATCACCGTGATCTGCCAACAGGAATTCAGCAGATAGGCCACGAGCATTCGGGTCGCCGCTTCCATGTCAGTCCTCCTCGCTCTCCTGATACTCATCGATCAATTTCTGCAGCTTCGCGAGTTTTTCGGCGTCGATTTGCTGGCTCTTCACCAGGCTCATCAGGAGGGCATCCACCGAACCGCCAAACATGCGGTTCAGCAGATCAGCGGCCGCTTCCCGTAGTGCACGATCGCGGGTCAGGACCGGAATGTACTGATATGCCTTCCCCACCAGGCGCCGCTTCACCTTGCCCTTGCGCTGTAGAACATTCAGCATCGTCTGGACCGTCGTGTAGGCGAGAGGCTCTCCCGATAAGTTGTTCTGCACGGCCTGGACGGTGCTGGCTCCGCACTCCCACAGAACCTGCATGATGCGAAGTTCCAGCGGAGTCAACTGCGGCGAAGACTTCCGGTTCGGGCCCAAATGAAACGCACCTCCTAAGTTTTTAGGAGATTACTGCGAAAAGACGTCGCTGTCAAACTAAAAGTTTAGGAGTTGATAGGAGCGCTGGAGGTAATCAGGCCGTCGCGTCTGTGGTGCGGATTCGATAGATCAGATAGCCCACAACGGCTGCGTTGAGGATCAGAACCAGGACTTTCCCGATACCCGGATGCCGGAAGATCTCGTAGATCTCAACCGGTATGAGCATTCCGGTGATGACAACGGTGACCCATTCGCCCCAGCGCTTTTGCATCCAGAGGCCGATACCCTCGACCAGGAACAGCGCTGCATAGATCAGGCCGACGAGACCGAGTTTCTTGATCTGGGCCGGAGTCAGGTTCGACATCCGCATCAGCAGCATTTCGACGTACCGATTGCCGGGATCGAGTCGCATCGCGCGCACCCAATACTCCAGCCGCTGGCCGAGGTCCTGGTGCATCAGTCGGAAGACGCCGACAGATAGCGCGATCAATGAGGTGGCTTTAAGGAATTTGAAGACCGCGATTAGCCGTAGCAGCCGTCCGTCGGCGCGATGGTGTTCCGAATCTGCGCCGCCAGGAACCGAGCGCTTGCGGGCTGGCTCCGAACCCGACTCCAATGGACCTACTTGCCCCACATGAAGTTTGTACGGCAGACGCGCGGAAAAAGGTGGACTATTTTCAAACGACGGCGAATGCGGCGCGGCGGAAGGGCTCGCCCAAGACAGGAAGGATCTCTTCTTTCTGGGCAATCATCTGGGCGCGCAAGAAAGCAATGCGGCTGGCGGTATCGCAAATGCTGGCACGCACCGCAAAGGACTGGTCGGTGGCGCGCATACGATCGGCAGTGCAGGCAAAACGAGCGGTAAGCATCAGGGCTTCGTGGGAGGTCAGAGGCAACAACATGAGGAGGAGATCCTTCTGAGCGGGTGCTTGAACTATAACCCGGATTATTGGGTTTTGGTATAGGTGCAATACCAAAAAAGGCGAAGAAAATCGATGTAGCGTGAGGGCTTAATACCGAGCAGGAAAAAGAACTTGACTATTCGCTTATTATTTCTGTATTTTCTGTTCATACAGAAAGTACAAGAATTAGCATTCCCGATTTGAGGAGCGATTCATGAAGTCGTCTCTGAGTCTCTGGCGGGCCACAGGGAGCATCGACCGCGGGCGCTACACCCTCATCGGTATCGGAGGCTTCGCCATCAAGCACAACCTCATATCGACACGCCACACCTTCACGGATTTCTTACCTCTTAAGGCGGACAATTTCTGCTGACTCCTCTGCCCGACGGCGGCACTCGGCTGGAGGGAACAACCCGGCACCACAACCCGGTACCAGCACGGACTCTGGCCATCACATTATTGGCGGCTTTGGTCCGACCAGATCATTCACAAAATTCATCTGCGCGTGCTTCGCCACATTCGCGACGAAGTCGAACTCCAGAATCGGAAAAGATAGACGCTGTCCGTGGCCGAGCAAGGAACCGCGTCCAACACCTGCTTTCAGGCGCGCATCCCAAAGTACAATAGCCTCGAACGAGATGCGTGCCCTCCTCTTGACCGTCGCGATCGCGTGCACGGCAGCGGCCCAGACGGCGCCTGGGCCGACGATTGCGGTCATCGACGAAAATGGGGTAGCCGTTCCTTCGGCGCGCGTTTCGCTGGAAGCGCCGCCCGCATCCGCGGCTCATTGCGAGACCGATCACTCGGGGCGATGCTCTCTGCCCGGCGTTGCCGCCGGCCAATACCAACTTCGCGTGGAAAAAGAAGGCTTCTATGCGCTCGACGAGCCCAAGGTTCAAATCACGCCCGGAGCCACCGTAGAAGTCTCGATCTCACGTCAACAGGAAGTTAAGGAAGTCGTCGACGTGCATGAATCCGCTCCGGCCATCGATCCGGCGCAAGTCTCCTCCAAAGAATCGCTTAGCGGACTCGATGTTGTGAACATGGTCTTTCCGACCACGCACGACTACCGCAATGCCATCAACTTCATCCCCGGCGTGGTGAGCGATCAAACCGGCCAACCTCACGTGGCCGGAGCTCAGACCTATCAGACGGTCACGCTGCTCGACGGATTCAACGTCACGCAACCCGCAAATGGACAACTTTTGATCCGGGTCAGCACCGACGCCTTCCGTTCGATCCAGGTTGAACCTTCGCGCGAGCCTGCAGAAGCGGGAAAAGGATCGGGCGGACTGCTCATGCTCAATACCGGCATTGGGGACGACCACTTCCGCTTCTGGGCGACGAACTTCATCCCTTCGGTGCAGAACAAACATGGATGGCGCTTCGACCAGTTCCTTCCGCTCGTCACATTTTCGGGCCCCATCATGAAGCACAGAATCTGGTACTACAACTCATTCGATGGCGAGTACGACAACCTGATCTACACGGCGCTGCCGGTCGGGCAGGATAACGATCACATCCTGCGTTTCGGCAATCTGACCAAGCTGCAAGCCAATCTCACCAGCCGAAACATCCTGACCACCAGTTTCTTGGTGAATCATCTTCACGACCAGTATGCATATCTTTCGCCGCAGAGCCCGCAGTTCTCCAATCCCAAGGACGTCGAGTATTCCTACTTTCCAAGCATCAAAGACCAGCACTACTTCGCCAATGGGATGCTGGTCGAGACCGGTCTCGCGTTCGATCAGTACGACATCAATCTCACGCCTTACGGCACAAATCCATATTTTGTGGATACGCAGACAGCTGGCGGAAATTATTATCTGAACGCCGAAACTACGGCCACGCGCTGGCAGGGACTATCCAACGTTTATCTGCCTCCGCAGCACTGGCACGGCCGGCATGACTTCAAAGTCGGAATTGACCTCGATAAAATCTCCTACGACGCTCATTTCAACCGCCAGCCGATCTCGTATTTGAGCGACGACAACCCCCTGACGTCCGCCGATCTCTGTCTGACCGCTCCGCAGGACGCGAAATTTCCTTGCACGCGCTATTCGACGTTCACACCCGCGCCACTGGTCGAGCAATATAACTCCGAAGTCTCCGCCTATGCCGAAGACCGGTGGAGCATCACCGATCGCCTGCTGGTAGAGCCGGGAGTTCGCTTCGACTGGGACAGCCTGGTGCATCATAAGAACTTCGCACCGCGGCTCGCGGGCACCTATGTGCTCGACAACTCCGGCACAACAAAGCTCTCCGCCGGCATCGGCATTATCTACGAGTCGACGCCGATTTTTCTGATCGCGCGTCCGTTCGCAGGTAAGCGCGAAGATACCTTTTTCACGACAAACCCGAATTGCACGACTCCGAGTGGATGCGTCGCGGTGAGCGGCCCTGTTACCACAACCTTCACCGCGAACACGGCCGATCTCGAAGCGCCAAGATTTCTCAATTGGAGCGTCGGCCTGGAAAGAAAACTTCCCGCGGCAATTTACATGAAAGCCGAATATTTTCAGCGCCGCGGAACGAACGGCTTTGTCTATGATGCTCGCGCGAATTCGACGACCGGAGATTTCGTCCTGCAGAACACGCGCGAAGATCACTACGATGCATTCCAGATCACGATGCGGCGCAACTTTCACGATACTTATTCGTTGATGGGCGCCTATACGCGCTCCAGCGCACGTTCGAATCAGGCGCTGGATTTCAATGTCGATAGTCCGATCCTCGCCCCGCAGCAACCCGGCCCTTATCCCTGGGACGCGCCAAACCGTTTTCTCTCCTGGGGATATCTGCCGTTTTTCTCGCTTCCCATCCTTCATCAAACAGAAGTGGCCTATTCAATGGAAGCGCGCACCGGATTCCCTTTCAACGAAGTCAACGATCAACAACAACTGATTGGGAAACCCGGGGCGCAGCGTTTCCCTGAATATTTCTCGATGAACCTGCAGCTGGAAAAACGCTTTCACCTTTTTGGTTACTACCTGGCACTGCGTGGTGGCTTCGATAACATTACTGGCCGTTGTGATCCGTATGTGGTAAACAGCGTGATCGACACATCGCATCCGCAACCCACGTTTACGGCCTGCCTGGGCCGGGCGTTCACCTCGAGAATCCGCCTGCTGGGCCGGAAGTAAGACGACTCGTGTGGCGACGGCCGCCTGGGCCGTCCCGCCGAAGCGAAGCAAGGTGGAACGGAACCGAACCCGGTCACTCTTCAGGCGGTATAATGTCCTCCAACACTTGCATCGAAACCCCATTTTCCGTCATCTCAAAAGCCTGGAGGAACGATAAAAATGGCTCACGAACTACCCCCACTGCCGTATGCCTATGACGCACTGGAATCCACGATCGACAAGCAGACGATGACTCTGCATCACGATATGCACCACGGCGCCTATGTGAAAAATCTGAACGCCGCCATCGAAAAGCATCCCAACCTAGCCGGCAAGTCTGCCGAAGATCTGATCCGCGACCTCAATGCCGTTCCCGAGGACATTCGCGGGGCCGTCCGCAACAATGGCGGAGGGCACGTCAACCACACCATGTTCTGGAAGATCATGAAACCGCAAGGCGGAGGCGATCCGAGCGGCCCCATCGCTGAAGTGATTCAGAAAACGTTTGGTAACTTTAACGACTTTAAAACCAAATTCAACGACGCCGGGGCGAAGCAATTCGGCTCCGGATGGGTCTGGCTTGCCGGCAAGACCAACGGCGAGGTACAGATCATGTCGACGCCGAACCAGGACAACCCGATTTCGCAAGGGCTCTATCCAATTTTCGGCAATGATGTGTGGGAGCACGCCTACTACCTGAAATACAACAACCGCCGTCCGGAATATCTAGCGGCATGGTGGAACGTTATCAACTGGGACGAGATCAATAAGCGGTACGCTACGTTCAAGGCGGGCAAAGGCGCTCACGAACCCGCTCTGGCGCACCGATAACAATATCCAGCAGCTGAAATAAGAAGGGCCCTTGCCGAAGCAAGGGCCTTTTCTTTGCGCCACGTGAGAAAAATCAGGCTGCTGACTTCGCGTACTGCTCGGGCTTCTGATCGAACTTGTTCTTGCACTCCAGCGAGCAGAAACTGTAATTCTTCCCGGCATACTGCGATTCGTATTGCGAGTTACCCGGATCAACTTTCATGCCACAAACAGGATCGGTATTCATGCAAGCACTCTCCTGATGATGAATTCGCATTCATTCTATCTATTGTCGTTCCGCGCCCGCGAACTTCCGCTCGGGTGATTCCTGTAGTCTGGCGGTCTCTAGGCTCCTTCCTGTCGCGCGGTGAATTCATTGGAACCGGAACTCGGCGTTATTCGTACCTTCCGATAGACAATGTCACCATCACGCCGCGCTCGTCGCCTGCTGCTCGGATTTTTGCTCTATCTCGCCTTCAGCATCGTCGCCGGCATTTATCTCGCGGATGGCACACTGCATCCTGGCCGCCGGCCTCTGACGGATGAAGATGCCGCAGAAATGCGCAACTCTCTTCACGCCGTCAACGCCGATTTGGCCGACGTTTCGATTACTACGCCCGATGGCATTCAACTCAAGGGATGGATGATCAAGCCACAATCGGCGAACGGAAATGCTGCCATCCTGCTTCACGGGCTGGGCGACAACCGCCTGGGCATGGTCGGATATGCGAATCTGCTCCTTGCCCACGGATTCACTGTGCTTTTGCCCGACGCCCGTGCACATGGCGTGAGCGGCGGAGAGCTCGCGACTTACGGCTTGCTCGAGCGCAATGACATACAGCAGTGGATCGATTTGCTTGAGGCGCAAGCGCACCCGCAATGCGTCTTCGGACTCGGCGAATCGATGGGCGCTGCAGAATTGCTCCAGTCACTCGACACGCATCCGAAGATGTGCGCTGTGGCCGCCGAGTCCCCGTTCGCCGATTTTCGCGAAATCGCCTACGACCGCATGGGACAGCCATTTCACACTGGACCGTGGCTCGGCCGCACTTTTCTTCGTCCGGTCGTCGAGGTCGCGTTCCTCCGCTCCCATTGGAAATACGGACTCGATATGGAGCGCGTCTCGCCCGCGAAGTCCAGCGCCCGAAGTCACCTGCCGGTGCTGCTCATTCACGGAAGAGCCGACAGCAACATTCCGGTGCGGCATTCGGAGCTGATCCATGCACGCGCCCCAGGAACTATTCTGTGGGAAGTACCCTACGCCGATCACTGCGGAGCGTTTAGCGTCGCGCCGAAAGAGTTCGAGCAGCGACTATTGGATTGGTTTTCGACGAAGTCACTGAACGTGGCTAAAGAAAAATCAGCAGCATAGCTCCTCTGCGTCCTCTCTGCACTCTGCGGTGAAAGCTTTTGATCTTCACAAGAGTCTTTTCGAAAAAACTGGAAGTCCGGTTTCTGCATTTCCTGTGCAAGCCCTGTGGACAATACATCCAGGCGCTCTTTCGAATTTTGCGGCGTGCCCGCTGTGCGCGCAGAAAGTCTCACGATCAGGCCCATTCGCCATCGTTCTGAGACGCAGTGCTTGATCCACAAAAATCCATGCAAGTGTGTAGCCGCCCTTTTCCTCAATTGCACCAAAAATACTGAATTGACCCGCGGCG
>Ga0070735_10001720_pt1 | contig 20574 bp, 13 predicted proteins | sample Coa_R1_FD_66443 | JGI IMG/M metagenome (GOLD analysis project Ga0070735, IMG submission 66443) | Surface soil microbial communities from Centralia Pennsylvania, which are recovering from an underground coalmine fire - Coalmine... | ecosystem: Environmental > Terrestrial > Soil > Unclassified ... | reverse complement strand
ATGGACGTCGAATCGCTTCTGCAACCGGTTTCCCACGAAAACCCCGGAGGGGACGACCTCCGGAGCAGCCTCGCGTTCACGAACCTCGAGCGCGGCATGCAGGGGAAGCCCGAGCAGCAGATCGGCGATCGGATCGAGCCGGCCGAGCCTCCCGCCTGGAACGCGATCCTCGGGCAGTCGATTGCTCTTCTCGGACAGTCCAAGATTTTGCGCGCGTCCGTGTTCGCGTCGCGTGCCCTGCTCGCCACCCAGGGCTTGGCGGGACTCGCCGAGGGGTTCGCCCTCGCGCGGGGCCTCGTCGAGCGCTTCTGGGACACGCTGCACCCCCGCCTCGACACCGACAACGACCCGATCGAGCGAATCTCGGCCATGACGGAGCTCGTGCACCGCGAGACGGTGGTCGCCGTGCGCTCCGTCGTGCTCGTGGGGTCGCGCCGCTTCGGCAACGTCACGATGCGCGAGATCGAGGCGGCGACGAAGGCGGGTCCGTCGTCGGAGGCCGCCATCGCGGTCGACGGCGCGTTCCGCGAAGTGCCGCCCCCGGAGCTCGAGGCGACGGCCAACGCGGCCACGAAGTGCGTCGACGAGCTCGCGCTCCTCGAGGCCGCGTGGACCGGTCGGGTTCTCCCTCTGGGTGGCCATGGCCCTGACTTCGCGCCGCTCCGCAAGATCCTCGTCGAGATTCAGGGCCTGACGGCGACCCGCCTGCGCGAGCGGGTCCAGGCGGCCGCGACGAACGGCCACCCCGCGGGGGACGCGGCATCGGCGGCCGGAGCGGTGTCGGGCGGCGCGGTCGCCGTGGGTGACCTGCGCTCGCGCGAGGACGTCATTCGTGCGCTCGACGGCATGTGCGCGTATTTCGCCCGCAACGAGCCGTCGAGTCCGGTCCCGCTGCTGCTCGAGCGGTGCAAGCGGCTCGTGAAGATGTCCTTCGTCGACATCGTCAAAGACATGATTCCCGACGGGCTATCGACCGTCGAAACCATCGCAGGCAAACAGCAACAATCGTAACGCTACCCTCTCTAGGTCAACCCATGAGCAGCCAAAAGTCCATCGGTCGAAATAGGCCTCCGCGCGTACAAATCGAATACGACGTCGAGAGTTATGGCGCGATGCAGAAGAAGGAGCTCCCGTTCGTCATGGGAGTCTTGGCCAACCTCTCCGGCAACCCGGCGGAGCCGTTGCCCCCGGTCGTCGATCGGTCCTTCGTGAACGTGTCGGCGGAGAACTTCGACTCGTTCCTCAAGGCGACGAAACCGCGGGTCACCCTGCAGGCGGCGAATCGTCTGACGGGCGAGGGCAACCTCAACGTCGAGCTCAAGTTCGAGAGCATGGACGACTTTTCCCCGGGGGCGATCGCGCGAAACATCCCGGCCCTCGCCAAGCTCCTCGAGGCCCGCACGCAGCTCGCGAACCTCATCAAGTTCATGGATGGCAGGAGCGGCGCCGAGGATCTCGTCGCGAAGCTCCTCAAGGACCCTGAACTGCAGAAGACTCTCGCGCCCAAGGCGGCCGAGGGCGAACCCCAGAAGGCTGAGTGATCCCATGGCCGAACAACAGCAGGCACCCGGCGCCGCCCCGCAGACAACGGAAGAAGTCGGCGATTTCAAGAATCTCCTCGCCAAGGAGCTCAACGCGAAGACGAAGGAGCGGCGGAGCGAGGTCGACGGAGCGATCGACACCCTGGTGAAAGAGGCGCTCGCCGGCACACCCCTCACGTCGAACGACACTGTCGAGAACATCCGCTCGATTATCGCGGGGATCGACAAGCAGCTCGGCGCGCAGATGAACGAGATCCTCCACAACCCGGCGTTCCAACAGCTCGAGGGGTCGTGGCGGGGGCTGCATTACCTGGTCAACAACAGCGAGACTGACCAGATGCTCCAGATCCGCGTGATGAACATCACGAAGGAGGAGCTCGGGAAGACCCTCGGCAAGTTCCGCGGCGTCATCTGGGATCAGAGCCCCCTCTTCAAGAAGCTCTATCAGGACGAGTACGGCACCCTCGGCGGCAACCCCTACGGCTGCCTCGTCGGGGACTACTACTTCGATCACACCGCCCCGGACATGACCATCCTCGAGGAGATGTCGAAGGTGGCGGCCGCGGCGCACGCGCCTTTCATCGCCGCGTCGGCGCCGTCGCTCTTCGGAATGGAGTCGTGGCAAGAGCTCCTCAAGCCGCGGGACGTGAACGGTATCTTCTCCACCCCGGGGTACGAGCAGTGGCGCTCGTTCCGCGACTCGGAGGATTCGCGCTACGTGGGCCTCACGATGCCGCGCTTTTTGGCGCGCCGCCCGTACGGCGCCAAGTCGAACCCCGTCGAGGCGTTCGACTTCGAGGAGGAGACGAGCGGGACCCTTCCGCAGAAGTACACGTGGGCCAACGCGGCCTACGCGATGGCGGCGAACATCAACCGCTCGTACAAGATGTACGGGTGGTGCTCGCGCATCCGCGGGGTCGAGTCCGGCGGTGGGGTCCAGGGGTTGCCGACGCATACCTTCGCGACCGCCGACGGAGGCCTCGACTCGACGTGCCCGACCGAGATCTCGATCCCGGACACGCGCGAGCTCGAGCTCGCCAACGGCGGCTTCATGCCGCTCATCCACCGCAAGAACTCCGACTTCGCGGCCTTCATCAGCGCGCAGTCCGTCCAGAAGCCCAAGGAATGGAGCGATCCGGACGCGACGGCAAACTCCAAGCTCTCGGCGCGCCTTCCGTACCTCTTCCCCGTGTGCCGATTCGCGCACTACCTGAAGTGCATCGTGCGCGACAAGATCGGCGGCTTCAACGAGCGCGAGGACATGCAGCGCTACCTGGAGAACTGGATTCTCCAGTACGTGGAAGGCGATCCCGAGCACGCGACGGAGACCGACAAGGCTCGAAAGCCGCTCGCGGCGGCGCAGGTGGTGGTCGAGCCGGTGGAGGGCGACCCCGGCTACTACACCTCCAAGTTCTTCCTGCGACCGCACTACCAGCTGGAAGGGCTGACGGTATCCCTGCGACTCGTCTCCAAGCTGCCCTCGCAGAAGGCGGGGTAGTACCCGATGAGGGCCGCCGGTCGAGAAGCTCCCGGGGGCGACCTGCAGTGGGGTCGCCTCCGTGCCTGAGCTCACGCCGCAAGAGCGCCTGCAGCCGTCGCTCCTCGACCGGCTCACCGACTACGAGCCCGACCTCATGCGCGAGGGTCCGGACAAGAAGATCCTCTCACCCCAGCGCCTGCGCGACAGCGTCAAGCGCGACCTGACCTGGCTCCTCAACACGACGAACCTGTCGACGGTCCAGGATCTCGCCCGGTATCCGGAGGTCGAGACCTCGGTCGTCAACTTCGGCGCGCCGGACCTCGCGGGGAGGGTCGCCTCGAGCATCGACACGGCCGCCCTCGCCCGTGAGCTGCGGCAGGCCATCAACAACTTCGAGCCACGCCTCAAGCGCAGCTCGCTCAAGGTGCGGATCGACACGGTGGCCGCAGATCACCGCCCCAACTCATTGCGGTTCCTCATCGAAGCGGATCTGTGGTCGCAGCCGCTGCCGATTCGCCTCTACCTTCGCACGGACATCGATTTCGAGGACGGCGAGGCGCGCGTCGTCGAAGTCGGCGCGGAGTAGCCCGTGGAGGCGCGCTTCCTCGAGTACTACAACCGCGAGCTCCGTTACCTGCGCGAGCTCGGCGGGGAGTTCGCCAGGGATTTCCCCAAGGTGGCCGGCCGGCTGGGTCTCGACTCCTTCGCCTGCGCCGATCCGTACGTCGAGCGCCTGCTCGAGGGGTTCGCGTTCCTGGCGGCGCGCGTGAACCTCAAGATCGACGCCGAATTCCCGCGGTTCAGCGAGCAGCTGCTCGGCATGTTGTGCCCCCACTACATGGGACCGACCCCGTCGATGGCGGTCGTCCAGCTGCACCCGGACCGCGAGCAAGGCTCGCTGAACGACGGCTTCGTCGTGCCGAGGGGGACGTCGCTCATCAGCCACGTGCGCTCCGGTGGCTCGACCGCGTGCGAGTATCGGACCGCGCACGACGTCACCCTCTGGCCCATCGAGCTCAAGAGCATCGCCTACGATACGGACGTCAGCGTGTTCGAGGACGTCCCCCTCCCGGCGTCCCGGCAGGCGCGTGCTGCGCTAAGGATCCGCCTGCGCACGACGAACGGCCTGCCGTTTTCGCACCTGGGGGTCGATCGCCTCCCCCTGTTCATGCGCGGAACCGACGCGGTCGCGCTCCGCCTGTTCGAACTCCTCCAGTGCAACTCGATCGCCGTCGCCTTGCGCGATCCGGGCGCCGCCGCGGCGGGGGTGGTGCGCGCCGGGCCTGTTCGGTCCACCGGCCTGAGCGACGAAGAGGCGCTGCTTCCCTGTGGCCCTCGCGGTTTTCAGGGCTATCGCCTCCTGCACGAGTACTTCGCCTTTCCCCAGCGCTTCATGTTCGTCGAGCTCACGGGGCTCGCGGCGGGCGTGCGGCGCTGCAAGAGCCAGGAGGTCGAAGTGCTCGTCGCGCTCGATCGGCACCAGCCGTCGATCGAGCCGGTCATCGCCGCCTCGTACGTGACGCTCTACTGCTCGCCCGCGATCAATCTCTTCCCGAAGAAGACGGATCGCATCCACCTGAGCCATCGGGAGTTCGAGTATCACGTGGTCCCCGACCGCAGCCGGCCGCTCGACTTCGAGGTCCACTCGATCCTCGACGTGACGGGCTTCGGCACGCGCGGAGAGGGCCAGCGCAAGTTTCTCCCGTTCTACCAGTCGCACGATACTGCCGAGCACTCCGAGAACGCGGCCTTCTTCACGGTACATCGGCGCGAGCGCCTGGCGTCCGCGTCGCAACAGGCTCGGGGCCCGCGGTCGAGCTACCTCGGAGGCGAGGTCTTCGTCGCGCTCGTCGACGGCACGGAGGGGCCGTATCGGTCCGATCTCACGCAGCTCGGCATCGGGACGCTTTGCACCAACCGCGACCTCCCGTTGACGATGCCGGTCGGGGAGGGCGAGACCGACTTCTTTCTCGAGTCCGGCGCCCCGGTGAAGAGGGCGACTTGCGTCGCCGGTCCCTCGGTGCCCCGCCCGACGAACGCGTGGGGTGAGACAACTTGGCGCCTCATCGGACACCTATCGCTCAACTATCTCTCGCTGACGGGGGGGGACGATGGGCGAGGGTCCGCTGCGCTTCGCGAGCTCCTGCAATTGTACGGTGACCTCACCGAGCCCGCCACCCGCCGCCAGATCGAAGGCGTCAAGTCAGTCTCGAGCCGACCGATCGTGCGGCGGCTGCCGTTCGACGGGCCCCTCGCGTTCGCCCGCGGCGTCGAGCTGACGGTCGAGTGCGACGAGGGGGCGTTCGAGGGGACCAGCGTCGCCCTTTTGGGTGTCGTGCTCGAGAGCTTCCTCGCGCGCTACGTCTCGATCAATTCGTTCACGGAGACCGTCTTGAAGAGCGTCCAACGAGGGGAGATCGCACGATGGGCACCGAGGATCGGGCGCCGCCCGACGATCTGAGCTCGCCGCCGCAGCCCGAGCCGACTCGGCCGGACTGGCTCGAGCTTCTCATCCGCGAGCCGTGGAGCTTCGATTTCCACATGGCCTTGCGGCGCTTCGAGTCGACGTACCGCGACAAGCCGCGGCTCGGCGAGGCCGCGCACCCGGTGGACGAGCCGCTTCGCGTGGGACAGCCGCCGTCGCTCGCGTTCGCGCCAAGCGCCATCTCCGGCTTCGAAGAGTCGAGCGACCCGTCACACCGGCGGCTGTCGGTCGCCTTCTTCGGCCTTTGGGGGGCCAACGGCGCCCTCCCGGTGCACCTGACGCAGTACGCGTACGACCGGCTGAGGCAAGCGGGCGATAGCACGCTCGTGCGCTTCGCAGACGTCTTCCATCACCGGATCTTCCTGCTCTTCCATCGCGCCTGGGCCGCGGCGCAGCCGACGGCGGGGCTCGACCGCGACGCGGCCGATCCGTACGCGCTCTACGTGGGCGTCCTCATGGGCCTGACGCCCGCTCCTTGGCGGCGCGACGCCTTTTCGGATCGCGCGAAGCTCTACTACGCCGGCCGCTTCGCGGCCCTTGCGCGAAACGCTGACGGTCTGCGCGACGTCATCGCCGATCATCTAGGCCTACCCGCGACGATCGAAGAGTTCGTCGGCGAGTGGTTGGACCTGCAGCCCGAGGAGCGCTGGGCCCTGGGCACGAGCGCGGGGCTCGGTCGTCTCGGCCAGACCGCGGTCGTGGGCGCGAGGGTGTGGACGCGCGCGAACAAGTTTCGCGTCGTGCTCGGACCGCTGACTCTGCGCGACTTCGAGAGAATGCTCCCGGGGTCGAGCGGCGCGGCCACGCTCGCGTCCATCGTGCGCATCTACACGAACGACGAGTGGGCTTGGGACATGAGGCTCGCCCTGTCCTCGGATGCGTCGAGCCCGATGACGCTCGGCATGATGGCCAAGCTGGGATGGACGACGCGCCTCGGCGACGTCCCTGGCGACCGTCATGACCTCGTAGTGGACCCCGCCTCGGGGCGCACGGTGCGCTTCGCGGGGGCATCTTGAGAGTGAGAGTTGGAGTCCGCAGGCTCGAACGCAGTAAGAGTTCGGACGACGCACCCTAAGTACGAGAGGACCGACCCATGGCCGACATCAGCCGCGCCGCGCTCTTTGGCAAGCTTGACGAGCTTTCGTATCGAGCGCTCGAGAGCGCAACCGTCTTCTGCAAGATGCGGGGCAACCCTTACGTGGAGCTCGCCCACTGGGTTCACCAACTGCTCAACTTGCCGGACTCGGACCTGCATCGAATCGTCCGGCACTACGAGCTCGACGCCGCGCGCCTATCGCGCGATCTGCTCCAGGCCCTCGACCGCCTGCCGCGGGGTGCGACCGCGGTGAGCGACCTGTCCATCCACCTCGAGGAGGCCGTCGAGCGGGGCTGGCTCTACGCGAGCCTGAAGTACGCGCAGGCCCGCGTGCGCTCGGGCCACGTCTTCGTCGGTATCGCGAAGACGACGGCGCTGCGCAACGCCCTCGCCGGCATCTCCCACGAGTTCTTGAAGATCGGCCCGGACGACCTGGTCGAAAAGCTCGCCAGCATCGCGGCGAACTCGCCCGAGGCGGCGCAGGCGGTCGCGGCGCCTGCCGCAGCGGCCGCGTCCCCGACGGAGGGGGAGTCGCCGGCGGCGCTGGGGCGCCAGGAAGCGCTCGCGAAGTACTCGGTGGACCTGACCGAGCGCGCCCGCAAAAAGGAGATCGACCCCATCCTCGGCCGCGACGACGAGATCCGCCAGATCGTCCAGGTCCTCATGCGCCGTCGCCAGAACAACCCGATCCTCACGGGGGCCGCGGGCGTCGGAAAGACTGCGGTCGTCGAAGGCTTTGCGCTGCGGATCGCGAGCGGGGACGTTCCCCCCGCCCTCAAGGACGTGACGCTCCGCGTGCTCGACATCGGCTTGCTCCAGGCGGGCGCGAGCATGAAGGGCGAGTTCGAGAACCGCCTCCGCCAGTTGATCGAAGAAGTGCAGGCGTCGCCGAAGCCGATCGTCCTCTTCATCGACGAGGCGCACACGCTCATCGGGGCGGGCGGTGCGGCGGGCACAGGGGACGCGGCCAACCTGCTCAAGCCGGCCCTTTCCCGAGGGACGCTGCGGACCATCGCCGCTACGACGTGGGCCGAGTACAAGAAGCACATCGAGAAGGACCCGGCCCTCACCCGCCGGTTCCAAGTGGTCCCGGTGGACGAACCCTCCGAGGACAAGGCGACGCTGATGATGCGTGGCGTGGCGGGGGCACTCGCGCAGCACCACGGGGTCGAGCTCCTGGATGAGGCCATCCGTGGCGCGGTCTCGCTCTCCCACCGGTACATCCCGGACCGGCAGCTGCCGGACAAAGCGGTCAGCCTGCTGGACACCGCGTGCGCGCGCGTGGCCATCAGCCAGCACGCTCCTCCACCTTCGGTGGAGGACGCCCGACGCCGCGTCGAGGCGCTCCAGACCGAACTCTCGCTCATCGAGCGCGAGCGGGCCATCGGCATCGACACGGGCGACCGCAAGGAGACGGCCGACGTCGCGCTGCGCGAGGTGAAGTCGAAGCTCGAGGATCTCGAAAAACGCTGGGGCGCGGAGAAGTCCCTCGTCGACCGCATCCTGGCGGTGCGGGTCGCGCTGCGCGAGGCTGCGGTGGACGAGGCGCCGTCCAAGCGCGAGGAGCGCCTGACGCAGCTCCTCGACCTCGAGAAGGAGCTCGTCGCGCTGCAGGGGGAGGAGCCGCTCGTCCTGCCGACCGTGGGCGAGCACGCCGTTGCGGCCATCGTATCGGACTGGACCGGCATCCCGGTCGGCCGCATGGTGAAGAACGAGATCGAGACGATCCTCTCGCTGGCCGACATCCTCGGCAAACGGGTCGTCGGCCAGTCGCACGCGCTCGAGCTCATCGCGAAGCGCGTCCAGACGGCGCGGGCGCGCCTCGAGAATCCCAACAAGCCGATCGGCGTCTTTCTCTTGGTCGGCCCGTCGGGGGTCGGCAAGACCGAAACGGCCCTCACCCTGGCCGAGGCGCTCTACGGGGGCGAGCAGAACGTCATCACCATCAACATGAGCGAGTTCCAAGAGTCGCACACGGTCTCGACGCTCAAGGGGGCCCCGCCCGGGTACGTGGGCTACGGAGAAGGCGGCGTCCTCACCGAAGCGGTCCGCCGCCGCCCGTACAGCGTCGTGCTGCTCGACGAGGTGGAGAAAGCCCACCCGGACGTCCACGAGCTCTTCTTCCAGGTGTTCGACAAGGGTTGGATGGAGGACGGGCAGGGGACGCGCGTCGACTTCAAGAACACGATCATCCTCCTGACGTCCAACGTGGGGAGCGAAGTCCTCATGCAGCTCTGCGCGGGGGGGCAGGATCGGCGTTCGCAGGCGGAGCTCGAAAAGGCCCTGCGCCCATCGCTCCTCAAGGCGTTTCCCGCGGCGCTCCTCGGGCGCATGGTGACGATCCCGTACTATCCGCTGAGCGACGAGGTCCTCCACGGCATCGTCCGGCTGCAGCTCGATCGGATCGGAAAGCGCGTGACCGAGCAGTTCAAGATCCCGTTCCGCTACGACCCCTCGGTGGTCAAGCTCGTGTCGAGCCGCTGCACGGAGGTCGAGAGCGGCGGACGCATGATCGACGCCGTGCTCACGGGCGCCCTGCTGCCCCAGATGAGCCGAGAGCTCCTCCGTCGCGAGCTCGAAGCGACGCCCGCCACGAAGGCCGAAGTCACCGCCACCGACACCGAGTTCCAGTTCGCCTTCGACTGACGGCAGCGCCGAATCGAGCGCCTCCGTTCAACGCCCACCGAGGTAACGCCCCATGCCCGCGTCAGGCCCCGTCACCGTCGACACTCCGCTCGGATCGGACGTCCTCTCGTTCATGGAGATGCGCGGGCGGGAAGCCCTCGGCGAGCCCTTCGAATACACCGTCGACTTCGTCAGCGCGGACACGACGATCGACATGAACAGCCTTCTCGGCGAGGTGGTCGCGATCCACTTCGAGTTGACAGAGGGCCAACAGCGGCATTTCCACGGGCACGTGACCTCCGTCGAGTTCGTCGACAACAGGCAACCGGGGGGCGGCTACCGGCTCGTCCTACGGCCCTGGCTCTGGCTCCTGACGAACACGGCCGACTCGAGGATCTTCCAGAACAAGAGCGTCCCGGACATCGTCAAGCAGATCTTCCGCGACCGGAATTTCACGGACTTCGAGGACGCGCTCAGCGGAGACTATCCCGAGCTCGAATACGTCGCTCAATACCGCGAGGACGACTTCAATTTCGTCTCGCGTCTGCTCGAAAGCGTCGGCATCTACTATTTCTTCCGCCACAGCGACAGCGCGCACACGCTCGTTCTGGCCGACTCGTACTCGGCGCACGAGCCCGTACCCCAGTACGAAACCTTGCCGTACCGGCCGCCGGACGCGAACCGCGATGCCCTCATCGAGTACGTCGATCGCTGGGTCGCGATGAAGCGGGTCACCTCCGGCGCCGTGACGCTCCGCGATTTCGACTTCGAGCGTCCGAACGCGAACCTCACCGCCGCCGTGTCTGCGCCCAAGAGCCACACGGCCGCCGACGGCGAGGTGTACGACTACCCGGGCGACTACAAGGTGCGCGGCGACGGCGAGACGCTCGCGCGCGTGCAGCTCGAACGGCGCCAGGAGCCGTTCGAAGAGGCGCTCGGTCACACCGACGCGCGCGGCTTCACGACGGGCGCCCTCGTCTCCTTGACCGAGTATCCTCGCGACGACCAGAACCGGAAGTACCTCGTCGTGTGGACGACGCTACGGGTGAGCGGGCATGGCCTCTTCACCGGCGCGACGCCGGGAGGGCCGACTTTCTCGTGCGACTTCCAGGTCATCCCGTCCACTGTGCCCTACCGGCCGGCGTTGAAGGCGCGCAAGCCCGTGGTCGAAGGCCCGCAGACCGCGACGGTCGTGGGCCAGTCGGGCGAGGAGATCTGGACCGACAAGTACGGGCGCGTGAAGCTGCAGTTTCACTGGGACCGCGTGGGGGAACGCAACGAGAAGAGCTCGTGCTGGGTCCGCGTCTCGCAGGCGTGGGCGGGGAGCAACTGGGGCGCGATCCACATCCCAAGGATCGGCCAGGAGGTGATCGTCGACTTCCTTGAGGGCGACCCGGATCGACCCATCGTCACCGGCCGAGTCTACAACGCGAACAACATGCCGCCGTACGGGCTGCCCGCGAACCAGACCCAGAGCGGCATCAAGAGCCGGAGCACCAAGGGGGGAGGCCAGTCGAACGCCAACGAGATCCGGTTCGAAGATCGAAAGGGGAGCGAAGAGTTCCACGTCCAGGCAGAAAAGGACATGAACACGCTCGTCAAGAACAACGAATCGCGCAACGTGGGCGCGAGCCGCACGACGAGCATCGGGGCCGACGAGACGCTCACCGTCGGGAACAACCGGACCGCCCACGTGAAGGCGAACGAGAAGATCAATGTCGACGGCGACGAGACGATGACGGTCGTCGGGGACGAGTCGCGGACCATCGGTGGCGACGAGACGGTGGAGATCGACGGCGATCACTCGGTCACCATCGGCGGCGATCAGACGTGGATGGTCGCCGGCGACGACACGACGACGGTCGCGGGGGACCAGGCGCTGACCGTCGCCGGTTCGCGCAACCAGCAGGTGGCCGGGTCCGAGACGGTGCTCATCGCGACGTCGCAGACGATCACGACGCCCATGCAGACGCTCAACGCGGGGGCGAGGACGAAGAACGTGGCCGCCGTCGAGTCGGCGACGATCGGCGGCAGCAAGACGGAGAACATCGGCGGGTCGCTCTCGCTGTCGATCGGCGGCTCCCGTTCCGAGACCGTGGGCAGCGACGAGTCCGTGTCCATCTCGGGCGGTCAGAGCATTTCGGTGGGCAAGGACGGTGCGATCAAGATAAGCCAGGCCCTGGTCATCGACGCGGGCGACGAGATCACTATCAAGGCCGGCGACGCGAGCATCACCCTGAAGAAGAACGGGGACATCACCATCAAGGGGAACAACCTGACGAGCGACGCGAGCGGAAAGGTGAGCGTCAAGGCCTCGTCGGATCTGGTGCTGAAGGGCAGCAAGATCAGCGCGAACTAAGCAGGGTTCCTGTTGGTCCCTGTTCGAGGAGAGGGGACGTCCTTCACCGCTTGCGGTGGGCACCCTTCGAGGGCTCGGGCGGTCCAGGCTGGAAGAAGATGACGATCTGCTGGGTCCCGACGATGATCGTCGTCAAGTGCGCGCCCTCGATCATGAGCGCCCGCCCCATCGGGACCGTCCCGAACTTCATGTAGATGGTCCCATTCTTGACCGGATACCGCAGCCCCTCGATCAGCCCCGAGAGGCCGTTGACCCTCAACTGGGCGATCGTCTCGGCGAGCGCCTCCTCGAGATATTTAAAGAGCGCGGACCGGTAGTATCTAGACGCGCGCAGGCGGACGCGGAAGCCGCGGAGAGGCCCCATCTTTGGGGTCAGGAAGCGATGCACGAGCTCGTGGATGCGCACGAGCTGCTGTTCGGTCGCCGAGCCTTGCGTCGAGAAGCGGACGTTGCCCCACCAGTCGGTCACCCCTTCCCCCGCAGGCAAGCTCGGATCGGGCAAGATCGGGTTCGGAGGCTTGGGGTCCGGCCCCACCGGCACCAGGCCCGGGTCCTTGGGCCGCGCGGCTTCAGCGAACGTCGCCCCGCGGGCGGCCTGGATGTCCGAGGCCGACTTGTGGAGCAAGATGACCATCACGGTCGTCACGCCGCCCAGGATCACCGCGTCGGCGAACGCGTGGGCGGCGCGGTCGATGTCCGCGTCCGACGTGGCGCCGATGGCGACCGTCGCGAAGGTGTAGAGGTCCTCGACCACCTGACCGATGTTCGCCCCGACGGTCGCCGCCCCCACGAGCAGGAGCGCCACGTCGACGACCTCGCCGACGCCGAAGAGGTGCGCGCCAGCCCAGACGACGGTCGTGCCCCCGAGGATCTCCAGGTTCTCCTTGGTGAGGAAGGCCTGGAGTTGCGCCGCCGCCGATGCGGGCATGTACCGCGTCGAGCGCCTTATCGCCTCTTCGACGTTGTCCAGACTCGAGCGATCCGGGTCGGCCATGGGTGTCCGTCGTTGCAGGTCCGGTGGGGAGCTCGAGGGGAGGCAAGACCAGGAAAGTCGTCGCGCCCCTCGAACAGGACTAACGTCCGCCCTCGGGGGGGGCAAGTCGCCGGGACGAGTGACATGGCCGGCGCCGATCGCGTAGGGTAGCGAGCGTTCCACGGAGGCGCGGCGTGAGGTCTTGGCTCATCGTGGTGGCGGCGGCGGCGCTCTTGACGTGCGGCGCGTGCGGCGGCCATTCGCCCATTCCCGAGTACCCCAACTGGTCGGCTTTCGTGATGGACGACCCGGGTGAAGTGGCCAGCCGAGAGGCGCCCACGGCGGGCGCGCGCCGACTCCGATCGCAGCAGTTCGTGCCCACGGTCTGCGGCGGTTTCGACCTCACCCCCGACACGAAGACCCTCGACGAGGGGAGCCTCGTGCGGTTCCTGGAGCAGCGCGGCTACTCGGTCCGGACAGAGCGGAAAATCGTCGAGCCCAACGCGCCGCCGCTGACGTTCGTGTACGTCAAGGGAATCCCTGGCACCGCGGACGCGATCCCCCTGCGCGTGGCGGTCCTCCCCACCGCGGACGGCGCTGGCCGTGCCCTCCACGACGCGCTGCTCAACCGCGAGGAGGGGTCGTGGGGCTTGCACCGGGGGAACGTGGGCGTCCTCGGCCCCAAGGGTGCCATGGGCGACGACATCGCGTTCGTCGCGCAGTCGAAACTCGCGTGTTGGGGCACCGTGACGCTCAACGACGGCGCCGGCGCCTTCGTGGTACGGGGCGCGTATCTGGAACCGTGACGGATCTCGTTCGAGGGGAGCGCGGCCGCCTGGAGTCACATTGCCGCTCGGCCTTCGTTTGTGATACCCGTGGGGCCGTGCGAAGCGGGTGGTTTCTGCCCCTGGTGCTTCTCGCGGGGTGCGGCGGCTCGAAGCCAGCAAAACCACAGACCGTGTTCGACCCGAGCGCGGCGGCGGAGACGGACTCCGCCGATCCCAACGCGGTCGAGCGTCTCTACAAGCCGTTCGATCTGCCCTATCGCGAGGGCCACGAGCGCTGGATCGGTGTGACGGTCCTGCGCGGCGGGGTTCGGTTCTCCCGCCCCGTCCACTGGTCGATTCGCGAAGCGGGGGACGACACCGGGCGGCCGTTCATCCGATACGTGTCCCCGCGAGCCTACTCGTTCGCGCTCTACGAGCGCGACGACGGCCCCGGCGCGCCCTGGGACAGCATCCAGGACCACTACGAGACCGACGTGACGGCGGTCGGCGCCAAGTTCCTCGGCCAGCGGGTGCCGACGGCGACGGCCGTCAACCAGGGCAGGGCGTACACCATCGAGCGCAAGGCGGAGGGCAAGAAGCCCGCGGTGAGCCGCAGCCGCGAGATCCTCCTCCGCGGCGTCCATCACATCGTCCTGCTCCAGGTCGTCGCCGAGGGAGACGGTTTGACGGCCATCAACGGGGAGCTTCTCGAGATCCTTCAGCACCTGGAAGTCCTGTGAGAGCGCCCGGCCGAATGCCTCCGCGTAGCGCCCTCCTCGCCGCGACCTTCGCGGCGCTGGGCGTCGCGTGCGGCGCCGCCGTCCGGTCCCACATCGAGGACCAGGCGAGGCGCGACGTGCCGATCGCGATCTGTCAGAAGCCCGTCTCGGCGGCGGACATGGACCCCGCCGGCAAGCCCCTGCCGCAGCTCTACTGGAGCGTGCTCGTCACTGGATTCGGCGGAATGGGCGCCCCGCTCGCGCCGACGGCCACGGACTGCGCCGGCAACGCCCTCATCCCCGCCGAAGATGTGCGCTCGATGGTCCTGCGCAAGGCGGCCGCCGCGGAGGACATGACGACGCTCGAGAACGCGGACGGCTCGCAGGTCGTGTGGATCCGCGCCGCGGCCGACCCGCACCGCGCGGCCGGGCCGCTCGCCGTGGTCCTGGCGCTGCCGACCGAGATCGACGTCTACGCCATCGGAGCCTATGCCGGCAGCTCGCAGCACACGCGGTTCGAGAGCGTGAAGGTCGGCCCCGCGTCGTTCCTGGCGGCGTACGACGACGCGTGCGCGGACGTGAAGGGCGACGCCGACTGCGAGAGCACCGTGTCGTTCTACTCCGTTCAGGCGGGCCGCTTCGATCCGGTGGCGAGGGCCACGACGACCCGCACCCAGAACGGGACGATGCGGGACATCGGCAAGGTGGTCTTCCGGCTGAGCACGGAGGCGCCGACCTTCGACGACAAGGGCATGCATCTCAAGGAGAAGCTCTCCGTCCGCGACAGCAGCGACGACGAGGTGCGCCGCGCCCAGGGCGAGCGTCTCTTCACGTACAAGGACGGGGTTCTCGCCGCGGCCGGCGAGTCGGTCTGGGCGCAAGTCGCCAAACCATGACGACGCCCCGTAGGGGACACGCCCTTAGCGTCGATCCGGCCGCGTCGGTTTGCGCTGCGTGACGTAGTCGCGGTAGGCGGCCGCGAAGTCCGAGCCGAACACGAGCTCGAACGTGCGCGTCTCGTTCGTCAGCTCTTCGTAGCGCTCCCGGAACGCCTCCCACTCAGCGCGGTTGCCGCCGAACATTCGCGCGCGCCCCTTCCCCTCGGCCACCGACTGCTCGATCTTCTCCGGCGAGAGCTCGTCGAGCAGGGCGTGGACGCCATGCATGAGGCTCCCGATGAGCGCCGTCTGGTGAATCATCAGGTCCGCGAGCATCCCCTCGACCGCCTGGGGCCCATCGAAGTCGCTGTTGCGCCAGTCGAGGAGGGCGGCTGCCAGCGAGGCCGGATCCCTCGCCCCCTCGACCCGCGCCGCGCTCGGCGACCGGTTGAGAGCCCGCTGCGACGCGACGCGGTTGAGGTCCATCGACGACGTGAAGCTCGCGTACCCCTCGCGGAGCGGCACGAGGCACCGGCAAAAGACCTCGACCGCGTCGTGGAGTTTCGTCACGAACCGGCCCACCTCGCCCGCCGTGTTCAGCGGCACGTCCGGCAAAAGGGACCCCGCGATCTCCCTTAGCCCGATGAGTGCGACCTGTTCGACCCCCAGCGACGCGAGGTTCTGCGTCGCGACCCCCACGGACGCTTGCCGCGGGCGATTCGCCTCCGGATATCCCTGTTGCGGGGGAGCCGGGATGCTCCGTGGCTGCATCGGCGAGGGGTAGATGAAAGCCGGGCCGGCGCCGCCCGCGTCGTTCGGGACGTAGTCGGCCGGGCCGACGCCTCGGCCCCCGGCGTACTGCGAGGCACCCGCGCCCCCCACGTCGGGCACCCCAAGCACCTCACGGCTGCCGAGCACCGTGCCGCTCGCGGTCGACGACCGCACGCGGATCTCCGCGCGCTGCTCGACCAAGACCTGCACCTGGAGGAACTTGCTCAGGTAGAAATCGTGATTGGGCGGCGTCAAGAGGAACGCCTGACGCGGCGCGAGGCGCTCGCCGCTCGCGGTGAAGACGCCGTTCTTGCTCCCGAGGTCGCGCACGGCCAGCCGACCGTTCACGAACTCCACCTCGGCGTGGAAATCCGTGATGTACGGGTGCGAAATCGGGCAGTCGTTGATCTGGTTTCTCCCGAAGCGGATGGGTGCCCGCGTCAGCGTCCGTTCGCCCTCGACGCTCCTGTCGGTCGACCGGTACCGGACGTGGAAGGCCAGCGCCATGAGACAAAGCCTACCATCCGACCGAGTGGCCTTCCCCTCGTTCGAGGAAGGCGCTGAGCGCGAGCTGCGCGCGATCCAGCCCCGAGTCTGCCGCCACGAAGGCCGCCGCCGCGCCGGGAGGCACCTCGGCCCTCAAGTCCACGACCCCCCCGTCGGCGGGCGCCGCCCCCCACAGCGCGGCGAGCGCCGCGTCGCCCAGGGGACCCGGAAAGAGAAGCGCCTCGCCCAAGGACTCGTCGTGCGACCAGAAGAAGCTCGGAAATCGACCGCGCGCCCGCGACGTGCGTCGCCAGAGGTCGAGCCAAAGGCACAGGGCCGCGCCGCCGCCGGCGCCCAGCGGCAGGCGTATCGGCGGTTGCGGGCGGGGGTCCGCCTGTATCGCTCGGAGCGCTGCCCAGGTGTGCTCGAGCCAGTCGATCGATCGCCCCAGGAGGCCGCAAACGTCCGACGTGCTCGTTTGCTGCGTCCAGCTCGTGTAGAGGTCGAGGGCCTCGCCGAATGCGCCGAGGGGCTGACTCGTGATCCCCCCGAGGTCGCGTCGGTCGCGCTCCGAGGGATCGATCTGCGCGCGGCTGAGCGCCTCGAGCGCGGCTTCCCAGTATCCCTCGAGGAGAATCGGGACCACCTCGGGTCGATCGAATGCGTCGGCCGACAGCGCGACGGAGGCCGCCACTGCGAGCGGGTAAGCGCGGCCGGCCCGGTCCGCGCTCGGCGTCAGGACCCCCGCGATGCCCTCGAGTGGGTCGGCCGTTCCCTCGAGCCGGATGAGAAAACCGTGCGACACCGCCGCCGTCGGCTCGGGCGAGCCGGTCTGGGCGTTCCGGAAGAGCCACTCGTCGAAGCCGTGGATCGCGGGGGGCGCGTCGCGCGGCCGCAGGTACTCGTTGTACCAAGAGGCCTTGCCGACGACGACGGCCGACGAGCGCCAGCCGCTCATCGCTTGAGCCCCGCGCCGACGTACGTGGGACACTTGAGGCGACTGAAGAAGTCCTGCCGCAGGGCCTCGGGACGGTCCGCGCGCACGGTCACCGTCAGGGGCGAGACGTCCGGCCCGTCGGCGACGTACGTGCCAAGGGCCTTGCCCGGCCGGATGCCGCCCGCCTTGCGGAAGAAGTCGAACAGGGCGAACGAGTCCGCGCGTCCCGGGACGAGCGTTGGGTTGCCGTTGAGCGTCCACTCGAGGTGAACGGCCTGCCCGGTCCAGATAAGCGTGTCGGACCACTCGTCCTTGCTCAGCGCGATCGCCTTGTCGCCGATGACGAACTTGGGGACCGTGACGCCCGATCCGTCCCAGTTGACCTTGATCGCGAACTTGAGCCCCCGCTCGCCCATTCCGAAGAACGCGTCGGAGATCTCCTTCGCGATGTTCAAGCACTTGAGCACGTCCTCGTTGAGCGGATCGGCGCCCGGCTTGGGGTGGAAGCCGTCGGCGCCGGAGACCACGTAGTCGCTCAGGTGCTCGCGAACGAACTTCCAGAGAAGCCCCGAATCCGGCTGCAAGAACGCGATGAAGTCGTCGTAGTTGACCCCTGGCACCCTCGCGTTGGCTCGGTTGAACGGGAAGCGCGCCTGCAGCCGTTCCTGCAGGCCGTTCAGCACCCCCGCCTTCCACTCCGACGTCACCTCGTTCCAGCCGCCGCCCTTGAGGACGCGGATTGACCCCTCGATCGGCGGCACGAGCGAATCCCGCAGCCTGGTCGCGGTGGGCCCCTCCTCCGCCGCGAGGGCCTTCTCGATCCCGAGCTTCGCGTCCAAGAGGATCTTCAGGTCGACGTCCAGATCCTGCCCGGCCGGAGGCCCCTTCTCCTTGAGAGCGGCGGAGAGGCCGAGCAGCGCCGTCCGATAGGTCTCGAGCGCCGGCTTGTCCGGACTGCCCTCCTTGGCCTCGCGCAGGTCGCGCAGCGGCTGGAAGTCCTTCTGAACGGGCGACAGGATGGGCGCCTTCGTCTCGGCGCCTGCGTCCTCTTTGTCGGGGGAGATGAGCCCGATGAGCTTCGCCTGACAACCCGCCGTCGCCCGCTCGAGCTCCTGGCGGGGGTTGATCTTCTTCGCGTCGGCAACCGCGTTGTTCTTGAACTGGCCGAAGAGCGTTTCGTAGTAGCCGGCCGGGCCGTTGAGGTCGCGGAGCTCCATCCAGACGGTGTCGAATTTGTCCGGTGCTCGGACCTTGCACTTGTCGAAGATCCCGAGCCAGGTCGTCGAGTATTCGGAGTAGTACCTTGCTCGCAGCTGCGCTTTGTCGAGCGCTCGGTCCGCGACGGCGCCGCCGAGCGCCCAGTCCTGGATCACCGCCTCGCGGGGCCACGGGTCCGACGAGTCGAGCTTGGGTCCGATCTTCTTCTTCCAGCTGTCGGCCGTGTACGCCCCCTCGACGAGCATGCGGTCGGGCGCGCAGGACAGGTACTCGAGCGACGACCGGTCGGCGAAGTCGCTCATGTAGAGCGGGTCGGTGTCCGACGCGGCGCGCAGGAGCCAGTGATACGGGAGGTCTCCGATCCCGAGCTCCAGGAGGTGGCGGCGCGCCCGGTTGAACGACGCGCTCTTCGGCCACGCAAGATCAAGCGGCGCGAGCGCGGCGAGGTAGCCCGACACGTGCCGCTTCAGACGTTCGTCCGCGACGAGCGTCTGGCCCTCGAGCGCGTCCTTCCACATCTGCGCGATGCGGCCGGCGGTCCACGCGGCGTCGACGTGGCCCTCCGGGTCGGCCAGCGTCGCGTAGAGCTCTACGTTCTCGTAAGCCAATCGCAACTGCGTGGGCGAGCCGAGCGGCGTCGTCGGCGAGTCCGCGAGGTCGGCCGCCTTGGATGTCTCGCCGAAGGATCGTTCGAGCTCGCGGACGAGCCGCGGCCGGATCGCCCCGTCGAGCCGGAGGACGTAGGCCTTCCGCACCGGCTCTCGAAGGTCCCGCGACGCGCGCGTCGGCTCGAACCACCCCGGTATACCGAGGCCGGCCGCGTCGCGCTCCAGGTGATCGAGCGTGTCCCGCAGCGCTTCGATTGGGTCCGCCGGGGTCCCCGGGATCTGCGCGCCGTCGCGCTCGAGGACGTGCGCGGCGCTCGTGACCTCCTGCACGGTGCGCATGTTGGCGACGTAGCTCAGCACGCACGGCACGAGGAAAAAGGCCGACAGCACCAGCGCGCCGATGGCGAGGCGTAGCTCGCGCCGCGAGCGCTTGGTGTCGCTCGCCGCCGAGCGCACCGCCACGTTGCGATCGGGCAGGATCACGGACCGGAAGAGGTCCGTGAGGAAGTAGCTCTGCGACTCGGGCGCGGGCCCCGCCTGCGCGAACGTGCGCGAGCGGATGCCGAACCCGCGCATCATCCCGGCCAGGACGCTGTCGATTGGCCGCCCGACCTGCGTGCCGCTCGTGAAGTAGAAGCCGCGCAGAATGGGCACCTGCCTGCGGTCGTCGCCGCGGCAGAGCGCTTCGACGAAGAGCGACAGCGGGCGGCGCAGCCCGCGGAACTCGACGGGGAACTGCATCAAGCGACTGCGCCTCGACGGGTCGCGCTCGTGCGGAAGGCGATCGATCAGGCGCGCGTGCAGGCCCCGAACGAGGACGTCGAACTCGGCCTCGACGGCGCGGGCCACGTCCTCGAGGCGCGGGTCCCCGATCTCGAACGACGCCCCCCAGATCTGCCCCCGCTGCGTCTTGCTCAGGTCCGCGAAGAACTCGACGAAGCCGGAGATGAGGTCGGTCTTCGTGAGCAGCAGGTAGATGGGCAGCTCGATCTCCAGGTGATGAAGCACCTCGTCGAGACGCGCACGCAGCTTGGCGGCGAGCGCCGCCCGCTCTCCGTCGCTCTTGGCGAGCACCTCGTCCACGTTGACCGCGACGAGCAGGCCCTCGAGTGGGCGGTCGGGCCGCAGGCGGTGGAGCGTCTTGAGGAACGCGAGCCACTCGTCGCGGTCGTCGTCCTCGGTCGAGAAACGGCCGGCAGTATCGAGCAGGATGGCCTCGTGCGAAAACCACCAGTCGCAATTGCGCGTTCCGGACGTCCCGCGCACCTTGGCCCCCCCCGGGTGCTCGGTCGCGAACGTGAGTCCCGACTTGGTGAGCGCGGTCGTCTTGCCGGCCGCGGACGGGCCGACGATGACGTACCAGGGCAGGGCATAGAGCGCCGCACGTCCCCCGCGCTTTCCACCCGGCGCCCCGCGCTTGAGCGCCTCGACCGCCTTCGCCATCTCCGCGCGCAGCTCTGCCACCTCGGGGCGCTCGGGCGGACCCGCGGCGGGCTTCTTGAGGAGCGCGCGCTCGAGCGCCGCCGCTTTCCGGCGTGCAAGAAACCACCGCAGGAGCCACCGCAGGAGAAGGACACCGACGAGCGTCCCCACGGCGAGCTGCGGGACCCACAGGAGGTCGTGGTCCAGAT
>Ga0070735_10001719_pt1 | contig 20576 bp, 17 predicted proteins | sample Coa_R1_FD_66443 | JGI IMG/M metagenome (GOLD analysis project Ga0070735, IMG submission 66443) | Surface soil microbial communities from Centralia Pennsylvania, which are recovering from an underground coalmine fire - Coalmine... | ecosystem: Environmental > Terrestrial > Soil > Unclassified ... | reverse complement strand
TTTTCGTGCAAGGTCGATACTCAGAATCACGGAACGATGCCGCAGTGCCTCGGGCAGAATGCAGGCGGTATCCATACCGAGGGCACGCAATATCTGGACACCATTCCTGATCTCGCCAACAGCTTATGGATGCTTCACACCGCAGGGTATGACGATCCGGCCGCATATGGGCCGCAGATGTCCTTGTGGACGAGCAGCTGGTGGGCTCTGATGTCCCGCTACTATTTGCATTCGATTGTTCCGGAAGCGACGTCTTACGGCTCCAACGCCAACGGCCCCGAGACTCGATATCTGAATCTTGCGTTCGGGGATCTGCGGCAGGAGTATTACCGTTATCCTACGCAGGGCGCTTTCCTGGCGATGATTGCGGGTGACTTGCAGACCGGCCTGTTTGATGAGCGTCTGAGCACGTCTTATTGGATCTTGAGCTCGGCCACTGATGACAATCTTTTTGATCGCTTGCAGCTTGCGACAAAATCATTTGATTATCCGGTGTTTTATTTCATCACCTACGATCCCTCCAAGAATCCGATCGATGCACCGGATCCGCGTTCGTCCATGCCGGAAAAGCAGGTCTACTCCGATTCCGTTGGCAGGTTAATCGCGCGAACCGATTGGACGTCGGACGCAACCATCTTCAGCTATCTCTGCGGCGCAGGGCTGATCGACCACGAATTGAACGACTGTGGCAGCTTCTGGTTTTATCGGAAGGGAGAATGGCTGGAAAAGACCGAGAACATGTACGATTCGACCATTCAGATCCCGTCCAATCTGATGACGGCGGCCTATCAGAACACGGAAACGTCGAACTTGTGGTGGAATCCGCCCGGCGGGGACGTGCTCGAGCATGAGCAATACAATTCCGGTGCGCCGTTCTTCCATCTGGTGCAAAATGGCGTTGCGAAAAATCGGCGGGTCAGCTACGGGCCCGCTTACGCGTACGCGTTTGCCGATACGACAGATACCTACAATTGCCGTGCTTCTGTTCCGGCCACCAACAGCGTGACCCATGCCAGCCGTGACGTTCTCTGGATCAAGCCCGACTGGATCGTAGTTTATGACCGCGGAGAAACCAACACCGGCGGGTTGGACAAGGCCGTTTATTTCGGATTCACGGGATCGGCGCTGGTCAACGGCCACACGATTACTGAAACCACGTCCAGCGGACAAAAACTATATGTCGAAGCACTACTGCCATCGTCCGCCTCAATTACATTGTCGCCAATAACGCCGTTTGCGGATGCTGATCCGATCAGCGGAAATGTCGAGATTGATGCTGGAAACGTTGAGAGTGTGCGTTTCCTGAATGTGCTGCAAGGTGCAGATGGCGGGGCGTCGCAGATCGAAACGCAACTACTACAGAGTTCGTCTGGGACCAAGTTTGATGGTGCCGTGATTGGGACACTGGCAGTTCTGTTTGTGAATGATGCGACGCAGGCGTTCTCGTCGGTAACCTACTCGGTTCCGTCATCTGTGACGGCGCACTATGTCACGGGCCTGATACCCGGGGGATCGTACACGGTGACAACGTCGGCAAAAGGCAACAATAATGAGATCACGGTGACTCCAGGCGGCACGAGCGCTGCCGATAGCGCTGGAGTTCTCACCTTCTGACAATCCCGCGTTCGGCTTTTTACTTTGACAAAACACCCAACGCTTGCCTGAACATGATCTCAAACGAGTCTTTCTGGCCATTCTTGGCCACATGTGAAACGGCTTTCTCTGCTGCGACCCGCTGATAGCCGAGATTCGTCAGTGCCGACAGCACATCTTCCTCAACCGCGGTAAGGGTGGGCATCTCGGTGACCGCATCCGCTCCTTGAGGGGGTAATTTGTCGCGCAGTTCCAGAACCATTCGTTCGGCGGTTTTCCTGCCGATCCCGGGTACCTTGGTCAGCCTGGCGACGTCGTTCCTTCGAATCGCCCCCACCATTTCATCCGCCGCCATACCGCTGAGGATTGTGACCGCCAGCTTGGGGCCGATGCCGCTGACAGTGAGCAGTTTTTCGAACAAGTGCTTCTCTTCGGGGCGACCGAACCCATAGAGGGCCAGAACATCCTCACGGACATGGGTGTGAATATGAAGAGCGACCTCGCACCCGACCTGCGGCAGTTCGGAGAACGTTGGCACCGTTATAGTCACGTCGTACCCGACGCCGCCCGTCTCGATTACGGCCTGGTTCGGATGCTTATCGAGCAGTTTTCCACGTAGATGGGCAATCATCGTTGCTGCCATTGTAAATGGCAATCACGAAGCAATTCAGCACGGGAGGTTCAGCTTTGCAGGTGTTTTACCTGGCGAACGTTCTTGTTCACGATGAAGATCCGGCTGTTGTTCGATTCGGGATCAGCGGGGAAAATGAAAAAACCGAGGCTCTTCGGATTGTAGGCTTCGGTGGTTCCGAGGATTGTCTCGCCATCATTAAAGACAACCTCGAATTTGCGCCCATGCACCCCTGTTTTCAGTTCATAGTGATCGTGGTGCTGGGGATGGCCTGCGAAGTCCTTGACGAAGAAAATGGCTTTCACTGCGCTCAGTTGTATGTCCTGCCCGGCGGTTTGCGGCGAGTTTTCTTCGGGAAAAAGGCGGAAGCGATCGCGCGACGCGGCGAAATTGAAGACATACCCTCTCAAGCGCTGCCCGTCCAGGCAGCCGACGACCACCTTGCTCGCGCTACCGAATCTGGTTGGGGGTGTTGCCACGTTCGCTCAAATCGTAATGCCCGGATTTTCTAGAACAGCGAACTCTGACGCCGATGGGGTGTAATCCCGAAATGCTCATATGCGAGCTGTGTCGCAACGCGTCCCCTGGGAGTACGGTTCAAAAACCCAATCTGCATGAGAAAAGGCTCGTAAATTTCTTCAATGGCGTCGGCTTCTTCGGCCAAGGCGGCAGCAAGAGTGTTCACACCCACTGGACCGCCTTGATATTTTTCGATAATTGTCAGCAGCAGCTTGCGATCAACCTCATCAAAGCCGTACTTGTCCACCTCAAGCATCTGGAGCGCGGCCTGAGCGGTCACCAAGTCGATCTTCCCAGCGCTGCGGACTTGCGCGTAATCGCGAACCCTTCGGAGCAAACGGTTCGCAATACGCGGCGTGCCACGTGAGCGGCTGGCAATTTCAAGAGCGCCGGGCTTGTCGATCTGCACTCCCAGGATTTCCGCCGAACGCTCTACGATAATGCGAAGATCTTCGTGGCTATAAAACTCCAGCCGCAGCACGATTCCGAACCGCGAACGCAAAGGTGAGGACAGCAAGCCTGCACGGGTTGTTGCTCCGATGAATGTGAACGGCTTCACGTCCATGGTGTGCGTCCGAGCAGATGGACCTTGGCCAATCATGATGTCAAGCTTGTAGTCCTCAAGCGCGGAGTAGAGCAACTCCTCCAGCGTCGGCTGCAGCCGATGGACTTCGTCGATGAATAGAACTTGCTTCTCGCGGAGGTTGGTGAGAATCGCAGTCAGGTCGCCTTTGATTTGCAGAGTCGGGCCGGAGGTCTGCTGAAAGGGAACGCCGAGTTCATTGGCGATGATGGTGGCCAGTGTCGTTTTGCCCAGTCCGGGAGGGCCATAGAGCAAAACGTGATCAAGAGCTTCGCCACGCGACTTAGTCGCTTCGATCGCTACCGCTAGATTCTCTTTAACTTTGGACTGCCCGATGAACTCGGCCAGCCGCTGCGGGCGCAGCTTGAGTTCAAATGAGGAGTCGTCCTCGACCGGGGCGGCCGAGACAATGCGTTCACGGTCCTGCGGAATTTTGGGCGTATTGCGGAGAGTAGCCACTGCGCGGATGTTAGCAGTTTTTAGCCTGTGCTAGCTAGAACCTGGGGAGGTGCAATTCTCAAGCCGACAGTGAAGGACTTGATCAACCACAGGGGAGCGATCGATCTTAACCTGCACACTATTGGTCGCCAGCAAGAATCCCGTCCTTAAAGAGAAAACGCCTGGTCCTGCCGGAGGGTAACGTCACGATTGTGGCGATGACATTGTGCTGTGCGTCGAAGATGTAGTCGAAACCAATGACATCCTTATTCGCAAGAATTTGTTGTGAAACCCGGCTGCGATCGCGGTACCGGTTTTCCAGCAACGTCTTGCCATTTCCATCCTTGACAGCGGTGAGCAGGTAGCGATCGTAGCCTCTTGCATTGAGAAGAGGCTCGTATTCGAAGCGGTATAGGACCTGGTTGGCGTCTTGCACAATTCGCAGGTGGCCGCCGTAATCATAGGTGTATCGGCGCACGTTTCCTGCATCATCCGAGGCCTCCACAATACGGTTGCCCTCGTCGTATTTGAAACTGATCGTACGTCCCGAGGGCGAGATGAGCTGCTGCAGATTACGCACATTGTCGCGCTTCAACTGAATGCGGTTGCCCTTGCCGTCTTTGATCTCGAAAGCAGCGCCTTGCGCATAACTTTTCGCAAGGTACGCTTCGGGAAAGAGATACTGGCGACCATCAGGGAAATTCAAGGTCCAGCCATTGCCATTCCAACTATCCCGCGCGTCGAAGAATTCCGAAGAAGTGCCGCCATGGCGAAACACGGCATCTTCGTATCTCGTGCCGATGGAGATGCGGGGAAAATAAATCTGGCGGCCGTCTTCGAGGTTCAAGTTCTGATACGTGTAGGGAAACCTTGTTCCCGTCGGGCAGATGTCATACGGGTGATTGGCGCCAACTCCAAATGCCCGATTGTTGTCGTCCCAGACTCGATAAGTTCGGGTCAGCGCCAACGGCATAACATCTGCAATAAAAAGGTCAGTCTGGCGCACCTTGAACATGCCCGAGTCCAGCGCGACCTCGAACTGATTGACCGGCGTCTCATGCTTCACCGTCGGCACAGTCTTTTCAATCCCGGTCTTGAACTTGGCGCCGCCCGATTGCGTATCAAGCGAGATCACGAGTGATGGGTACGATCCGTCCCACGAGGGGATCGACTGATCAAACGGAAGGAGTTCAACCTTGACGGCATGCGGCTGCGAAGGGCGCGGGATGAGCCAAACTGCTACAGCCATGAGAGCAAGCGCCAGAGTCCACTTCCAAAGAGGAGGATGCCAGAAGCGCGTGTGAGTTTCAGTGGTGGATCGGTCCGTCAGCAAGAAATTCTCGCTCTCCCGTCATAGGACAATATCGCAGACAGCAAAGGCGGCCTTCCGGCCGCCTGAGTAGCTGCTAACTGCTTCGTAATTTCACTCCTCTTCTTCCGCAACATCCCCTCGTGCGGCCTTAGCCTTCTCGATAATCTTTTCCTGCAATTGCCCCGGCACGACGTCGTAGTGGTGCATTTCCATGTTGAAACTGCCGCGGCCCTGGGTCATGGCAGTGAGATCGACACCGTAGGTCAGCATCTCCGACATCGGCACCTCGGACTTCACGATGGTGTTGCCCCCTTTGTTGTCCATGCCCTGGATGCGCCCGCGGCGGCTATTCAGGTCGCCCATGATGGATCCGGCGAACTCGTCGGGCACCGTAATCTCGACATTCATGATCGGCTCCAGGAGTGTCGGTTTTGCCACTTCCATGGCCTTCTTGAACGCGATGCGGCCGGCCATCTGGAAGGACAGGTCATTGGAGTCAACATCGTGATACGAGCCGTCATAGAGCACAACTTTGAAGTCAACCACCGGGTAGCCTGCAAGATAGCCGCGAGCCGCTGCGGTGCGAATACCTTTTTCCACTGCCGGAATGAAATTCCTCGGAATCGCTCCACCGAAAATGTCATTCACGAACTCGAAATCGCCCCCGCGGGGGAGGGGTTCCATCTTGATTTTGCAATCGCCGTACTGGCCGTGTCCGCCAGTCTGCTTTTTGTGACGGCCCTGAACGTCGGCTTTGCCGCGGATGGTTTCGCGGTAGGGCACCTTCGGAGCCTTCAGATTTACTTCCGCGTGGTAGCGCTTTTTCATCTTCGCGACCACCACTTCGATATGCTGCTGGCCTGTGCCCGCGATCAGAAATTCTTTGGTTTGTGGATCGCGGAAGAAGCGCAGCATGGCATCTTCTTCCATCAGCTTATGAAGGCTGGGACCGAGCTTGTCTTCGTCAGCGCGGCTCTTTGGCTCAATCGCAAAGGTAATTGCCGGCTCGGGCAAGTGGACTTTGGGGTACTGAATCGGCGCGCTCTTGTCGCCCAGAGTATCGCCGGTCAGCGTGTCTTTTAGTTTCGCAACGGCCCCAATGTCTCCTGCGTGTAGTTCGTTCACCGGCACAGCAGTCTTTCCCTGCATGATCGAGATATGAGAGAGCTTTTCCGCTGATCCCTTGGTGAAATTTTGCACAGTTGCATCGTTCTTTAGTACGCCTGAAAAAACCTTGAAGTACGAAATGCGGCCGGCAAACACATCATTAACGGTTTTAAAGACGTACAGAGAAACCGGCTCTGCATCCGTTTCGTGGCGTTTGGGAGCGTCGCCATTGCCCGAAGCAGCCGGTTCTCCTTGAACCCACTCATGCTCCGAAGGGGCCGGGGTGTAGTCGATGATGAAATCCATCACGCGATCTGCGCCGACATTCCCCAATCCCGAGCCAAAGATCACGGGAAAGATCTTGTCTTCGCGAATCGCTTCGTGCAGCGCGGGAATCAGGTGTTCTTCAGGGATTGTCCCCTTCTCAAAAAATTCCTCCATCAAGGCGTCGTTGCCTTCGGCGACCATCTCCACCAGCCTCTCGTGCGCGGCCTGCGCCTGCTCTTTCATATTGGCGGGAATCTCGCCTTCTTTTCCTTTGCCGCTACCTCCGAGTTCGTAGGTATAGGCCTTCATATTCACGAGATCGACGACTCCCGTGAAGTTTTTCTCGCTGCCAATTGGCAGTTCCAACGGGATTACCGATCTTCCGAATGCAGTCGTCAACGACTCGAGTACACGGCCAGCGTCGGCACGCTCGCGATCCATGCGGCTGGCAACGATCAGGCGAGGGGTCTTGTACTCCTCGCAATAATTCCAAACTCGCTGAGTGACCACTTCTACGCCGGCTACCCCATCTACGACAACGATGGCAGCATCCACCACAGGCAGCACCATCTTGGCTTCATGGACAAACATGTTGAAGCCAGGCGTATCGAGGATGTTGATCTTGGTCTTGCCCCATTCCACATACGCCAAGGCTGCCGAGATGGACATTTTTCGGGCAATTTCTTCGTCATCGTAGTCGGTGGTTGCGCTGCCATCATCCACGCGTCCCAGCCGTTGGGTGGCTCCTGACGTCTGAAGCATGGCCGAGACGAGCGAGGTTTTGCCGGCTTTTCCGTGTCCTACAACCGCTACATTTCGGATGTTCGCACCTTCGTAAACTTTCACGGGATTACTCCTTCATCAAATCACGTGGGGACAGCCATTGGGACTGTCCTGCCGAGCGAAGTTCGCCCTAACTGTCAATCTGCGGATCACCACGGCGGGCCCATAAAGATCGAAAGAAGAGGACTGGCTATAGGCCGACGTCGAGCACTCTGCCGAAACTATGGATGCTAACACAGCGGAAATTCGCGGCTCAACTGAGGGAATGGCCGTGCTGTCCCATTGGGAGCGCGGCACACCAAGTTGCAGCATTCACATCCGTTGACTTATGCTTCTCGTACTCGCTTGTGGGGTGCTAGCGGTTCTATGCATCGTTTAACGGCCAGGTTTTTGTTAATTCTGCTGCTGGTGGGCACATTCGCCCCGGTGGCCCTGGCGATCGCTGCGCCGGCTCCGCATGCCTGCTGCATGCGCAAGCCGCTGCACGATGCTGCAAGCCATAGCTCCACGTTTTCTGCTCCAGCATCTTGCTGCAGCCACGACTGTTGCCGCCCTTTGAACCGCGCCCACTGGGCGAACATCGAGAGGGCGCTCGACTCAGCACAAATTATTTTTGTTAAAGAAGGTATCACCGCGGCATCAGCCGGCATTCTCTCCACCCCAGATCGATCGCAATTCGGTCGTGCTCCTCCGTATCTCTCCGTAGCTTGACAGTCTCAGTACCTGCACTGCAGTTATGCGTTCGGCTTTTGTGCGGCGCATACCCAGTGCTGTCGACGATTGAGTGCTTGATCAGCTATCGGAGGACCCATGCGTCTCGTCAGGATTCTTCCGCTCGGCCTGCTACTGATTCTTGCGGGCACGACCGCGGCCGCTATTTTCGGTTCAGTACATGGCGTCATTCACGACCCGCAGCACCGTCCCGTGCAGGGCGCCATGGTCATGCTCAAGGCAAAAGCGTCCGATTGGGCCAAAAGTACTACTTCCAATGGGAACGGCGAATTTGAATTCCAGACTGTCCCAGTCGGCCAATATACGGTTTCAGTGGCCAACCCCGGGTTCGTGCAGGCCCAGCAGACGATCGAAATTCTATCGGGCACTCAACCAGTCGTTCACTTCCAGTTGAAGGTCGCCAGCAACACGGAAACCGTCAACGTTGCGGCCGCGGCGGAGGAAATTCCAACCGATACGGCCACACCTACAACAATGGTCAACCGCGAAGATATTCAGCGCACGCCCGGAGCAGACCGCACCAACAGCATGGCGATGATCACGAATTACGTTCCCGGTGCCTATGTCACTCATGATCAGCTGCACATTCGCGGTGGACATCAAACCACGTGGCTGGTGGACGGCGTGCCCGTCCCGAACACTAACATTGCGTCCAATATTGGTCCTCAATTTGATCCCAAAGACATCGACTACCTGGAAGTGGACCGTGGCAGCTATGGAGCTGAGTTTGGGGACCGCACCTATGGTGTGTTCAACGTGGTGCCGCGCACAGGCTTCGAGCGTAACAGTGAAGCCGAGCTGATCATGAGCCTGGGCAACTTTTACCAAACGAACGATTCATTTAGCTTCGGCAGCCACACCGAGCGTTTTGCTTACTATGCCAGCTTGAATGGCAACCGCAGCAATCTCGGACTCCAACCGCCCGTTCCCCAGGTTGTGCACGACGCCGAGAACGGGTACGGCGGCTTCGGAACATTCATCTTTAACGTCGATCCGTCGAATCAGCTACGACTCGTGAGTTCATTGCGCCGGGACTACTACCAGGTTCCCTACGATCCCAACTCGAATGACATCGAGAACGGATCGATTCCTGCCAACGGTTTCAGCCCGCAGTACCCGAGTATCGGGTTGCGGGATAGCAACCGGGAATCAGACGCGGTGGTGAATTTTTCCTGGGTACACACATTTAACTCGCAGGTTTCGATGACGGTCTCGCCTCTTTTTCATTACAACAGCGGTGACTACAACAGCGTGCCGACAGATACTCCGATCGCGACGACCGAAAATCGCGGCTCAACTTATGCCGGCGGGCAGGGCAGTGTTGCTGCGAGTTTTGCAAGAAACAATTTGCAGGCTGGGTTCTTCAGCTTTTATCAGCACGACAGCGAACTGTTTGGCGCCATCTTCAACGATGGAAGCGGAAACTCGCCGATCAGAGACATGCAACATCCGACTGGAAATCAGGAGACGTTTTTCATCGATGACAAGTTCACGCCAGTGCCGTGGCTGACATTGATTGCCGGAATGCGGCCGACACGATTCTCGGGCGGAGTGGATGAAAGCGCGGTCAGTCCGAGATTCGGTGCAACGGTAACCATTCCGAAGGTCCGGTGGACGTTCCGTGGCTTCTACGGACATTACTACCAGGCACCACCCTTGCTGACGGTGAGCGGCCCCGCTCTGCTCGATTTTGTTCAGGGTCAAGGTCTCGGATTTGCGCCGCTCCATGGTGAACGCGACGAGGAGCATCAATTCGGAGTAAGCGTTCCTTACAAAGGCTGGGTGCTCGACGCAGACAACTTCCGCACCAATGCCGCGAATTTTTTCGACCATAACAACATCGGTGCATCCAACATCTTCTTCCCAATCACGATTTCGCGCGCCGTGATTCGAGGTTGGGAACTCACGTTGCGCTCGCCCCGGATTGCTCATCGGGCGCAGGTTCATCTGGCGTATTCGAACCAGATCGCCGAAGCGAGTGGAACCATTACCGGGGGGCTGACCGATTTCTCCTTTTCACCTGAACTGAGTCCGCTCGACCACGACCAGCGAAACACACTCAACGTTGGTGGCGACGTTTCCTTGCCCTCACGGTCGTATGTTTCGACAAATGTGAATTATGGATCGGGTTTCACCAACGGCTTTCCTGGACAGCCGTATCCGGGCGCCTACCTGCCGTCACACACAACGTTCGATTTGTCAGTCGGGAAGGATTTCGGCGAGCGCTTCTCGGCTTCAGTCAACGCGCTGAATGTAACGAACCGGCGGGTCGAACTCGACAATAGCCTGACTTTCGGCGGATTCCATTGGAACAATCCGCGGGAGATCTATGTGGAAATCAGGTATCGCTTTCACTACTGACGGTAGGCGTGCGCATCACCGCCGAAAAGCGGAATCTCCCCAATTCGCCACATATTCTTTCTTCATTGGCTTGACCGAGACAACTGTCAATTCGTGGCTCTCCGTCGTAAGCCGACCCCGGATGACGACCTCTTGTCCGTTGTAATCGTGGAGCATCTCCGGATTGCTAACGGTCCATATTTTGCCATTGGAATCGCGGAGCAGGACGCGACCCTCATCGCTCATGGTGCCGGAAAGATTGACCGTCTTTCCGTGTGACTTGTTGCGGGCTGGCGTCACATCCTGAGCAACCGCCGCCAAAGAGAACGCCAAGATCAATGCGATGCTCCAACTTTTCATAATCGGCTCATTTCCCCAGAAGATTCCTGGCAGGATACTCGGCCCCGCCTCTGCAGTCGGCAGGGCCGCGAATTCGACTTGGGATTAACTTAACGGTTCGAGCGCTTATGGGGAAATTCAAAGTATTTATGGATGGTATTAGCGGTTTGTACTTGGGAGTGGTGAAATGAATCTCTACGGCCTCGGTACCATCACCCCAAACGTGAGTCCGAAAGGATCGCGGAGGATTGCCATCTGTTCACCCTGAGGCGGAGTTTGTGGCGGAATCAGAACGCTGCCGCCGTTCTTGGCAACCGTCTCGACAGTCTTACTCATGTCCGCTACCTCGACGAAAAGGCAATTTCGGAAGGAGATGCGAGCTACCGTTTGGTTCCCTTTACCGTAGCATTAACCGTTCCTTTGGCCAGGCGCGCCGAAATCTCATCCCCGGCTTTGGCCTTCCGCGCATCTTTAAGCAATTGTCCTGATGCGTCGAAGATCAGGGCGTATCCGCGCTCTAGGATGGCCAACGGAGACAGCGCGTGTAACGCAGTATCGAAACGTTCGTGCAGTACCCTTCGCTCCAGGAGCGAGTTTCGAAAAGCGGAAATCAGGGCAGCGGTTTGCGCCTCGAGGTCTTTACGAATCCCTGCCAGCACATTCCGCGCGTCATAACGCTGGACTGCAGCTGACAAGACCTCGAAGCGTCGACGCTGCCTTTCCAGGGTTCGCCACTGGGCCTGTGCAGCGCGATAAGCAAGGTCTTCGAGTCGTTGCTGCCGCCGATGGATCACATCCATCATGCGAGCGAATGCGCCGTGCCGGGAAAGCTCGGTCAAATTCTGCCGGGCAATCAGGAGATGGTAACGGGTTGCTTTTTCCAGGCGACGATTGAGGGTTTGCAACTGTTGTTCGATCTCCTGGCGGGAGCGGATGACCAACTCAGCGGCGGCTGAGGGCGTCGGGGCCCGCAAATCTGAGACGAAATCGACGATCGTGAAGTCGGTCTCGTGTCCGATCGCGGAGATGACCGGAATCTTTGACGTGGCGATGGTTCGCGCCAGGCCTTCGTGATTGAATGCCGCCAGGTCTTCGACCGAGCCTCCGCCACGCGCAACGATGATCACGTCGACATTGCCGGCCTTGTTGAAATAGCGGATGCCGGAGCTGACCTCCAAGGCCGCAACGTCTCCTTGAACCTGTGCCGGAAAAATCAGAACACTTGCACCAAAATGACGGCGCCGCAGGATATTCAAGATGTCGCGCAGAGCGGCGGCCCCAGGAGAAGTCACAACACCGATCCGGTTGGGCAGGGTTGGAATCGGTTTTTTGCGGGACGCGTCAAATAGTCCCTCAGCTTCGAGCTTGGCCTTGAGCTGTTCGAAGGCAATCTGCAGTGCGCCGGCTCCGCGCGGTTCCAGGTACTCGGCCGAGATCTGCAATTCGCCACGATCTTCGTAGATGGTGACGCGTCCGCGCGCCACAACCTGCATTCCGTTCTCCGGGCGAAAGCGCAACAAGCGCGCTGACGACCGAAACATCACCACGCGAATTTGCGCGTTTTCATCCTTCAGGGTGAAATACAAATGTCCGGAGTCGTGCGCGCGAAAATTTGAGATTTCGCCTTCGACCCAGATGTCGGTGTATTCGCGCTCAACATGTGTCCGCACTGCCGCGACCAGCGCACGCACGCTCCAGGTTCGACGCGTGGGCTGGGCAAAATGTAGGCCGAGCTGGTCCGAGGCAGACACTTAAAGGAAGTTTACCGTAGGAAGCACGGTTACCACGCAGGACCACTGCGGCAGCGGTTGATCTAACGCCGGAACTTTCCGATTAGGTAAAGAACGACTGACAGGACGACGCTTAGCACGATCGAGGTCGCCAGGGGAAAGTAGAATGTGGTGTTCTTGCCGCGATACACGATGTCACCCGGAAGACGTCCGATAGGAAGGTTGGTGCGGCCTAGAAAGATCAGGCCCAATCCGACCAAAACAATGGCACCTCCGAGGAACAACAGTAATCGTCCAAGATCGGCCACGAAATTAGTGTAATCCGCAATCAGGCCAACGTGCTCCTGTTAGAATTTTGAAACATGAAATCACTATGCTTGGCGGGATTACTGCTGCTCGGAATTATGTTTGCACCTGACAAAAAAGGAACGAAAGCACCGGCCGAGGTCGAGATCACAAACGAACCCGCCCACCACCTGGTTCTGGAGAATCCCTACGTCCGCGTGTTTCAGGTTGAAGTGCCGGTTAAGTCGGCCACGCTAATGCACCGCCATCGCCATGACTACATCGCGATCGCGCTCGGAGATGCGGAAATTTCAAACGAAGTCCAGGGCAAGGCGCCAGTCAAAGTCTCGATGAAGGACGGGGAGCCTCGGGTGACCGACGGTGGCTTCGCGCACATTGCGCGCAATCTCGGGAACACGTCATTTCGCAACGTGACGATCGAGCTGATGCAGGATGAAAAGTCAAAATCCTCTCCGCCTGCGAAGTGGGACGAAGAACGCGGCATGCACGTCTTACATGGTGGAACGGAAGACATCCAGCTTGTGAAAGACGGCGTCCGGGTGGTGGAGATCGACCTGCAAATTGCAGGGTCTATACCGAAGCACCATCATCCGGGACCACAGCTTATTGTCGCGCTCACGGATTTGGTATTGCGCAGCGATGCTGTCGGCCAAAAGCCTTCGAACCTGGAGTTGAAGGCAGGCGATGTCAAATGGCTTGGCGCTGGTCTTACAGAGACAGAGACGAATGTGGGCCAGCATGAAGCCAAGATGGTCGTACTTGAGTTCAAATAACCGCGACTCAAGGCCTGCGCAGGTGGCCGCGTATGTTTCGTCAGGTTTTCGTGTTGCTGCTATTAGGACTGCCGCTGCAAGCAGCAGATCCCTCGACAGCCGCATTGATTGAGGGTGGTCATTACAAACGCGCGCAGGCCATCCTCTCCGATCGCCTAAAAGCCAATACGAACGACGCCCGAAGTCTGTGCGAGATGTCGAAAGTCTCGGAAGCCTTTGCGCACTGGGATGACGCTATCGCGCAGGCCGAGAAGGCGCAGGCGCTCGATCGAAAAAATCCCGAATTCCAGGCCGCGCTCGCTGACGCCGTTGGTTCGAAGCTTTCCGCGTCCCAGGGCGGCATGTTTGAAAAATTGTCGCTGGCGCGGCGGTTCAAGAGAGAAATTGACCTTGCCCTGCAACTGGATCCCAACAACCTGGAAGCCAATGAAGACCTGATGGAGTTTCATCTTGACGCGCCAGGACTCGTGGGTGGCGACAAGAAAAAGGCTTCCGAGCTGGCGGATCGTGTGATTCGAATTAATGCGGTCCGGGGATATCTGATGAAGTTCCAGATCGCGACTCACGAGAAAAAACCTGCGGAACAAGAGCAGTTTCTGCAACAGGCGATCAGCGCCGATCCGGAGAACTTCTATGCGCGCGAGCAAGCCGCCAATTATTTCCTCAATAAGGGCGGGCCTGCCCTGGTCCAAGCGGAAGAGCATGCAAAACGCGCGATCCGCATCGATGGCCAGCGAATCGGCGGGTACGTAACCTTGGCCACAATTTATGCCCAGGAGTCGCGCTGGAAGGAACTGGATGCGGTAATTGCAGATTCTAAGCGCAACGTCCCGGATGATCTCGCCCCGCTTTACCAGGCAGCTAAGTCTATTCTCGTCGGAGGCCAGAATCAGGACCTGCCGCGCGCCGAAAAGTACCTGCAGGCTTACCTGACTCAGCCTCCCGAAGGATCAGAGCCGAGCCTGTCCGCTGCCCATTGGCGTCTTGGGTTGGTATTGGAAAAAGAAGGGCACAAAGATCTGGCAAAGCAGGAATTACAAGACTCGGTACGCCTCGATCCAAACTACGAGCCGGCCAGGAAAGATCTCAAGCGACTCCAATAACCTGCCGGGCAATCCCGCTGGCAGGTTACCCTTGATTACCTCTGTGCCAGTTTGACAGACGGCCCTCGATGCAAGTTTCGCGGCCGGTCCCGTTCTCCCAGCAAGGCCGGAAACTCCTCCTTCCGGCCGAAGCGAAAAAGGGGAGACCACGATGAGGAAGTTAATTATTGTTCTTTGCTGTTTATGCGGTTTTTTGGCAGTCAAGGCTGTCGCGGAGGAGGCGCCGGCACTAACCATTTACAACCAGAATTTCTTTGTCGCGCGCGAGCATTTGCCGCTTGATCTGAAGTCCGGCGTCAACCAGGTGGAATTTGCGGGAATTGCTGCCCACTTGGAGCCCGACTCAGTTATTCTGCGTGACCCCAACGGGCGCGCTCTGCAGATTCTCGAGCAGAATTACCGGAACGATCCCATCTCGCAGGAACTGCTGCTGTCGTTCTACGAAGGAAAGACGATCGACTTTCTGGTGCAGCGAGGCGAGAAGCAAGAGACCGTCCGGGGAAAGATTATTCGCAGCGGTTACGTACCCACCGTCAGCTATGCGAACGGCTATCCGCAGAACACGTTTACTCAACCGCTCATTGAGGTTGAGGGCGTACTGCGCTTTGGCCTGCCGGGGCAGCCGCTATTCCCTGCTCTAAGTGGCGATTCGATTTTGAAGCCAACTCTCAGCTGGCTGCTCGAGACCAACGACCCCGGAAAATTTGATGCGGAAGTCTCGTACGTGAGCGGTGGGATGGACTGGCATGCTGACTACAACCTTGTGGTTTCCGATAAGTCCACTGCGAAGTTTGATCTGCTCGACATGATCGGCTGGATCACCATGCATAACCAGAGCGGCAAGACTTTCGAGAATGCGAACATCAAGCTGCTGGCTGGAGATGTGAACAAAATCCAAGCATCGGGGATTGGTGGCGCGATTTATGCGGCCGAAAACAAGGCGATGCGCGCTGCTGACGCCATGGCACCGCCGGTGCAAGAGAAGTCCTTCGATGAGTTTCATCTTTACACGCTGCAACGTCCCACCACGCTTCGCGATCAGCAAACCAAGCAAGTGGAATTCGTGCGCGGCACGGGCATTCACGCCCAGCGGATTTATGTTTACGACGGCGCAAACATGGGACAGTATGGCTACTACTCGTCCGATCAACGCCGAACGGATCCCAACTACGGCACAGCGTCAAATCCAAAAATCTGGGTGATGGAAGAATTCAAGAACGCGGACGTGAATCATCTCGGAATCGCGCTGCCAAAGGGACGGCTGCGCTTCTACCGCCGCGACACCGACGGCCACCTCGAGTTCGTTGGCGAGAACACGATCGACCATACCCCAAAAGACGAGGTCATCCGCGTTTATACCGGCAATGCGTTTGATGTAGTCGGTGAACGTAAGCGCACCAACTTCCATGTCGATTCAGCTCACAACTGGATGGAGGAGTCGTTCGAGATCAAAGTGCGTAATCACAAGAAAGAGCCCGCCAACGTTCGCGTCGTGGAACATCTTTATCGCTGGACCAACTGGAAGCTGATCGAGCAGTCAACCGATTCACACAAGATGGATGCACAGACGACCGAGTTTCCCGTCACGGTGGCACCCGATGGGGAACAAGTGATCACGTACACGGTGCACTATTCGTGGTAGGGACTTGGAACAATCCGGTCGCGGTATCGGTCTAAGGGGAATAGAGGTTAACACCATGACGAAAGCGCTGACGACCACTGCGGGGAAGCGGCAGAACTGGCTTCGAAATGGATGGCTGGCGATGGCAGTCATGGCATCCATTTACTACGGAGTGATATGGCCACGAGGAGCTTTCCGCGGGGTCTCGATGCAAAGAGCAAGCGCCCTTGCTGCGGTTGAGGATAGACGTCACGAACACTGGTTTCAGCCCTCTGCGCAGAATCTTGGCGGTTCGAATGGTGGAGTCATCGGAGGGGTTCCCGGTGAGGCCTACGCGCAGGCCCGTGCAACATTGCGCGAACGAAACGACACCCGCAAGATTGTGCGCACCAGTTCCGTGAATCTTGTGGTCGAGCGCCCTGCCGTGAGCGCGGCGAAAGTCCAGCAGCTTGCTGAAAGTGCCGGAGGGTTCCTGGTGAATTGGAATGCAAATGGCAGCCAGGAAGCGACCAGTGCGTCGTTATCGGTTCGCGTTCCGGTCACCGCTTATGACGCAACCCGATCCTCCATCCTCAAACTGGCGCAGCGCGTAGAAAATGAACACGTGCAAGCGGAGGACGTAACGAGCTCGTACGTCGATGACGAAGCTCGCCTACGAAATCTGCGTGCTCAAGAGGCGCAATATCTGGCCATTCTGAAGCTCGCCCGAAACGTGAAGGACACACTCGAAGTGAGTGAGAAGCTGAACCAGGTTCGTGGCGACATTGAACAGCGACAATCCGAGTTCAATGCGCTCGCGAAACAAGTTGATCTGGTGGCGATCAACGTATCGCTGCGAAAAGAGACAGAGACACAGGTGTTAGGTCTTCCGTGGCGTCCTGGTTACGAGTTTAAGTTTGCGGCGCGCCAAGGGCTGGAAGGTTTGCTCGATTACTCCACATCAGTGCTGTCATTCGTTTTCTACTTGCCGGCAATCACTCTTTGGATGGTGACGATTCTTCTCAGCACTTTTGTCGCATGGCGAATCCTGCGTCGGGCGTTCGCATTTCTTTTTGCGGGACCTAAGAACGAAGCTGTGAGCAACTGAGACTCGGATTTCTGCTGATTAGATGATTTCGACCGTGCGCGATGAGGGCACGCCTCCATCGTTTGCTGCACGGGGGTAAGCGTAATGAAACGCCAACCACGTCAGCGCAACTACCAGGAATGCGAAGAGGCTGCCTTCGGGACCGACCGAACCACCCGTGATCCAGCGGGACCCGTGGAGCGAGGTCTTCAACAGGTGGCCGGGTGAAATCTCTCCACTATCGGCGATTGAGTAAAAATAACTTTCCCCCCAGTCCCACGAAGCATGGAATCCGACAGCGAACCACAGCGTGCCTGTGCGCCGCAGCGTCAGACAGAAGAACAAGCCGATGACGGCGGCTCCCAGAACGCCGATCCAGGATTCCTGGTCGTTGCCAAGGTGAACCCCGCCAAACAATATCGAGAGAACAATGGCAGCTGGCCAGAACCCGATACCTTTGGCCAGTGTGAACTGTGGGTAGCCCCGAAACAGGAATTCCTCGAATAGTCCTACGAGCAGAAAGAATGCAGCCCAGAACGCGGCGAACTTCCAGATTCGCAGGCCATGCAGGGCGAGCCCGGCCATTGTGAAATCACCGGTGGCTCCGATGCTGAGCATCAGAACGCACAGCGCGATGAAGCCCCATATGGCTCCAATCCAGAAATTCTTGCCAAATGCGCTACGCAGCGGCAGGCCGTAGGACCCCCAAACTCGCTTCTCGGCCAACATCATAGTCACAGTCGCGATAGCGACCGCGAGGAGGCGTTCCATTTCGTCAAATGTGTCGCGCCAGACTCCATTGGGTGGTTCGTGAGGAAACAGAAGATGTATCAAATGCCCGAGGATGTACAGCCAAAATCCCCACAAAGCTACAAATGCCAGGAATCGCCAGCCGGAACGGAGACCATCTGGCCCGATGAATACCGAATGAATCGGATGCGGTGGGGGCGTAGGGGCGGTGAGCGGCGGCGCACCTGAGGAAAGAGGCAGGGCTTTGCCTGCTTCACCTTCAACGGTTGGCGATTTCGTTTGGTCCTGTTGATCCAATCAAAACCCAGTCCTTTCGCAATCGTCTCCGGACATGGTAAAACACACCCGCTCCCCTAATGGGCAAATTTCTTACGCGCGAGCGGTTCGGGCATCCGCAGGTGATTGCGGCGGCCCTGCTCTTGGCCTTTCTGGGGCAGTGCTCTTGGTTGTTGGTGCGCGGTACGCAACCCCTTGATATCGATTCTGCGCAACTCTTCCGCGTGGAGGAAGGATTGCGCCAATTGCGAGGAGGCGCAGTTGCGGGAACACCCTCGGATGAACGACTGGAAGCGGCCACGCAACCTCCGCCCGAGATCGAGCGCAATAACGGCTACGATCCGTCACATTCTCCGCTTTGGTATCTAATCGCGGCAGCAGGGCTTTCAAGATGGTCTGGTGCGATGAGGATGAACTCTTTGTCCTACTGGGGGTGGCTTGCCCGCCTGCCATACATCGCTTTTGGCCTGCTTCTCGGGGCTTCACTGTGGTATGTGGCGCGCAGGCTTTATGGAAATGCTGGAGGATATGTTGCGCTGACCTTGTACTGTTTCTCGCCGGCGGTTCTGCGCGCTGCCACTCTATGGGGCGCTCCTCCAGATATAGGCGCAGCCTGGGGAACCTTCGGAGCGATCTTTACTGCCATCGCAGTAGCGCACACGCTCTACGCCCCTCGCGAAGTCATTCTTTGGAACTGGCGCAGGATCCTGCTGCTCGGCCTATCGTTGGCCCTGGCCGTTGGGTGCGAGTTCTCACTTGTCATTCTTCTGCCGTTGACCTTGGTGTTCATGCTCTACGTGGCTCACACCCGGCGGATGGCAGCACTCACCATCTGGGCAGCGGCGACAATCCTTGGGGCGCTGCTGCTATATGCAGCGTATGCGTTTCGCACAACAGTTCTGTGGCAGGGGCTTCATCATGCGCAATTTCTGCAAGTGAAGTGGCAAGCTTTCGCCATGCGCGACGCATACCGGCAGGTCTTAGCGCAATTGGCACAAGGCGGCCCGTCGCTGCTGTTGATGCTTCCAGTTTCGCTCATCATCTTTCTGAGCTGGCCGAGGGCACGATACTTCGGCAATACAACGCCACTCCTGGTGGCATTGCTCTGCTTGATTCTTGGACTCGCAGAACCGCATTCCGGTGCGGGACTATTCCTGTTGTCGATTCCATTTCTATTTGTATTTGTTGCTGGAATCATGGCGGATTTGCTGGAGACGCCGCAGCGAAGTGTGGTTCTGGCGTGTATTTGGGCCGTTTTGTCGGCGAACGCGGTGGCGAACCTGGTGCAACTGGCCCGAGTAGGCTAGCGGGACATGCAATCTGCTTGGCAACCTGCAGGTTCGGGACTTTTGTCTCCCTTGGGCGGCGTCTTTACCAGCGCTGTCTTCGCGCGGTGGGAACGGAGAGCCTTCATTGTCCTGCTGCTTCCACGATTTGCCGCCTTAGCTGGTATTGCGGATTTTACGCAACCCCCGCGAGACTCGGCGTTTCTAATGTAGCAGGGGGAGTACGCCATGTTGGCATCTTTGAAGTATGATGGCAGGGTGAAACCGCTGAATCGGGCTTCGGTCGTGGGTTTTGTCTTGTTGTTTGCTGGAAGTACTCTGGCGCAGATCAATGCCGCACCGCCGTCAGTGACTTCACTTGGCTTTGGTGGCCGCGCCATTAATGGAACACCACCCAGCGTGACTTCATTGGGCCCACGGGGATACACACCGGGATTCAACCCAGCATTCCCCAACAGTCACCCGACATTCGGCGTCGGACCGAACACTGGGCATCACCATCATCGCAATGGCTCCGGCGCGGTTTACGCGGTTCCTTACGCCTACCCCTACTACGGCTATTACGACAGCGGTGAGGATGCGAATGCTTCTGAGGACGAACAATACAATGGCGGTCCCACCATGTTTGATCGGCGTGGTCCCGGACCCGCGACTCGTCCACCGGCGCAAGCCTACGGCGGAAGTGACGTCCAGCCGCCCGCAGTAGCTGAGGCCGAGCAACCCGAGGAGCCTCCTGCCCAGAACCAGCCGGAAACGGTCCTTGTTTTCAAGGATGGGCACCAGCTTGAGGTGGCAAACTACGCCATCGTTGGCCAGACACTCTATGATCTGACCGATGGGCATCGGCGTCGGATCCCCCTCTCGGATCTGGATCTGGACGCGACCTCCAAGCAAAACGACGAACGCGGAGTCGATTTCCAGTTACCCTCCGGTTCCTAAAAGACTCACATGTCGAAGTGGTTCATCGCCGGACTTCTGATTTTTTCGCTCGCGCCAATCTTGTTAGCACAGCGTGGCGGCG